>Ga0335084_10005440_pt1 | contig 12597 bp, 10 predicted proteins | sample Lox_Sample_44_FD_206721 | JGI IMG/M metagenome (GOLD analysis project Ga0335084, IMG submission 206721) | Soil microbial communities from Loxahatchee National Wildlife Refuge, Florida, United States - Lox_Sample_4.4 | ecosystem: Environmental > Terrestrial > Soil > Wetlands | place: USA...
GCCGCGCGCGCGGGCCGTACCGCTCGGGATGTGACGGACCGAAGAGGGCGACGACGGGCGTGCCCATGGCCGCCGCCAGGTGCATCGGCCCGGTGTCGCTGGTGATGAAGAGATCGAGCCGGCCGAGCAACGCCGCGGTGGCCGGCAGGTCCAGGCCGGCCGCCGCGTCGATGGCCGGGATGTCGCCGAGCCGGTCCTTGACGGTCTGGACGAGCGGACGGTCGGCATCGGCGCCGGTGAGCACGATCGTGGCGCGACGCGCGCCGGCGAGGTCGCGCGCGACCGCGGCGAAGCGATCGAGATGCCACTGTTTCGATTCGCGGCCGCCGCTCACGTGCACGCCGACGAGCGGTCCGCGTGCGTTCGCGAGCACCGCGCTGGCGCGCGCGACGGCGTCGGCTGGCACGCGGAGTCTCGGGAACGTCGGTCCGCCCGGCGGAGCGGGCGGCGTCCGTCCGGCGGCGCGCGCGATGAGCTGGCGGGCGTTCTCGGAGACGTGCGTCATGGGCGCATACTCCGCCGCGTCCGTGAGAAAGGCCCCGCCGCCGCCCGACCAGTACCCCGCGCGCCGCGGCGCGCCGGACAGCCAGGCCAGAAAATTGCTCCGGATGTCCGGCTCGAAGTTCACGACGAGGTCGTACCCCGGGAGGCGCCACGCCCGCGCCTGACGTACGAGGTCGGACCAGCTCGTCCTCGTGGCGCCGCGGGCCAGCCACGGCGCGTCCACGACGTGGATCGCCGTCACCTCGGGCAAGAGGCGCGCGAGCGGCGCGTTCCAGCTGCCAACCGCGAGATCGATCTCGGCCGTCGGCCAGCAGACGCGGGCGTCGCGAATCGCGTCGATCACCATCAGCAGGTCGCCGATGCGCTCGAGACGCAGGAGCAGCACGCGCCGGGGATCACCGGCCGGCCGGCTCCCGCTTCGCGCGAGCCAGGCGAGCGGCGACAGCGCCGCATCGGCCGCTCTCACCAGCGCGCGCTCCCGGGGCTCGTAGACCTGCAGGCGACGCATGTCAGTGGACCTGGACGCGGTCGAGCATGACGCCCAGCGTGCGATCGTCGGTGCCGCCGATGACATCACGCGGTACCCACGTCGTCGACTCGAGTGTAAGCTGGGCCGGGTCCGCCTTTGCGGCGGCGCGCTCGACGAGCTCGGCCGGGATCGCCAGCCGGTAGTCGCGGAAGCCGGAGCCCACGTCGATCGTGCCGATCACGACGCCGTCGAACCGGACCGTCACGCGGGCCGGCGGAGCGCTCGCGGGGCGGCCGCCGTCGTGCATCGTCAGCACGACTTCGCGTTCCTGGCCCGAGAGGCCGGGCACGGAGATGAACGACGTCGGACCGGTCCATCGGATGCTCCGGCCCTCGGACGATTCCTTCGCGAAAAAGCGCACGACGTACAGGTCGTCGCGGTCGCCGACATCGAGGTCGAACGCGCCGCCCTGCGCCTCGCCGACCGTCAGCTCGTACAGGCTGTAGTTGAAGTCCTTGCGCCGCGGCCCGGCCGGATAGACGTTCCACGGGGTGCTCGCCCATTCGGGCACTTCGACGCGGCCGTCGTCGATCGCTCTGGGGATGATGTGGCGTGAAAGCAGGTCGGTGCCGCCGCCGCCGACGAACAGCACATGGTCGTACGTCCGGTGCGCCTCGGCGATGAACGCTTCGAGCCGTCGCTTGTCCGGCTTCGGCGAGACGAGCACGAGCACGTTGCGCGCGTAGATGTACGCGAGCGGCACCGCGAACACGTGGGTGTCGGCGTTGGAGTCGCGTGATTCGACGATCACGAGGTCGCGGTCGCCGATCTCCGACGCGAGGCGCTCGAGGTACGGAATCACGCCGGCGTATTCGACGTGCGGCAGGATCGGGGCGGCGGCGGCCGCGTAGCGGCTGCCGAGCCAGAGCAGCAGGACGGCGCCGGCCGCGAGGCGCGCGCGCTCGCCGCGCACCGAGGCGCCGATCGCCGGACCGAGCGCGGCCGCGGCCATGAAGACGAAGGCCCCCGGCAGGATGATCGGCAGGAACCGGCGCGCCATCCAGAAGTGCTCCGGCACGACGTGGATCTTGTAGAAGAAGGACAGGGCGAAGCCCGCGAACACCACCACGAAGGCCGGCGCGCGCCAGAACGACTGCCGTGCGACCAGCAGCACGCCCGCGAGCGTGGCGACGAGTCCGACGGGAAACAGGTAGAAGTTCGTGAACGTGCGCAGCGCGTACGCGTCGTAGTCGGTGAGCCTGCCGCCGGGCGCGCGAAGGAACCAGGCGTAGCCGGCGGCCGCAAGCAGCACGGCCGCGATCGCGATCGGCAGCGCGGTGCGAAGCGCGGCCGGAGCGCGGCGGCGGAGCACGACGAGCACGACGAGCGCGGCGATCACCGCGGCGCTCGCGAGCGCGATCAGACCGGGAACCTCCGCGAGCCCCCGGACCCAGTTCGTCGGCGTCTCCGCGTACGAGTGGAGCGGGCCCTTCAGGTACAGCAGCCCCGCCAGCGTGCCGGCGCCCATCGTGAGCACGAAGCTCGCGCGCGGCCGGGTGCCGGCCGCGATCCACGAGAGCACGGCGACGCCGGCGAGCGCCGCGACGACCATCACGCCGTCCAGCCGCGCGAAGATCAGGAGCGCCGCCAGGAGGCCCGCGATCGGCGCGAAGAAGCCGTCGCCGTCCTCGTGGGCCCGCGAGTAGGCCAGCAGCGTCGCGAACAGCAGCGCTTGCAGCGTGACCTCCGAGTTCGGGTAGCGCGCGAACCAGACCTGGATGACGTGGAGCGCGAGCAGCGCCGCGGCGGCAAACGCCGGGATCGGCCCGAGCAGCCGCGCGGCGAACACGTACACGGCGACCAGGCCGAGGAGGGCCCACACCGCCACGGCGTCACGCGCGCCCGTGAGCCCGTTCAGGCCGTAGCCCACGGCGATCGACGCCGGGAACAGATGCGGCAGCTGGCCCACGACTTCGCCGTCGCGGACGTGCTCGACGAAAAACCCCATGAAGCGCAGGCTGTCGTACGGCTGGTAGAGGTACGGCGGAAAAAACAGCGGCCGCGCGTCCTCGGGCACCGCCGCGACGACGGGATCGTGAATGACCAGGGCGCCGCGCTGCGCGATCTGAATGCCCTCGTTCACGTACGTGCCCGGATCCTTGCCGCCGATGATGTACTCGGACGTCGGGAAGAAGCGCCAGATGCCGAGCGCGACGAGCGCGATCGGCAGGACGACCGTCCACGTCGGGCGCCGCGACGTTCCGCGAAATCGCAGCCGGCCGCGCACGAGGATCAACGTGGCCGCGCAGACGGTCCCGTTCGCGATGAGCAGCCGGTCGAATCGGTACCGGCCCAGCCAGGCGAGCGCGATGGCGATCGCGAGCGACAGGCCCGCGCTCAGCACGACGTACCAGAACACGCGCTCCTCGGCGGGAAGGTCGGCCCGGCGAGGGCGGGCACCGAGCGGCGTTCTGAAAAGCAGCGCGCCAGGCGCGTAGGCGACGAGCAGCGCCGCCAGGCCCATCCGGATCATTGCACGCCGGGCACCTGGGAACGCGCGTCGCGCCACGCGAGAACGGCCGCCGCCACGGCGTTCGCGTCGTGATCGGTCAGCAGCGGATGGAGCGGCAGCGAGCACACCTCCGCGCACACGCGGTCGGCGAGGGGGCACGCCGCCGCGGGCACGCCCGCGAGCGCGCCCTGGCGCGGGATGGGAATCGGATAGTGGATCAGCGTCGCAATCCCCTGCGACGCCATATGCGCCTGGAAGGCCGGGCGATCGCGCGCGAGCACCGGAAACAGGTGATAGACGTGGCCGGCGTCGCATTCGGGCGGCACGGCCACCGGGCCGCGTGCGAGCACGGATCGATAGCGGGCGGCGATCGCGCGGCGCCGCGCCGTCCAGCCGGGCAGGAACGCCAGCCGCGCGCGCAGAATCGCCGCCTGCAGCTCGTCGAGCCGGCTGTTCACGCCGAATTCCGGATGATGGTACCGATCCGTCTGCCCGCCGTTGCGCAGACGCCGCAGCCGGTCCGCGAGCGACGCGTCGTCGGTGATGACGGCGCCGCCGTCGCCGAGCGCGCCGAGGTTCTTCGTCGGGTAGAAGCTGAACGCGCCCGCCCGGCCGAACGTGCCCACGGGCCGGCCGCCGCACGTCGCGCCGTGCGCCTGGCACGCGTCCTCGACGATCGCCAGACGATGGCGCGACGCGATCGCCGTGAACGCCGCCATGTCGGCCGGCTGGCCGTACAGGTGCACGGGCATCAGCGCCGCGGTGCGCGGCGTGATGGCGGCCTCGGCGGCGCGCGGATCGAGCGTCAGCCGCGCGGGGTCGATGTCGGCGAAGACGGGCGTCGCGCCGGCCATCATGATCGCGAACGCCGAGTACGCCGCGGAGAGCGGCGACGTGATCACTTCGTCGCCCGGGCCGATGCCCATCGCCCGCAGCGCGAGCGCGAGCGCGTCGGTCCCGGTGCCGACGCCCACGGCATGGGCCGCGCCGGACGCCGCCGCGAACTCGCGTTCGAACGCCTCGACCTCCGGGCCGAGGATGAACCACCCGCGCTCGATCACGCGATCGATCGCCTGTCGGACGGCCGCGGCGTCCGGGCCCGGCGCGAACGACATGAACGGAATGCGGGTCGTCACGCCCGGTCCGCCCCGTCGGGAGGCGCGATGTAGCGATCGAAGTGCTCGCGGTAGTAGGCGAGCGTCTTCCGGAGGCCGTCGCGCAGCGCCACGCCTGGCTTCCAGCCGGTCGCGCGCATGAACTTCGTGGAATCCGAGTAGAAGGACCCGATGTCGATGCGACGCTTGTCGTCGGGCCAGGGCACGAACCTGGACGACCCGCGCCCGGCCTCCTCGAGGAGCAGCGCGACGAGGTCGCGGTGGGTGATGTGCTCGGTGCCGCCGACATTGAACGCGTCGCCGTTGGTGACGTCGGACGCGCCGGCGCGCAGGAACGCGTCGGCGACGTCGTCCACGTACACGAAGTCGCGGACCTGCGAGCCGTCGCCGTAGATCTGAATCTCCTTGCCCTCGAGCGCCTGGCGGATGAACCAGCCGATGAACCCCTGCCGGTTGTGGCGGATGAGCTGCCGCGGGCCGTACACGTTGGTCAGCCGCAGCGAGCAGGCGCGCACGCCGAACACGTTGTTGTAGACCATGTGGTAGTACTCGCCCGCCGCCTTGTTGATGCCGTTGATGTCCGTCGGCCGCACGAGGTGCGTCTCGTCCACGGGCAGCCGGTCGGGCCGGCCGTAGATCTGCCGCGTCCCGGCGAAGACCACTTTCGTCGCCGGACTGCGCTGGCGGCACGCCTCGAGGATCGTCAGCTGGCTGCGGCAGTTGATCTCGAGGTCCGTGTGCGGGTCGCGCATGCTGTCGATGTGGCTGACCTGTCCGGCGAGGTTGAAGATGACCTCGCGATCGTGGACGAGGTAGTTCATCGTCGTGCTCTGGCGCACGTCGGCGATGTTCACGCGCACGCGCGACTCGAGGCCCGCGATGTTGAACAGGTTGCCGCCGTAGTCGGGGATCAGCGAATCGACGAGCAGGATGTCCGCGCCGAGATCGACGAGCTGCCGCGCGAGATTCGATCCGATGAACCCGAGGCCGCCGGTGATGAGGACGCGTCGGCCGCGATAGAACTCGCGGTAGTCACCGATCATGAGCGACCGCGCCCGGCGCGGGCGGCCGCTTCCCGCGACGCGTCGCCGCCGGCGACCTCGGCGCCGCGGCGGTGGCGCCCGAGGACGACCAGCTGGAACCAGAGCACGGCGACGTCGATCACCGTCTTGAACAGGCGCCGGAAGTTGAAGAACTGCGACCGGCCGAACGCGCGGTGGTAGTGATGGACGGGCACCTCGGCGACGTGGAAGCCCGCGTCCTGGATCTTCTTCATCATCTCGAGGCAGATCACGCCGCTGTTGTGCTCGAGGTGGACCGTGTCGAAGATCGCGCGGCGCATCAGCCGGAAATCGCAATCGACGTCGCGCACCTTCAGCGCGAACAGGATCTTCACCGTCCAGTGGTAGATCTTTCCGATGATGATCCGGTGCCACGGATCCGAGCGGCTGACCTTGTGGCCGTTGACGAGATCCACGCCCTCGACCATCCGCGGCCACAGCATCTCGAGCTCGGCCGGGTCGTACTGGGCGTCGCCGTCGGTGTAGAAGATCAGCTCCTTCTCGGCGCTGGCGAACCCGGTCCGCAGCGCGCCGCCGTACCCCCGGTTCTTCGGGTGATGGATGACGCGCACGTCCGGATACGTCCGCGCGAGCTCGTCGGCGATGTCGGGCGTGGCGTCGGCACTGCCGTCGTCGACCACGATGATCTCGAAGTCGGACGTCAGTTTCTGGGCGGTCTTGCGCGCCGTAATGACCAGGCTCGCGATCGTCCCGGCGTCGTTGTACGCGGGGAAGAAAATCGACAGACCGGTCGGGCGCGTCGTGGCGTCTGCTGGCATCGCCGATCCACTCACGCTAGCACTCATCGTAGATCGCTTCAAAGCGTTCTGCGACTCTGGCCCAGCCGAAATCACGCTCCACCCGGGCCCGCGCCGCCGCGCCGAGGCGGCGGGCGTCCGACGGCCGCGCCAGAAGCTCGCCGATCGCCCGGGCGAGGGCGGGCGCGTCGCGCTCCGGCACGGTACGGCCCGTCTCGCCGTCCGAGACGGCCTGGGCGAGGCCGCCGGCCGTCGTCGCCACCACCGGCGTGGCTGATGCCATGGCCTCGAGCGCGAAGTTTGGCAGGCCATCCACGTTGCCCGCAACGTCGTGGACCGAGGGGACCGCCACGACGTCGGCAGCCGCCATCCATCTGGCGACGTCGTCCTGGGGCAGGGCTCCGACGAACGTCACCGCGGACGGATCGAGGGCGCCGGCCCGACCCGCCAGTTCGTCGCGCAGGTCGCCGTCGCCGGCGATCACGAGGCGCACGCCCGGGTACGCGCGCTGTAATGGCCCGACGGCGTCGATGAGATACTCGAAGCCCTTCTTGCGGACGAGCCGGCCGGCCGTGAACACGAGCGGCGCCTCGCCGATCCCGAACGTCTGGCGGATCGCCGCGCGCGCCTCTCGATTGGGAGCGAAGCGCGTGCGGTCCACGCCATACGGCACCGTCTCCGTCTTGCCGGGACGCGCGCCGAGCGCGATCGACCGATCGCGCAGGTCATTGCTGCAGGCGGTGACCCACGCGGCGCGATGCAGCACCGCGCGCGCGGCTCGCCGCGCCGCGCCGTTCCGCTCGGCGAGGAAGACGTCCGATCCATGCGCGCTCACGACCAACGGCCGTCCGCCGCGCGCGACCGCGGCCATCGCGCCGCCGGGCACGATCCAGTGGCCGTGCATGACAGTGGCCCGGCGCTTGGTCGCGACGCGCCACGCCTTGAAGGCGCCGGCGCCGAGGGCGAGCGGCGCCACTGCCCACGCCGCGGCGCGCACGTCGGTATCCGCCTTGAGCCCAGACGCATAGCCGAACACGTTCAGCGACGCGACCGGCGCGTAGTGAAAGAAATGAAAGAAGACGCCGTCTTCGACCTTGCCGCGCCTGATCGCGGGATGCCACGGCGCGACGAGGTGCACCTCGTGCCCGCGCGCGGCGACGCCCTTGGCGATCGGCTCCATGAAGCTGCCGATGCCGTCCCCGGGAAAGCGGGGATACGAGGTGGCCACCATCACGACGACGTGTCGCATGACTCGATCATCGGGGCGCACCGGTCACGCGCCCGCCGCGCATGACGAGGCGCCAGGGGGTGACCAGGGACTCGAAGAGCACGTGGCTCGACACCTTCGAGTATCCCTCGCGACGCTCGACGAACACGATCGGCACTTCGCCGATGCGACAGCCGAGGCGCGCGGCTTCGTAGAGCATCTCCGTGAGGAACGCGTAGCCGCTGGCCTCCGCGTGGTCGAGCGGCAGCTTCGCCAGCGCCTCGCGCCGCCAGAGCCGGAAGCCGCTCGTGCAGTCGTGCGCCGCCAGGCCCGTCACGAGCCGGATGTAGCGGTTGGCGAACGCGCTGAGCGCGATGCGATGCAGCGGCCAGTTCACGACGCTCACGCCGTGCAGGTACCGCGACCCGATCGCGAGGTCGAAGCGATCGAGCGCCGCCAGCAGGTCGGGCAGGTATGCCGGGTCGTGCGAGAGGTCCGCGTCCATCTGGCCGATCGCGTCGGCGTCGGTCGCCAGCGCGCGGCGCAGGCCGTCGACGTACGACAGGCCGAGCCCGCGCGACCCGGTTCGATGCAGCACCTCCATGCGCCCGCCCGACTTCGCGGCCAGCGCATCCGCAAGCTGTCCCGTGCCGTCCGGCGATCCATCGTCCACGACCAGCAGTCGCGTCCAGGGATACCGGAGGATCGCCTCGCTCACGCGCTCGATGTTCGGCCGCTCGTTGTAGGTCGGCAGGACGACGAGCAGCGTCATGCGAGGCCCATCGCGTCGCGCCCGCGCGCCCACGCCGTGCCGGCGCAGACGATCAGCACGGGATCGATGACAGAGAGTCGATAGCGCTCCTGCGGAAAGAAGACGAGCGCCGTGAGTACGGCCGATCCGGCAAGCAGCCACAGGCCCGGCGTGATCTTTCGGGCCTCGCCCAGCCGCCGCACGCCGACGATGGCCATCGGCAGGATCAGCAGATAGGACCCGGCCGACGCCGCCTCGTAGCGCAGCGAGTGCAACCGGTACGACGGACCGACGGGCACGACGAGATAGAACAGCTTCCGGGCCTCGAGCGCGAGCCAGCCCGTCGGATCCGCGGCGATCCAGCCGAAGGCCTCGCGATAGTACGCGGGCTCCAGTTCACGCTCCGTCAGGTTCGGGTGCGCGCTCCGGAAACTCGCATGCGCGATCTTCAAGGCGTCGTTCGCGGCGAGGTCGCCATCGCCGACGGCTTTGGGATGATTGCCGATCCAGAAGTTCACGCCGCCGTCGGCAGCGATGAGAACGAGGCGACCGTCGACCCGGTAGTTGCGCGCGGTCCAGGGCGCCACGACCAAGGCGGCGCCCAGCGTGAAGGCCACCACGCGCGCCGGCCAGCGGCGCCAGAGCAGCCAGCAGGCGGCCACCGCCACGAACACGATCATCGCCGGCCGCACCAGCGCCGCCACGCCCGCGACGAGGCCGGCCACGGCGGCGGTCTTCGTGGAGCTCGATCCCGTCGCGCGCGCGGCATGCGACAAGAGGGCCGCGGCCGCCAGCCCGAGCGGCCAGAACAGCGCCTCGCTGAACGCCCGCGCGGAGACCGCGACGAGCGGCGGGTACACCGCGGCGATCCAGGCGGCGACCGCCGCACTTCGCGAGCCGGCCAGCCTCTCCGCGATCGCGCCCGCAATCAGGATGCCGAAGACGGCTGCGAACGCCTGCGCGATCTTGACGACGGCCGGCACCTCGGTCGCGATCGCATGGCCTCCGCCGACCAGGGCCAGAAACGCGGGATACCCGGGCGCGCGATCGAAGGGGTCCGCCGGTCCGCCGGCGCCGAGCGCGTCGTCGTAGACGAAACCCCGGCCGGCGGCCAGACTGCGCGCGAGCGACAGATACTCCTGCTCGTCGCGTGTGAGCGGCTCGCCGACCCAGTAGCCGAGCCCGAAGGCGAGCCGCAGCAGCAGGCCGGCGGCCGCCGCGACCAGCACCGCTCTATTTCCGGCCATCGAAGCGCAACGCCGACACCTGCTCCGACACCAGCCCGACGAGGAAGACGACGACGGCCAGCATGATGAGCAGGACCGAGGAGTTCGTGACGTGGCGCTGCGTCACGATCGTCCAGAGCGCGTAGCCGGCGCCCAGAAGGAAGGACGCCGCCGCGATGGGCAGAAACACGCGCATCGGACTGAAGATCGTCATCACGCGCAGCATGATCAGCAGAAACTTCGGGCCGTCGCGTGACAGGCGGATCTTCGACGACCCGACGCGCGGGCGCGCGTCCACGGGCTCGAATGTCACGTTGTAACCCGCCTTGATGAAGGCCAGCGTGGTCGTCGTCGGCGTCGAGAAGCCGTTGGGGAGCAGGTGGAGGAATTCGAGCAGGCCGTCGCGCCGGGCGGCGCGAAATCCGGACGTCAGGTCCGGAATCGGGCGCTCGGTGAGAAAGCTTGCGAGCGCGTTCAGCGCGCGGTTCCCGGCGCGGCGCGTGGATCCCGCCTGCGTCCCGCTCGATCGGGCCCCGACCACGAGGTCGTACTCGCCGAGGCGAGCGACGATCTTCCGCGCATCGGCCGGCTGGTGCTGCCCGTCGCCGTCCATGATCAGGACGAACTCGCCGGTGGCCGCGCGGATGCCGGTCTTGACCGCGGCGCCGTTGCCTTTGTTGTACGGATGCCGCAGGACGCGCGCCCCCGCGGCGGCCGCCTGCGCGCCCGTCTCGTCGCTCGATCCGTCGTCGACGACCAGAATCTCGCGCCAGGGCCCCTGCGCCGTGAGTTCGCGCACGACGGCGCCGATCGCGCCCGCCTCGTTGCACGCCGGGATGACGACGGAGACCGCGCCCGGATCGGCCACCTAGGACTCCTGGTCCTTGCCGCGCCCGTCGGTCGGCTGTCCGGCGCGAAGCTCCATGGCCCGCACGCGGTACAGCAGATCCTCGAGGAGCTTGCGGGTGCCGGAGATCACATCGGCCACGAGCCCGATGAGGACGACCTGGAATCCGACGATCATCAGCACCGCCGACAGGATCAGCGACTGGACCTTGCCGGCGCTGTCATGCGTGAACAGGAAGAAGTACAGGAACCGCATCGAGATCGCGAAGCCGACGAGAAAGACCGTCGCGCCGAGATACGTGAAGACCTTGAGCGGCTCGTACATCGAGTAGATGCGGACGATGGTGGCGGCCGACTGCTTGATGTACGAGTACGTGCTGTCGAAGAGGCGCGACGGCCGCGTGTGCGCGTTGCTGCCGACGGCCACGTGCGCGATCGCCATCTTCTTCTTGCCGGCCTGGATGATCGACTCGAGGGTGTAGGAGAACTCGGAGACGATCGTCATCCGGAGCGCCGCCTCGCGCGTGTACGCGCGGAAGCCGCTCGTGGTGTCCGGCACCTGCGTGCCCGAGACCTGGCGCACGACCCAGCTGCCCAGCCGCTGCAGCATCTTCTTCGGCCACGACATGTGCGCGAGATCGCGGATGTTGCGATCGCCGATGACGATGTCGGCCTGGCCGCTCTGGAGCGGTGCGAGGAGGCGCGGGATGTCGGCGCCGGCGTACTGGTTGTCCGCGTCCGTGTTGACGATGAAATCCGCGCCGGCCTTCAGGCTCGCGTCGATGCCGGCCATGAACGCGGCCGCCAGCCCCTTGCGGCGCCGGAAGCGGACGATGTGCGTGACGCCGTTCGCGCGCGCCACCGGCACCGTGCTGTCGCGCGAGCCGTCGTCGATGATGAGCGTCTCGATGACGTCGATCCCCGGCACGGACTTCGGCAGGTCCGCGAGCGTCGCGGGCAGCGTCTCCGCCTCGTTGAGGCATGGAATCTGGATGATCAGCTTCACGCGCCCACCAACTGTTCGATGACGCCGGCCCACGTGATCGCGCGGGCCCGTTCGTAGCCCGCGTCGCCCCAGGCGGCGGCGCGCGGACGATCGGCGTGCAGACGAGCCAGCGCGTCGCCGAGCGCCCGCGGGTCCGCCTCGCAGACGCAGCCGTTGACGCCGTCGACGACGAACTCGTTCGGCCCGCCGGCGTCGGTCGTCGTCACGACTGGCTTGTGCGCGAGAAACGCCTCAATCGTCACGTAGCCGTAGTCCTCGTCGTACGGGGGAAAGATTACCCCGAGCGCGCCGGCGTAGAGCGCGACGAGCTCCTCGTCGCCGACCTCGCCGAGAAACCGGACCCGGCCGTCCAGCCCGAGCGAGGCCGCGAGCGATTCCAGCGCCGACCGCTCGGTCCCCGTGCCGGCCACGACGAGCGACACGTCGCGCGGCGCATGGGCGAGCGCCTTGACGGCCAGATCGACGCGCTTGACCGCCTCCAGCCGCCCGACCGAGAGCACGTACGACCCGGCGGGCCCGCCGTGCAGCGCCGGCGCCAGTCGCGGTGGATGGTAGAGCGGCGCGACGTCGACGCCGTTGAAGCGCCGGGCGCGCGCCGCCGTGTTGGCCGAGTTCGCGAAGCGGCGCCGGCATTCGCCGAGCATCTGCGTGTCGAGTGCCACCAGGCGCGCGCGCAGCGCCACGTCCGCTTCGCTGTGTCCGAAGTCGCTGAACGGCGTGCCGATGAGCTCGTACGCCGCGCGGTGCTGGTGGATCAGCCACACGGTCTTGTTCGGATGCCGGACGAAATAGGTCGGGAACTTCGTCGCGATCACGAGATCGATCGGGCGGCCGTTGCTCTCGCTCAAGTCGAGGAGGCGCCATGCGGCAGCGTGCGCGAGGATCTCAGGCTTGGGGTACCACTTGAAGGGCACGCTCACGAGCTCGGCGTCGTAGCCCGCGCGCTGCAGCTCCCGGACGAGCGCCCGGACGTGAAACTCGGCCCCGCCCTGCACGAAGGGCGTTTGCGCTTCGCACACGAGGATGGTCCGAATCATTCACGCGTCGGGTCGCATCGTATCACGTACGTCGGGTACGTCGGGTACGTCGGGTACGTCAGGTACGTCGGGTTCCAGGAACGAGCTGACGCTGGCCAACTTTGT
>Ga0335084_10005441_pt1 | contig 12597 bp, 13 predicted proteins | sample Lox_Sample_44_FD_206721 | JGI IMG/M metagenome (GOLD analysis project Ga0335084, IMG submission 206721) | Soil microbial communities from Loxahatchee National Wildlife Refuge, Florida, United States - Lox_Sample_4.4 | ecosystem: Environmental > Terrestrial > Soil > Wetlands | place: USA...
GTGGTCGACATCGGCGCGCTGAACGGCCGCGCGATCTACGTCGACGCCCGCGGCAAGGTGCTGCAGTACAAGATGACCAGCCAGTGCGCCTCGGGGTCGGGCCAGTTCCTCGAGAACATAGCGCGCTACCTCGGCGTCGCGGTCGAGGAGATCGGGCCGCTGTCGCAGAGCGCGAAGACCCCGGAGAAGGTGAGCTCGATCTGTGCGGTGCTCGCCGAGACCGACGTGATCAACATGGTCTCGCGCGGCATCGCGACGCCCGACATCCTGAAGGGCATCCACCTCTCGATGGCCTCGCGGATCGTGAAGCTCCTCAAGGTCACCGGCATCACGCAGGGGACCGCGCTCCTCACCGGCGGGCTCGCGCTCGACTCCGGCCTGCTCGCCGCGATCCAGGAGGAGCTCGCCAACGAGAAGGTGAAGGTCGAGGCGGTCAGCCACCCCGACTCGATCTACGCCGGCGCGATCGGGGCGGCGCTGTGGGGGGCGTTCCGGCACGCGAAGCTGCGCGAGCTCGAAGAGCGCCGCGCGGCCTGAGATCCGAGGAGACGGCCATGGCACTGATGATCACCGACGCCTGCACCGAGTGCGACGCCTGCAAGCCGGTCTGCCCGAACGAGGCGATCAGCGCGGGGACGCCTTACGTCATCGATCCGCTCAAGTGCACCGAATGCGTCGGCGCCCACGACGAGCCGCAGTGCCGGCTCGTCTGCCCGGCCGATTGCATCCCCGCCAACCCGGAGTTCAGCGAAACGCCGGAGCAGCTGCTCGAGAAGTACCAGAGCCTGCACGGCTAGCAGCCGGTGGCGACCCGCCTCCGGCTCACTGCTTCGGCTTGATCCCGAGCGCCCTGGCGAAGGTGGCGAGGTGGGCGGCCTGCTCGTCGATGGCGGCGGCGAACTCGGCCGGCGTGCCGGGACTGACGATCTGCCCGGTCGCGGTCAGGCGCTCGGCGATGACCGGATCGGCGACCGCCGCGCGCACGTCGGCGGCGATGCCGTCGCGGGTGGCGTCCGAGATGCCGCTGCCGCGCGCCGCGATTACGCCGACCAGGCCGTCGAAGCTCAGCTCCGGGAAACCGGCTTCGGCGACGGTCGGCAGATCACCGAGAGCCGGAGCGCGGCTGCGGTTCTGCACCGCGAGCACCCGGACGCGGCCGGCCTGCGCCTGGGGCCGCATGATCGCGAACGCCGCGGAATAGAACTGGATGCGGCCTTCGACGAGGTCGTTGAGCGCGCTCACCGGGTCGCGATAGCGCACCTGCGCGAGCTCGAGGCCGGCGCCTTTGAAGTAGCCCGCGGCGATGATGTCGGTGACGCCGACTGCGGTGGTCCAGTTCAGCTTGCCCGGTTCCTCGCGTGCGATCGTCAGCAGCTCCTTCAGCGACTGCACCCGTAGGGACGCCGGCGCCGCGATGCACACCACCGTGTTGGAGACGCGCGCGACCGGCAGGAGGTCGTTCGGCTCGTAAGGCAGCTTGTCGAGCGTGTAGGGATGGCCGACGAACGAGGACGTCGGGCCGAAAAGGAGGACGTGATCGTCGCGCGCGGAGAGGACGGCGTTGATCGCGATCACGCCGTCGCCGCCGGGCCGGTTCTCGACCACCACCGGCTGACCCCACTGTCTGGTGAACCGGTCCGCCAGCAGGCGGGCGCCGATGTCCGCGCCCGAGCCGGGCCCGAGCGGCACGACGAACCGGACCGACCGTTGCGGCCAGGTCTGGGCGACGGATGACGTCGCAACCAGCGCGAGCCAGGTCGCGATGATGACGATACCGGACCGCGCGAGTCCCTGAATCATCTCTCCTCCCCGGTGATCGTCGCAGCATAGCAGCGCCGCCGCACGAGCGTCGAGGGGGCGCCGGCTCTACGCGCTCGTGCTGCCCCCCTCCGCGGATGCGCCCGGCCACGCTGCCTCGACCTCCGCGATGAGCTCCGCGGTGCGGCCCTCGTAGCGGGGCGAAAAGTGGAACGGGACCACCGCCTTTGCCCGCACCAGCCGCGCGATCTCGCCCGCCTGGCGCGCCGTCAGGTGATTCTTGCGCGCGGCCTGGTCGCGGTCCTCGTCGAGAAAGACGCTCTCGATGAATAGCAGGTCGACGCCTTCCAGCAGTTCGGTGAGCGTCCGCACGTTCTGCTCGGTATAGCGGAGGTCGGTCACGTAGCCGACGCGCTGGCCCGGCCCGACTTCGAGGACGAGATGGCGGAGCTCGCGGAGCGGGCGCGTCAGCGCATGCTCGCCGGCGCGGTCGCGCCACCGCACGCAGATCGGCGTGTCGTCCGGCGCTCCCGTCGACACCGCCGCCTTCAGCTCGGCGAGCCACGCCCCGGTCGCGAACCCGAGCGCCTCGACGCGGTCCTTGGCGATCTTGAGGTGCCCCTTCTCCTCGACCGCGAACGCGAGGCACGGGGTCTCGTGGTCGACGAACCGGCCGCGGACGCGGAACCCCGCCTCTTCGAGCAGCACGTCGTCGGGCAACTCGAACGGCGCGTCCGGTTCGCGCTGGAAGCGCCGCCGGCTGGAGAAGCGCGCGCGTCCCGCCTTGCCGTCCAGGCCGATCTCGCACGCCTCCAGGACGAGCTCCACCTCGTAGCGGTGCACGACGTTCCAGGTGTAGGCGGAGAGCTTGTGCTCGACCTGCGCGATGAAGCCCGGCCCGCCGTACAGCACGACCCCAGCCTTCCGCCCGAGCACGACGCGGAGCAGATGATCGAAACCGGAGAAGTGATCCATGTGCGCATGGCTCACGAACACGTGCGACAGGCGCATCAGCTTGCGTGGCGGCAGGACGGTGATGTCGCCAAGATCGAACAGGAGCGCCCGCCGCTCGTCGCGGAAGTCGACGTAGAGGCCGGGGTCGCCGAACGCGTCGTTGACCAGGCGGGGCTCGAAGAGGTAGCGCATGGATGCTTGGCCATCGGCCGGAGCGCCGGGCCCCCGCCAGCGCGGGAATCACCGTGCCGTCAGAACCATTGTCTGAGCTCGATGTGGTTGCCGTCCGGGTCGCGGATCTCCGCCCGGGCGTACCGCTCGCGCACCTTCGGCCCCCACACCGGCCGAACGCCCTGCGCGGCGAGATGGTCGAGCGCCCGCTGCATGTCGTCGACCTCGAGCGCCATCATCCGGTAGCCGAGGTGCTCACCGCTCGCGGCGGGCGCGGGGCGCGCTTCCGGGTAGCACATCAACTCGACGGTCGTGCCGCCGAGGTCGAGGTACACGAGATCGAGCGGTCCGAGCGGCGTCGCCGGAATGCGGTCGCGCGAGCGGACCTTGAACCCGAGCACGTCGGTATAGAACCGGATCGCTTCTTCGGGCCGGCCGGTGAGAAGCTCGATGTGGTCGATGCGCTTGAACATGCAGGGTCTCCCGATCGCGCAGGCGCGGACAGCATGGTACCGTGTCCGTCCCCGCTCTCGCTGTTGCGGTGGCCTGTTCAGGGTCTCTCCGCTTGACGAGCATCAACACGGCCAGCCCCGAAGCGCCTTAGAACGGAGACTCCGCGCACGGATGCGTTTCGATCGGAGCAACGGATGAAAACGGGATGGAAGACGGTCGCCCCGCTCGTCGTCTGGCTAGCGATCTTCGTCGCGCCGATCCCCGATGGCCTCAAGGCGAACCAGTGGCACTACTTCGCCGTTTTCGTGGCGGTGATCACCGGCCTGGTGCTCGAATCGATGCCACCGGGTGCGGTGGGCCTGATCGGCCTCACCTTCGCCGGGGTCATGGGCTACGTCGACCCCGACCCGAACAAGTCCCTGCGTTGGGCGTTGAGCGGCTTCTCGGAAAGCACCGTCTGGCTGATCGTCGGCGCGTTCGTGTTCGCCATCGGCTACCGCAAGAGCGGTCTCGGGAGGCGAATCGCCCTCGTGCTCGTGCGCGCGCTGGGTCGCCGCACATTGGGCCTCGGTTACGCGATTACCCTGGCCGACCTGATGTTGGCCCCGGCAACTCCCTCCAACACCGCGCGCAGCGGCGGCACGATCTATCCGATCATCAGCAACATCCCGCGCCTATACGGCTCGGAGCCAGGGCCGACGGCGGGCAGGATCGGTACGTACGTGATGTGGACCGCCTTCGCGGCGACCGGGGTAACGAGTTCGCTTTTTCTCACCGCCCTCGCGCCGAACGCGGCCGCGCTTGCGATCGCGAAGAAGACGGTCGGCGTCGATATCGGCTGGCTGCAGTGGTTCGTCGGGTTTGCGCCGCTGGGAGTGATCCTGATCGTCTTCGTGCCGCTGCTCAGCTATCTGTTGTGCCGGCCGGAGGTGAAAGAGAGCCCGGAGATCGCCGCCTGGGCGAACGGCGAGCTCAAGCGCATGGGTCCGCTGTCGCGCAGCGAATGGATCATGACCGCACTCGTGCTCGTGGCGATGTTCCTGTGGATCACGGGATCCAACCCCGACATCAAGCTGCCCGGCCTCGGCGCCAACTACATCAACGCGACGATGGTCGTGCTGGTGATCATCTCGCTGCTGCTCGTCACTGGCGTGATCGACTTCTCCGACATCGTCAGCGAGAAGAGCGCGTGGGAGGTGTTCTTCTATTTCACGTCGCTGCTCACCCTTGCCGCCGGACTCAACGAGATCGGATTCATCAAATGGGTGGCCGACGGCGTCGCGAAGCCGCTCGGCACGTTGTCGCCCGCGACGGCGATGGTCCTGCTGGTCGCGCTGTTCTTCTGGATTCACTATTTCTTCTCGAGCATCACCTCTCACACCGCGGCCGTGCTGCCGGTAGTGCTCGCCGTGGGCACCGGCATCGCCGGCGTCCCGGTGCCCACGCTGACGCTGCTATGCGTCTATTCGCTCGGGCTGATGGGCGTGATCTCTCCGTACGCGACCGGACCGGCGCCGATGTACTTCGGCAGCGGCTACATCGGCAAGGCGCAGTTCTGGACTCTCGGTCTCGTGTTCGGGCTCATCTACTTCGCCGGTCTCATGGCCATCGTGCTGCCCTGGCTGACGGCGATTGGCTGAAGGCCGGTGCCGGTCAGATCTTCCTCTCACGCCCCGCCCAGTACGGCGCCCGCAGCTCGCGCTTGAGCGTCTTGCCCGCCGCGCTCCGCGGGAAGTCCCGCATGATCACCACCTCGGACACGCGCTGGTAACGCGCCGCGACGCGCTCGTTGATCCACTCGCGCAGCGCTTCGGCCCCGACGCCGGCACCCTCGCGCAGGATCACCGCGGCCACCGGCGTCTCGCCCCACTTCTCGCTCGGCACACCGAACACCGCGACCTCGCGCACGTCGGCGTGGTGGGCGGCGATCTCCTCGACGTCCTTCGGATAGATCTTCATGCCCCCCGAGTCGATCATGTCCTTCACGCGATCGACGAGGTAGAGGAAACCGTCCTCATCGACGTAGCCCACGTCGCCGGAATGGATCCAGCCGTCGCGGACCGTCTGCGCCGTGAGGTCGGGGCGCCTGTAATAGCCTGCCATCCGGATCGGGCTCATCCCGCAGATCTCGCCGATCTCGCGCGGCGCGCATTCGGTCCCGTCCTCGCGCAGGATCCGCATCGCGCTCGACGGCAGCGGCACGCCGACCGAGCCGGACTTGCGCACCGCGTCGGTCCGGTCGAGGACCGTGATGAAGCCTTCGGTCAGGCCGTAGAGCTCGTAGAACCGGTTCGGCAGCAGCGCGTTGAGCCGGTCCTTGTGCTCCTGCAGGAGCGGCGCACCGAGCGACAGGACGCATTCGAGCGAAGCGAGCTTGTCCGGCGCGAAGCTCGGTGCGCCGAGCATCGCGATGATCTGGCTCGGCACGAGCATGACGTGCGTCACGCGCTCGCGCTCGATCGTCTCGATCATCACGGCGGGATCGAACTGCGGCATCAGCACGTAGCGCGCGCCGTTCCAGAACGTCGGCATCATCGTCACGAACGCGCCGTTGAACACGATCAGCCCGGCGTGCAGCGTCACCGACTCGGGCGTCATGCGCAGCGCCGCGCCCATCAGGAAGCAGTACATCGCCCGCACGAAGTGCGTGTGCATGATGCCCTTCGGCGATCCGGTCGTGCCGCTGGTGAACATGATGTTGAAGAGGTCGTCGGCTGCGCACGGCTCCGGCTCGAGCGCGCCGGGCTGCGCGTCGCGTGCCGCGCGGTAGTCGGCGAAGCCGGGCGCCGCGCCGTCGGCGAGGAGAACGTGTGTGGGCAGTTCGTCCCGGACCGCCCCGAGCGCCGGCAGCATCGAGCGCTGCGCGACCAGGCACTTCGCGTCCGAGCCGCGCACCATGCTCGCGAGTCCGGCGGAGAGGAGAAGCGGCGAAAGCGGCACCAGCACCGCGCCGATGGTCGGGATCGCCCAGTAAAGCTCGAGGAGCTCGAGCGAGTTGCCGAGCACGGTCGCGACCTTGTCGCCCTTGCCGATGCCGAGCGACCGAAGCAGGTTCCCGGCGCGAGCGACCCGCACCCAGAACTCCGCGTAGGTGAAACGCCGGTCGCCGAAGACGACGGCGACCGCGTCGGGACGATAGCGCGCGTGACGCCGCACGAGGCTGGCGAGCTCGATCATGCCGGCCCGTTTTCGCGCTGCCCGGAACGCGCCTCCACCCGCGGCGTGCGGATGTAGATGACGTAGTAGACGAGCGCCACGAGCACGCTGCCGCCGACGATGTTGCCGGCGATCACCGGCGCGAGGTTGCGCGCGAACTCGGCCCAGCCGAGCGGCGCGCCGAGCAGCATCGCGAGCGGGAAGAAGTACATGTTCGCGATCGAGTGCTCGAAGCCGGCGGCGACGAAGGCGGTGATCGGAAACACGATCGCGACCGCCTTGTCGGTCACGCTCCGTCCCGCGAGCGCCATCCATACCGCCATGCAGACGAGCACGTTGCACAACACGCCGCGGAAGAACGCTTCGGCGAGCGGCAGGCCGGCCTTGGCCGTGGCGATCTTGACCGCGGTCGCGCCGATCGCGCCGCCGTTCAGGCTTGGGTGCCCCGAGAGCCAGACGAGGAGCGCGAGCCCCGCCGCGCCCACAAAGTTGGCCACGCAGACCACGACCCAGTTGCGCAGCAGCTGGCGCGTGCTCACGCAGCCATCCGCCCACGCCATCGCGAGCATGTTGTTGCCCGTGAAGAGCTCGGCGCCGGCGACCGTGACCAGGATCAGGCCGAGCGAGAACGCGAGGCCGCCGAGGAGGCGCGTCGCGGCGAAGCCGAGCGTCGGGTCGCTGGCGACCAGGGTGTACATCAGCGCACCCAGGCCGATGAATGCGCCGGCGAGGATGCCGAGCATCGACACCGTGACGAGCGGCATCCGCGCCTTGATGACGCAGAAGTCGTTGACGCGCCCGGCGATCTCCCGCGGGGAATACGCGTCGAGCCCGTAGAGTTCCGGCACGCCGTAGTCCGGCCCGGGCTTCAGGCGGAGCGCGGGTGCGCTGCGCCGGCGGGCGGCGCTACCGCTTGTACCACCACTTCGTCTCGCTGACGTCGGCCTCCCACGGCCGCATCGGCTTCGCGAGCTTGAACTGGTCGGCGTGCAGGCGGCCGACTTCCATGATCGCCGACAGCACCTCCAGCGGGAAGCCCTGGCGGTTGCCGCGATCGTCGATGATGAGTTTCCCGAAGTAGTCGTCCAGCGCACGCTTGCCCCAGTGCTCGCGGATGACCGCGGCGATGCGCGGGAACCTGGTCTCGATGATCGGCCACGGATCGGGTCGCTCGCGCTGCCGCTCCGCCTCGCGGAGCGCCTTCCACCGCTCGGCGACCGTTTTCGTGAGGGTCTGATCGCCCATCAGCGGCGGGAACTCGACCGTGGCGGCCTCCTCGGGGCCCTGGAGGTTCAGGCGCTTTCTGATGAGCGCCTCGCCCGCCTCGGGATCAAAGACGGCGAAGGAGCCGAGATCGCCAGCGACGGTCTGGTCTGAGGGAACGACCGGTTTGCCGGGTTGTGCCATGGTTATCCCCCTAGCCTGCGACCCGGCAATCATAGTCCTCCCCGGCCCGCAAGGGGGCAATCGTTGCAGCACTGTCACAGGGCGCCCCGCGCGCGCGGCGCTCCTCTCGCCTCAGCCGAGCCGCCGGACGAACCCGAGCCGCTCGCCGGGCTGGAACCCGAGCACATAGAGGAACCCGAGCAGCGCGAAATTCTCGCGCCCGACGACGGTCTCCACGCGCTCGATGCGCAGCCCCTCGAGGTTGACGAAGAGCTGCGAGACGAGCGCCGCGCCGACCCCGCGATGCGCGTAGTCGGGATCGACGCCGATCGTGTCGAGCACCGCCACCGGCTCGGTCCGCCCGAAGTCCCCGAAGTCGGTGCGCGCGGTCACGAACCCGGCAACGATGCCGTCCACGCGCGCGGTGAGCGAGACCCGCACCGCCGAGTCGGCGAGCGCCTCGTCGACGAGCCGCTCGATGTAGGCCCGCCGGTCCCGCCCGGTGATCCGCCGGTCGATGCGGCACATGTCGGCGAGGTCGTCCGGCACCAGCACCCGCACGTCGGCGCGGTCGCGCGCGAGCGCCTCGAAATCGTTCGCCGCCGCACCGCTGTAGTCGAGCTCGCGCGCGAGATTCCGGTGGTCCGGTGCGGCGACCTCCGGGCCGTGCTCCGCGCCGAGGCGTCCCGCATGCACCGGGCACTCGAGCACCTGGTTGCGACCGAGCTGGAACCCGGCGGCGTCGAGGAATCGCAGGATGCGGTGGTCGCGCCAGGACGCGCTGGTGCGGATCTCTCCGATCCGCTCCTCCGCTGCCACCGCCTCGAGCGCGGCCATCAGGGCGTGACCGACGCCGTGGCCCTGCTCGTCCGGGCGTACGCCGATCACCTCGAGCCGCAGCGCCGGCGTTTCGCGCCCGAACTCGCCGGCGAGCTTCCGCGCGAGCACGTAGCCCGCCAGCCCGCCGCGATCGTCCACCGCAAACTGGCGGTGCAGCTCGGGCCGCGCCTGCGCCGAACGCAGCCGGCGCTCGAAGTATGCGCGGCGCGTCCGGCCCGCGAGTTGCGCGTCAATCGCGACGACGGCCTCGAGGTCGCGCGGTTCCAGCCGCCGCGCCCGTGCCGGGGCGGGAGTGGTCGCTGCAGTCAGTGCCATGGCTTTCTCCTCAGTTTTTCACGACACGATGGGGCACACCCCCTCGTGCTCCCCGAAGTCCGGAAACCTTCGGTTTCATCCTAGAGACCCAGATAGGCCCGCTTCACCGCTTCGTTCGCCGCGAGCTCGGCGCCCGCGCCCGCGAGCACGATGCGGCCGGTTTCGAGCACGTAACCGCGATCGGCGATCGCGAGCGCCGCCCGCGCGTTCTGGTCCACCAGGAAAATCGTGATCCCCGCCGCGCGCAGCGCGCGGATCGCGGCGAAGATCTCCGTCACGAGCCGCGGCGCGAGGCCCATGCTCGGCTCGTCGAGCAGGAGCAGCCGCGGGCCGGCCATCAGCGCACGGCCGATCGCGAGCATCTGCTGCTGCCCGCCCGAGAGCATCCCAGCCGCGAGGTGCCGGCGTTCCGCGAGGGCGGGAAACATCCCGTAGACGCGCCCGAGGGCCGGTCGCGCCTCGCGGAGCGGCCGCACGTACGCGCCGAGCAGCAGGTTGTCCTCGACCGACAGCGGGCCGAACACCTGCCGGCCTTCCGGGACCTGGGCGATGCCGAGCCGGACCCGGGCGTCGGGCCGCGCGGTGGTGATGTCCACCCCCTCGAACCGCACCTCGCCCGCCGTCACGCGCTGCACCCCGGAGAGCGCGCGCAGCAGCGTCGTCTTGCCCGCGCCGTTCGCGCCCACGAGCGCGACGAGCTCGCCCGGCGCGATCTTCAGATCGATTCCCGTCAGCGCCGGAATACGCCCGTAGTGGCTCGTCAGTCCCGCGGTCTCGAGCATCAGTTATCCACGACACGAGGAGGCAGGCCCCCTCGTGCTCCCCGAGACCAGGGAAGCGATGCCTCCGGCCTCGCTTCCTCTTGGTGCACCTCCGCACCGAGATAGGCCTCGACGACCCGCGGGTCGTTCCGCACCGCCTCCGGCGCCCCTTCCGCGAGCCGGCGGCCGTAGTCGAGGACGAGGATCCGGTCCGAGACTCCCATGACGAGCTGCATGTTGTGCTCGACGAGCACTACGGTGATCCCTTCGCCGGCAAGCTTCGCGATCAGCGCATGGATCTCCGTGGTCTCGGTCGGATTGAGGCCGGCCGCCGGCTCGTCGAGGAGCAGGAGCCGCGGGCGCGCGGCGAGCGCGCGCGCGATCTCGAGCCGCTTCAGCGCGCCGTAGGGCAGCGCATCGGCAGCGGCATCGGCCCAAGCCTGGAGCCCGACTGACGCGAGCAGATCGCGCGCCTCGGCGCGGGCGGCCCGCTCCCCGGCGGCGAGGCGCGGGGTGTGCAGCAGCGCGGCCCACAGCCCCCGCTGCTCGCGCAGATGGCGCCCGACCATCACGTTCTCGAGCGCGCTCATATTGAAGAACACCTGCAGGTTCTGAAACGTGCGCGCGACGCCCCGGGCGGCGAACTCGTGCGGCGCGCGACCGGTGAGATCGCGCTCGTCGACGTAGATCCGTCCCGCGGACGGCGCGTAGACTCCAGTGAGGAGATTGAGCAGCGTCGTCTTGCCTGCGCCGTTCGGCCCGATGATCGAATGCACCGCGCCGCGCTCGATTTCGAACGTCAGGTCGTCGACCGCCCGAACGCCGCCGAAGTCCCGGGCGAGCCCCTCGGTCCGCAGCATCGTCATCCCCGCGGCTCCGCGGCGGCCCCGGGCGCACCGGGCCGCCGTTCGGCCGCCGGTACCCCGGCCCGGCCTTTCCCGCCGCCGACGAGCGCGGCGAGCGTCGGTACGAGCCCCTTCGGCATGAAGATCATCGTGCTCATCATCACTGCGCCGAGCACGACCATCTCGTAGTCCTTGAACACGGTGAGGAGCTGCGGCAGGGCGGTGAGCACCGCGGCCCCGAACACGGCGCCGAACGTGGACGCCATGCCGCCGAACACCACCATGGTCACGAGCTCGATCGAGTGGAGAAAGCTCACCTTCGACGGCGTGATGAAGCCGGCGTAGTACGCGTTGAGGCCGCCGGCCACGGCAGCGAACACCGCGGAGATCGCGAACACGAGCACCTTGTGGCGCGCCGCGTCGACGCCCGCGACTTCGGCGGCGACCTCGGAGCCGTGCAGCGCGCGCAGCGCGCGCCCGGTCGGCGAATCGATCAGGTTGAGCGCGAGCCACACCGCCGCGACGAGCAGCACGCCGACGACCCAGTACCAGGCGCGCTCGCCCTGCAGCGCGAATCCAAACGCTGTGAGCGGGACGACCGTGAAGCCGTCCGGCCCGCCGGTCAGCCGGTCCTCGTTCGTGACGACGAGCGAAATGATGATGCCGAAGCCGAGCGTCGCCATCGCGAGGTAGTGGCCCCGCAGTCGCAGGATCGGGCGGCCGATGAGGTAGGCGAGCGCCGCGACCGCAGCGACCGCGACGGCCATCGCCGCGAGCGGCGGCCAGCCGAACGTCGAAGCGAGGATCGCCGAGCCGTACGCACCGAGTCCGAAGAAGCCGGCGTGGCCCAGGCTGATCTGCCCGGCGTACCCGATCAGGAGGTTCAGGCCGACGCAGACGATCGCGTTCAGCGCGGCGAGGATAGCGACGTCGTAGAAGTAGCTGTTGGGCAGCAGGAGCGGGCCCACGGCGACGACCGCCGCAAGGGCGGCGAGCCCGCCGATGCGGGGCGTCGCGAGCCGGTCCCGCAGCGGCACGGCTACACCCGCTCGGCCGCCGCGACGCCGGCGAGGCCGCCCGGTCTCACGAACAGCACGGCGAGCAGGATCACGAACGCGATCACGTCCTTGTAGGCCGACGACACGTAGCCCGCCGAAAGGCTCTCGAGCACGCCGAGCAGGAGGCCGCCGGCGACGGCGCCCGGGCCGCTGCCGAGCCCGCCGAGGATCGCCGCCGCGAAGCCCTTCAGGCCGAGCATCACGCCGATGTCGTACGAGGTGAGCGTGATCGGGGCGGTGAGGATGCCGGCGAGCGCCCCGAGCGCCGCAGCGAGCGCGAACGCGAGGGCGAGGACGTGCCGCACGTTGATCCCGACGAGCGCGGCGGCGAGGCGGTTGTGCGAGGTCGCGAGCATCGCCTTGCCGCGGCGCGTGCGGCCGAAGAACCACCAGAGCGCGACGACGATCACCGCCGTCGCGCCGATCACCCACAGGCTCTGCGGCACCACCGTCGCGCCGAGGAACTCGATCGGCCGATCGCCGGTGAACGGGGGCAGCGCGTGCAGCTTCTTGTCCCACACGATCGTGGCGAGGCCGCGCAGGAAGATCGACGCGCCGATGGTGATGATGATCAGCGTCACCACCGGCGCCCCGCGCGCCGGCTCCACCGCGAGCTTCTCGAGTGCGAGCCCGGCGAGGGTGGTCGCCGCGACTGCGAGCGGAATCGCCGCGGCGAGCGGCAGGCCGGAGGCGGCGATCGAGACCGCGCTCATGCCGCCGATCATCACGAACTCGCCCTGCGCGAAGTTGATGACCCCGCTCGCGTTGTAGACGATCGAGAAGCCGAGCGCGACGAGCGCGTAGACCGCGCCGACCGTGAGTCCGGTCGCGAGGTACTGGGCGAGCTCGGCGCTCATCACGAGCGCCCCGCCGGCGTCCTCACCTCACCAGGACCCAGTC
>Ga0335084_10005443_pt1 | contig 12596 bp, 14 predicted proteins | sample Lox_Sample_44_FD_206721 | JGI IMG/M metagenome (GOLD analysis project Ga0335084, IMG submission 206721) | Soil microbial communities from Loxahatchee National Wildlife Refuge, Florida, United States - Lox_Sample_4.4 | ecosystem: Environmental > Terrestrial > Soil > Wetlands | place: USA...
CGATCACGACCGCGAGCGCGAGCGCTGCATGAAAGTGAAATGCGCCCGTCGGCGGCGCCGCGCTCGCGTTCCGACAACGAAGCAGCAGGAGCCACAGGAGCGCGAGCGTCGTCATGCCGCCGAGCAGATGCGCCGTGACGACTTGCGGCCAAAGCTTGAGCGTGACGGTCCACGCGCCGAACGCGCCTTGCAGCGCGACCAAGCCGAGCAACAAGAGCGGCAGGCGGAGCGGCAAACCGAGCCCACGGAAGCGAATTGCAGACGCCGCGCACAGCACGATCGCCAAGCCGAGGCCGGTCGCGAAGTAGCGGTGAATCATCTCCGGCCACGCCTTGTGCGCCTCGACCGGCGTGTCCGGGAAGCGCGCTTGCGCAGTCGACACGTCTTGCGCATCGCGCGGAACGCTCAGGAAGCCATAGCACCCCGGCCAGTCCGGGCAGCCCAAGCCGGCATCCGCGAGGCGCGTGTAGGCGCCGAGCACGACGACGACGAACGCCATCGCGACGCCGACCCCTGCGAGTGTGGCGAGCGTGCGTCGGGCGCCGGCGTCAGCCGATTTGCGAGACACTCAAGAGCCTCTTCAGATCCTGCAACACGGGCTTTCCGGCTGCGCTGAACGGATAGTGCAGCACGAGGTTCGCGAGCGGGTCGACTACGTAGATACCGTCATCGAGCCCGGTCATTTCGCCGGTGACGCGTTCCCAGCCTACATCGAGCCCTTCGCCGACCTCGCTTGCGCCGAGCCCGCCCTTCCGCAAGATCCCGCGCCGAACGCGCTCTTGGTCTTGATTCAAGAGCACGTGCACCGCGCGCAGCCGACCGGCCGCCGCCGCGCACTCGCCGTCGCACGTGCGCGCGGTCACGACGAGGATCCACCAACGGCCCTTCAGAGGCGCGGACACGCCGCTCCGGTCGACGACGCGCAATGCGTCGGCGGAACGCAACGGCGTCAACAGCTCGCCTTGGTTCGTCGTGCTCCACGGGCTCGTGCCGCGTTCGTACAGATACAGCGCATAGGCGCCGAAGAGCGGCGCAAAGGCGACGAGGAATATGCCGACCAGCTTCGTGCGGTTGCGCCGGATCGACGGCGTGCGATCGCGCTCGCTCATCGCGCGCCGCGTCGACCGAAGAACGCGAACAGCACGACCAGCGCGAGTGCGAGGCCGAACCATTGGACGGCGTACCCGTAGTTCGTCTGCGGCGAGAAGCGCGGCATGTCGAAGCGCGCGGCCAGCGCGCCCGGCTGCCCGGGCTCGATCCGAATCTCCACGGGTTCGCCGGTGCCGGCGCGGGCGATCATCTTCGCCAAGTCGATCTTCTCGATCCGCTCCGGCCAGCGCTCGGAGTACGCCGCCTCGGGCAACTCGAACTCAGCGCGGTCTGCCTGCCAGACGATGGCCGTGATCGCCACGTCCGCGGTCGGCGTCTCGACGACGGGGAATGCGTCGCGCCGCGCAGGCGCAATGACGAATCCGCGGTTGACGAAGTACGTTTTGCCTTCGCTCGCTCGGAAGAGCGCGATCACGTCGTAGCCGACTTGTCCGTCGAGTGTCCGATTGTCGAGCAAGAAGTAGTGCTCGCCGTCGAATCGGCCGTGCAAGCGAATGCGCGTATACGGCGCGAGCGCCGCGACGTCCGTCGCCGCGACCGGCAACTCGCCCTGGCGCGCGAGAAACGCCTCCTCGAGCTTCACTTGCTGGCCGGCGCGCGACAGTTGCCAGACGCCGAGCGCGATCGTCACCGGCAAAAAGAACGCGACGAACGCGCTCATTTTCCACCCCGGTCGGAACCGGGAATGAAATCCGAGGACGCGACGTGTGTGTGTCATCTGCAGTAGAGTCACCGGCCCGACCAACGGACCCTGCCGGCCGTGCTCAAAGCGCTGATCATCGTTCTGCTCGTCGCCGTGATCGGGAGCCTCTTCACCGGGCTCGGGTTCCTCTTCAAGGACAGCGGCGTGCAGGACTCGAAGCGGACGCTCTATGCGCTCGGCGTCAGAGTCTCGCTCGCGGGGACCCTGCTCGCCGTCATTTTCTACGGACTATCGACCGGCCAGCTCGTGCTGCACGCGCCGTGGCTCGGACGTTGACGTCGCGCGCTTCGCCGGCGCGCGTCGTCCCGCTCGCCTCAGAACACGTACACGAAGATGAATAGGCACACCCAAACGACGTCGACGAAGTGCCAATACCACGAGGCCGCCTCGAGGCCGAACTGATCGTTCGGCTTGAAGTGGCCGAGGAACGCTCGAATGAGCTGCATCCCCAAGATGAACGCGCCGAGCGTCACGTGGAAGCCGTGGAAGCCCGTCAGGATGAAGAACGTCGAGCCGTAGATCCCCGAGCCGAGCGTGAGGCCGAACTCGGTGTACGCGTGGTGATACTCGTACCCCTGCACGAAGAGGAACGTGATGCCGAGCAGCACGGTCAGCGACAGCCAGAATTTCAGCTGCCCACGGTTGTTGTTCTTCACGCCGGTGTGCGCGAAATGCACCGTCACGCTCGACGTGAGCAGAATCACCGTGTTGTAGAACGGCAGGTACGAGAGCCAATGTGCAACCCCCGGCGAAGCCATCGACTCGCCCGGGTCCGGGAAGCGCGTCGGATCCGGGTTGTGCAGAACAGGCCAGTCGGGCTTGAAGTTCGGCCACAGGTACTGCCCGGTGATGCCTTTCGCGCCCTCGCCGCCGAGCCATGAGACGGCGAACTCACGCGCATAGAAGAGCGCACCGAAGAACGCCGCGAAGAACATCACCTCCGAGAAGATGAACCAGCTCATGCCCCAGACGTAGGAACGCTTGAGGAGCGCGTTCGGCAGGCCCGCGTGATTCTCGGCGATGACCTTCGTGAACCACTTGAACAGCACGACCGCGAGTGTGGCGACGCCGAAATAGAAGAGCGCGAGCGAGGTCGGCTGCCCCGCCTTGGTCGCGTTGAGCCAGTGACCGAAGCCCGCGAGCATGCTCGCGGCGCCGAGCGCCACGAACACCGGATACCAACCGTTGGTCGGGACGTAGTAGATCGACTTGTCTTCAGCCGGGTTGGCCATCTGCATCTGCTCCAAAGAAGACGTTCATGCGCTTATTCAGGTTTTGGGCGCCTTCGAGTCGGCCGCGGCGAGCGCGGTCACGTCGTACATCGAATAGGAGAGCGACACCGAGTCGACATTGCGCGGCAACTCCGGCGCGAGGAAGAAGCGCATCGGCATCTCGATTTCTTGCCCCGGCTGCAACACTTGCCGCGAGAAGCAAAAGCACTCGGTTTTGTGGAAATGCGCGGCCGCCGGCAGCGGCACGACCGACGGAATCGCCTGCCCAACCATCACGTGGTCGGTCGGATTGCGCGCGTAGAACTTCACTTCGGTCAGCTCGCCCGGGTGCACGCGAACCATCGGCGTCTCGGCACGAAAATCCCAGGGCATGCCCGCGCTGTTGTCGGTGATGAACGTGACGGTGACGGAGCGATCGGGGTCGACCTTCGCGCTCGACGCGTCGTAGCTGTAGACGCCGCCCGTCTTGCCGCCGAGGCCGGTCACCTTGCAGAAGAGGCTGTAAATCGGCACCAACGCAAACGCGAAGCCGAACATGCCGACGACCAGCAGCGAGAGCTTGGCGACGAGCGATCGGTTCGGCGCAGCCATCGGTCAGGAGTGCGCTTCCGCTTCGGTCACTTTCGGCGGATGCGTGAATGAGTGGTACGGCGGCGGCGACGGCAGCGTCCATTCCAGCCCGTGCGCGCCCTCCCAGACCCGGTCGGTCGCCTTTGCGCCGCTGCGAATGGCCTTCAGCACGACGAAGAGGAACAACAGCTGGCTGAAGCCGAACACGAACGCGCCGATGCTGGACAGCATGTTGTAGTCGGTGAACTGGATCGAATAGTCCGGAATCCGACGCGGCATGCCCGCGAGCCCCAAGAAATGCTGCGGGAAGAACAACACGTTGACGCTGACGAACGACAGCCAGAAATGGATCTTGCCGAGCGTCTCGTCGTACATCCGGCCGCACCACTTCGGCAGCCAGTAGTACACGGCGCCGATGATGCCGAACAACGCGCCCGGTACCAGCACGTAGTGGAAGTGCGCGACCACGAAGTACGTGTCCTGATACTGGTAGTCGGCCGGCGTGATCGCGAGCATGAGGCCCGAGAAGCCGCCGATCGTGAAGAGCACCACGAACGCGATCGCAAACAGCATCGGCGTCTCGAACGTCATCGCGCCGCGCCACATCGTCGACACCCAATTGAACACTTTCACGCCGGTCGGAATCGCGATCAGCATCGTCGAGTACATGAAGAAGAGCTGACCCGCGAGCGGCATCCCGACCGTGAACATGTGGTGCGCCCACACGAGGAACGACAGGAACGCGATCGACGCGACCGCGTACACCATCGACGCATAGCCGAAGAGCGGCTTGCGAGCGAACGTCGGAAGAATCTGCGAAACCACGCCGAACGCCGGCAGGATCAGGATATAGACCTCCGGGTGACCGAAGAACCAGAACACGTGTTGGAACATGACCGGATCGCCGCCACCGGCCGCGTTGAAGAAGGACGTATGGAAGTGAATGTCGAAGAGCATCATCGTGACTGCGCCCGCAAGCACCGGCATCGCGGCGAGCAATAGGAACGCGGTGATGAGCCACGTCCAGACGAAGAGCGGCATCTTCATCAACGTCATGCCGGGCGCGCGCAGATTCAGGATCGTCGCGATGATGTTGATCGAGCCCATGATCGACGATGCACCGAGCAGGTGGATCGCGAAAATGAAGTACGTCGTCGACGGCGGCGCGTAAGTCGTCGACAGCGGCGCGTAGAACGTCCAACCGAAGTTGGGCCCGCCGCCGTCCATGAAGAGCGTCGAGACGAGGAGGCTGCCCGCGAACGGCAAGATCCAGAACGAAAGGTTGTTGAGCCGCGGCAGTGCCATGTCGGGGGCACCGATCATCATCGGCACCTGCCAATTCGCGAGCCCGACCATCGAAGGCATGATCACGCCGAACACCATGATGAGCCCGTGCATCGCGGTCATCTGGTTGAAGAATTCGGGCCGCACGAACTGCAAGCCCGGCTGAAAGAGCTCGGCGCGGATCACGAGCGCCATGGCGCCGCCGACGAGGAACATCACGAACGAGAACCAGAGATAGAGCGTGCCGATGTCCTTGTGGTTCGTCGTGAAGAGCCACCGCGTCAGGCCATATGTCGGAGGACCATGGTCGTGGCCGTGGTCGTCGTGATGGGATTCGATGACGGTACTCATGTGCTCCTCGCTTCTAGTGCGCCGCGGCCGACCAGTTCAGGATATCGATCGGCTCCGTGATGTCGGCAGTGTTGTTTCCGAACGAGTGTCGCTCGTAGTGAATGACCGCAGCGAGCTCGGCTGCGTTCATTTGTGCACCGAATGCCTGCATCGCGGTGCCGGTCTTGCCACCGTACACGCGCGCGATGTGCGCCTCCAAAGGTCCCGACACGATCGCGCTGCCCGCAAGCGCGGGGAACACCGGCGGCAAGCCCTGGCCGTTCGGCTGATGGCAGGTTGCACAGGTCTTGTTGTAGATCTCGCCGCCCATCGCCATCAGCTCATCCGCGGTGAACGTCTTGCTCGCCATCTCTTGCCGTTCTTTGTACTTCGTTTGCTCGTCGGCATACCACGATTGGAAGTCGTCCGGCTTGACCACGTCGACGACGATGGGCATGAAGCCGTGGTCCTTGCCGCACAGCTCGCTGCATTGACCGCGATAGACGCCAGGTTGATTCACCTCGAACCAGACCTCGTTCAAGATGCCCGGAATCGCGTCGCGCTTGATGCCGAAGTCCGGCATCGACCAGGAGTGGATCACGTCGTTCGACGTGATCAGGAGCCGCACCTTCTTGCCTGTCGGCACGCGCAGCGGCTTGTCCACCTCGAGCAGGTAGAACTCGCCCTTCGCAGCCTTGTTGTTGATCTCGTCCTGCGTGGTCGCGAGCGTGCTGAAGTACGAGAGCTGATCGTGGCGCGCCGCATCGAGGTACTTGTACTGCCACTTCCATTGGTAGCCGCGGACCTCGATCAGCATGTCCTCGTTGCCGGTCTTGTAGATGTCGACGAGCGTCTTCGTCGCCGGAATCGCCATCGCGACGAGGATGATGGTCGGCACGATCGTCCAGAGGATTTCGAGCCGCGTGTTGTCGTGGAACTGCGCCGCGATCTCGCCGCGCGACTTGCGATGATGGTAGAGCGAGTAGGCCATCGCCCCGAACACGACGACACCGATCACGACGCAGACCTTCAAGATCAGCATGTGCAGGTCGTACTCGGCGTGGCTCACGGCGGTGACGCCTTCGCGCAGGTTGAGCTTGCTGCGCTCTTCTCCCCACGCCGCGACGCTCGACAGCAAAAAGAATGCAGCCGACGCGGCACGCATCACGAGATTGCGATTCACGTTGTTCCCACCCCGTGTTCCGATTGGTCAAACTCCGTCAGGCCACCGCGGTAGCCATCGCTCGCTAAATCCCGAAACCGAGGCTGCGCGGCGCCCCAACGACATCGCCGCGCAGACACTGATGGGACCGCGCGCTCTTTGTGTTCTTCTGATTCTTCAGTTCCGGAAGCGCCGGCGCGCACGGCATTGCCGAGAAAAAGCGCGGTGATTATAGCAACGCGGACTCAATTCTCAACTTAACAGCCAAGCCAAAGACAATGATTTTCAATACGTTAATCCGATCGCTAGCTCGACCCGCCATCCGCGACCACCGCGCTCACTCTTGTTCGCGCTTGCGCACGCGCTTCGCCGCGCGCGGCGCGACCCAACGCACTGCGCTCGACGGCGTGTCCGGCACGACGGGTTGCGTGCGATCGTGACGGCCGCGCGGCACGCTGCCTGCCGTGTCGCCCTCGCGCTCGACGAAGCCGCATTCGACACAGCGACGGGAGCGCGCGTCCCCATCGTTCTCGACGATGATTCGATCGAGCGCGCGACAGCTCGGGCATATGGCGCCCGCGATGAAGCGAGGCCGCTTCGTCATCGCTCTGCGCGCGGCATCATTGCGCTGCGCGCAGCTGGGCGAGCACCGGATCGGTCTCCGGCGCGACGCCCCGCCACAGCGCGAACGCGAGTGCGGCTTGCTCGACCAGCATCCCGAGCCCATCGACCGTGCGCCGCGCACCGCCCCGCGCGGCCCACTCGCTAAATGCTTGCGCGCCGACGCCGTACGCCATGTCGTACGCGAACGCGCCACGGGCGAGGCGCGCATCGAACGGAATCGGCTCGCCCTGCGTGCCGGCCGACGTCGCATTGATGACGATGTCGTAGGCGCGCGAAGCCTCGTCGGCCGGCGCGAGCCGCGGATCCTCGAACCGCTCGAGCAAGGTCGCGACGCGCCCGGCGTTCCGATTCATCAGCTCGATGCGAGCCGGCGCGCGACCGAGCAACGGGCCGAGCACGCCGCGCGCTGCACCGCCCGCGCCGAGCACCAAGATGCACGCGCCGGCCAGCACCAGGCCGTGGCGCCGCTCGAGGTCGCGGACGAGACCGAGACCATCGGTGTTGCAGCCGCGAAAGCGTGCGCCCACTTTCACGATCGTATTCACCGCTCCCGCGCTTGCGGCAAATTCGTCGCGCTCGTCGACCCACGCGAACGCTTCTTCCTTGAACGGCAGCGTGACGTTGAGGCCGGCACCGCCCGACGCGAAGAACGCCTCGATCGTCGGTACAAAGCGACCCGTCGGCGCGAGCAGCCGCTCGTATGTCAACGCCTGCGCGGTCTGGCGCGCGAACGCGGCATGGATCTCCGGTGAGCGGCTGTGCGCGACCGGATTGCCGACGACGGCGTAGCGGTCCATCGCCGTCAACCGCGCAGGCGCTGACCGCTCACGGCGTCGCGGATCCGACTCGGCCGCCCGCCGCCGCACGTCGAACCCGCGAGCACGCAGTCGACGCGATCGTGGAAGTAGCGACGCGCATGCAACTCCGTGCGCGCCGGCGGCCGCCTGCTCGGATTCGCCGAGGTCGACACGAGCGGTCCGCCGAAGCGCGCCGCTAGCGCGCGCGCCTGCGCGTGGCCCGGCACTCGGATCGCGATCGTCGTCCGTGCGCCGGTGACCCAACGCGGAAAGCGCACGTTCGGAACGATCCACGTGTCGGCGCCAGGCCAGCTGGCGCGGACCTGCTTCGCGACCGCGGGCGAAAGCGCCGCGATCTCGGGCGCGAACGTCTCGGCCTCGGCACCGATCACGATCAGCCCACGCGCGGGCGCTCGACCCTTCAGCGCCAACACGCGTGCAACCGCATCCGGATCGAACGGGTCGCATGCGAGACCCCAAACGCCCTCGGTTGCGTGCAGCACGACACCGCCCGCACGCAACGTCGCCGCGGCGACGTCGACGGCGAGCCTCGATGCGAGCGGAAGCACGGTGTCGCGGTGGTGCACGGCCGGGCGGTCAAAGGGGCCGGCGAATATAACCCCCGTCCAATCGCTCGACAAATCCGTCGACTTCGAGCCGCGCAAGCGCCTCGAGCAGACGCTCGACCGGCAACCGTAGACGCTCGATGAGGTCGTCGAACCCGATCGGGTCCTCGACTGTCACTGCGGCGAGGATCCGCGCCGTCCATGCATCGAGCGCGGCTTCCTCGCGCTTCGCGAGCGCCGGCATCGGGATGCCGAGGTTCGAGAACACATCCGCGACGTCGTCGACGAGTGCCGCGCCCGATTGGATCAGCCGGTGGCAACCGCGGCTCCGGCCATCGAACGGCGCACCGGGCACCGCCATCACCTCGCGGCCTTGCTCGAGCGCCATCCGCGCGGTCGTGAGCGAGCCGCTGCGCTCGCCGGCTTCGATCACGACGACTGCGCGCGAGAGGCCGCTGATCAGCCGATTGCGTTCCGGAAAATGGCGCTGATGCGGCAGCGTCAGCGGCGGATGCTCCGAGACGATCGCGCCGCGCTCGCTGATCTCATCGGCGAGCCGATCGTGCCGGCGCGGATAGATGTGCGCGTGGCCCGAGCCGAGCACCGCAACCGTGACTGCGCTCCCATCGAGCGCGCCGCGGTGCGCAGCCCCGTCGATCCCGATCGCGAGCCCGCTCACGACTGCATTGCCTGAGCACGCGACATCGCGCGCGAGCTTCCGCGCAAACCGCTCCGCGTGCACCGAGCAACGTCGGCTGCCGACGATCGCGACACCGGGCGGCGCCAGCGCCGCGAGAGAGCCCCGCACGAAGAGCGCAATCGGCGCGTCGGGAATCGCCTGCAGCGATTCAGGAAAATCGGCATCGCCGCGGGCGATCACGGCAATCGAGGCGCGCTCGACGCGCTTTCGCTGCGCGGCGATCCAACCCGTGCTCGGGGCCATCGCGCCGCCTGCGAGCACGTCGTCGTAGGCGGCGGCGAAGTCGCCGCCGCGTATCAGGCACGCTTCGACGCGACGCCGCACGACAGCGCGCGACATCGCGGTGACGCCGAGCAGCGCAAGGATGGATCGAATGGCCGGATGCAGGTCGAAGCCGCCTGCTGACGACGCGTCGACTACAGCGGGTTCGGAATGCCGCGACGATCCGTCGTCGGCTCGATCCGTCGTAGGAAGGTCGCCTCGCTCGCGACCGCGCCGTTAGGGGTTTCTAATCTCGTCGGTGACTTCGAGCGCGCGCTCGGTCTCGAGGATCAAGCCGTACGAGAGCTTCTCGAACACGCGGAACACCATCAAGAGGCCCGCACGTTCGGACGGCAACTGGACCATCTCGTTCGCGACGCGGTCTTTGGTCAGCGCGCCGCGCTTGTAGACGGCGAGCACGTTGCCGACGGCAATCGCCTCACGCGCGCCGCGGTTCAAGACGACGACGTCGTACTGACCGACCTGGGTGACGCCGCCGAACACCGAGATGATCTCGCCGTTCACCTCGCCGGTCGGGGCGGCCGGGAAGAACGTCGATTCGACCTTGCGCTCCTCGGTCGGCAGCACCCGGTCGCCGATTTGGATTTCCTCGCGCGCGCTGTTGACGAACAGCGTCGAGACATCCTTCTCGCGCGACAACACTTTGCCGAGCCCGATGTAGGTCGCCTCTTGGCCCAGCATCTCGTGCGTGTGGGGGTCGCGATAGACCGGGCCTTTGCGGACGAAGCTGTACGCTTGGCTCTCGGAGAGCGTCCCGCCGCGCACGTAGACCCGGTCGCCGCCACCGGTCACGATCCGCTCGCTCTCGCCTTCGACGACGTAGGGCGCGTGCTCGAGCTCGCTCGGCGCCACGACGCGGTTTTGCACCAAGAAGCCCTGGATCGCAGACAAGTTGATGGCCGGGATCGCTGTCTCGAGCGGCGTCGCGCGGACCTGCGGTGATAGACGCTGCTCGCTCGACGACGAAGACGACGGCGTTGGCCCTGGCGACGCCTTGTACGTGCGGCCTTCCTCACCGCGGTCGACGACGAGCGCCGGCTGGCCTTCGATATAGACGAGCCGCAGCGTGTCGCCGGGGTAAATCAAGTGCGGATTCTCGATCTGCGGGTTCGCGCGCCAGAGCTCAGGCCACAGCCAGGGCTTCGTCAGGAAACGACCGCTGATGTCCCACAGCGTATCGCCCTTCTTGACCGTGTACGCGTCCGGATGGTCCGGCTTCAGGTACTGTCCAAGATCGCCCGTGGACTCGCCCCACACGGCCAGGGACAAAAGGCCGGCGCTCAAAAGAACGCAGAGGGATTTCCACATGATTTTGAATCCTTCTATCATTGCCACGCGACGCGCAGCTGCCGGCCGGCCGACGGCAGAAAGTCATTAGGCGTCTGAATCTTAGCAGCCCAAATTGCGCCGTTACTAGAGATACATCACACCACCATGGCGCTTCTGCCGATCCTCGAATTTCCCGACCCGCGGCTGCGCCAACGCGCGCGTCCGGTGAAGGTCGTCGACGCCGCGATCAGGATGCTCGTCGACGACATGCTTGAGACGATGTACGCGGCACCCGGGATTGGCCTCGCGGCGAGCCAGGTCAACGTGCATCGGCGCGTGATCGTGCTCGACGTGTCGGCCGAGCGAAACGAGCCGCACGTCTTCATCAATCCGACGCTCACGGGCCTCGAAGGCGAAATCGAGACCGACGAAGGTTGCCTGTCGGTGCCCGGCTACTACGAGCCGGTCGTGCGTGCCGAACGCGTTCGCGTGCACGCGCTCGACCGCGACGGCGAGCCCTTCGAGCTCGCGGCCGAAGGCACGTTGGCGGTCTGCATCCAGCACGAGTGCGATCACCTCGAAGGCAAGCTCTTCGTCGACTACTTGTCGCCGCTGAAACGCCAGCGCATCAAGCGGAAGCTCGAAAGACAACACCGCGTTCAAGCCTGAGCGGCGAGATGCGCCTCGCGTTCGCCGGGACGCCGCCCTTCGCCGCGCAGATCCTCGAGGCGCTGATCGAACGCCATCAGGTCGTCGTCGCCTACTGCCAGCCGCCTCGTCCGACCGGGCGAGGTCGCCGCGTCGCGCCGTGCGCCGTCGAGGCGGCAGCGCGCCTGCATGGCATCCCAGTCGAGTCGCCGGCGACGTTGCGCACGCCGCAAGCGAGCGCCGATCTCGCGCGGTTCACGCCGGAAATCATGGTCGTTGCCGCATACGGCCTGATCTTGCCGGCCGCAATTCTCCGCACGCCGACCGCCGGCTGCATCAACGTGCATGCGTCGTTGCTGCCGCGGTGGCGCGGTGCAGCGCCGATCGAACGCGCGATCATCGCGGGCGACCAGACGACCGGCGTCACGATCATCGCGATGGACGAAGGCGTCGATACCGGGCCGTTGCTGGCCGCCTCGCCCTGCGAGATTCGCGACGACGACACCGGCGGATCGCTCGCGCAGCGCCTTGCCACACTCGGCGCGACCACGCTGCTCGATTGCCTCGCGCGCTGGGGTTCGCTCGCGCCTAAGCCGCAACCGGAAGCCGGCGCGAGCTATGCGAAGAAGCTTTCTGCCGCCGACGCGCTGATCGACTGGGCCGCGGACGCAGGGACGATCGCCCGCACGATTCGGGCGCTGAACCCACGCCTTCCCGCGTTCAGCTGGCTCGGACCCGACCGTGTTCGACTGTTGATGGCAACCCCCGAGCCGACCGATCGGAGGGGTACGCCTGGACAGATTCTGAGTCTAGACGAGCAAGCGCTCACTGTCGCGACAGGCTCTGGATCTATTCATGTCTCTCGCGTACAGCTGGCACGCGGCAAGGGCATCCCGATCGACGCTGCGGCGCTCTACAACGGTTTCCGCGGCGCGTTCGCCGCCGGCCGGCGCTTCGCTGAACGCCCGAGCGAGCTCGGTCTTGCGTGACCTCGGCGCGCTCGTTCGCGCACGTGCCGCGCGCATCGTTGCCGACGTGGCGGGCGGCGCGTCGCTCGACCGCGCGCTCGAGCCGACCGGGCGCGAGAGCGAGTCGTCGCCGCTCTTGCGCGAGCTCACGTACGGCACCGTGCGCCATTGGTTCTCGCTGAACGAAGTCATCGATCGCGCGATGACGAAACGCCTGCGCGAAGACGATCTGTTGCTGCGCGCGCTGCTCGCCGTTGGCGCATACCAAATCCGGCACATGCGCACACCGGCGCATGCCGCCGTGCACGAGACGGTCGCCGCCGCCGCGCGCATCGGACGCACATCGGCGAA
>Ga0335084_10005444_pt1 | contig 12594 bp, 13 predicted proteins | sample Lox_Sample_44_FD_206721 | JGI IMG/M metagenome (GOLD analysis project Ga0335084, IMG submission 206721) | Soil microbial communities from Loxahatchee National Wildlife Refuge, Florida, United States - Lox_Sample_4.4 | ecosystem: Environmental > Terrestrial > Soil > Wetlands | place: USA...
CCGCGATATTGAGCTGCACCGGCGCGGCTTGAGGCGCGGCCTTGGCCGCGGGCGCCTTCGCGGGGGCGGACGATGCACCGGCACCGGCCAAATCGGCGAAGTTGGTCTTCCCGCTCTTGTCCTGCACCAAGTCCACGTTGAGCCCGGAGAGGATCACGCGATCGATCACGACCTGCCTGGACAGCAGGGGAAGCACGGCCAGCGAAACCTTGACCTCGTCTATCTTTGCGAAGGTCTTCTCGCTGTTGCGCTCGGACAGGGACGTCCTTCCGACCTCGACGCCGAGGCTCGGAAAGAGGGACAGCCCGATCTTCCCCTCGACAGCGAGCGTCCGGCCGGTTTTCTCTTTCACCACGCGCGCAAGCTCACCCTTGTACTTGTTGGGGTCGAACGTCGCGAACAGGACCGCGACCGCGAGAACGACCAGGATCAATAGCCCGCCGACAGCGAACAGGGTGTACTTGACGATCTTCATGACGCGAAACTCCGCTGGAGGCACTTCATTCGTTTGCGACGCCGAACGGCACGTGCCCGGTCGCGACGTGCCGGCTGGCCGATTCGGCGTGGCCGCGCTGGTCGTCGAAGAAGATGTCGGCGCCGAAGGCCTTCAGGAAAGGGCCCTTGTCCAGGCCGCCGAGAAACAGTGCTTCGTCGATGCGGATGTTCCAGGCGCGCAGCGTGCGCACCACGCGTTCGTGGGCGGGCGCGCTGCGTGCCGTCACCAGCGCAGTCCGGATCGGCGCACGTTCGGCGGGGTACTCGGACTGGATGCGATGCAGCGCCGCGAGAAAGCTCTTGAAAGGCCCGCCCGACAGCGGCTCCTTGGCCGCGCTGACCTCGCTCGCCGTAAAGGCCGCCAGGCCTTCGCGCTTGTAGACGCGCTCGGCCTCGTCCGAAAAAAGCACGGCGTCCCCGTCGAAAGCGATGCGCAGGCCGTCGGGCGACTCGACGTTCCGACCGACATTGGACGGCAGAATCGTCGCCGCAGCGTGTCCCGCGTCGAGCGCCTTGCGCACGTCGACCGGATTCGCCGAGAGGAACAGGTGGGCGTCGAATGCCGGCACGTAGGGATAGGTGTTCTCCCCTCCGGTGAACGCGGCGCGGGTGATGTCCAGCTTGTAGTGCTCGATCGCGTTCATGATGCGCATTCCGGTGTCGGCGGTGTTGCGCGAGAGTAGGATCACCTCCACGCGGGGACGCGCGGGCACGAGCGTGTTGAGATGCAGCAGCTTTCTGACGAGGGAGAACGCGATGCCCGGGGCGAGGATCTCGTTTTCGTGCTCGAGCTGATACTTGTGGTACGCACTGACGCCCTGCTCCTCGAAAACGCGGTTCGACTCCTCCAGGTCGAACAGCGCCCGGGACGAGATGGCGACCACCAGCTTACCGTCGAAGGATGCGGGCATCTGGACCTGGAGCGGGTGAAGGGAATCGAACCCTCGTCTTAAGCTTGGGAAGCTTTCGTTCTACCATTGAACTACACCCGCGGTGTGGTAGGAATTCTAGGGCATTTCCGGCGTGCAGTGATAGCTACGGGGCTAGATCTCGATCTTGGTGCCCAATTCGATGACACAGTTCGTCGGGATATTGTAGTAGTCCGCTGCGGTTCGCGCGTTGCGCGCCATCGCCGCGAACAGGCGCTCGCGCCAAAGCGCCATTCCTTCCCTGCGGGTAGGAATAACCGTTGTGCGGCTGAGAAAGAACGTGGTCTGCATCAGGTCGAACTCCAGGCCGCAGTTCTTGCAGAGATCGAGCACCGCGGACACATCGGGCCGGTCCATGAAGCCGAAGTCCACCCTCAGGCGATGGAAACCGCGGCCCAGCGGCTCGACCGCGATACGCTCGGACGCCGGAACCCAGGGGACGTTGCGAGTCACGACCGTGAGGAACACGACGCGCTCGTGCAGCACCTTGAAGTGCTTGAGGTTGTGCAGGAGGGCATTGGGCACTCCCTCGGGATCGCCGGCCATGAATACGGCGGTTCCCGGAACCCGGATCGGCGGATGCGCGGACAGGGATTCGAGGAAGGGCGCCAGCGGTATCGAGGTGCGCCGCTGCGCCGCGACGGCGAGCACGCGCCCGCGTCGCCACGTCGTCATGACGATGAACACGATGGCGCCGAGCGCGAGCGGGAACCAGCCGCCTTCCGCAATTTTCAAGAGAGCGGACGAAAAGAAGGCCGCATCCACCACGATGAAGAATCCGGTGGCGGCGATGCACAGCGCAAGCGGATAGCCCCAGCCGAAGCGAACGACGAAGAAGGTGAGAAAGGTCGTCACGAGCATGGTCCCGGTGACCGCCACGCCATACGCCGACGCGAGCTTCGACGAGGAGCCAAAGCCGACCACTACCGCGGTAATCACGAACAGCAGGACAAAGTTCGCTCCCGGGATATAGATCTGTCCGATCTCCTTCGCCGAGGTCTGCTGCACCTGCATGCGCGGCAGATAGTCGAGCTGGATTGCCTGCCGGGTGAGCGAGTACGTCCCCGAGATCGTCGCCTGCGAAGCAACCACAGTCGCTGCCGTCGCGAGCGCCACCATCGGGTACAGCGCCCAGGAAGGTGCGAGCAGATAGAACGGGTTCGCAAGCGCTTGCGGGTTCGCGATCAGCAGCGCGCCTTGCCCGAAGTAGTTGAGAATCAGCGCCGGAAACACGAGACCGAACCATGCGATGCGGATGGGACCCCTGCCGAAGTGTCCCATGTCCGCATAGAGCGCCTCCGCACCGGTGAAGGCGAGCAGCACCGCGCCGAGCACGACGAACGACGCCAAGCCGTGCTGCGTGACGAAGGCCAGGGCGTGCAGCGGGTCGAGCGCGCGCAGCACCTCGGGGTTCCGGGCGATCGCAGCCACACCGAGCGCGGCGATCGCGAGAAACCACAGCACGGTGACCGGGCCGAACAACACTCCGACAACCGAAGTTCCCTTGCGCTGAAGGGCGAAGAGGGCGATCACCACTCCGACGGCAATCGGCACCACGTAGGGCTTGAACGCGGTGGTCCCCACCTCGAGCCCTTCCACCGCAGAGAGCACCGAGATCGCCGGGGTGAGCACCGCGTCGCCGTAGAAAAGCGAGGTGCCGAATACACCGAGCAGCATGATCGTCGCGCGCCATTGCGGGTGATCCTTTACCGCGGATGAGGCGAGCGCGAGCAGCGCCATGATCCCGCCTTCGCCCTTGTTGTCGGCGCGCATGATGAGGATCACGTATTTCACCGAGACGACGATCATCAACGCCCAGAATATGGCGGACAAGCCGCCAAGGATGTTCTCGGCGTTGAGGGGAATACCGTGGTTCGGATTGAAAGTCTCTTTGACCGCGTACAACGGACTGGTACCGATGTCGCCGTAGACGACCCCAAGTGCGGCCAGGGTCAGTGCGATGCGAGACGACGTCGGTCGGTGCGGGTCGCTTTTCATCAGTTGCCTGTTGGCGTCAACAAGGTCGGCGCCCACTTCAGCTGCCGATTGGATATAATTTTATCCTTACCTCTTCGGCGCTTGTCTCAAAGTGATCCAGCTCTCGGTCAACGGCCACGTCCGGAGTGTCGAGCCCGGTGTGAATCTGGCGCGGCTGCTCGAGGCGCTGGAGCTGTCCGGAAAACGTGTCGCCGTGGAAAAGAACGGCGAAATCGTGCCGCGCAGCCAGTACCCGAGCACAGGACTCGCCGAAGGCGACGCGCTCGAGATCGTCGTTGCCGTCGGCGGGGGCTAGCGATGAACGCCCCGACGCGCCTCCCCGAGCAGATCGCCGACCCGCTCCTCATCGCCGGACGCGCGTATCGCTCGCGACTCCTGATCGGCACGGGCAAGTACAAGGATTTCGAAGAAACCCGGCTCGCCGTGGAAGCGAGCGGCGCCGAGATCGTCACGGTCGCGATCCGCCGCACCAACATCGGCCAGAACGCGAACGAGCCTTCGTTGCTGGATGCCCTGCCGCCCAGCCGCTACACGATCCTGCCGAATACGGCCGGCTGCTACAACGCCGAGGACGCCGTACGCACCCTGCGCCTCGCGCGCGAGCTCCTCGACGGTCACGACCTGGTCAAGCTCGAGGTGCTCGGCGATCCTAACACGCTCTACCCGAACATCATCGAGACGCTCGCCGCTGCGAAGACGCTGGTGCGCGACGGCTTCAAGATCATGGTGTATACCAGCGACGATCCGATCGTGGCCAAGCAGCTCGAGGACATCGGCTGCGTCGCCGTGATGCCGCTCGCCTCGCTCATCGGCTCGGGCATGGGCATACTCAACCCCTGGAACCTGCAGCTCATCATAGAAAACGCCAAGGTTCCGGTCGTGGTCGATGCCGGCGTCGGCACCGCTTCGGATGCCGCCGTCGCGATGGAGCTCGGCTGCAATGCCGTGCTCATGAACACCGCGGTCGCGAAGGCGCAAAACCCCGTCCTCATGGCGCAAGCGATGAAGAAGGCGGTCGAAGCCGGCCGCGAGGCCTTTCTCGCCGGCCGCATGCCGAAGAAGCTCTACTCCGCCAGCCCCAGCTCCCCGGCCGCGGGCCTGATCTCTCCGAAGGCCGCGTAACACTCCCTTCTTGCAGGAACGGCGCTCGATCCGAAGTTACGTATTGCGCCAGGGGCGCATCTCGAACGCGCAGCGCCGCGCCCATGCCGAGCTTCTGCCCGTATACGGCGTACCGTTCTCTCCGGCGCCGCTCGACCTCGACAGCTTGTTCGGCCGCACCGCTCCGAAGATCCTCGAAATCGGCTTCGGCATGGGCGAGACGACGGCCGCGATCGCGCAGCAGCACCCCGAGAACGACTATCTCGGCGTCGAGGTGCACACCCCCGGCGTGGGAAGCCTCCTCGCGCGCGTCGCGGAGTTGCGACTCGCGAACGTCAGGATCGTCCAGCACGATGCCGTCGAGGTGCTTCAAGCCATGATCGCTCCGGGCGCGCTCGACGGCGTGCACATCTTCTTCCCCGACCCCTGGCCGAAGAAACGGCATCACAAGCGGCGCCTGATCCAGCCGCCGTTCATCGCCTTGCTCGCGTCGAGGATGAAGGGCGGCGCGACCCTGCACACCTGCACCGACTGGGAGGACTACGCGAGGCAGATGCTGGAATTGCTTTCTGCGGAACCGTCGCTCGAGAACACCGCTTCCGGCTACGCCGACCGCCCGGAGGCGCGCCCGCAGACCAAGTTCGAGCGCCGTGGTCTCGGGCTCGGCCACCACGTCCGGGATCTTGTTTTCAGGAAGACTTAGCCGGCAGGAAGAGCTGCAGCAAGTCGTTCAGGAAGCGCTGCCCCAGTGCGCTGGGAGCAATGCGCTCGTAGTTGCGCACGATGAGTCCCCGCGTTTCCGCCTCGCGCAGCGCCTTTTCCGCGAGCGCGATCTGCAGGCCGGTACGCTCGGCGAACAGGCTCACGGGGAAACCCTCGACCAGGCGCAGCGTGTTCATCATGAATTCGAACACGAGATCCTCGCGCCCGACCTCGCGGCTTTCCTGAACCGCGCGGCCCTGGCTCACGCGCTCGAGATACTCCCTGGGCTGCTTCCAGCGCGCACCGCGCGTGATGCGATCCGGAAAGCTCAGCTTGCTGTGCGCTCCCGCCCCGATGCCGAGGTAGTCCCCGAAGCGCCAGTAGTTGAGATTGTGGCGGCATTCCCTGCCCGGTCTCGCCCAGGCCGATGTTTCATAGTGAACGTAGCCGCGCTCCGCAAGCGCGGCATCGATCAGGTCCTGCATTGCGGCGGACGCGTCGTCGTCGGGCAGCGCCGGCGGATGCCGGTAGAAGTGCGTGTTCGGCTCGATCGTCAGGTGATAGAACGACAGGTGTGCGACGCCGGCGTCGATCGCCGCCTCGACGTCGGCGCGCGCTTCATCCGGGGTTTGGCCCGGCAGCGCGTACATCAAGTCGAGATTGACATTGTCGAAGTGCTCGCGCGCGATCTCGATCGCACGCCTCGCTTCGCGGTCGTCGTGGATGCGGCCGAGCGCCTCGAGATGCTTTCGATCGAAGCTCTGGATGCCGATGGAAAGGCGCGTCACGCCCGCTTCGCGGTAGCCGCGGAATTTCTCCGCCTCGAAGGTTCCGGGGTTCGCCTCCAGCGTGATCTCGCAGTCGGCGGCGAGCGCGAGGCGGGCGCGGAAGGCCGAGATCAGGGCCTCGATCGCCTCGGCGGAGAAAAGACTGGGCGTGCCGCCGCCGAAGAATACGCTCCCGACCCGCCGCCCCCACACTTCGGGCAGCGCCTGCTCGAGGTCGCTCACGAGAGCCTCGACGTAGGCCTTTTCTGGAACACTGTCCCTCACCTGGTGCGAATTGAAATCGCAGTAGGGGCACTTCTTTACGCACCAGGGGATGTGCACGTACAGCGCGAGTGGCGGCAGCTGTGCCAGGCGAACAGCCGGGGAAGACGCCGCGATCGCGACGCCAGCGCTCACACGCCCTCCTTCAGCTTCGCCAGCAGGCGCCGCATCGCCTTGCCGCGGTGGCTGATGAGGTTCTTCTGCTCCTGCTCGAGCTCCGCCGCCGTCTTGCCGAGGTCACGCAGGAAAAAGTGCGGGTCGTAGCCGAAACCGCGCGCACCGCGCGGCTGCGCCACGATCTCCCCCTCCCAGCTGCCCTCGGCAATGATCGGCTCGGGGTCTTCCGCGTGACGCATGAGCACAACGACGCAGTAGTAGTGGGCGCGCCGGTCGCCCTTGCCGGCGAGCATGGCGATCAGCTTCTCGTTGTTGCGCGCGTCCTGCGACTCGCGCCCGGGCGTCCCGCCGGGCGGCGCCACGCCGGCGAATCTCGCGGAGACCACACCCGGCTGCCCGCCCAGCGCATTCACGCAGATGCCCGAATCGTCCGCGAGCGCCGGCAGCCCGGATCGCCGGCTCGCGTGGCGCGCCTTGGCGAGCGCATTCTCGACGAAAGTGCCGTGCGGTTCCTCGACCTCGGCGAGCCTGAGGCTCGCCTGCGAAACGATCTCGATTCCCAGGGGAGCGAGCAAGCCTTCGAATTCCCGCAACTTGCCCGGATTGGAGGAGGCGAGAACGAGCTTCTTCATCATCTAGGCCACTCCGAGCGCCGCCTTCTGCTTCGCGATGAGCCGGGCGATTCCCCGTTGCGCGAGGGCAAGCAGTGCATCCATTTGCGCGGCCGAGAACGGGCTGCCTTCCGCCGTGCCCTGCACCTCGACGAACCCGCCCGAGCCCGTCATCACCACGTTCATGTCGGTATCGCAGCGCGAATCCTCGGCGTAATCCAGATCGAGAATGGGCACGCCTTCGTAGAGCCCCACCGACACGGCGGCGACGAAATCGCGGAGCGGTGAGGCCACGAGCGCGTCGCGCTCCCGCAGCTTCGCCACCGCGTCATGCAAGGCGACAAATGCACCGGTGACGCTGGCGGTCCGCGTACCGCCGTCCGCCTGGATCACGTCGCAATCGAGCTTGACGGTGCGCTCCCCGAGAGCCTCAAGGTCGATGACGGCACGCAGCGAGCGGCCGATCAGGCGCTGGATCTCCTGGGTGCGCCCGGACTGCTTTCCCCGCGCCGCCTCGCGGTCGGTTCGCGTGTGAGTCGAGCGGGGCAGCATGCCGTACTCGGCCGTGACCCAGCCCTGTCCGCGGCCCTTGAGGAAGGCGGGCACCCCTTCCTCGACGCTCGCGGTGCAGATCACCCGCGTGTCACCGAAGGCGATCAGGACCGATCCCTCGGCATGCCGTGTGAATCCCCGCTCGATCGCGATCGGGCGCAATTGGTCGGGCTCTCGCCGGGACGGTCGCGTCATGGTTTTTGCGGCATGTGCTTGCGGATCGCTTCGCGGATTTCCTGGATCGCGCGCTCGATCTCCTGGTCGGTCAAGTCGCTGTTGTCGGCCTTGCTGAAGTCCCCGAGCTGCGTGCTGACGCCGTCGAGTGCCAGGGTCTGCGTCGATACCTCGCCGGCGGGACCCCGGCGCGTTCCCTCCCAGTTCATCGCAACGACGGAGAGATTGTCGCAGTCGGGACCGGCCCGCAGCTCGGCAAGGTCGAGGAGCTCGGGGACCGCCTTCATGAGGTTGCTCTTCACGAGAGTCGCGAGGATGAGCTTCCCCGTCAACGGACCCCACAAGCCGTCGCTGCACAGGATCAGGGTATCGTCCCGGTGCAAGGGCGCGGGCTTGGACAACTCGACCTGGGGGCGAGCGGAGGCGCCGACGCAATTGAATATCTTGTTGCGGTCCGGGTGCGCTGCGACGGCTTCTTCCCTGACGCGGCCCTGGTCGACCAGCATCTGCACCCGGGAATGGTCGCGCGTCTGCGCCTGGATTCGCCCCTCGCGCACATGGTAGAGGCGCGAGTCGCCTGCGTGCGCCCAATAGGCCGTCGAGTCCTGCACGACGCAGGCCACACAGGTCGTGCGCGGTGACTCGACCAGATTGCGGGCCTTGGCATAGTCGCCCAGCGCGAAGTGCGCATCGAGGATGCTCTTCTGGAGAAAGGCCGCAGGGTCGGGAAGCATGGGCTTTGCCTCGCGCTGAAAGGCCTCGGTGAGGAGTTGCACCGCGATCTGCGAGGCCACTTCCCCATGAAGGTGCCCGCCCATGCCGTCGGCGACCACCATCAGCAGGGCGTCGCGCGTATAAGCGTAGCTGGTGCGGTCCTGGTTGGCCTTGCGGGCGCCTTTGCGGCTCTCCTGGAAGATCGAGAATCTCATCCGGCCCGCCGTTTCTTCCAGGCATCGCGGAAACTCTCTATCAGGGAGCCTTTCCGGTGCACCTCCGGATCTTTTTCGCGCAGCAGCACTTTCTGGAGTGCGAACACGCTTTGAGGCCGCTTCAGGTGATCGAGCTCCAGGCACCAGTCGATCGTCTCGAGGAGCTGCCGGGAGTATTTCTCCCCCCAGATCTTCGTCGCGGAGACATAGCGGTCCTTCTCCACGCGCTGGTCGGCAGGCTGCGGCGCCGCACCGGCAAGGCAGGCGAACATGCTCGCCCCGATGGCATAGCAATCGCTCCAGGGCCCGAGCAGCTCCCGGTCCTTGTACTGCTCCGGAGGGGCGAAGCCGGGCGTATACATCGGGGTCAGGCGCTGGCCTTCCTCCGCCAGGGTCTGGCGCGCCGCGCCGAAGTCGATCAGCACCGGCGTGCCGTCGTTGCGGATGTAGATGTTCGCGGGCTTGATGTCGAGATGGAGCAGCTTGTTCGAGTGTACCTCCCGCAGCCCGTTCAGCAGCAGCGTGAACACGTTGCGGATGAATTTCTCCTTGATCGTGCCGCGGCGCAACTGGATGTGCTCCTGCAGGGTCCTTCCGCGCTCGTAGCGCATCACCATGTACACGGTCTCGTTGGCGCGGAAGAAATTCAGCACGCGCACCACGTTGGGATGCGACAAGCGGGCGAGCGAACGGCCTTCCTCGAAGAAGCAGCGCATGCCATAGCGGAACGTCGCGAGGTTCTCGTCCGCGATCGAGGGCAAAGCATCACCCTCGTTTCGCAGGGCGAGCTGGCTCGGGAGGTATTCCTTGATCGCAACCGGCTGATCGTTTTCGTCGTAGGCGAGGTAGACGATGGAAAACCCCCCGCAGGACAAGACGCTCGCAATGCGGTAGTTCTCAAGCTGGTAGCCTTCGGGCAGCGGCTGATTGGCCTGCTGTGCCATTAAAGGGGTAGCGGCGCGGCGTTTGTAACCGTTATCATAGCGACGTTTTCCAAATTTCCGCCGGCATTATAAGGCGTTACTGATCGCGACCCATGATCTCCAGCATGACCGGCTACGCCGCCGCAACCCGGGATCTGCCGATCGCGTCGCTCGCAGCGGAAGTCAGGAGCGTCAACGGCCGCTTCCTCGACGTGCAGTTCAGGCTGCCGGACGAGCTTCGTCCCGTGGAACCGGCGCTGCGGGAGCTCATCCAGACCCGCGTGGGCCGCGGCAAGGTGGAATGCCGTGTTTCGGTCACTCCCCCCGCGAACGCGGCCCCGCGCATCAGTGTGAACGAGGGGCTGCTCCGCGAGCTCGCCGAGGTATCGCGGCAGGTGCGCGCGGCGGTTCCCGACGCGCGCCCCTTGAGCGTGGGCGAGATCCTCGGCTGGCCCGGCGTGCTGGGCGACGACAGGTCCGCCGCTCTGCGCGAAGCCTGCGTTGCGCTGGTGCACGAGCTCCTGGAGGATTTTTCCGCGACTCGTTCCCGCGAGGGAGGCAAACTCGCGCAAATGCTCACTGAGCGCATCGAACGCATGAGGGACCTGCTCGCCGCCATCCAGCCCAGGCTCCCCGAGGCGATCGCCGCCTACCAGGAGAAACTCTCGGCCCGCCTCCGCGAGGCGCTCGGCGGCGCCGATGAGGAGCGCGTTCGCCAGGAGATCGCGCTGTTCGGCGTGAAGGCCGACGTGGCCGAGGAGCTGACTCGCCTGGCCGCGCACCTCGATGAGGTGTCCCGTGTCGTCTCGGCCGGGGGGGCGGTCGGCAAGCGCCTGGACTTCCTGATGCAGGAACTCAACCGCGAAGCCAACACGCTGGGATCGAAATCGGTGTCGAAAGAGCTCTCCGAAGCGAGCCTCGAGTTCAAGCTCCTGATCGAACAGATGCGCGAACAGATTCAGAATATAGAATGAGCAAGCCGGCGAGCGGGAGTCTTTTCATCGTCTCGGCGCCCTCGGGCGCCGGCAAGTCCTCGCTGGTGAAGGCTGCGCTGGCCGACGACGACCGGCTGGCCCTCTCGGTCTCCTACACCACGCGGCCGCCGCGCGCCGGCGAGCTCGATGGCCGCGAGTATCACTTCGTCGACCGCAAGACCTTCGAGGCGATGCTCGAGCGCGGCGATTTCCTCGAATCGGCCGAAGTGCACGGCAACCGTTACGGCACTTCTCAGAAGTGGATCGAGCAGGCGCGCGCCAAGGGGCTGGACATCATGCTGGAGATCGACTGGCAGGGCGCGCAGCAGGTGCGCAAGGCCTTTGCGGACGCGGTGAGCATCTTCATCCTTCCGCCTCCCCCGGCCCTGCCCGAGCTCGAGCGCCGCTTGCGCGGGCGAGGCCAGGACTCCGAGGAAGCCATCCAGCGCCGGCTGCGCGACGCGCGCGAGGAAATCGGGCACGTAGCCGAGTTCGATTATGTTATAATAAACAAAGAGTTTGAAGAAGCGCGGCGAGACTTGGCCGCGGTCGTGCGCAGCACCAGACTGAAGCTGTCGGGACAGATCGCACGGCATCCGGAAATCTCGAAACCGTTTGGCTAGACTAGACTAGAAAGAATCCATGGCGCGCATCACCGTTGAAGATTGCCTAAAGAAAATTCCCAACCGCTTCCAGTTGACGCTCGCGGCCACGTACCGCGCCCGGCAGCTTGCTCAGGGCGGCACACCCCATATCGAGACCACGCGCGACAAGCCGACGGTCATCGCCCTGCGCGAGATCGCCGCGGGCAAGGTCGGCGCGGAATACCTGAGCCGGGTGCATACGGGATAGACGTCATGCCCCCTTGGCGAAGGGGGTTGCGGTGCGTCACACCCTGTCACAGGGGTGAAAGCTAGGCCATGGCAGCCGTCGCCATCACCGACCTGAGGCAACACCTCGGCTACCTCAAGCCGAGCGACATCGGCCGCGTCGAAGAGGCCTACCAGTTCAGCGACGCCGCTCATCAGGGGCAATTCCGGCTGAGCGGCCACCCTTATATCTCGCATCCGCTCGCCGTCGCCGAGATCGTCGCCGACTGGCAGCTCGACGCCCAGGCGGTGATGGCAGCGCTCCTCCACGACGTGATGGAGGACACCGCGATCTCGAAGCAGCAGATCACCGAGCGCTTCGGCAAGCCGGTGGCGGAGCTGGTGGACGGGCTGTCGAAGCTCGACAAGATCGAGTTCCAGTCACAGGCGGACGCGCAGGCGGAGAATTTCCGCAAGATGCTGCTGGCGATGGCGCGCGACGTGCGCGTCATCCTCATCAAGCTCGCCGACCGGCTGCACAACATGCGGACGCTCGGGGCGGTCAGGCCGCAGACGCGCAAGCGGGTGGCGCGCGAGACGATGGAGATCTACGCGCCGATCGCCAACCGGCTCGGGCTCGATGGTCTCTATCGCGAGCTGCAGGAACTCGCCTTCGCCAATTTGTATCCCGGACGCTACAAGGTGCTCGCCAAGGCGGTGAAGGGGGCGCGCGGCAATCGCCGCGAGGTCGTCAACAAGGTCCTCGCAGCCCTGAAGGAGCGGCTGGAGTCGTCGCAGATCGAGGCGCAAGTCAGCGGTCGCGAGAAGCAGATCTACTCCATCTACAACAAGATGCACGAGAAGCATCTGTCGTTCTCGCAGGTGCTCGACATCTACGGCTTCAGGGTCATCGTCAAGGACGTGCCCGCCTGCTATCTGGCGCTTGGCGCGCTGCACAGCCTGTACAAGCCCGTGCCGGGCAAGTTCAAGGACTACATCGCCATCCCCAAGGTTAACGGCTATCAGTCCCTGCACACGACGCTCATCGGCCCGTACGGAATGCCCGTCGAGATACAGATCCGGACCCAGGCCATGAACCGGATAGCCGAGGCCGGCGTCGCTTCGCACTGGCTGTACAAATCCGACGCCGAGATCAACGAGGTGCAGCAGCGCACCCACAAGTGGCTGCAATCGCTACTCGACATCCAGCACGCCTCGGGCGATCCCGCCG
>Ga0335084_10005445_pt1 | contig 12594 bp, 10 predicted proteins | sample Lox_Sample_44_FD_206721 | JGI IMG/M metagenome (GOLD analysis project Ga0335084, IMG submission 206721) | Soil microbial communities from Loxahatchee National Wildlife Refuge, Florida, United States - Lox_Sample_4.4 | ecosystem: Environmental > Terrestrial > Soil > Wetlands | place: USA...
GATGCAGACGGTGTCGCCCGCCCGCACCTCGAACGTTCGGCAGCCGAGGGTCATCATGCCGACGCCGGCGGTGACGTGGTACAGCTCCTCGGTCACGCGGTGCCGGTGCAGCAGCGTCTCCGCGCCGGGCGGCACCGTCGCTTCGGCGAGGCTGCTCGCGCGCGGTGTGCCGTGCACCGCCGGATGCATCAGCTCGCGGATCTCCGAGCCGTCCTTGGTCACGTAGGGCGCTGCGTCCGAGTAGGCGGTCCGGGTCATCGAGTCTGCTTTTCCGGCGATCAGCGGGTTCGAGGCTTCGGGGCGGACACACTATATACAATCGCCCCGCCCCGTCCGCCCGCCGCGAACAACGATCATGCGCCCGACGCGCTGGCTGTCCCTCCTCCTGCCGCTCGCCCTGGGGTTGGCGCCGGCGGCGGCGTGGGCCGCCGACGCGCCGGCGGTCCCGTGGTGGGTGTGGCCGCTCGGCCTGTTCGCGGTGACGTTCCTGCTCGGCATCGTGGCGGTGCTCGGCGGCGTCGGTGGCGGCGTGCTGTTCGTGCCGATCGTCGGCGGGTTCTTTCCGTTCCATCTCGACTTCGTGCGCGGCGCGGGGCTCCTGCTCGCGCTCTCCGGCGCGCTCTCCGCCGGGCCGGCGCTGCTGCGGAGCGGGCTCGCCAGCCTGCGCCTCGCAATGCCGCTCGCGCTGGTCGGCTCGATCACGTCGATTTTCGGCGCGATCGCCGGGCTCGCGCTGCCGGTGCCGGTGGTGCAGACCGCCCTCGGGTTCCTGATCCTCGCGATCGCTGTGCTGATGTGGCGATCGACGAAGACCGACCGGCCCGAAGTGCCGGTCCCGGATCGGCTCGGCGCGGCGCTCGGGATGCGCGGGTGTTTCCGCGACGCCGCGACGCGCGAGGACGTGGACTGGCGCGTGCACCGCACGCCGCTCGGTCTTGCGCTCTTCGCCGGCATCGGCTTCATGGCCGGCATGTTCGGCCTCGGCGCCGGCTGGGCGAACGTGCCGGTGCTCAATCTCGTGATGGGCGTGCCGCTGCGGGTCTCGGTCTCGACCTCCGGGCTGGTGCTGTCGGTGATCGACACCTCCGCCGCGTGGGTGTACGTCAACCGCGGCGCGCTGCTGCCGCTGCTCGTCGTGCCGTCGATCCTCGGCGTGATGCTCGGTGCCCGGATCGGCGGGCGCCTGGTGCAGACGGTGCGCGCAGCGACCATCCGCAAGGTGGTGATCTCGCTGATGCTGGTCGCGGGCGCGCGCGCGCTCGCGAAGGGCCTCGGCATCTGGAGCTGACGCGATGGACGGGCGGGACTACGCATCGCCGGAGCAGCGGCTGTACGCCGCCTGGCTCGACGCCGGCACCAAGCTCGGGTTCGTCGCGCTCGTGATCACCTTCTTCATCCACGTCTTCGAGCTCGTGCCGCCGGGCATCGCGCTCGAGCATCTGCCGCTGTACTGGCACCTGCCGGTCGAGGAGTTCCTCCGCATGACCGGGGCACCGAAGGGATGGGCCTGGATCGCGCGGCTGGGCGAAGGGGATCTCCTGAACTTCATCGGCGTCGCGATCCTCGGGCTGGTGAGCGTCGTCTGCTACTTGCGCGTGCTGCCGCGGTTCCTGCGGGCGGGCGACCGGGTGTTCGCGGCGATCTGCATCGCCGAGGTGCTCGTCCTGCTCGCCGCCGCGCTGCACCTCGTCGGGACGGGGCACTGAGCTCGCGCCGGCGCTAGCGCTCGGGCGGCGGCAGGCTCGCGCACTCCAGGAAGATCCGCGCTGTGCACCGCGCGCAGACGGCGCGGTCGAGCCGCGCGAACACGCCCGCGATCGCGTCCTCCTTGCGGTGGAAGATCGCGTCGGCGCCGATCTCGTCGACGTAGCCGCCGCGCCCGAGCATGTCCTCGACCGGCTGGCGGAGCGAATAAAGGTACAGGCCGCCGCCAGCCTCACGGCGCTTTTCCGCCTCGGTCGCGAGGAGCGCGGCGCCCGCCATGTCGACGAAGTTGATGCTCTTCGCCATCACCAGCAGGTGCTTCTGCCCGCGCGCGCGCTCGCGCAGGGTGTCGAAGTGGCTCGCGACGTGGTTCACCGCGCCGAAGTAGAGGGAACCTTCGATGCGCAGGATCTTCACCTGCGGGCACTCGTGCAGGCCGCCCTCCGCCGCGGTGAACTTGCGCGACGGATGGCGGGGATCGGGCACGAGGCTGCGCATCGTCGGGTGGGAGGTACGGTTGAGGTACAGGATGAGCGACGCCGCCACCCCGGCGAGGACCGCGAACTCGATCCGGAGGAGAAGCGTTGCGAGCAACGTCGTCGCCATCACCGCGACGGCGCCGCGGCTCGTGCGCAGCGCCACCCGGATGCGGCCGAAGTCGATCAGGCTCCAGGCGACGAGGAAGAGCGAACCGGCGATCACCGCGAGCGGGAGGTAGGCGGCGAGCGGGGCGAGGACGAGCACGATCGCGGCGAGCGCGATCGCGGCGAACACCGCCGCGAGCGGCGTCTGCGCGCCGGCCTCGAAGTTGGGGCCGGAACGGTTGACCGAGGCGCTGGTCGGGAAGCCGGAGAAGAAGGCGGCCGCCACGTTGGCGAGGCCCTGGCCGATGAATTCCTGGTTCGCGTCGATCCGCTGGCCGGACCGGAGCGCGATCGCGCGCGCCATCGAGATCGCCTGCGAGAGCGAGACGAGCGTGAGGGCGATCGCCGAGCCGGCGAGATGGGCGAAGGTGTCGACCTCGAAGCGCGGATGCGAGAGCGGCGGCAGCTCGCGCGGGAGTGCGCCGATCGTCTGCAGGCCGGTCGCGCCGGGCGCGAGCCAGCGTTCGAGGAGGAAAGCGGCGACGCTGCCGGCGAGGATCGACACCACGAGGTACGGCACCCGCGGCAGCCAGCGGCGCGCCGCGACCGCGATCACCAGGGTGAAGACCGCCACCGCCACTACCCAGGGATGGATCTCCACGACGTGGCGCGCGAACGCTGCCAGCGTCTCGGGCAGCGATCCGCCGCGCGGCACGACGACGCCGAAGAAGTTGCCGAGCTGGCTCGCTACGATCAGCACGCCGACGCCGGCGGTGAAGCCGACGATCACGTCGTCGGAGATGAAGTTCACCAGCGCGCCCATGCGCAGCGCGCCGAGGGCGAGCATGACGAGCCCGGTGAGGAAGGCGAGGGTGAGGGCGAGCGAGACGTAGTCGCCCGACTCCGGCCGGGCGAGCGGGCTGAGCGCGGCGAAGACGAACAGCGATACCGCGTTGGTGGGGCCGGACACGGTGTGGCGGGAGGAGCCGAACAGCGCCGCCACCGCCGTCGGCACCATCGCGCAGTACAGCCCGTACATCGGCGGCATCCCGGCGAGCGTCGCGAAAGCGATGCCCTGCGGCAGCACGAGGACGGCCCCGACCAGGCCGGCGAGGAGGTCCGCCCGGAGCGTGCGGGCGTCGACGAGCGGCCACCACTCGAGGAAGGGCAGGAAACCGTGCCGCAGGCGGGACATCGCGCGCACCGATACCGATGACGCGCGAATGGTAGCAAGCGCGCGGGTTGACTCGCCATGCTCGCCGCGCCTAGCATCGGCGAGCCGGACGGAGCCGGGCATGCCGCAGTTCGCCGCGAACACGAGCTACCTCTTCACCGAAGTGGATTTCCTGCAGCGCTTCGACGCGGCACGGAAAGCCGGCTTCCGCGGCGTCGAGTTCCATTTCCCGTACGCGTGGAAGCACGAGGACCTCGAGCGCGCCGCGCGCGACGCCGGAGTCGAGGTGGTCCTGTTCAACCTGCCGCCGGGCGACTCGGCCCGCGGCGAGCGGGGCATTGCGTGCCATCCCGACCGCGTGCCCGAGTTCCGCGACGGCGTCGCCCAGGCCCTCGAGTACGCGCGCGTCCTGCGCTGTCCGCGGGTGAACTGCCTCGCCGGCATCGCGCCGGCGGATGCCGATCCCGACCAGGTGCTCACCACCTTCGTCGAGAACCTGCGCTACGCCGCGGTGGCCGCGGGCGAGGCGGGACTGACGCTGGTCATGGAGCCGATCAACACGCGCACAATCCCCGGCTTCTACCTGAACACGACCGCGCAGGCGCTCGACGTCATCCGGGAGGTCGGCGCCGACAACCTCAAGATCCAGTACGACGTCTTCCACATGCAGATCATGGAAGGCGACCTCGCGAAGACGATCGAGGCGGAGCTCGACGACATCGGCCACATCCAGTTCGCCGACGTGCCCGACCGGCACGAGCCGGGCACGGGCGAGATCAACTTCCCGTGGCTCTTCGGCTGGATCGACCGCGTCGGCTACCGCGGGTGGGTGAGCGCGGAGTACAGTCCGGCACGGGGCACGGCGGCAAGCCTCGGGTGGCTCAAACCGTATCTATAGTGTGATGGGGCGTCGTCCCATCGAACAAGGAGGCAAGCGTGGCGAAGCTCGGTTTCATCGGTCTCGGCATCATGGGCAAGCCCATGGCGGGGCATCTGGTCGCGGCGGGGCACGAGGTGTTCCTCACCAGCCGGTCGGGCGTGCCGCAGGACCTCAAGGGCAAAGGCAAGGCGTGCGCATCGGCGAAGGAGGTCGCGCAGAACGCCGACGTCATCTTCCTGATGCTGCCCGACACGCCGGACGTGGAGAAGGTGCTGTTCGGGCCGGGCGGCGTCGCGGAAGGCCTGACGAAAGGCAAGATCGTGGTCGACATGAGCTCGATCGCGCCGCTCGCGACGAAGGAGTACGCCAGGCGGGTGAACGAGCTCGGCTGCGACTACCTCGACGCTCCGGTATCCGGCGGCGAAGTCGGCGCGAAGGGCGCCTCCCTCACCATCATGGTCGGCGGCCCCGAGGCCGCCTTCAACAAGGTCAAGCCGTTCTTCGAGCTGATGGGCAAGAACATCACGCTCGTCGGCGGCAACGGCGACGGCCAGACGTGCAAGGTCGCCAACCAGATCATCGTCGCGCTGACGATCGAGGCGGTGGGCGAGGCGCTGCTGTTCGCGTCCAAGGCCGGCGCGGATCCGGCCAAGGTGCGCCAGGCGCTGATGGGCGGGTTCGCCGCGTCGCGGATCCTCGAGGTCCACGGCGAGCGGATGATCAAGCGCAACTTCCAGCCCGGCTTCCGCATCGAGCTGCACCAGAAGGATCTCAACCTCGCGCTCGCCGGCGCGCGGGCGCTCGGGCTCTCGCTCCCGAACACCGCGTCCGCGCAGCAGCTCTTCAGCGCCTGCGTCGCGAACGGCGGCGCGGCGTGGGACCACTCCGGCCTGGTGAAGGCGCTCGAGCTGATGGGCAAGCACGAGGTCGCGAAGGGCTGACTCGCATGAACGTGCGCGTCGACGGTCCCAGACACGGCATCGACTTCATCCGCCAGGCCGAGGTGGTCGGCCGGCTGCGGACCCGGCTGCCCGCGGAGAGCGTCCTCCATCAGACGGAGGACACCCGGCCCTACGAGTGCGACGGGCTCTCCGCCTATCGCGAGCTGCCGATGGTCATCGCGCTGCCTGCCGACGAAGACGAAGTGAAGTTCGTCCTCGAGACCTGCCGCGCGCTCGGCGTGCAGGTGATCGCGCGCGGCGCGGGCACCGGCCTCTCCGGCGGCGCGCTGCCCGCGCCGGACGGGGTGCTGCTCTCGCTCGCACGCATGAAGCGCATTCTCGCAGTCGATCCGGTTGCCCGGATCGCGCGCGTGCAGCCGGGCGTGCGCAACCTCGCGATCACCGAGGCCGCGGCACCGTACGGCCTCTACTACGCGCCCGATCCGTCGTCGCAGATCGCCTGCACGATCGGCGGCAACGTGGCCGAGAACTCGGGCGGCGTCCACTGCCTCAAGTACGGTCTCACGGTGCACAACGTGCTGCGCGTGCGCGGGTACACGATCGACGGCGAGCCCGTCGAGCTCGGCGCGGAGGCGCTCGACGCGCCCGGCTACGATCTCCTCGCGCTCGTCACCGGTTCGGAAGGGATGCTCGCGGTGACGACCGAGGTCACCGTCCGGCTGGTGCCGAAGCCGGAGGCGGCGCGCGTGATCCTCGCGTCGTTCGACGACGTCGAGAAGGCGGGCGACGCGGTCGCCGCGGTGATCGGCGCCGGCATCATCCCCGCCGGCCTCGAGATGATGGACAAGCCGATGACGCGCGCGGTCGAGGAGTTCGTGCACGCCGGCTACGACCTCGACGCGGCGGCGATCCTGCTCTGCGAGTCCGACGGCACGCGCGAGGAGGTCGCCGAGGAAATCGCGCGGATGATCGACGTCCTCCGCGGCTCGGGCGCCACCGCCATCCGCGTCTCGGCGAACGACGGCGAGCGCGACCTGTTCTGGGCGGGGCGCAAGGCGGCGTTCCCTGCGGTCGGGCGCATTTCGCCCGACTACTACTGCATGGACGGGACGATCCCGCGGGCGCGGCTCGGCGCGATGCTCAGGTTCATCGCCGAGATGGAGAAGAAGTACCGGCTGCGCTGCCCGAACGTCTTCCACGCCGGCGACGGCAACCTGCACCCGCTGATCCTGTTCGACGCGAACGACCCCGACGAGCTCGCTCGCACCGAGCAGTTTGCGGGCGAAGTGCTGGAGAAATGCGTCGAGGTCGGCGGCACGATCACCGGCGAGCACGGGGTCGGGATCGAGAAGATCAACCAGATGTGCGCGCAGTTCACCGGCGCGGAGCTCGAGCGCTTCCGCGGCGTCAAGCGCGCGTTCGATCCGGCCGGGCTCCTCAATCCCGGCAAGAACATCCCGACGCTGCACCGCTGCGCCGAGTTCGGGCGCATGGTGGTGCGCGGTGGCGCGCTGCCGCACCCGGATCTCCCCAGGTTCTAGCGTTGCCGGCCGACGCGCTCCGGACGTTCGCCGAGACGATCCGCGCCGCGGCGACGGGCGGAAAGCGCCTGCGCCTGCGCGGCGGCGGCACCAAGGATTTCTACGGTCAGGCGCTCGAAGGCGAGGTCCTCGACACGCGCTCGTACGCTGGCGTCGTCGCGTACGACCCGACCGAGCTCGTGATCACCGTGCGCGGCGGGACGCCGCTCGCGGAGGTCGAACGGACGCTCGCGGACAAGCGGCAGATGCTCGCGTTCGAGCCGCCGCACTTTGGCGCTGCGACGATCGGCGGCGCCGTCGCCGCCGGCCTCTCGGGTCCGCGGCGCGCGGCCGCGGGCGCGCTGCGCGACTTCGTGCTCGGCGTGCGGATCATGGACGGGCGCGGCGAGGACCTCACCTTCGGCGGCCGCGTGATGAAGAACGTCGCGGGCTACGACGTCTCGCGCGTGATGGCGGGGGCGCTCGGCACGCTCGGCGTGATCCTGGAAGTCTCGCTCAAGGTGCTCCCGGTGCCGGTCGCCGAAGCGACGCTGAAGTTCGAGATGCCTGCTGACCGCGCGATCGAGGCGATGAACCGCTGGGCCGGCAAGCCCCTGCCGATCAGCGCGACCGCGTATACCGACGGGGATCTCGGCGTCCGCCTCTCGGGCGCGGCCGCGGCAGTGAAAGCGGCGTGCGAAACGCTCGGCGGGCAACGCGTCGCCGACGCCGAGGCGACGCGATTCTGGACCGGCACCCGCGAACAGACCGATCCGTTCTTCGGCGGCGACGAGCCGCTGTGGCGGCTGTCCGTGCCGTCGACGACGGCACCGCTCGCGATCGAAGGGCGCGAGCTGATCGAATGGGGCGGCGCCCTGCGCTGGCTCAAGAGCCGCGCCGAGGTGCGCACGATACGCGATGCGGCGGCGCGCGCCGGCGGCCACGCGACGCTCTTCCGCGGCGGCGACAAGTCCGCCGGCGTCTTCCATCCGCTTGCACCCGCGCTCGCGGGCATCCATAAGCGGCTGAAGGCGGAGTTCGATCCGCACGGCGTGCTGAACCGCGGGCGGCTCTACCCGGAGTGGTAGCGTTGCAGCAAACTGGGCTGGGGGATTGACAAGGGGGTGTACCCCCTGTTCCATCACCGCATGCAGACCAACCTCGCCGACTGGATCAGGGACACGCCCGACGGCAGGGAGGCGGACGCGATCCTGCGGAAATGCGTCCACTGCGGCTTCTGCACCGCGACCTGCCCGACCTACCAGCTCCTCGGCGACGAGCTCGACGGGCCGCGCGGCCGGATCTACCTGATCAAGCAGGTGCTCGAGGGCGTCGAGGTGACGGCGAAGACGCAAACGCACCTCGACCGCTGCCTGACGTGCCGCAACTGCGAGACGACGTGCCCGTCGGGCGTGAAGTACGGGCACCTCATCGACATCGGGCGCAAGGTCGTCGAGCAGAAGGTCGGCCGGACGGTCGAGGAACGCGCGAAGCGGCGCGCTGCAGCGACGCTTTTTCCCGCGACCGGCGCATTCGGCCTGGCGACGTCGTTCGGCCGGCTGGCGCGCCCGTTCCTCCCCGCTGCGCTGCGCGACAAGCTTCCCGCCACCGTCCCGAGCGCGGGCCGCTGGCCCGCGCCGCGTCACGCGCGCCGCATGGTCGCGCTTGCGGGCTGCGTGCAGCCGATCCTCACGCCCGATACCAACGCCGCCGCCGCGCGCGTCCTCGACCGCGCGGGGATCTCGCTCGTCGAGGCGCCGGGCGCGGGCTGTTGCGGCGGCGTGCGCTTCCACCTCGACTACCAGGCCGAAGGGCTCGACGACATGCGCCGGCTGATCGACACCTGGTGGCCGCAAGTGGAGCAGGGCGTCGAGGGCTTCGTGATGACCGCGACCGGGTGCGGCGCGATCGTCCGCGAGTACGGCTATCACCTTCAGCGCGACCCGAAGTACGCGGAGAAAGCGCAGCGCATCAGCGAGCTGACGAAGGACCTGTCGGAAGTGCTCGCGGCCGAGGGCGCGGCGCTCGAGCGCCTCGCACCGAAGGGCCGCCTGCCGCGGGTCGCGTTCCACCCGCCGTGCTCGATGCAGCACTGGCAGCAGCTCGGCGGCGTCGCCGAAAGCCTGCTCGCGCGGCTCGGCTACGCGCTTGCGCCGGTGCCCGACGTGCACCTCTGCTGCGGTTCGGCGGGCACGTACTCCCTCACGCAGCCCGAGCTCTCGGCGCGGCTCAAGGCGAACAAGCTCGCGGCCCTGCAGTCAGGGGTGCCGGAGCTGATTCTCACGGCCAACGTCGGCTGCCAGACCCACCTCGCGGGCGGCGCGAACGTCCCGGTGAAGCACTGGATCGTCGACCTGGACGAGCGCCTCGCGCCCGCGTAGGTGCCGGACCTGCACCGCGTCACGAAACCGGCACGATCCTCGATTGCGGGTGCCGGGGATCACCCCTACGCTAGCAGCCATGTTTGCCCGTTTCATCGTCGTCGCGACACTGGTCCTCGCCGGGCCCGCACTCGCGCAGACCGGGCCGCAGATCCGCCCCGGGCTGTGGGAGATGACGATGAGCGGAATGGCGCACAAGCAGACCATCTGCTTCACGCCGGAGATGGTCAAGGACATGAAGAGCCTGTCGCAGCAGAAGACGCCCGACAGCGACTGCAAGGCGTCGAACGAATCGGTGAGCGGCAACACGCGCACCTTCAACGTCTCGTGCACGAAGCCGAACAAGTACGACGCGAAGATCAGCATCGCCGTCAACGGTCCGGACAACTTCGCGATGACGCAGAACTACAAGGTCGAGCGCGCCGGCAAGGGCCAGGTGCAGACCGGGACGATGAGCATCGCCTACCGGCGCCTCGGCGAGTGCCCGAAGTAGCCGCGCGGCGGCGCGCGCCGCGCGCCTGAACTTTTGCGCACCGGGGCGGTCCATGCCCGGTCCGGTTTTCCCCCACAATCCGCCCAAATGAGCCCGCCGGCAAACGACGGCCAGGCCGCCTCGCTCCCCGCGCCGCTCGCGGCGGTGTGGGGCTGGATCGACCGCAACTTCCTGCATCTCGGCCGCGAGATGCGGCTGTCGTACCTCCCGCCGCTGATGGTCTACGTGGCGGCCGGGATCTCCGGCCTCACCGGCATCGTCGGCACTTTCTTCGTCAAGGAGTACCTCGGGCTCTCGGCGGAGTTCCTCGCCGCGCTCGGCTTCTGGGCCGGCCTGCCGTGGGCGCTCAAGATGCCGCTCGGGCACATCGTCGACCTGATGTGGAAACGCAAGGCCGGGCTCGTCTACCTCGGCGCAGTGCTGATCGCGGCGAGCCTCGCCATCATGGTCGGCCTCCTCGCCGACCGCGCCGCGATGGAGCGGGTGATGAACGCCGAGGCGTGGTTCGTCCTCTCGGCGCTGCTCTCGCCGGTCGGCTACGTGCTCCAGGACGTCGTCGCCGACGCGATGACCGTCGAGGCGGTGCCACGAGTGAAGGAGACCGGCGAGCCGGTCGCCGCCGAGGAGCGGCGCCTGATGCAGACGACGATGCAGACGCTCGGCCGCGTCGCGATCATCGGCGGCGGCGTGTTCGTCTCGGCGCTGAACGTCTGGATGTTCGCCGGCGCCGCGGCGCTGCCGGAGGCGCAGAAGGTCGCGATCTACGTCCAGGTCTACCAGATCGCGCTGATCATTCCGGTGGTGTCGATCGTCGGCGTGATGCTCGCCGGGTTCATCCGGCGCCGCGACGCGCACCGCCTCGTCGCGCGCGGGTTCTCGCAGGAGAAGGCGGCTGCGATGCTCGACTCGCATCCCGGGCGACCGCCGGTCAACTGGTGGATCTTCGGCGGCGGGCTCGCCTTTGCTGTCGTCTCGCTAAGCGTCGGCCTCGGCAACGTGCCGGCGGCGCAGGAGATCGTCTTCGCGGTGTCGATGGCGATCGTGCTGTTCCTGATGTGGAAGCTCGTGCGCGAGCTCGAGCCGGATGCGCGCCACACGCTGGTGGGCACGGCGCTCGTCATCTTCGTCTTCCGCGCGATGCCCGGGCCGGGGTCGGGCTCGACCTGGTGGATGATCGACGTCCTCAAGTTCGACCAGCAGTTCCTCGCGACGCTGTCGCTGATCGGGAGCCTCCTCACGCTCGCAGGGCTCTTCCTCTTCCGCCGGTTCATGGGCGAGCGGTCGATCGCGTACATCGTCGGCTTCCTCACCATCGTCGGCACGATCCTCGGGCTGCCGATCGTCGGGATGTATTTCGGGCTGCACGAGTGGACCGCCGCGCACACCGGCGGGGTGGTCGACGCGCGGTTCATCGCGCTCGTCGACACCGCGCTCGAGTCGCCGCTCGGGCAGATCGCGATGGTGCCGATGCTCGCCTGGATCGCGAACTCCGCCCCCGACAAGCTCAAGGCGACCTATTTCGCGGTAATGGCCTCGTTCACCAACCTCGCGCTCTCGGCCGCGCAGCTCGGCACCAAGTACCTCAACCAGATCTTCATCGTCACGCGCGAGGTCAAGGACCACGCGACCGGTGCGATCAGGATCCCCGCCGACTACAGCCAGCTCGGCGACCTGCTGATCGCCTCGACGGCGCTCGGGTTCTTCGTGCCGCTCGTTGCGATCGCGTTCGTCAAGCTGACGCGGTTCCGCAGCGCGTAGCGCGCCGCTCGCCGGAGCGGGTTCCGGCGATTAGAATCGCGGCATCTTCCTGACCGATCGCGTCCGCTCGTGGCTGCCGCTCCGGTCGGCGCGCTCCGCCGGCTCGTCACCTTCCTCCTCCCCTACCGGCTCCGCATCGCCGGGGCGCTCGCCGCGCTCGTGACCGCCGCGGGGAGCGTGCTCGCGCTCGGGCAGGGGCTCAAGCTGGTCATCGACGCCGGCTTCTCCAGCGGCGACCCGGGGCTCCTCGACCGCGCGCTCGCCGGCATCGTGGCGGTCGCGGTGGTGATGTCGGCGGCGACCTGGGCGCGCTTCTACCTGATGATGACCACCGGCGAGCGCGTCATCACCGACATCCGGCGGGCGGTGTACGGGCATCTCCTCGTGCTCGAGCCGGCGTTCTTCGAGGAGATCCGCACCGGCGAGGTGATCTCGCGCCTCACGAACGACGTCACCCAGCTCCAGGCGGTGATCGGCTTCGGCGTCTCGATGTTCCTGCGGAACGCCCTGATGGGCGGCGGCGCGCTCGTGATGCTCGTCCTGACGAGCGGCAAGCTCGCCGCGCTCGTCGTGCTCGGCGTGCCGGTGACGCTGGTGCCGATCCTCATCCTCGGCCGCAAGGTGCGCCGGCTCTCGCGCGCGAACCAGGACCGCGTCGCCGACGTGTCGGCGTACGTCGACGAGTCGATCCACGAGATCCGCACCGTCCAGGCCTACGGGCACGAGGACGCCGACCGCAGGTACTTCGGCGAGCGCGCGGAGGCCGCGTACGCCTCCGGCGTCGAGCGGATCGGCAACAAGGCGTTCCTGATCTCGGCGGTGATGCTGATCGCCTTCTGCGCGGTCGGGCTGATCCTGTGGATCGGCGGCCACGACGTGCTCGCCGGGCGGATCACCGCGGGCGAGCTCTCGGCGTTCGTGTTCTATGCGATGGTCGTCGCGAGCGCGGCCGGCGCGCTCTCGGAGACCTGGGGCGAATTGCAGCGTGCTGCCGGGTCGACCGAGCGGCTGATGGAGCTGATGGATACGCAGCCGCGCCTCGCCGCGCCACCGTCGCCCCGTGCCCTGCCGGTGCCGCCGCGGGGCGAAGTCAAGCTGGAGCGCGTGACGTTCCACTATCCCGCGCGGCCCGAGGTCGCGGCGCTTGCCGACTTCACGCTCGCGGTCGCGCCGGGCGAGCGCGTCGCGCTCGTCGGTC
>Ga0335084_10005446_pt1 | contig 12591 bp, 10 predicted proteins | sample Lox_Sample_44_FD_206721 | JGI IMG/M metagenome (GOLD analysis project Ga0335084, IMG submission 206721) | Soil microbial communities from Loxahatchee National Wildlife Refuge, Florida, United States - Lox_Sample_4.4 | ecosystem: Environmental > Terrestrial > Soil > Wetlands | place: USA...
GGCTCTGCGAGGACAACATCCTCCAGGTCACCGGGGTGACGAACCCGCTCGGCCTGGGCTTCGAGGCGATGGCGATGGTGGGGATCCGGACGACCGGGGCCCCCGAGCCGGTCTCGGACGAGATCGCCAGGTGGGACGAGGCCGACTACGTCGTCGTCACCGCGGGGCAGTTCGACATCCTCGTCGAGGTCGTCTGCGCCGATCGGCGCCACCTGCTCGACGTGACGAACCGGATCAGGGCGCTGGACGGCGTCGTCTCGACCGAGACGTTCCTCTACCTCGAGATGTGGAAGCAGCTGTACGACTGGGGGACCGGCGAAGCGGCCCTCTCTCCGGTGAGGGCGGGTTGATGGCGGTCGAGAGCACGGTCGACGAGCAGAGGCAGCAGGCAGCCACGACCTCGGAGAACATCGACGTCCGGCTCGACCACATCGTCAAGCAGTTCGACGACGTCAAGGCGGTCGACGACATCTCGCTCGAGATCGAGCGCGGCAGCTTCTTCGCGCTGCTCGGCCCGTCCGGATGCGGCAAGACGACGACGCTGCGGATGATCGGCGGCTTCGAGGAGCCGTCCGCCGGGACGATCTACCTCGGCGAGGAACCCGTCACCGGGAAGCCGCCCTACCGGCGGGACGTGAACACGGTCTTCCAGTCGTACGCGCTCTTCCCGCACCTGACGGTTGGAGAGAACGTCGCCTTCGGTCTGCGACGCAAGGGAGTGGCCAAGAAGGAGGTGGGCGGGCGCGTGACCGAGATCCTCCGGCTCGTCGGCCTTTCGGGCATGGAGGGGCGCAAGCCGCGCCAGCTGTCGGGCGGCCAGCAGCAGCGCGTGGCCCTCGCCCGCGCGCTCGTGAACAAGCCCCGCGTGCTCCTCCTTGACGAGCCGCTCGGCGCGCTCGACCTGAAGCTCCGCAAGCAGATGCAGCTCGAGCTCAAGGCGATCCAGCACGACGTCGGCATCACCTTCGTCCACGTCACTCACGACCAGGAGGAGGCGATGACGATGGCGGACGGGATCGCGATCATGAACGCCGGGAAGATCGAGCAGCTCGGAAGCCCGACCGAGCTCTACGAGTACCCGAAGACCGCCTTCGTTGCGGGCTTTCTCGGCATCTCGAACCTGCTGCCGGGCACGGTCGCCGGCGCGGACACGGTGCGGCTCGACGACGGGACGATCGTGAGGGTCCCGCCCGAGGCGCTCCAGGGACGCGACGGCCGAGTGGCCGTCGGCGTCCGACCCGAGAAGATCAAACTCGACCATGGTGAGGAGAACCGCCTTACCGGGAGACTCCTCGAGACCGCGTACGTGGGGGTCGCGACCCAGTACGTGCTCGAGACGAAGGCAGGCAACGTCAGTCTCTACGTCCAGAACAGCGAGCCCGGTGCCAGGCAGGCGGCGCCGAGCGACATCTCGTGGAGCCCCGACTCCACCTTCGTCGTCGACTCCATGGAAGGAGCGGAATGACCGACCACCTCACACGGCGACAGCTTCTCGAGCGCGGCGCGCTCGGGGGTGCAGCGATCGCCCTCCCAGGCCTTGCGGCCGCCTGCGGCGGCAGCTCGAGCAGCCCGTCCGGCACCACGACGGCCGGCAAGCAGCAGCTCGCGAAGACGCTCCACTTCTCCAACTGGCCGTACTACATCGACACCAGGGGTCAGACGTTCCCGTCGCTCATCGAGTTCCAGAAAAAGACCGGCGTCCACGTCGACTACAGGCAGGACATCAACGACAACGCGTCGTTCTTCGGGAAGATCCAGGGGCAGCTCCGCCGAGGCCAGTCGATCGGGCGCGACATCATCGTGATGACCGACAACTCGCGTTACCCGTCGCTGCTCGTGAGAAAGGGCTGGGTCGAGAAGCTCGACAAGAGCGCGATCCCGAACTTCAAGAACCTCGTCGCGGTCCAGCGCCACCCGGCCTGGGACCCGAACCGCGACTACAGCCTGCCGTGGCAGTCCGGGTTCACGGGGATCGCCTTCAACGACAAGATCAGCGATCCCGTGCTGTCGATCGACGACCTCTTCGGCAACCCGAAGCTGAAGGGCAAGATCACCTGCCTGAACGAGATGGCGGACGCGATGTCGCTCGTCATGCTCTCGAACGGCGACGACCCCTCCAAGGTGACAGACCAGACGTTCAACAAGGCGCTGGCCAAGATCCAGAAGGCGGTCGACTCGGGCCAGATCCGCCAGTTCACCGGCAACGACTACGCACCGCTGCTCGCGAAGGGCGACCTCTCCGCCGCCATGTCGTGGTCGGGCGATATCCCCCAGCTCGCAGACCCGCACGTCCACTGGAACCTGGCGGTCGACGGCGGCGACACGTGGACGGACAACATGCTGATCCCGACCGGCGGCAACGTCTACACGGCGTCGGTCTACATGAACTACGTCTACAACCCGTCGGTGCAGGCGCTGATGGTGGCCGGCGACCCGAAGAAGAAGATCGTCGGCATCTACTACATCCCGCCCGTGATCGGGGCGAAGGCGCAGGCCCTCAAGTTCAACCCCTCCGTCGCGAACAACCCGCTGATCTTCCCGACGCAGAAGATGCTCGACAACGTCCACCTCTTCGATCCCGCGGCTCTGAACAACCCGAAGTACCTCGCAGCCTGGCAGAACCTGATCTCGGCGTAGGGAGCGAGGATTGGGGTTCTTTCACCGGCACCGAGGGTCGACGCCGTACCTGCTATTGGCGCCGGGGCTGCTGTTCCTCGGCGTGTTCTTCCTGGTGCCGCTCGGGTTCCTCGCGTACCAGTCGTTGCAGTCGGGGACGATCGACTTCGGCTACTCGTTCACGTGGCAGTTCAGCAACTTCTCAGACGCGGTCTCGAACTACAAGCCGCAGTTCATCCGCTCCTTCGTCTATGCGGGGATCGCGACGCTGATCGCGCTTGTGATCAGCTACCCGGTCGCGTACTGGATCGCGTTCCGCGGCGGCCGGTGGAAGAACCTCCTCCTGCTCGGGATCGTGGCGCCGTTCTTCGTCACCTACCTGATCCGCACTCTCGCGTGGGAGACGATCCTCGCCGACCACGGCCTGGTCGTGAACACGCTCCGGCACCTCCACCTGCTCGGCATCCTCGGGCAGAACGGCCGGATCCTTCAGACCTCCACGGCCGTGGTGGCGGGCATCACCTACAACTTCCTGCCGTTCATGGCGCTGCCCCTCTACGTCTCGCTCGAGCAGATCGACGCTCGGCTGATCGAGGCGGCGGAGGACCTCTACGCGAGCAAGTTCCACGCGTTCCTGAAGGTGACCCTGCCGCTCTCCCTGCCCGGGATCGTCGCCGGCACCTTGCTCACGTTCATCCCGGCCGCAGGCGACTTCATCAACGCGCAGCTGCTCGGCTCACCTGAGAACCACATGATCGGCAACGTGATCCAGTCGAAGTTCCTCGAGCTGACCGACTACCCGGCGGCCGCGGCGATGTCGTTCATCCTCATGTTCATCATCGTCCTCTTCGTCCTCCTCTACGCCCGCGCGGTGGGCACGGAGCAGCTGACCGGATGACGACGGTCGCCGTCCGAGCCGAGCGCCCGCGCCGGTCGGCGCTCACGGCGACCTGGGCGTTCGTCAAGCGCCACGTCCTCACCGTCTACTCGATCCTGTTCTTCGTCTACCTGCTGCTCCCGATCGCGATCGTGATCGTGTTCTCGTTCAACAACCCGCCCGGGAAGACCAACTTCGTCTGGCACAGCTTCACCCTCCACAACTGGACCCACTGGGATGCCGTGCCCGACCTGCGCAGCTCGATCTTCCTCTCGCTGAAGATCGCGCTGATCGCGAGCATCATTGCGACCGCGCTCGGGACGTTCATCGCGCTCGCGCTCGTTCGCTACCAGTTCCGCGGCCGGGGGAGCACGAACATTCTCGTCTTCCTGCCACTCTCGACCCCGGAGATCGTCCTCGGCGCCTCGCTGCTGACGCTCTTCCTGAACATGTCGTTCATCACGTTCGGCTTCTGGACGATCCTGATCGCCCACATCATGTTCTGCATCAGCTTCGCGGTCGTCACCGTGAAGGCCCGCCTCATCGGCTTCGACCGCCACCTCGAAGAGGCGGCGATGGATCTCGGCGCGAACGAGCTGACGACCTTCACGAAGGTGACGCTGCCGCTGATCGCGCCGGCCATCCTCGCCTCGCTCGCGCTCTGCTTCGCGATCTCGATCGACGACTTCGTCGTCACGTACTTCAACGCGGGCAACCAGGTCACGTTCCCGCTGTTCGTCTGGGGCGCGGCGCGCATCGGCACCCCGCCGCAGGTGAACGTGATCGGGACCGCGATCTTCGTGATCGCGCTGACGATCATGCTGATCAACGTGCTCGTCCAGATCGGCCGCCAGAAGCGGTCAGCATGACGACGGTCTCGAGCGGGCTCTCGCCCGCGCAGCTACAACAGGCCGCACGGGACCATCTCTGGCTCCACTTCACGCGCATGGGCCCGTACCTCGGGAGCGAGGAGGTGCCCGTCATCGTGCGCGGCGAGGGCTGCTACCTCGAGGACGCGAACGGAAAGCGCTACCTCGACGCCCTGGCCGGGTTGTTCGCCGTCCAGATCGGCTACTCGTACGGCGAGGAGATCGGCGAGGCGGCGGCAGCGCAGATGCGCGAGCTCCCGTTCTACACGAACTGGTCGTACGCGCACCCGCGCGCGATCGAGCTCGCTGCCGAGGTCGCCTCGCTCGCGCCGGGCGACCTGAACCGCGTCTTCTTCGTCTCCGGCGGCTCCGAGGCAGTCGAGTCGGCCTGGAAGCTCGCGCGCCAGTTCCACCGCGCGCGGGGCGAGCGCCGCTGGAAGGCGATCGCGCGCCAGGTCGCCTACCACGGGACAACGATGGGCGCGCTCTCGATCAACGGGATCCCGGCCCTCCGCAACCCGTTCGAGCCGCTGGTCCCGGGGGTGTCGCACGTCCGCAACACGAACCGCTACCACCGGCCCGACAGCGAGACCGACGAGGAGTTCACGAGCTTCCTGCTCGACGACCTCGAGACCGCGATCGAAGCCGCGGGCCCGGACACGGTCGCGATGGTGATCATGGAGCCGGTCCAGAGCGCGGGCGGGTGCTTCACGCCTCCGCCGGGCTACTTCAAGGGCGTGCGAGAGATCTGCGACCGGTACCAGATCCTCCTCTGCGCGGACGAGGTGATCAACGGCTTCGGCCGGCTCGGCGCGTGGTTCGGCTCGGACCTCTACGACATCCGGCCCGACCTGCTCACCTGCGCGAAGGGGCTCTCGTCCGCGTACGCGTCGATCGGTGCGGTCGTCGCGGCCGACCACATCATCGAGCCGTTCCTCGGCGAGACGGACATGTACGCGCACGGGATCACGTTCGGCGGCCATCCGGTCCAGGCCGCGATCGCGCTCAAGAACCTCGAGATCATGGAGCGCGAGCGCCTGGTCGAGCGCGTCCGCGACAACGAGGCGGCGTTCCACTCGACGCTCTCGCAACTGCTCGAGCTCCCGATCGTCGGCGACCTGCGCGGCGCCGGCTACTTCTGGGCGATCGAGCTCGTCAAGGACAAGGAGACGAAGGCCGGCTTCTCGGACGAGGAGTCGGAGTCGCTCCTCCGCAGCTTCCTCTCGCCGCGGCTCTTCGAGAGGGGGCTGATCTGCCGCTCGGACGACCGCGGCGACCCGGTCGTCCAGTTCTCGCCGCCGCTCATCGCCGGCCAGGCGGAGTTCGACGAGATGACCGGCATCGTCGGCGAGGCCCTGGCGGAAGCCTGGAAACGGATCTGAGCCTCTCCCCCGGCGAGGCGACGCCCTGGTGGATCGAGGAGGCGCTCGCCGCTGAGGCCGGGGCGGAGGCGGCGGAGGCGCCGCCGCTCGAGGGTGACGCGGAGGCCGACGTCGCGATCGTGGGCGGCGGCTACACGGGGCTCTGGACCGCGCTCGCGCTGAAGGAGCGCGACCCGGATCTCGACCTCGTCGTGCTCGAGGCGAACCGCTGCGGCTACGGGCCGAGCGGCCGCAACGGCGGCTTCGTCCACGGCTACTGGAGCTATCTGCCACGCCTGCGTGAGCTCGTCGGTGACGAGGGCGCGATCGCAGTCGGCCGCGCGGGGGAGCTGATCATCCCCGGGATCCGCGCCTTCTGCGAGCAGCATGGAGCGGACGTCTGGCTGCGGGAGGCTGGGATGATCCGCGTCTCGACGACTCCGGGCCAGGACGAGACGGCCGACGAGGAGGTGGAGGCCGCGCGCGAGCTCGGCGTGCCGGACGAGGCGGTGCTGCTCCCGCCCGAGGAGCTCGAGGCGCGAATCCGCTCCCCGCGCTTCCGGGCGGGAGTCTTCATGCGCGAGTGCGCGACGATCCAGCCTGCCCGCCTGGCCCGAGCGCTCCGCCGGGCCGTGATCGCTTGTGCAGGGGTGCACGAGCAGACCCCTGTAACGGACATCCGGCCCGGCGTGCTCGAGACCCCGCGCGGGCGGGTGCGGGCGAAAGAGATCGTGGTCGCGATGAACGCGGCCGTCGCAGGCTGGAAGCCGCTTCGCCGCAAGATCACGATCTTCGGCAGCTACGTCGTCTTGACCGAGCCCGTGCCGGAGCTCCTGGAGCAGATCAACTGGACCGGCGGCGAGGCGGTCTTCGACGGGCGCATGTTCCTGCACTACTTCCGCACGACGAACGACGGCCGCGTCCTGATGGGCAGCGGCTCGGGCCCGATCGGCTTCGGCGGACGGGTCGACCAGCGTTTCACGCACGATCGACCGACCGCGGAGCGTGCGGCTCTCGGCCTTCGCCGCCTGCTGCCCGACCTCGCCGATGCGAAGATCACGAACACCTGGGGCGGCCCGATCGACGTCTCGTCCGACCACCTGCCCTTCTTCGGCACCGTCCCGGGCGAGCGGATTCACTACGGCGCGGGCTACTCCGGCCACGGCGCGGGGCCGAGCTGGCTCGGCGGCCAGATCCTCGCGCGGCTCGTCCTCGGCGTGGACGACGAGCTCACGCGCCTGCCGCTCGTCACCCGCCGGGTCCCGAACCTGCCGCCCGAGCCGATCCGCCGCCTCGGCGGCGGCCTCGTCCGTGCATCGATCCTCGCGTGCGAGGAGGCCGAGGAGGAGGGCGACCGCGGCTCGCTGCCGGCCCGCGTCGGAGCCGCTCTTCCGCGCCTGCTCGGCCTCCGCATCGGGACCCGCTGAGCCGAACTCCCTCGTTCGAGGGATGACCAGCCGCCGCGCAGTCCCGATTGGGAGTTTCGGGACGTACAAGCCGCAACGTCGAGCCCGGCGGCCGGGTTCGGGGACCGGAGCATGATCGACCGCAGACTTCTCGCCGCCGCTTTCGCCACCATCGCCTTCGTCATGGCAGGGCCTGCCCGCGCGGCGGTCGACCGCCCAACGCCGACCGCGCCCGCCAACGGCGCCGTGCTCCAGTTCCTCCCGACCTTCGCGTGGACCGCCGTGAAGGGCGCGGACAAGTACGAGGTCCAGGTGAGCGCCGACGCGAGCATGGACGCACCCGTGCTCGGCGCCGGCAAGGACGACTTCGTCACTCGCAACACGCGTGCGACGCTGCAGGAGACGGTCCCGAACGGCACCTACTACTGGCGTGTCAGGGCCGTGGGGGGCGACGGGTCGGTCTCGCCGTGGACGACCCCGCGCTCGTTCAAGAAGCTCTGGACGCTGCAGCCGACGATCCAGACGCCGGGCTACGGTGCGTCGCTGACGTTCCCGGCAAACCCGGTCGTGCTCCGCTGGACCGGCGTTCCGGGCGCCGCCGAGTACCTCGTCTCGGTCGCGAGCGACCCGCTGCTCGGCTCGCTCGTCTTCCGCTACACGAACCAGGACGACCCGAGCGGCCCGCCGAACGTCGCCGCGACCTCCGCCGCGATCACGGCCGCACTGGCCCCCGGGAGCTACTACTGGGGAGTCGTGCCCATCGACGCCGAGGGGAACCGCGGTGTGGCCACCTCCGTCCGGCCGTTCAGCTGGGTCTGGCCCTCCGCGACGGTGCCGCAGGTCACCGACCTCGACTCGAGCCCGGAGGTCGTCGACGCGAAGCTCTCCTGGAATCCCGTTCCGGGCGCGGCGCGCTACGAGGTCGAGATCAACCCGACGCCGAACTTCTCGCCCGGCTCGAAGGTCTGCTGCGACGGGACGATGACGGCCACCTCGATGACGCCGACCACGGTGCTGCTCGACAACACGTACTACTGGCGGGTCCGCGCCATCGACCCGGACGGGAACGCCGGGGTCTGGAACGTCGGCCCCTCGTTCGCCAAGACCTTCGACAAGAGCGCACCCGGCCCAGTGCCCGGCACGAGCGTCAAGAACCTGCACATGCGCGACAACCTGACCGACGACACGACCCAGGCCGACGCCGACCAGGACCTGACCAACGGCTACTCGACGCGCGTCCCGCTCGTCGCCTGGGACCCGGTCCAGGGAGCCTCGAGCTACGAGGTCCAGCTAGCGGCGTGGAACGGGTCCGCGTGCCAGTGGGCGACGTCCTCCTACATCAAGCAGACGTCCGTGCCGGAGTGGGCGCCGCTCGGCAAGGCGGGCTCGTCGAACCCGGTCGTCTGGGGCGGCACGATCGCCGACGACGGCGCGAGCACGCTCTCGCCGGGCGATTACTGCCTGCGCGTGCGGGCACAGAGCGACCGCGCGGACGGTGACACCGCGGTCTGGGGCGACTACACGTACCTCCAGAACGGGAACACCGACTCCGCGTCCCCGGTCGGCCCCGCGTTCACGTGGAGCGACTACCCCGACCCGACCGACCTGAACAACTCGGCCGGGTGCAACTCGTTCTACCTCTGCACCGACGACTATCTCGGGCCGGTGAGGGGCTCGACCAACTCGCTCACGCCGTTCTTCACGTGGCGGGCGGTGGCCGGCGCGCAGAGCTACTTCGTCGTCGTCGCGAAGGACCCGAGCTTCAGCACAATCGTGGACGAGGCGTTCACGAGGATCCCGGCCTACGCACCGAGGAGCCCTGACGGGCCGACGACGTACACGGACGAAGGCACCAGCTACTACTGGGAGGTCCTGCCCTCCGACGACCCGGGCGGGGACGGGGCGCAGCCGCCCGACCCGACGCTCGGCAACGAGGCCGACTTCATGAAGGCGTCGGTTCCCCCGACCCTCGTCTACCCGTCCGCCGTCACGGTGTTCCCCGACCAGCCCTGGTTCCAGTGGAGCTCGGTCCTGGGCGCGCGCCGCTACCACCTCCAGGTCGCCTCCGACGCGAGCTTCAGCAACCTCCTCGACGACGTCATCACCGACTCGACCGGGTACACGACCAACACGACCTACCCGGCGAACACGGTTCTCTACTGGCGCGTCCGAGCCGACGACGAGAACAAGAACGGTCTTGCCTGGTCGGCGACGGGAACGTTCCAGAAGACGCTCGTCAAGCCGACCCCGAGCGCGTCGAACCCGACCTCGGGCGGCATGCTGCCCATCTGGTCGTGGGCTCCGGTCCAGGGCGCGTCCTCCTACGACGTGTCGGTCGACCAGCCGAACGGCAGCCACCGCGACTTCCCCGACCTCCGGACGCCGGCGATCTCGTTCATCAAGATGACCGGCACGGGCGTCTTCCACTGGCGGGTGCGCGCGGAGTTCCCGAAGCCCGGAAACGGCGAGACGCCGGGGCCGTACTCGGCGACGCAGTCGTTCACGCGCACGATCGCCCAGCCGCTCCATCCGCACACCGACGCGAATCCGGACCACGTCGTCATCAGCTGGGACCCGGAGATCGGGGTCAAGAACTACAAGGTGCAGATCTCGAAGACGCCCGACTTCAGCGACAAGGTCGAGGACACGACGACCGACAACACGAGCTATGCGCCCACGATGACGCAGTACGGCTACCAGGCGGGCGGAACGCTCTTCTGGCGGGTCGCAGGCGTCGACGAGGACCGCAACCAGGGCAACTGGACCTCCTCGCAGCAGATTCTGCTCCAGCCTCGGATGCGCATCGCGATCATCGGCAGCGCGAGGCACAAGAAGAAGCGAAGGATCTCGGTCAAGATCTCGACCACCACGGGCAGTTGGGTCCCGGGCGCGACGGTGCGCGTCACCGCGCCGGGCATGAAAGCGGTCTCGAAGAAGACCAACGCGGTCGGAAACGCCGCCTTCAACCTCAAGCCGAAGAAGAGGGGAAAGATGACCTTCACGGTGACGAAGGCCGGCTTCCAGCCCGTCTACGGGACGCTGAAGATCACCTAGCGCGTAGGGTCCGCCCCCGGGCTCGTCTGGGACGCCTGACGGGATAGCGGCCGACTCGCGGGCTAGCGTGCTTCGGCGTGTCCAGGCTCGCCGTGCCCGTCCTGGCCCTGGCCCTCGCGGGCGCGGCCCGCGCGCCGGCGAACCCGCCCGCGTTCCGCGTCGACCACGTCGCCGACGGCGACACGATCACGCTCCGGAACGGCGCGCGCGTGCGCCTCGTCCAGATCGACACCCCGGAGGTCTACTTCCATCCGGAGTGCTACGGGCGGCAGGCCTCGGCGATCACGAAGCGCCTGCTCCGCCCGGGAACCCTCGTCCGTCTGCTCCCGGAGCCGGCGACCGACCGCGTCGACCAGTACGGGCGCCTGCTCCGCTACGTGATCCGGATCCACGACGACCTCGACGTGAACATCCGCCTGGTCGCCGTCGGCGCGGCGGCGCCGTACTTCTACCACCACCGCCGGGGCCGCTTCGCCGCGCGTCTCGAGCGCCTCGCCAAACGGGCGCGGGCCCGAAAGTTGGGCCTGTGGGGCCGCTGCCCCGGAACGCCGTACGACCCGTACCACGGCGTGTCGACGGGCCGACCGCGCTGAGCGGCGAGCTTGACGGAACCGTCTCGAGCGTGGATAACACCTCCATCAACGCGAGGATGGTCTTGCCAGTTCTCGCCCTGCTGGCGACGAGCGCCGTGGCGGGCTGCGGCGGCGGCCACAAGGCGGGCACGCCCCAGTCGACGACCGGGTCGAAATCCGATCGGCAGGCGTTCGCGCAGACCTACCTTCGCATCGTGGCACCAGCGAACGCCGCCCAGGAGGAGTTGATCAGGAAGTCGAACGCCTACGGCGCCAACACCACGAAGGCCCAGGTCGTGGCCGACCTCGCGCCGGTCATCCGCGCCTATCGCACCGCGGACGAGGGGCTTCTAGGAGTGGCGTGGCCCCAGCGCGTGGCCGCCGCCGTCACGGCCGAGGTCGCGGCAAACGGGGCGTTGGTCGCCGTCCTCCAAACGGCGGACAGGCAGGACGCGAGCACCTTCGGCGCCTGGGCGGCGCAGGTCTCGCAGGACGAGGCCAAGGCCACAGCCGCCGCAAATGCGGTCCGAAATGGCCTCGGCCTTCAGGCATACAAGCCCTAGCTAAGACGGACACTCCCACCGAGGCCAACCGGAGTGAGCTCGGAGACCATCTCGATCACGAGTTCGGCCTTCAGGCCTGGTCAAGCACCGCCCTTTGGGGTCGCTGCTAGGCGCGTGCTTCCTGCCGGGCGAAGCGGAGGATGAGCGCGTTGAGCGAGCGCTGATTGACCCTGGCGTCGAGGAGCCCTCGTGCTCCGTCGGCGTCGACGATCCCTGCCCGCAGCGCTTCTCTGCACGAGCGCACGGCGATCCGGCGGCGTTGGCTTCCGCTGAATCGCTTGCGTGCAACCAGGCTCTTGGCGAGCTCGACCTGGAGGGATGCGCGGCAGGCGAGCACGTAGGTGTCGGGATGAGCCGCGATCAGTGCCTCGTAGTCGGTGACGGGCGCGTCAGCTCTGAGGTAGTGAAGCTGGAGCCGACAGATGTCCCGGCGCAGGCTCAGGCGCTCGTGCTTCGTCAGGTACTGGGACATCGGAGCCTGCGCTCCGAAGTCCACATCGAGCCCCGCCAGGCAGGCGGCGTTGTAGATGGACGGGTTCTCTCGCAGGAACCGACTCACGAACCGGGCCCCGGTGTCCTGCGCGAGCGTCCCCTTCTGCTTCACCCACGTCTCGCAAAACGACCGCAGTTGGTCGAAGAAGTTCATCGAGCCAAGGTAGCGATGGCCTGTCGCCGAGATCCGGATCAGCGCAGCGTCCACCGGGATTCTGCCGTCGTCGTAGCACTGCCTCACAGTCGCTTTGCCCCCGAGTGGGCTCGTGCCGAGGTCGTCCAACCCGTTTATCTGCCCGCTTGCCCCACTCGCGTTCGGCCCGCGCATGAGGCGCAGGGTGCCGCGACCGATTGCCGCGACCAGCACGACCAGAACGACGGCGATCAGCAGCGCGCGGCCCACTACAAGCCTCCGAAGCCGAGCGCCTTGAGGTCGGCGAGAGCCTGCTTCACTACCCGGAGGCCCTCCGACTGCTCGAGGTCCCAGCGATAGCGTGCACCGCCGTCGGAGACATCGGCCATGCTCGGCGTGATGAGCCCGCGCTGGTAGACGCGGCTGGCCGCGGTCATGGCTGCTTCGTCCGCGGTCGCGGTCAGGTCCTCCGCGAGCTGCTTCAGTCCCGCCACGAGCCGCTGGTTCAGCTCTGCCGGGACCGCGCTCGGGAGCTGCGCCTGCTCGAGGCGTTTGACGGCGGCCTCGTACGGGATGAGCCCGTCGGCGATGACCGTCGGGACGGAGTCGGGATGGACGTTGTTCACGGCGCCGACGAGGCCGAGCGCA
>Ga0335084_10005447_pt1 | contig 12591 bp, 12 predicted proteins | sample Lox_Sample_44_FD_206721 | JGI IMG/M metagenome (GOLD analysis project Ga0335084, IMG submission 206721) | Soil microbial communities from Loxahatchee National Wildlife Refuge, Florida, United States - Lox_Sample_4.4 | ecosystem: Environmental > Terrestrial > Soil > Wetlands | place: USA...
CGCCCGAACGAGCCGCCGTAGGCCGCGATCCGGCTGCCGGGAAAATTGAACCCGCTCTTCGTGTAGAGCGCGAGCGCGCCGCCGAGCGTGTTCAACCCGAAGATCGGGTTCGAGCCGGGAATCACCTGCATCGACGAGATGGCGATGCGGGGAATCAGGTCCCAGTTCACCACGTCGCCGAACGCCTCGTTCACGCGCACGCCGTCCTGGTAGACCGAGAGCCCCTGCGGCGTGCCGAGCAGCGGCGAGGCGCTGAAGCCGCGGAAGATGACGTCGGGCCGGTAGGGGTTGCCCTCCGGCTGGCTCACGGCGAAGCTCGTGCCGTCCGCGTCGAGCGTCTCGACCACGCCGGGAACGGTCCGGTCGCGCAGCGCCCGCTCGGGCACGACCTGAACGTTCGACGGGACTTCGTCGATCGGCGTACCGATGCCGGACAGGGGCGTCGTGCCGATCACGTTCACCGCCGGGGCTTCGAGCGCCGTGTCCGGATTGTCCGCAGCCTGCGCGCCGCCCGCGACAGCGATCGCCAGGATGAGCGCGCCTCGGCGTCGCATCGCGCGCCGGGATCAGTACAGGCCGGCCAGGAAATTGGCGAGGTCGTCGATGTCCCGGTCGGACAGCGTCTTCGACACGCTCGCCATGTTGCCCGCGTCGTTGGTGCGCTTCGCGGTCTTGAAGTCCTTCAGCTGCTTGACGATGTACTCGTAGTGCTGTCCGGCGACGCGCGGGATCTCGTTCTGGCCCATGAAGCCGCCGAGGTGACACATCGTGCAGAGCGTTTCCTCGGACTTCTTCCTGCCGCGCTCGGCCTTCTCCGGGTCGGGTTTGAAGTTCGCCGCCGGCCGCAGCTTCTGCGCCGCGAAGAACGCGGCGAGGTCGAACATGTCCTCGCGCGACAGGTCCTTCGCGAACGGCTCCATCTGCGGCTTGGTCCGGCGACCCTCCTTGAAGTCCTTGAGCTGGAGATAGAGGTAGCGCGCGGTCTGGCCGGCGAGGATCGGAAACTGCGGCAGGGTCGAGTTCCCGTTCGGGCCGTGGCAGGCGACGCAGGTTTCGGCCTTCTTGCGGCCCTGGTCGACGTCCTGCGCGCCGGCCGCGCCGGCGATCAACGCTGCTGCAAGTGCCAGAGCGTATTTCGGATGCACTGAAGCACCTTCAATCAACAGCGAGGCCGCCCGCAGGCGGCCTCGCAGTCACTCACCCGCCGTACGCGGTCAGGGCAGCGCGTACACGAACACGCTGTTGCCGCGCTTGAAGTCGAGCTGCGTGTTGCCGCCGCAGCCCATCGCAACATACTGCTTCTGCCCGACCATGTACGAGACCGGCATCGCGTTCGCGCCGGCGCCACACTGGAAGCTCCACAGCTTCTTGCCGGTCTTCGAGTCGAGCGCGTTGAAGTTGCCGTTGCCCTCGCCGAAGAAGAAGAGCCCCCCCGCGGTCGCCAGCCCGCCGCCGATGAGCGGCTGCTCCGTGTCGTACTTCCACGCCACCTTGCCGGTGTCGATGTTCACCGCGGAGACCCGGCCCCACTGCTTCTCGCTCGCGATCACCTTGAAGGCGCCGCCGAGCCAGAGCTTCGAGCCCCCAGGATACTTCGCGGCCTCGACGTGATAGGTCATCGGCTGGTGGAGGTTGAGCGCGATCGCGAGCCGGGACTTCGCGTCGTACGCGAGCGGCGACCACTCGACGCCGCCGTTTGCGCCAGGGAGCATGCGCGCGCCCTCGGCGGTCGGCAGCACCCACATGTTCTCCTGCGGGATCATCGCCTCGGAGAACCGGATGAGCGAGCAGTCCTTGCGGTCGTGGACGTAGACGTGGCCGGTCTTGCCGCCGTGGATCACGCCCGGGATCGTCTTGCCGGACTTGTCCTTCACGTCGACCAGGATCGGCGGGCTGACGGCGTCGAGGTCCCAAACGTCGTGCGCGATGTACTGGAGGTGACACTTGTAGGTGCCCTTGTCGAGATCGATCGCGACGAGCGAGTCGGTGTAGAGGTTGTCGCCGGGCCGCTCGGCCCCGTACAGGTCGGGCGACGGGTTGCCCGCGACGAACCACAGAGTCCGGGCCTTCAGGTCGACTGCCGGATTCATCCAGACCCCGCCGCCGAGCGTCTGCCAGAACGAGTTGTCCTTGGCGAGCGCCGTCTTCTCGGCCGCGATGTCGCGCTTCATGTTGCGTCCGGTGGCGTCGTTCACGGCCCACACGCCCTCGCTGCCCTTGTCGGGGATGGTGTAGAAGGTCCAGAGCAGCTTGCCGTCATCGGCGTTGAACGCCTTGAGGAACCCCCGGATTCCGTACTCGCCGCCGTTCGTGCCGATCAGCACCTTGTTGTCGATCACCGTCGGCGCCATCGTCTCGCTGTAGCCCTTCTCGGGATCGGCGATCTGTGTCTCCCACAGCAGCTTGCCAGTCTTGGCGTCGAGCGCGACGAGCTTCGCGTCGAGCGTGCCCATGAAGAGCTTGCCGCCGGAGACCGCGACACCGCGGTTGTTCGGGCCGCAGCAGAAGGTCGTCACCGGCCCCATCTTGTGCTTGTAGTGCCAGAACTCCTTCCCGGTGGTGGCGTCGATCGCGTACACGTGGTTGTACGAGGTCGTCAGGAACATCACGCCGTCCACCACGATCGGCGCGGTCTCCATCGACTCGGTGACCTCGGTCTGGAACGCGAACACCGGTCGCAGGCTCTTGACGTTCTGCGCGTTGATCTGCGTGCCGGGGTAGTAGCGTGCCTGGTCGTAGCTGCCATTGGTGTGCAGCCAGTTGGCACCTTGCCCGCCGGCTTTCGTCAACGCGTCCTGAGAGACGTTGACGTTCGAGACGTTGACGTTCTTGGGAGCGGCTCCGCCTTTCTGGACTTCCTCGGCGAGCGCACCGAGCGCGAGCACCGCCCCGAGCGCGAGCACCGCGCCCCTTGCGACTGCGAGTGTGTTGTTTTGCATGTGAGCCTCCTTTGGAGCACCGAAGCGGTTGATCACGTGCTCACGGGGGAGGAGGGCGCGCCACCCAGCCTGCTTGCGTCTCGCGCGCGGCTGGTTCCCCCTGGCGTGATTGACGTATTATTCCGCGACCGTCCGCATCATATGCCTCGCACCCCGGGCCGGCAACCGACGCCCGCCGCGACCTTCCCGGACCGCCATGGCCCTTAAGCGAACCTTCGCACTCGCCGCGTTCCTCGCCCTCGCCGGCACTGTCGCGGCGCAAAACCGGAACATCAACTTCGACATGCTGCAGGCGGCGCGTGCGGGGAGCGAAGCGACCGTGCGCGCCCTGCTCGACCAGGGCGCGAATCCCGATTCGCGCAATCGCCTGGGCGACACGGCGCTCAACACTGCCGCGCGCAACGGCAACGTCGCGCTGGTGAAGCTCATGCTCGAGCGCGGCGCGAACGTCAACCTCGCGAACCTCGCCCGGGTAACGCCGCTGATGAGCGCCGCCTTCGGCGGCCACGTGGAGATCCTCGAGCTCCTGCTCGCCGCGAAAGCCGACGTCGCACCCACCGACCGCGTCCAGAAGACCGCCATGGTGTACGCCGCCGGCCAGGGTTGCACGGTGTGCGTCGAAGCGCTCCTCGGCGCCGGCGTCGACGTGAACGAGCGTGACGCGAACGGCGCGACACCGCTCATGTGGGCCGCCGCGTACGGACACGCCGACACCGTGCGGTTCCTGCTCGCGCGCGGCGCGGACCCCGCGCTCGCCGACAACCGCGGCAAGACCGCGGGCGTGATCGCGAACGAGGAGAAGCACGCGGCGCTCGCCGCCCTCCTCGGCGGCGCGCCCCCCCTCGCGTACGTGCCGAACGAGGGCTCGGGCACGCTGTCGGTGATCGACACGGGCACCGACCGCGTGGTCGGCGAGATCGCCGCCGGGAAGAAGCCGCGGGGGACCGCGGTCAGCCGCGACGGCACGCGTCTCTTCGTCAGCGACCAGCCGAATAACCGGCTCGTCGTGGTGGACGTCCAGGCGCGCAAGGCAGCGGGGGAGGTGCCGCTCGGCGTCTCGCCGGAGGGCGTGAGCATCGCCCCGGACGGGCGCCTGATCGCGGTCGCGGTCGAGGAGTCGAACAGCGTCGAGTTCATCGACGCGGCGAGCGGCAAGGAGGCGTTCACCGTCAGGGTGCAGGGCAAGAATCCCGAGCACGCGGTCTTCAGCATCGACGGACAGCTCGTCTACGTGAGCGCCGAGGACGCCGACCAGGTCGACGTGATCGACGTGGGCAAGCGCGCGCAGGTCGGCACGATCCAGGTGGGCCGGCGGCCGCGCGGCATCGGGTTCCTGCCCGACGGCAGCCGCGCCTACGTCGCGTGCGAGCTCGCGAGCGAAGTGCACGTGATCGACGTCGCCGCCGGCAAGTCGGTCGCGGTCATCAAGGCGGGGAATTTCTCGAACGGCGTCGCGGTGCGGCCCGACGGCAAGGTCGTGTACGTCTCCAACGGCCGCGACGGCACCGTCTCGGCGATCGACACCGCAAGCAACGCGGTCGTCGCCACGATCGCAACCGGTGCGCGGCCTTGGAACATGGCCATTACTCCGGACGGGAAGAAGCTGTACGTCGCGAACGGCCGCTCGAACAGCGTGTCGGTCATCGACACCACGACCCACACCAAGCTCGCCGACATCCCGGTCGGCACGCTGCCGTGGGGCGTGGTGGTGAGGTAGGAAAACCGGCGCGCCGGCGTCGGCTCGCCCGCCCGCGGGAGCGCGCCCCGCTTCCCGGATGTGAAGTAGTTCCCGCGCGGCCCCCCGCAGCCGCCGGCCGCCAACGAAGCCTCAAACAAATCAACGGAATGGGCGATATACTGCATGCCGTTTGCATACAGGGGGACCCGGGGCCCACCTGGCGCCGCACGCGGGGCGCCGACAGACGTCATGCCGAGCTTCCTGCCCACCCAGCAGCCCGTCGTTGCCGACCTCAAGAGCTGCGAAGCCTGGCTCGCGCGCGCGGCGCTCGCCGACGCGCGGCAGGCCTGCCGCGAGCTGACCGGGCTGCTCGAGTCGCTCGAGGAAGTCTCCCCGGCCGAAGCGGCTTACGTCGAGGTGCTCGAGCGGCTGCGCGAGCCGATCGTGGTCGCGCAATCCGAGCACGGGAAGAAGTTCGCCGGCCGTCCGCTGCCCCTCAAGGACTACGAGATCGGCGCCTTCGAGCAGGTCTACGATCTCTGGACCACGCTCGGCCGCGCCTACAAGCGGCTGCTCCGGAGCGCCGTCGAGGACGCGAGCCCCGATCTCGTCGACAAGAAGGCGCTGCTCGCGCAGCGCGCGCTCGACTGCGTCGCCGAGCTGATGATGGTCCACTACCGCGCGCGCCGCGAGCTCGAGAACGAGCTGTGGCAGGACCTGCACCAGCTCTACGAAGCCGCCGAGCGCGCGGGGGTCACGATGACCACCGTCTCGGCCGGCCATCGCTCGAAGTCGGTGTCGACGTGCAACGAGGTGTACGTGCGCGCGCTCCTGCTCGCGCTCGCCAACCCGCCGGGGCTCGCGACCCGCGAGCTCCAGTGGACGCGCCGCTGGGCGTCGATGTGGGCCTACAAGGTCGATCTCGTCGCGGCGGCCGAGGATGCACAGGGTTACGCCGTCGACCTTGCCGGCAACCAGCCGCCGGCGTGGATCAAGGCCGACGCGGCGACGTCCACGACCCGATTCCTCGAGACGGCGAACCTGCGGCGAAGCGTCCGCAGCCGCGTGAAGAAGCTCGAGTCGGGCGTCGACCCGCAGACGCTCGGCCTCGGCAAGGACTGCGTGCAGCCCGACGTCGGGCGCCTGCTCGCGCAGCTCGCGCGCGTCTGGGTCGAGGTGCCGGCGCCACGCCAGTTCACGCGCCGGCTGGTGGCGGCGCGCGCCGAGCTCGTGAGCGGGCTCGAGTCGATCCACGTCGCGATCAGCGGCAAGGCCTTCAAGAGCGCGGGCGCCGGGCGTCACTGGGACTACTCGCGTCGCGACGCCGAGCAGATCGCCATCTACCAGGGCGCGCGAGCGTCGGAGAGCGACGATGCCGCCGCCGCCGCCGCGGCGTTCGCCGCCGAAAAGTGGGAAACGCTCGACGAGAGCGCCAACGGTTTCCGGATCCGCCGCAAGGGGCCGGGCGAGCGGCTCTCGCTCGGGCAGCTGGTGGGCCTGCGGCCCGCCGGCGCGCGCGGATTCATCCTGTCGGAAGTGCGATGGCTGATGGCGGGGATCGACGGCTCGCTGACGGTCGGCGCGTCCGCGCTCCCGGGCCTCGCCAAGGCGGTCGCCGTGCGACCGGCGAGCACGCCCAACAACCAGCCCGAGGCGTACGTGCAGGCGTTCCTGCTGCCGAACGCCGCCGCGCAGCCGAGTTCGCTCGTCATGCCGTCGGGCTGGTACCAGCAGGCACGTGAGCTCGAGGTGCGCGACGAGGACGAGCTGATCCGCGTGAAGCTCGCCGGCCTCGCGCAGCGCGGCTACGACTACGACCGCGCCAACTTCTCGCTCGTCTCCCCGACGGCGACCGCCTGAGGCGGTAGCCACTTCACGCGCCGCGGCGGGAACACCGCGGCAAACCGGCTGCCCTTCCCGACCTCGCTCGTCACCTCGAGCCGCGCCTGGTGGCGCGTGAGCACGTGCTTGACGATGGCGAGCCCGAGGCCGGTGCCGCCGGTGTCGCGCGAGCGGCTCGTATCGACGCGGTAGAAGCGCTCGGTGAGCCGCGGGATGTGCCGCGGCTCGATGCCGATGCCGGTGTCTTCCACCGCGATCCAGCCCTCGCCGTCGTACTCGGTCCACTCGATCGTGATGCGGCCGTCACGCGGTGTGTAGCGGATCGCGTTCGACACGAGGTTCGTGATCGCGCTCCGCATCTCGTGCTCGTCGCCCCAGAGGGTCGCCGGCGGACCGAGCCTGAGCTGCACGGTGTGCCGGCCGCCCGAGAGCGCGCGCGCTTCCTCGGCGAGCGCGCCGAGGAAGCGGTGGACGTCGATCGCCGACTCGCGCGCGGGCTGCCCGCTCGACTCGAGCGCCGAAAGCGTCAGGAGATCCTCGATCAGCCGCAGCATCCGGTCGGTCTGGGTGCGCATCAGCCCGAGCACCTGCCGCCCGCGGGCGTCCTCGATCCGCACGTTGCCGTCGGCGATCGTCTCGAGGAATCCGCTCACCACCGTGAGCGGCGTCTTCAGCTCGTGCGAAACGTTCGCCACGAAGTCGCGCCGCATCGTCTCGATGCGCTCCCACTGGGTGATGTCGCGCGACAGGAGGAGCTTCTCGTCCTGGCCGTACGGGACGATCCGGAGCGAAAGCACGAGTTCCTCGCCGCGCGCGAGGCGCAGCGTGAACGGCTGGTCGTACGCGCCGCTCTTCAGGTACGCGACGAAATCGGGGTTGCGGACGAGGTTGAGGATCGGCTGGCCGGCGTCGCGCCGGGCGTCGACCACGTAGTAACGCTCGGCCGTCGCGTTCGCCCACACGATGCGATCCTCGGCATCGAGCACGATCACCCCGTCGGGCATCGCCTGCGCCGCGCTGCGGAAGCGCGCGAGCTGCGCCGTGAGGCGGTGCTGGTGCTGCGTCGTCGAGCGCATGAAGCGGTAGAGCCGCGAGAACACGTGTTCCCACACGCCGGAGCCCATCGGCACCGGCGTGCCGGCCGGATCGCGCAGCCAGACGACGAGCGCGCCCAGATTGACGAGGTGCCGGAGAAGGACGAGCGCGAGACCGATACCGAGGATGCCGAGCGACCAGGCCGGGCCTTGCAGCGGCCACACGATCAGCGCGGCGATCGCAAACGCGCCGAGGGCAAGCGCGGTGCGCGTCCAGATCGGGTTCACGGCATGGGCGAGGGACTGCTAGCCGGCGCGAACCTTAGCAGAAATTACGCTGTCATTCCGGTGTGCCGGCGTCGCGTGTTGCGGCGCACGTCTGCCGCGCGCGCCGCGGCCGCTCGCCGCACCCGGTTCAAGCCGCTGCCAGGCGGTAGCCGGAGCCACGCACGGTTTCGATCAGCCGGTCGTGCCCGGTCGGTTCGAGCGCCTTCCGCAGCCGCCGGATGTGCACGTCGACGGTGCGCTCCTCGACGAACACGTGGTCGCCCCACACCTGGTCGAGGAGGTGCGTGCGGCTGTGCACGCGCTCCGGGTGCGCCATCAGGAAATGGAGCAGGCGAAACTCGGTCGGCCCGAGCTCGAGCTGGGTGCCGCCCGCGCTCACGCGATGCGTGGCCGGGTCGAGCCGGAGGCCCGAGATCTCGATCGGCTCGTCGGTGAGCTCCGGCGCGCGCCGGCGCAGCACCGCTTTGATCCGCGCGAGCAGCTCGCGCGGACTGAACGGCTTGGTGACGTAGTCGTCGGCGCCGGCGTCGAGGCCGGTGACCTTGTCCTGCTCCTCGCCGCGCGCCGTCAGCATGATGATCGGGACCTTCTTAGTGCGCTCGTCCTGGCGAAGGCGCCGGGCGAAGCTCGCGCCCGACTGTCCGGGCAGCATCCAGTCGAGCACGATCAGGTCGGGCAGCGCATGGCGGACGAGCTCGCCCGCCTGTTCCGCGTCGTGCGCGCGGAGCACGTGGTGGCCGGCGTGCTCGAGGTTCAGGGCGAGCAGCTCCTGGATCGCCGGCTCGTCTTCGACCACGAGGATGTTTGCGGGCATGAACGGGGTTGCGGAAGGTCCTGAACCGACGTAGTTTATGGCGCGAGCATGACAGTTTTGTTACTGTCTGACGTCCGGCTCCTTCAATCCGCCCCTTTCAGTATCCTGCAGTCTTCCGGCGCGCGCCCCATGGTCGATCGCAACGCCCCCACCCCCACCGAGATCAAGCTGCACCAGAAGTCGCGGGTGATGGAGCTCACGTTCTCGGACGGCGAGCGGTTCGAGCTCCCATACGAGTTGTTGCGCGTCTACAGCCCCTCGGCGGAAGTGCGCGGTCACGGTCCAGGGCAGGAAGTGCTGCAGACCGGCAAGCGGAACGTCGAGATCCTGGGCGTCGAGCCGGTCGGAAGCTACGCGATCCAGCCGCGGTTCTCCGATGGGCACGACACCGGCATCTACTCGTGGGACTACCTCTACGAGCTCGGCGCGAACCGCGATCGCCTGATGCAGGAATACCTCGCGCGGCTGCAGGCGGCCGGCGCGAGCCGCGACTGAGCGCGATCGATGTCCGACCGCACCCACTTCGGCTACACGCAGGTCCCGGAAGACGAGAAGGCGCGCAAGGTCGCCGGCGTCTTCGACTCGGTCGCGCCGAAGTACGACCTCATGAACGACCTGATGTCGCTCGGCCTGCACCGCGCGTGGAAAGCGTTCACGGTGGCGGTGAGCGGCGTGCGCGCGGGCGACCGGGTGCTCGACGTTGCCGGGGGCTCGGGCGACCTCGCGCGCGCGTTCGCGCGACGGGTCGGGCCGACCGGCGAGGTCTGGCTGTCCGACATCAACGGCGCGATGCTCGCCGTGGGCCGCGATCGGCTGCTTGACGCGGGCCTCGCCGCCCCCATCTTGCAGTGCGACGCCGAGCGGCTTCCGCTCCGGTCGGGGACGTTCGACTGCGTCAGCGTCGCATTCGGACTGCGCAACATGACGCACAAGGACGCCGCCCTCGCCGAGATGGCGCGCGTGCTCAAGCCCGGAGGGCGACTGCTGGTGCTCGAATTCTCGAGGATCTGGAAGCCGCTCGAAAAGGCGTACGATTGGTACTCGTTCAGCGTCCTGCCATGGCTCGGCCGGCACGTGGCGAAGGACGAAGCAAGCTACCGCTACCTCGCCGAGTCGATCCGCATGCACCCTGACCAGGAAGCACTGCGGGCGATGATGGAACAAGCCGGGCTGGAAGACGTCGAATACTTCAATCTCGTCGCGGGCGTGGTGGCGCTGCACCGCGGCGTGAAATACTGATAAACCAGCCCCTGGAGGACGCACATGAAGCGCATGCTGCTCGCGTTGTCGGCACTTTTCTTCACCAGTGTGTTCGTCGTCGATGATGCCGAAGCGCGCCGCCTGGGAGGCGGCCGGCCCTCCGGCATCCAGCGTCAGGCGGTGCCGGAGCGGCCGTCAACGCCTCCGGCGACACAGCCGACCGCACCTGCCGCGCCGGCGGCTGTCGCCGCGAAGAAGCCGATGAGCCCCTGGATGGGTGCGCTCGCCGGCCTGGCGGCGGGCCTCGGGCTCGCCTGGCTCTTCGGCGACCACCTCGGCTCGATCCTGATGGCGGTCCTGCTCGGGCTCGCTGCGGTCTTCGTCGTGTCGCTGATCGCCCGCGCGTTCATGAAGCCGCGCGGCCAGACCGCCCCCGGCGGCTTGCAGTACGCGGGGCTCGGCAACGAAACGGTCTCCGCACCGCCGCCGTCGCAAGCGGCCGGCGGCGTCGCCGTGCCGAGCTTCCAGAGCCAGTTCACGCCCAAGGTGCCGGCGAACTTCAACACCGATGCGTTCCTGCGCGAAGCGAAGAAGAGCTTCCTCGCGCTGCAGGCGGCGAACGATCACGCCGACCTCACGAGCATCCGCGAGCTCGTCACCGACGAGATGTACGAGCACCTGAAGCGCGACGTCGACGAGCGGCGCGGCGCGCGGCAGCATACCGACGTGGTGACACTCGACGCGAGCCTGCTCGAGCTCGTCACCGAGAGCGGGATGCACCTCGCAAGCATCCGGTTCTCGGGCCTGATCCGCGAGGAAGAGCGCCAGGCGCCGCAGCAGTTCGAGGAGATCTGGAACCTGCAGAAGCCGGAAGGCGGCGGCGCCGGCTGGATGCTCGCGGGGATCCAGCAGTTGAGCTGAGCGCGCTTCGCGTCACGAAAGGGCCGCCGTGAGGCGGCCTTTTCTTTTGGGGGCGATCTCTCCCAAAATGGGTCATATCCGCCCCAATATGGGATATGCTTACGGCCATGTCCGTCCCCCTTCGCCCGGTCGATGCGATCCTGACGAGGACGCAGCAGCGCGTACTTGCGCTCCTCTTTGCGGAGGACGCGGAGCGGACTCTGAACGAGCTCGTGCGCCGCTCGGGCGGCGGCTCGGGGGCAATCCGCCGGGAGGTCGAGCGGATGGCGGCCGCGGGCCTGTTGCGAGAGCGGCGGGTGGGCAACCAGCGTCGCTTCAGCGCGGATCGCGCCAGTCCGCTCTTCCAGCCGCTGGCCGCGCTCGCTGCGCAGGCGACCGAAGCGGCACCCACGCGACCGACCAGACGGCCGCGCCCCTCGGCGGCGCTGATCGCGGGCCGCGCCGCCGCGAAGCGGGCGCTCGCGCGGCACGGGCTGACGAATCCGCGGGTGTTCGGTTCGGTCGCGCGCGGCGAGGACACCGAGGCGAGCGACCTCGATCTCCTGGTGGATGCGCCGCGCGGCATCTCGCTGCTCGACCTGGTGAAGGCGAAGCATGCGATCGAGGACATCCTCCGCGTCCCGGTCGATCTCGTGACCCTCGGGGACCTCCCCGAGTCCTACCGCGCAGCGGCGCTCGCCGAAGCGGTACCGTTGTGACCGGAGCCGGTTCGCGGGATCTGTCGTACCTCGGGCACATGCTCGAGGCCATCGGACGCATCCAGCGCTATGTGGGGCGCAAGCGCCGCGCAGCGTTCCTCGGTGATGCTCTGCTGCAGGACGCGGTGATCCGGAACATCGAGATCGTCGGCGAGGCTGCCGGCCGCGTCTCGCCGGAGTTCGCCGCACAGCACGCGGAGATTCCCTGGCGCGACATCGTCGGCATGCGCCACCGGCTCATCCACGGTTATCTGAAGGTAAACCTCGAGACCGTGTGGGAGGTCGTCGAGCGCGATCTGCCGGGCCTAGCGCCGAAGTTGCGCGCCATGCTCGAGCTGCCGGCGGCCAAGGGGTCGAAGCCGGAGCCTCGGGTCCCCCGGCCGCTGCGGTCCCGCGCCCGCGCCCCGGGGAAGCGGCGTCGCTGAGGTCCCGTTTTAGGCCTGCGCGGTCTTCGCGCCCGGCCGCTGCAGGCCCTTCACGACGCGTGTGAACGCCTCCTTCGCGCGGGCGACCACGCGGCGGAACATCTCCGCGCGCGCCCGCGCGCAGAATTCGCGCGCAGCGATGTTGCACTCGGCGGCGAAGTCGCTCAGCGACACGACGCGCTCTGCGCCGTCGACAACCCAGTAGTTGCCGTTCGGGTCGCGGCAGAGGCGGAAGGTGCGTCCGTTCGCGGTTTCGATTTCGGATTCGACGCGCTCGAGCAGCTTGGTGAGGGTGATGGTCGGCTTGTTCATGTTCGTCTCCTGTCGGTTCGGGGTGGTCAGGGTTTGCGCCCGTGCCCTCTTCTTTGCATCGGCCGTGCCAGCGGCCATACCAGCCTGACGAGGACGGAAACTTGCATCACCTCAATGAATTAGGAGAAAAACGCGGTAGCGGCGGGGTGGTACCCAACCGGCTCCGAGCCGTGGGATGAGACAGGCCGTTGCATTCGACGGCCGTGAGCCGTCGAATGCGGTGGCTCAGCTGGGCTTTCGGATCCCGAGCTTGCGCATGCGGCCCCGCAGTGTGCTCGCGTTCAGGCCGAGTGCGTGGGCGGCACCTCGCTCGCCCTCGATCACCCAGCGCGTTTCGCCGAGCACGCGCTCGATATGGGCGCGCTCGACGTCCTCGAGCGTCGCCGAGGTCGCCGGTGCCGCCGGCCGCGCCTCGGCCCGCGCCGCCGGTGCGGGCGGCG
>Ga0335084_10005448_pt1 | contig 12591 bp, 8 predicted proteins | sample Lox_Sample_44_FD_206721 | JGI IMG/M metagenome (GOLD analysis project Ga0335084, IMG submission 206721) | Soil microbial communities from Loxahatchee National Wildlife Refuge, Florida, United States - Lox_Sample_4.4 | ecosystem: Environmental > Terrestrial > Soil > Wetlands | place: USA: Florida...
TCGCCATGCAGGTGGCCAGCACGTCGGGCGCGGTCTGGTCGCCGCGCACGATCTCGAGCAGCCGCATCACGTTGGCCGGGCTGAAGAAGTGCAGGCCGATCACGTCCTGCGGGCGCTTGGTGAACGACGCGATCGTGTTCAGGTTCAGCGCCGAGGTGTTCGACGCCAGGATCGCGCCGGGCTTGCACACCTCGTCGAGCGTCTTGAACACCTGCTGCTTGACGCCGATGTCCTCGAACACCGCCTCGATCACGAGATCGGCATCCTTCATCGCGTCGTAGCCGAGCGTCGGCGCGATCAGCGCCATGCGCTGCTCCACCTGCTGCATCGTCAGGCGGCCCTTCTTCGCGGTGTTCTCGTAGTTCCTGCGGATGGTGCCGAGCCCCTTGTCGAGCGCCTCCTGCTTCATTTCCAGCACGACGACCGGAATGCCGGCGTTCGCGAAGTTCATCGCGATGCCGCCGCCCATCGTGCCGGCACCGATGATCCCGACCTTCTTGATCGGGCGCAGCGGCGTGTCGTCGGGCACGTCGGCGATCTTCGCGGCCGCGCGCTCGGCGGCGAAGATGTGGCGCAGCGCGCGCGACTCCGGCGTGTTCATCAGCGACAGGAAGGTTTCGCGCTCCAGGCGCAGCGCCTCGTCGATCGGCTTGGCGAGCGACCACGACACCGCCTCGACGCACTTCAGCGGTGCCGGGAAGTTCTTCGACGAGGCGCCGACCGTGTTGCGCGCGAACTGCAGGAACGCCTCGGCCTGCGGGTCGCTCACCTTGAGATCGCGCAGGCGCTTGAGGGGCCGCTTGTCGGCCACCACCGTGTCGGCGAACGCCAGCGCCGCGGCGACGACGTCGCCGTCGACCACGTCGTCGAACAGCGCCGTGCCGTTGAGCAGCTTGGCGGGCACGGTGGCGCCGGAGACGATCATGTTCAGCGCCGCCTCGAGGCCGATCGCGCGCGGCAGTCGCTGCGTGCCGCCCGCGCCGGGCAGCAGGCCGAGCTTCACCTCGGGCAATGCGATCTGCGCATCGCTCTTCGCGAGGCGGAAGTGGGCGCCGAGCGCGAGCTCCAGCCCGCCGCCCATGCAGACGCCGGCGATCGCCGCGATCACCGGCTTGGGCGAGCTCTCGAACGCGGCGATCAGCGCCGGCAGGCGCGGCTCACGCAGCGCGTTGGGCGTGTTGAACTCCTTGACGTCGGCGCCGCCGGAGAACGCGCGCTCGCTGCCGGTGACGACGATCGCCTGGACGCCGCCGTCGGCCAGCGCGCGGTCGAGCGACTGCAGGATCCCCGCACGCAGCGCGGCACCGAGCCCATTGATCGGCGGGTTGTCGAGGCGGATCAGCGCGGTGGCTCCGCGCACTTCGTATTGCGTACCGCTCATCGCGAGCTCCTTCGGGAATCGGGGATCAGATCGTCACGCCGCCGTCGATCACGAGGCTTTGGCCGGTCATGAACGACGAGGCGGGCGACGCCAGGTAGACCGCGGCGCCGGCGATCTCGTCGGGCTCGCCGATGCGGCGCAGCGGCGTGGTCGCGTTGCGCTGCTTCAGCATCGCGGCGTCTTCCCACAGCGCCTTGGCGAAGTCGGTCTTGATCAGTCCCGGCGCGATGCAGTTGACGCGCACGTTGTGCGGGCCGTACTCGACCGCCAGGTTGCGCGCGAGCTGCATGTCGGCGGCCTTGGAGATGCAGTACGCGCCGATCACGCCGGAGCCGCGCAGGCCGCCGATCGACGACACGATGATGATCGAGCCGTCGCGCCGCTCGATCATCTGCGGCACCGTGAAGCTGATCAGCCAGTGGTTGGCGACGATGTTGTTGTCGAGGATCTTGCGGAACTGCTCGTCCTCGATGCCGGCCTGCGGCCCGTAGTACGGATTCGACGCCGCGTTGCACACCAGCACGTCGATCTTGCCGAGCTGCTGGTTGGTCTGGTCGACCAGGTGCTTGAGCTCGTCCTTGCGCGAGATGTTGGCGGGGACCGAGATCGCGCGCCCGGCGCCGAATCTGGCGTTGATCGCGTCGGCCACCTGCTGGCACGGCTCGGCCTTGCGCGAGGAGATCACGACCCTGGCACCATGCTCGGCCATGCGCTCGGCGATCGCCTTGCCGATGCCGCGCGACGATCCGGTGATGATGGCGACCTTGCCGTCAAGCGAGAACAGCGACATCGATGTCTCCTGAAGGTTCGGCCTCCTCGGGCCGGCACCAAACCCGTTTTTCTGAAAGCCGGCTCGCCCGGAGCGTCGCTCCCCTGATAATCGATTCGATCGCGGTCGGCGAAGCCAACATACCAGAATTTTTGAAAGACGAACATGCGCATTTCCTTTGACGGCCGGGTCGCCATCGTCACCGGCGCCGGCGGCGGGTTGGGGCGGCAGCACGCGCTGGCGCTCGCGGCGCGCGGCGCCAAGGTCGTCGTCAACGACTTCGGGCGGCCCGCGGGCGAGGGGTCGGCGGCGAGCGCGGCCGACGCGGTGGTGGCCGACATCCGCGCCGCCGGCGGCCACGCGATCGCCAGCCACGCATCGGTGACCGACGCGATGGCGGTTGCCCGGATGGTCGAGGATGCGCTCGCGGCGTGGGGGCGCGTCGACATCCTGGTCAACAACGCCGGCATCCTGCGCGACAAGAGCTTCGGCAAGATGACCCTCGAGGACTTCCGCGCGGTCATCGACGTGCACCTGATCGGCGCTGCGATCTGCACCCAGGCGGTGTGGGCGGCGATGCGCGCGCAGCAGTACGGGCGCATCGTGATGACCACGTCGTCGTCCGGCCTGTACGGCAACTTCGGCCAGGCCAACTATGGCGCCGCCAAGATGGCGCTGGTCGGGCTGATGCAGACGCTGTCGATCGAAGGTGCCAAGGACGGCATTCGCGTCAACTGCCTGGCACCGACCGCCGCCACGCGCATGACCGAGGGCCTGCTGTCGCCGCAGATGCTGCAGCAGCTGACGCCCGAGGCGGTCACGCCCGGGCTGCTGTATCTGGTGTCGGAGGACGCGCCGACGCGCGCGATCCTGTGCGCCGGCGCGGGCACGTTCGCGCGCGCCCACGTCACGCTGACGCGCGGTTTGCACGTCGGCACCGGCGACGACGCGGCCGAGCGCGTGGCGGAGCACTTCGCCGAGATCTCCGCGCGCAGCGGCGAGATCGTGCCCGACAGCGGGCTGGCGCAGGTGCAGAACGAATTGGCGCAGGCGGCGGCTGCGGCGCGCTGACGATGGAGCGGGCAGCGCGCGACGACGAGGGGCGCGACGGCGCCACAGCGACCCACGGCGCGCTGGAGGCGCCGTCACACGGCGGCATCGCGCCGCCACTGGCCGCGCTGAAGGGCGCGGTGCCGCCGTCGCCGCGCTGGTTCGCCGATGCGCTGGCGCGCGAGCCCGAGTGCGCATCGCACGCGGTGCACGGGGCGCGCATCGAGACGCTGGCCTGGGGCCCGCGCGACGCGCCGGGCCTGCTGCTGTTGCACGGCAAGATGGCGCACGCGCGCTGGTGGAGCTTCGTCGCGCCGTTCTTCGCCGACACCTGCCGCGTGGTGGCGCCGTCGTTCTCCGGCATGGGCGGCTCCGACTGGCGCGACGCCTACGCGGTGCAGACCTGGGCCGACGAGGCGATGGCGGTCGCGCAGGTGAGCGGCCTGTTCGATCGCGCGCAACCGCCGCTCGTCGTCGGTCACTCGTTCGGCGGCTTCGTCGCGCTGCACTGCGCGCAGCAGCACGGCGCGCGGCTGGCCGGCGCGTTCGTGCTCGACGCGCCGCTGATGTCGCGCGAGCAGCGCCAGGCGCGTGCGCGGCCCGGCCTGCGCCAGGCGATCGCGCAGCGCCCGACCAAGCTCTATCCCAGCTTGGCGGCGGCGCTGGCGCGCTTTCGCTTCGCGCCCGAGCAGCCGTGCGACAACCTCTACATCGCCGACCACATCGCGCGCACGTCGCTGAAGGAAGTGCGCGCGCCCGATGGCGCTGCCGCCTGGACCTGGCGCTTCGACCCCAAGGTGGCGCCGGTGGGGCCCGGCGATGCGGCGTCGGCGCTGCGCGCCGCGGCGTGCCCGGTGGCGATCGGCTGGGGCGCCGAGTCGGCGCTCGTCACGCCACCGGTGGCGCGGTACGCGTGCGAACTCGCGGGACCGTCGGCGCCGCGCATCGAGATTCCTGCTGCGCGCCACCACGTGATGGTCGACCAGCCGCTGGCGCTGGTGAGTGCGCTGCGTGCGCTGCTGCAGGCGTGGCCGACAATCCGGCGATGAGCACCTCGCCGGCGTCGACCGCGCGCTACCAGGAGAAGCGCGAGGGTGTGCTCAACGCGGCGGCGGTGCTGTTCAACCAGCGTGGCGTCAAGGGTGCCACGCTGTCGGACATCGCGGCCAGCGTCGGGCTGGTGACCAACAGCGTCACCTACTACTACCGCAAGAAGGAAGATCTGGCGACCGCGTGCTTCCTGCGCACGATCGGCGTCTTCAACGAGCTGGCCGCCGGCGCCGCGAAGGAGGCCACGCCCGAGGCGCGCGTGACCACGTTCTATGCACGGCTGGCGCGCCTGCTGGCCGACATCGAGCTCGGCGGCCACGAGCCGATCGTGAACTTCAACGACATCCGCGCACTGCCCAGCCCGCACGCCGAGCAGGTGTTTGGCGCCTACACCGACATGTTCCGGCACGTGCGCAACCTGCTCAAGGGCCCCGAGACCGCGCGGCTGGCGCGCGACGACCTCAACGCGCGCGGCCACATCATCCTGTCGTCGTCGCACAACCTGCGGCAGTGGATCGGCCGCTACGAGGTCGAGGAATATCCGCGCGTCGCGCAGCGACTGGCCGACACCGTGCTGCACGGCATGCCGGCGCCGCACGTGGGCTGGCAGGCTGCCGATGCGCAGGCGCACTGGAAGCTCGGCGCCGACAACGGCGGCACCAGCGAGGCGTTCCTGCGCGCGGCCACCGCGTTGGTCAATGAGCAGGGCTATCGCGGCGCGTCGGTCGACAAGATCTCGGCGCGCATCAACGTCACCAAGGGATCGTTCTATCACCACAACGACAACAAGCACGACCTCATCGCCGAGTGCTTCGAGCGCACCTTCGCGGTGGTGCGCCGCGCGCTCAGCCTGGCCGAGGACGGCCCCGGCAGCGGCTGGAGCCGCGCCTGCGCGGCGGCGCGCGCGCTGGTGCGGTACCAGCTGTCGCCCGAAGGGCCGCTGCTGCGTGCCACCGCGGTCAGCGCGCTGCCCGACGAGGCGCAGCGCGACCACGTGCGGCGGACGCAGTTCCGCCTCACCGAGCGCATGACCAGCGTGGTGGTCGACGGCATGATCGACGGCTCGATCCGCCCGCTCGACCCGCACATCGCGGCGCAGGCGACGATTGCGGCCATCAACGCGGCGGCCGAATTGCAGCGCTGGGTGCCGTCGGCCACCGCCGACAACGCGGCCGACCTGTTCGTGCGGCCGGCGTTGCAGGGCGTGCTGTGCCCTGGTACGGCACCTGCTTGATGCGGCGCGACCGGTCGGCCGCCGCGGGCGATTGGGCGCGCTGCCCTAACCCGCTGGTGCGTGTCGGCGCCCGGCCGGGGGTAAGCGTTCACCGTGCCAAAGCTCGACAAGGCGCTCGCGTGCGGCTGCATTCGGTTTCCAATTGTGGTGCGAGCGCCGCTTGAAGCGCCCCGCGCCGGCGTCATGGTTTCAAAGGTCATGCGATTCCCTCTCGTTGGCGGTGCACGGGCCGCACTGCCGTGGTTGCTCGGTCTGGCACTCGCATCGACCGCGAGCGCGTTCGATTTCGGCGACGTCGCGCGCGAGGCCGACCGGGTGGCGCGCGCGCCGTACCGCCAGCCGCCCGCGGCCGACCCGGCGCTGGCCGCGCTGAGCTACGACGCCTACCGCAAGCAGCGCTTCCGTCCCGAGCAGTCGACCTGGCGCGGCAGCGGCACGCCCTACGAGTTGCAGTACTTCTCGCTCGGTCGTGGCTTCACCCGCGCGCTCACGCTGTACGAGGTGGTCGGCGACGACGTGCGGCCGCTGCGCGTGCCGGCCAGCGTGTTCGAGGGCGGTGCGCCGGCCGGCGCCGCCGGCGTGCGCGTGCACCGCTGGGTCGACCTGCCGCGGCGCCAGAGCGAGGAACTGATCGCGTTCCTCGGCGCCAGCTACTTCCGCATGGTCGCGCCCGGGCTGGCTTACGGCTTGTCGGCGCGCGGCCTGGCGATCGACACCGTGGGCGGCAGCGGCGAGGAGTTCCCCGCCTTCACGACCTTCTGGTTCCAGCGGCCGCAACCGGGCGACGCCGACCTGCGTCTCTATGCGCTGCTCGAGTCGCCGCGCGTCACCGGCGCGTATGCGTTCGTGCTGCGCCCCGGCGCGTCGGCGACGCTCGAGGTGCGCGCGCGCCTGACGCTGCGCGAACCGGTGGCGCGCCTGGGCATCGCGCCGTTGACCAGCATGTTCCTGGCCGGCGAGAACCAGCCCACCGCCGACGACTATCGCCCCGAGGTGCACGATTCCGACGGCCTGCAGATCGTCACCGGCAGCGGCGAGTGGCTGTGGCGGCCGCTCACCAACCCGCACGGCGTGTTCGTCACCAGTTTCGCGATGCCGAAGCTGCGCGGTTACGGCCTGATGCAGCGTGACCGCAACTTCGGCAGCTACCAGGATCTCGAAGCGCGTTATGAGCTGCGGCCCAGTGCATGGATCGAGCCGCTGGGCGAGTGGGGCGCCGGGCGCGTCGAACTGCTGCAATTCAACACGCCCAACGAGACTCACGACAACATCGGCGCCTATTGGGTGCCCGATCGCCTGGCGCCACCGGGGCAACCGTTCGAGTTCGCGTGGCGCATGACCATCACCGACCGCAAGCCGGCGCCGCCCGGCGCCTGGGTGGTGCAGAGCCGCCGCGGCCACGGCTACCGCGAGGCGCCGATCCCCGCCGCCCAGCTGCAGTTGCACGTCGACTTCGCGGGCCCCGCGCTCGACGGGGTCGACGACGAGAGCGTCGAGGCGGTCGCCAACGGCAACGCCAACGTGCAGGACCTGCGCGTGATCTCGCACCGCAACCCGGTCACCGGCGGCTGGCGCGTGACGCTCGACTTCAAGCGCGCCGACGCCAGGCAGCCGGTCGAGCTGCGCGCGTTCCTGCGCGCCGGCAGCCGCACGTTGTCGGAGACCTGGTCGTACGCATTGGCGCCGGACTCATGACGCCGATCGCCGCCCCACACTCCGAGCGCGCACGCACCGCGCCGCCGCTGCTGCGCGGCGCGGTCACGCCGGCACCCTGGTTCGGCTTCTGGCGTGGCCTGGCGTTCGCGCTGTGGCCTGGGTCGCGTTGGCCGCGCGGCCCGGTGCGCGCATGGCATCGCGTGGCGCAGCAGCGGCGCCGCGTGCTGGCGGCGCTGGTGCTGGCGATGACCGCTGCAGCACTCGCGCTGCGTCTGGACGACGGCGGCGTTGCGCACGACGCGTGGTGGTGGTCTGCCACGGTGCTGATGACGCTGCTGTTCGCGTGGGTGGGCGTCGGCTGCGCCACCGCGTGCGTCGGCGCGTGGGCGCTGTGGCGCGGCGATGGGCAGACGCCGCGGCTGTCGGGGCCGCGCGCACCGATCAGCCCCGGCGCGCGCACGGCGATCGTGATGCCGATCTGCAACGAGGACATCGCCGAGGTGTTCGCGGCTCTGCGTGCCACCTGCGAGTCGCTTGCCGCCACCGGCGCGATGACGCTGTTCGACGTCTTCGTGCTGTCGGACACCACCGATCCCGCGCTCGCGCACGCGGAGGCGCGCGCCTGGCAGCGGTTGCGCCGCATGCTCGGCGAGCCCAGCGGCGAGGGCGGCCGGCTGTTCTATCGGCGACGCCGCCGCCGCACCAAGCGCAAGGCCGGCAACGTCGCCGACTTCTGCCGCCGCTGGGGCCGCCGCTACCGCTACATGGTGGTGCTCGACGCCGACAGCACGATGAGCGGCGACACGCTGGTTGAGCTGGTGCGGCTGATGGAGCAGCACCCGCGCGCCGGCATCATCCAGACGTTGCCGCAGATCGCGCGGCCGGCCACGCTGCACGCGCGTGCGCAGCAGTTCGCCAGCCGCGTCAGCGGCAAGCTGTTCGCGCTCGGCATGGCGTGGTGGCAACTCGGCGATGCCCACTACTGGGGCCACAACGCGATCATCCGCGTTGAGCCGTTCATGCGCCATTGCGGGCTGGCGCGGCTGCCCGGCCGCGGCGCGCTCGCCGGCGAGATCCTGTCGCACGATTTCGTCGAGGCGGCGTTGATGGGCCGCGCCGGCTACGAGGTGTGGCTGGCGCCGCAGCTGGCCGGCAGTTGGGAGTGCAGCCCGGCCAACCTGCTCGACGAACTGCAGCGCGACCGCCGCTGGTGCCAGGGCAATCTGCAGAACGCGCGCCTGATCGCCGAGCCCGGCTGGCGCGCCGCGCACCGCACGATGTTCGCGGTCGGCGCGCTGTCGTATGCGGTGGCGCCGCTGTGGCTGCTGTTCATCGTGCTCGGTCTGGTCGGCAATGGCTCGGGCGCAGGCGGTGCCTCGCTGTGGCTGCTGACGCTCGGGTTGTTGCTGCTGCCGCGGGTGCTCGGCGTGGCGGCGATCGTCGCGTGCGGGCAAGCGCGCGCGTTCGGCGGCGTGGCGCGACTGGTCGGCGGCGCGCTGCTGGAGCTGCTGCTGTCGACGCTGCAGGCGCCGCTGCGCATGCTCGCGCACTGCCTCTACGTGCTGGGCGCGCTCACCGGCCTCAGGTTGGAGTGGAAGTCGCCACCGCGCAGCGCGCGTGCACTGGGCTGGCTCGACGCCACCCGCCGCATCGGTGCGCTGGTGGCGCTGCCGTTGATGCTTGGCTGGGGCCTGATGCGGCGCAGTGCGACGGTCGCGATCACGCCGATGCTGCTGCCGCTGACGCTGGCGGTACCGTTCACCGTGCTCACCGGGCACCCGCGCGCCGGCGGCGCGGTGGCGCGCCTGGGCCTGCTGCGCGTGCCCGAAGAGACGGCGCCGCCGCGTCCGCTGGCGCGCGCCGGCGAGCGCACCGGCTTCATCGACCTCGAGCCCGCGCCGGTGGCGCCGGCCGCCGCGCGGCGGCCGCGCCACGACGGCTGGCGCATGGCGCCGACCGCGGCGACCGCGTTGATGGCGCTGGCGGCCGCGGCGGTGCCGCTGCCGGGCATCGCGCCGGAGCTGCCGCCGCAGTGGCGCGCGGTGAGCGACATCGTGACCTCGGCCCAGTGGCACGAGGCGACGGTGGTGGCGCAGGCGCAGCCGCCGCTGCGCAAGCGCATGCTGCGCGAGAAGCCGGCCCGCATGATCGACGACGCGCTGCGGCAGCGCGCGTTCGAGGCCGTGCAGCGTGCGCTGGCCGCCGAGGCGCCTCCGGTCTGATCGTCGCCCCGGGCGCACAATCGCGCGCCGCGAGACAATGCACCTCGAGCCGGCCACGCGGCCGGTATCGCGCCGCATCGGGACGGCAACGACGATGGAAGTCCAGTTCACGCAAGAAGTCGAGCGCCTGCGCCTGGGGGCCGGCGCCACCTTCCATGGCGAGGGCATCCTCGCGGTGACCAAGGCGCTGCTGCAGTCGGGCGTGTCGTACGTCGGCGGCTACCAAGGCGCGCCGGTGTCGCACCTGCTCGACGTGATGGTGCAGGCACGTCCGTACCTCGACGAGCTTGGCGTGCACGTCGAGGCCTGCTCGAACGAGGCCTCGGCCGCCGCGATGCTCGGCGCGTCGATCCACTACCCGCTGCGCGGCGCGGTGACCTGGAAGTCGATCGTCGGCACCAACGTCGCCAGCGACGCGCTGTCGAACCTGGCGTTGTGGGTGGCGCGCTGATCGTGGTCGGCGAGGACTACGGCGAGGGCGCCTCGGTGATCCAGGAGCGCACGCACGCGTTCGCGCTCAAGAGCACGATGCTGATGATCGATCCGCGGCCCGACTTGGGCGCCATGGTCGAGATGGTCGAGCACGCGTTCGCGATGTCCGAGGCGTCGAACATGCCGGCGATCCTCGAGCTGCGCATCCGCGCCTGCCACGTGCGCGGCACCTTCACGGCCAAGGACAACGTGGCGCCGAAGCTGTCGACGCGCGCGCTGCAGGAGGAGCCGGCGCCGTTCGACTACATGCGGCTGGCGCATCCGCCGGTCACCTTCCGTCAGGAGAAGCTGAAGATCGAGCAGCGCATCCCGGCGGCGCGGCACTACATCGTCGAACACCGGTTGAACGAGCACTGGCCCGGCGCGCACGGCGACCTCGGGCTGATCGTGCAGGGCGGCCTCGCCCACGGCCTGGTGGGTGCGCTGCAGCGGCTCGGCCTGGCCGACGCGTTCGGCAGCGTCGACGTCCCGGTGCTGGTGCTCAACGTTACCTATCCGCTGGTGCCCGACGAGCTGGCGGCCTTCTGCGCCGGCAAGCGCGCGGTGCTGCTGTTCGAGGAGGGGCAGCCCGAGTACATCGAGCAGGAGCTGGCCACGCTGCTGCGCCGGCGCGACCTCAACACGCCGCTGCACGGCAAGGACCTGCTGCCCGCGGCCGGCGAGTACACCGTCGAGGTGATGGCGCAGGCGCTGCTGGCCTTCGTGCAGCGCTACCTGCCGCAGCATCCGGTGGCCGAGGCGAGGGCGTGGCTTGACGGCATCCGCACGCGGCGCGACACGGCCGCCAAGGCGCTGGCCGCGCCGCTGCCGGCGCGGCCGCCGAGCTTCTGCATCGGCTGCCCCGAGCGGCCGGTGTTCGCCGCGCTCAAGCTGGCGCAACAGGAGGTCGGGCGCGTGCACATCGCGGCCGACATCGGCTGCCACGCGTTCGGCACCTTCGAGCCGTTCGGCTTCGGCCACTCGATCCTCGGCTACGGAATGAGCCTGGCCAGCCGTGCCGGCGTGTCGCCGGTGATGGCGCGGCGCACGCTGGCGATCGTCGGCGACGGCGGCTTCTGGCACAACGGGTTGCTCACCGGCGTGCAGAGCGCGCTCTTCAACGGCGACGACGCGGTGCTGCTGATCTTCAAGAACGGCTACACGTCGGCCACCGGCACGCAGGAGATCATCTCGACACCCGACGACGACGCCAAGGCCGCGGCAACCGACCCGCGAGCCAGTCTGGTCGACAAGAACACGACCATCGAGCGGACACTGGGCGGCCTCGGCGTCAAGTGGCTGCGCACCGTGCACACCTACGAGGTCGACACCATGCGCCGCACGCTGATCGAGGCGCTGACCAGCGACTTCGACGGCCTCAAGGTGATCGTCGCCGAGGGCGAGTGCCAGCTCGAGCGCCAGCGCCGGCTGCGGCCCTGGCTCGCCTCGCTGCTGCAGCAGGGCCGACGCGTCGTGCGCGTCAAGTACGGCGTCGACGACGACGTCTGCAACGGCGACCACGCCTGCATCCGGCTGTCGGGCTGCCCGACGCTGACGCTGAAGGACAACCCCGACCCGCTGAAGGTCGACCCGGTGGCCACCGTGATCGACGGCTGCGTCGGCTGCGGCCTGTGCGGCGCCAATGCGCACGCGGCGACGCTGTGCCCGAGCTTCTACCGCGCCGAGGTGGTCAGCAACCCGCGCTGGCACGAGCGTGCGGCGGCGGCGCTGCGCGGCGCGATGCGTCGCGTGCTGGTGAGCGCATGACGACGCGGCGCAGCGGACAGGGCGCGACGCGATGAGCTCGCAACGATCGATCACGCTGCTGATCTGCGCCCTCGGCGGCGAGGGCGGCGGCGTGCTCGCGCAATGGCTGGTCGACACCGCCACGCGCGCCGGCTACGCGGCGCAGAGCACGTCGATCCCTGGCGTCGCGCAGCGCACCGGCGCGACGACCTACTACCTCGAGGTGTTCCCGCAGCCGCAGGCGGTGCTCGGCGGCCGCCGCCCGGTGTTCGGCTTGGTGCCGGTGCCCGGCGGGCTCGACGCGCTGGTGTGTTCCGAGTTGCTCGAGGCGGCACGCCAGGCCACGCTGGGCCTGAGCGATGCCGCGCGCACGCGGGTGATCGCGTCGACCGCGCGCACGCTGACCACCGCCGAGCGCATGCAGCTCGGCGACGGCCGCGTCGATTCCGCGCAGCTGCTGGCGCTGCTGCGCGCGCACAGCAGCGAGCTGCACCTGCTGGACTTCGGCGCGCTGGCGCGCGAGGCCGGCACCGCGGTCAGCGCGGTGATGCTCGGCGCCATCGCGGCCAGCGGCCTGCTGCCGTTCGCGCGCGAGCACTACGAGGCGGTGATCGACGCCGGCGGCCGCGGCGCCGCGGCGAGCCGCCGCGGCTTCGCGCTGGCGTACGAGCGGGTCGCGGCGTCGCGCGCGCAGGGCGCGTACGTCAAGGGCGTCATCGGTGAGGGCGAGCCCGCCGCGGCCGCCGCGACGCTGCCCGCGCCTGCGTTGCCGGCCGACGTGGCGGCGCAGTTCGCGCCGGCCGTGCAGCCGATGCTCGCGCTCGGCCACGCGCGCGTCCTCGAGTACCAGGACGCGGCGTATGCGGCACTGTACCTGCAGCGCTTGGCACGCGTGCGCGACGCCGAGCGCGCGAGCGACCCGCAGGCGGCGCACCGCTGGGCCACCACGCGCGAGGCCGCGCGCTGGCTGGCGCTGTGGATGGCGTTCGACGACATCGTGCGCGTCGCCGAG
>Ga0335084_10005450_pt1 | contig 12590 bp, 12 predicted proteins | sample Lox_Sample_44_FD_206721 | JGI IMG/M metagenome (GOLD analysis project Ga0335084, IMG submission 206721) | Soil microbial communities from Loxahatchee National Wildlife Refuge, Florida, United States - Lox_Sample_4.4 | ecosystem: Environmental > Terrestrial > Soil > Wetlands | place: USA...
CCTGATCAGGTTGCTCATTCTACGCTGCAGGAGGTCCCGCACGCGCCCTGCATGCGACGCTGGGCGATGGCCGGTCGCCCCGGTTTGCCGTCCCAAAGCGCCGCAACCAGGGGACACCTCTCAGGCCGGACTTTCCGTCAACCTTTGGAAGAGCCTGTTCTCGAGGAACGTGAGGAACACCTTCGCGCGCACACTGAGGTTCCGTCGGCTCTCAAGTCTTTGTCCTCGGTGAGAAGTACGCGCCCTTCCCGGACCGAAAGAGCAATCACCTCGTCGTCGGCTACACCCGGACAGCGCTCGAAGCGTGACTGTCGAGCCCGCGACGGGCGCGCGCGGCCAGGGCCTGTTCGGGTTCACCGCCACCACGCCGGAGAAGCTCGCGAGCGCCACCACCGGCGTGTTCGTCGAGATGAGGATGGGGCCCGACCTCGTCGAGATGGTCCGCGCGGTGGAGGTGGCGGCACGTCCGTCGACCCGATCGGGGCGTCCAAAACCCCGTTAGCCCGCTCGAAAGTCAGGCCGGGCGCCCGGTTTCCTTTGCGTATGCTGCTAGTCAGCGTCGCGGTACCTAAAGATCGCCTCGAGCATCGCCTCGTCCACCGCACCTTTCGCCCCGATTGCGACGACCTGGGTGCGCGGAGTCCGATTGCCCCAGGGATCTTCCATGGCAATGTCGACGCGCCTGCCGACAGCCTGAACGATTGCTCGCCTCTCTGGTGCCTCGGTGCTGAGCACAACCCCCTTCATCCGGTAAATGGACCCAGGGGCCTTCTTCACGGCCTCCTTCAGGCGTTCCAGAGACACTGGCTCGTCGGTTTCGAACGCCGCGGAGCTGAAAGCGGCCGCCGAATGGTGATGAGTGTCGGCGTGGGCATGAGTGGTGTCCCCTCCACCATGGGCGCACTCGTGATCCGTTTCGTGACCACACAACCGCAACGGCCTGGCGGACTCCGCGGCGTCGAATCGCCCCACCGACAGAAGAATCTCGAGGGGAACGTCAGCGTTGACCGCCTCGACCAGTCGATACCTCGCAAACCTGGACCCGAGCCAGTCACGAACCTTCTGGATCTGGTTCGGGTCCACCAGATCGACTTTGTTCAGCACGATCATGTCCGAGAAGGCCATTTGACGAAGCTTGAGCTCCATATGCTCAGGAACGGCGAATACCTGCTCGGCGTCCACCAGGCACATGATGCTGTCCAGCCTTATCCGGTCGCGAAACTTTTGGTCTGTGAATGTCATCGCGATACCGGCGGGGTCCGCGATTCCGCTTGCCTCCAGGAGGATGTATTCCGGGGACTCGGGTCGCGTCAGCACCATCTCGATCGTCTCTACGAGATCGTCGCGAATGGAGCAGCAGACACAGCCATTTGCGAGGCTCACGACATCATCTTTGACTCCGACCACGAGGTCCGCATCGATATTTATCGCCCCAAAATCGTTGACCAGCACGGCTACTCGAAGGCCATGGTCGCCATTGAGTATGCGGTTCAGCAGCGTCGTCTTCCCAGCGCCCAGGAATCCGGTGATTACCGTGACCGGCGTTGCGCCGGGAGTTCCAAATTCGATCATGGAATCGTCGAAGCAGGCATGAATCGCGTTCGTTTGAAGCGGGAAGTGCGCGCCAGGCGACCTCTATTTCTTCATTTCCCCGAGAATTTCCGCCACGTTGATCGTGTAATCCTTGGGCCACGTGGTAATTGGGTGACGGTATACCTCTTTCGGATAGTAGACATGTGGGTCGACTTCGAGCTCTCTCCAGCGCTTGTCCTGCTGCTCCTCGCGCGTCATCCTGGGATTCGGGAACGTGAAAGTCTCGGGGAGCTTCTCGCCGAACCTCTTGGCCCTCTCGGCCATTTCACGGAAAGGCGGAACCGAGCCTGACTTCCCGGGTAGCACGGCTTTGCGATACCAGACAGCATCTTTGGTCACATTGACCACGGCCCCGTCGATGCCATACTGAAACAGGCCGTCATAGTGAGACCGGACGCCGGCGATCAGTTCCGTGTCGATGTCTTCGTCGAAGGTGAAGTGAGTGACCATTCCCAGCCGTGGCTTGACCGTGGCCAGGAGATCTCCGACTGCGTAGTGGCTGGTATGGTGGGTGTCGATCGTGTAATTGAATATCTGCGTGGGGAGGCCGTATTTGTAGGAAATCAACTGGCCGATATCCTCGCCCGACATCTCCGTCACGAACACGTCCACCCCCTTGGCGAACTTCTTGGTCAGCTCGTCGGGACGGCCATCGCCGGTCCACACGAAAGACAAACCGTTCCAGTCGAGCCTGTAGGCCACCGCGCCGTCCTTGGCGTGCGATCGAGGCCAGCTTCTGACCGTCACTCCGTTCTTCTGATACAGAACGCCGTTCTCTTGGCGGAAATCGAACTCATTGACCTCGACTTCGTAACCGCCTCCGATGGGGAAAATGTCGAAGGCTTCGAGGTGCCATCGAAGCATCTGCTTCATTCCTGCGACCATAGCCTTCGTTCCCAGGTCCGGCGTGCGACCTGAGGGGCCATGGACTCTCAGCGGCATATAACCGCCCGACCATGCCCTGAATGGAAAGAGATAGGGAAGGTCGGCATAGTGGTCGATGTGCAGGTGGGAGATGAAGATGTCGTTGACCAACTGGGCAGGCACTTGCATCCCTATTAGGTTGCGAACGCAGCCGCTGCCAAAGTCGAAGAAGAAGCGGTCTCCATTGCCCAGTTCCACCATCATGCACGTACCCGCCTGGTCGCGCCGAGGGGGATACGGCGTGGAGCCCAGGAACGTGATCCGCATTTCGTCGGGACCTACCTCTTCAGTTAGCGGGAAATAGTTCGCCCGGCTTCCCGTTATGTACTTCGTGGGACGGAAATACTCTGGCAGTGATATGCCGCCACCCGGCCTGCCACCATAGGGGTTCTTCAACGCCGCGCCTTGGGGACCGCCCGGGGCGGGTGCCTGGGCTTCGGCCTCGCTCGCTCCGCCAAGTACCCCGCCAGCGGCCGCACCAGCCAGGGCAGTCCCGGCCACGATCGATTTCAATGCCGTGCGACGGCCGGGATCGGCCGGAGAATTCCCGGCGTCTGCGCGTTCCACCGAGGATCGATCAACGTGTCTTGATTCATCCGAGTGATCGAGCGGGTTTTGTTCATCCTTTGCCATGATTCATCTCCTCAGAATCGTTGACTTGATCGCTTGCCACGTCGCCTGCAATTCCGGCCGAGATCATCCAGCCACGCGTGTCGAGTCACGCATGGTCGGGCAGACTAGCGTCCGAACTGCGGGCTGACTACTGCCCTTTAGGGAAGGTAGGGAGGTGCTCCTCGAACGCGCCCGCAGCCTGGACGAGCCGCGTGAGCTCGGCTACAGAACGCACTTCGAGCTTGGTGGTGATGGCGGTGCGGTGAAGCTTCACCGTCCGCTCGTTGATGTTCAGGTCCGCCGCGATCTGCTTGTTCTGGCGTCCCTGAACGACTTGGCGCAGCACATCGCGCTCGCGCGGCGTCAGGGCATCGAATCGAGCGCGCAACTCGCGTAAGCGCACGCGCTCGGCGCGCTGGCGGGCATCGCGGGCAAGCGCGCGGTCCACCGCTTCGAGCAGGGCTTCCTTCGGCGCGCGCTTGGTGAGAAAGTCCTCCGCCCCCTGCCGCATGGCACGCACAGTCGTCGGGATATCGCCTTGCCCGGTGAGGAAGATCACCGGCAGCGAGTGCCCGGCCCGGCTGAGTACCGCCTGCAGTTCCAGGCCGCTCAAACCGGGCATCTGCAAGTCTGCGATGAGGCAGCCAGGCGCGTCGGCAAGTTGAGCGAGGAACTCTTCGGCTTTGGAGAACGTCCGCACTTCGTAGCCCGCAGCCCGGAGCAGCCGCGACACGGCCGTCAGGAACGAGGCGTCGTCGTCCACGACATGCACGACGGGCGCGGACTCGCTCACGCTGCGGGCGCCTCCGCAGGCACCGGTTCCTCCGCTATCGGGAGCGTGAATCGAAACGTCGCCCCCTTGTCCGCATTGGACTCAGCCCAGATGCGCCCGCCGTGTGCATCGATGATCGTGCGCGAGATCGGCAGCCCGATCCCCATGCCGTTCGCCTTCGTGGTGAAGAACGGCTCGAACGCGAGCTCGAGCCGTTCGGGGGTCATCCCGTGTCCCGAGTCGCTCACCGACACTTCGACGTTGCGCCCGCCGTCGAGGCGGGCCTGGACCGATACCCGTCGCGCTCCGGCCGGCTCGCCCTCGACGGCATCCATCGCGTTGAACACCAGATTGAGCAGCACCTGCTGGAGGTGCACGCGGTCGCCCATCACCATGGGCAGGCCGGGTGCGGTTTCGATTTCAAGCTGGATACGGCGCGCGGCTGCGTCAGCGCGGATGAGTGCTTCGCAGTTGGCCAGAAGGTCGCTTACGGCCAGTGCGTGCGGGTCGATGCGGCGTCGCTTGAGCAATGCGCGCAGTCGCTCGATCACCTCGCCCGCACGCTGATCGTCCTCGCGGATGTCGGCAAGTATGGCGCGCAGCTCGTCGAGGTCCGGCGGCTCGTGCTGCAGAAAGAGCTCCGCCGCCTCGGCGTTGCGCAGGATCGCGCCGAGCGGCTGGCCCAGCTCGTGCGCGAGCGCCGCACCGAGTTGCCCCAACATCGTGACCCGGGCGACGTGCGCGAGCTGGCCGCGCGCCTGTTGCAGCTCCTGTTCCGAGCGGCGTCGCGCTGAAATATCGAGCACCACGCCGCGCATGAGAACCGTCTTGCCTGCGTCGTTGCGGTCGGCCTGCCCGCGCGCCGCGATCCAGCGCGTCTGCCCGTCGGGAAGCTGCACGCGATACTCCAACTCGTGATCGCGGCCGCCGTTCAGCGCGCTCTCGATGGTACCCCGTACAGCTTCACGGTCGTCGGGGTGCACCGCGCTCAGAAATCGCGGCAAGCTGAGGCTCTCCGATTCCGAGAAGCCGAGGAGCGAACGGGTCCTGCTCGTGGCCCAGATCTGATCGCTGACGACGTCCCAGGTCCACAGTCCAAGGCCGGCCGCGTCGCTCGCAAGGTCCATGCGCCGCTCGCTGTCCTGCAACTGCCGGGAGAGCTGCGCCGCGGCGAGGACATCGGCGCTCAACTCATGTCCCATTGCGATCAGAACACAAAGATAAGCCCAGCTGATCAGATAGGGCGTCCGCACGAGCCCGGTGTCGACCAAAGCCGTGTGCACACCTCCCAGCAGGAAGAACAGCGTCACGCCGCCTCCGACGACGACGGCGCGCCGGCGCCCGCCGCGGCGCCACAACCTCACCGAGGCATCCACCACGAATATGATCAACACCAGCGCCGCCAGATAGGCGAACGCATTCCAGGGGTTCGGCACGCCTTCGGCCACGTTGAAGGTCGCGCCACCGAACGTCTCCACGGTTTTGAGGCCCGTGATCTCCCTGTAGGTCATATCCGACCCCGGAAGAAAGTCGAAGACCAGCGCCACGGCATAGAGGCCAGGGACCGCGAACGCGAGCCACTTGTTCCCGGTGCGGAAGAAGACCCAGATGAAGGCGGTCAGCGACACCATGACCACGCCCACCAGGGCATCCATCCAGGGCAACAGCTGCTCGAACTCGCCAACCGAGTCCGCTCGCATGAGCGCCAGTTCCATCCCGGAAAAGACGGCGATCGCGAAAGCGCTCAGCGAAAACAGCAGGCGGGCCGCTCGCGGGGGCTGCGCGATGCCCACGCGCAACTCGATCAACCCCAGCGTGAGGCACGCTGCGGCCGCCATCGGCCAGGCAATGGTCATCCAGTTCATGGCTGGTTACCGCCGGCTAGGGCCACGCAGTGAAGCAACCTTGGCGCCCTCGGACGCGCAGATGACCGCGCATATGACGGGAAATGGGGCGCGGAAATCAACCGTACCACGGTGCACCGGGCACAGCAACGCAGCCCCGCGGGACTCAACCCGGACGGATTAAGCGCCTGCGCCGGATTAAGCGCCTGTGCCTATGTAAATGAGGGGCGACGGAACGTAGCCGGTGCCGTCACTGCGGTGTCGAAGGTCCAGCCACGGCGCGGCGGATCGCTTCGAGCACCTCGGTCCCGGAGTCCGTCTTGCGGAAATAGCCCGCACAACCCTCCGCGTAGGCCTGCTCTCGTGCTCGAGGGTCGTCATGAGCGGTGATGAAAATCACGGGTGCAGGCGTGCCCGCGGCCGTGAGCTGCTTCTGCAACTCGAGTCCCGACACCCCGGTCAACTGGATGTCGAGCAGCAGGCAGTCAAATTGGGGATGTTTCGTGTCCGCAAGGAAGGCTTCCGCCGACAGGTAGGTGATCGGCTGCATGCCGGCCGCACGCAACAAGCGCGCAAACGACCGGCAAACGCCCTCATCGTCATCGACAACGGCCACATAGACGTGGCCGCTCTTGGTCATCGGCATGACGCAGGGTAGCGAGCGCCGCGCGGCGCGACTACTGCCCTTTGGGGAAGGTATCCAAGGACGTTCGACGAGCGCCTGCTGATCTTCCCTAAAGGGCAGTGGTGGCGCTGCCGCGCACTCGCTATTGTGCCCAACGTTGCGCAAGGGTAGCGGCGATGGAGGCGTCCATGGCGGCGGCCTGAACCGCGTTCGAGCAGCAAGTCAGTGGCATCACTGTCGACGGGAGAGAACGCCATGAACGTAGGCAAGAGGTTGATCGCCCTTTGCTGGGCCTTGCTCGGTGCGGCGATGTTCGCCGCCCTGCCGGCGCTGGCGCAGCAGGAGAAGCCCAACGTCGTGTTCATCCTGGCCGACAACGTCGGCTACGGCGATATGGGCCCCTATGGCGGCGGCAAGCTGCGGGGAATGCCCACCCCGCGCACCGACGAGCTCGCCCGCGAGGGGCTTCGCCTGACGCAATTTCTCGTGGAGCCCTCCTGTACGCCGTCGCGCTCGGCGCTGATGACCGGGCAATACTCGATTCGCAATGGGCTATCGCTTGCCACCCTGCCAGGCACGCCCAATACGCTCTCGGGTAAAGCCTACACAATGGGGAAGTTGTTCAAAGACGCGGGCTACGCCACTGCCATGTTTGGCAAGTGGCACCTCGGCATAGCGCCTCAGAGCCTCCCGGGTGCGCACGGTTTCGATGAGTTCTATGGCATCCCGCCGGACACCTCGTGGGATGACGCCGTGACGGTCCCGTTGATCATGCAGTCGCACTCGATCAATGCGCCCGAGAAATATCTGCTCGAGAAGGGGCCGTGGATCATGGCGCAGAAGGCGGGCGGGCCGCTCGAGAAAGTGAAACCCTTCACGCCCGAGGTGCGCGCGGAGATCGACAACGACCTGACCGACCGCTCCATCGCCTTCATCAAGCAGCAGGCGGCGGCGAGCAAGCCGTTCTTCCTGTACCTGCCCTTCTCGATGGGGCACGCGCCGAACTACGCATCCAAGCAATTCGCCGGCAAATCGCGCATCGGGCAGTACGGCGACAAGATCATGGAGGGCGACTATCACGTGGGGCAAGTGCTCGACACGCTCAAGGAACTCAAGCTCGACGACAAGACCATCGTGGTCTTCGCGTCCGACAACGGGCCCTGTTGCTGGAGTTTGAAGGATTTCGGCAACCTGGGATCCCCCGACATGGGCAGCCCGGGCCCCTTCCGCGGCAACCTGGGCGAAGTGACCGAGGGCGCGATCCGGACTTTCGCCTTCATCCGCTGGCCCGGGCGGGTCAAGCCGAACACCACCTCCTACGCCATGTTCTCGATCATGGACTTCCTGCCGACCTTCGCGGCAATACTCGGCGCGAAGCTGCCCACGGATCGTCCGATCGACGGCGTGGATCAGACGGCGGTGCTCTACGGCAAGAGCGAGGAGGGGGCACGCGAATCGCTGCTCACGTTCGCTGGCCCGGATCTGCTGGCCGTGCGCTGGAAGCAATGGCGCATCTACTTCAAGGACATGCGGCACACCGGCACGGGCCAGCAGATGCTCGGCGATCTGTTCATTAGCAACTCGGGGCTGTACTACCCGCAGGTCTACAACATCGAGTCGGATCCGCACGAGGATCTGAACGTCGGGGGCATCAACCTGTGGCCGTTGGTGTTTGCGTCCAAGACTGTCACCGAGTACCTGGAGTCGCTCAAGAAGTACGCAAACCCGCCTGCGGTCAACATCACGAACTTTTCGGGACACTGAGCGCCGGCTGGCACAGACGGCAAAGCTCCCCGCGGGGCGGCTCCGGACGGAACAGCCCGCGGCTGGGGACGTGGAAATGGCCTGCAGCAGTGGACCGCGCAAATGACGAACGATCGGGCCATGAGCGAAAGGGGGAGAGCAGTGGAACAATCGCGCATACGTCATTACCGCGGCTTCAGTGCTCCGTCCGCGAGCGCGCTGCTCGCCCTTGTCCTGTTGCTGTTGCCCTGGGCCGGCACCCGCGCCGACGAGGGCGGCGTCCCGTTCTGGTTCTCGGGCCAGTTCGCGAGTCTCGCCGCGGTGCCGGCCACCCCGGGCTGGACGCTGCCGATGCAGGGCTACTACTACGACGGCGACGCTTCCCGCAGCAAGCCGTTCACCCGCGGTGACAGTGTCACGGCCGGTCTCAAATCGCGAGCGGCCTTGCTCCTCGCCCAGCCGACCTACGCGCCCGACTCGAAAGCGCTCGGCGGGCAGCTGGCGCTCGGGGTCGGCTTCGGCTACGGGACGAATACGACGGAGGCGGAAGTTACCCTGTCGCCGCGCGGCAGCGAGTCCAACCGAAGCGACACCGTGTGGGGCTTCACCGACCTCTACCCGGTCGCGAGCCTCGCGTGGTCGAGCGGCAACCACAACTGGATGACCTACCTCACCGGCGACATCCCGGTCGGCGCCTATGACAGCAAGCGGCTTGCCAACATCGGCATCGGGCACGGCGCGATCGATGCGGGCGGCGGGTACACCTACCTCAACAACCAGAACGGGCGGGAGTTCTCAGCCGTTGCCGGGGTCACCTACAACTTCGAGAACACCAGCACAAACTACAAGAACGGCATCGACTCTCACCTCGACTGGGCCGCCTCGCAGTTCCTGTCCGAGAACTGGGAAGTGGGCATCGTCGGTTACGTCTATTACCAGCTCACCGGCGATAGCGGCTCGGGCGCGAAGCTCGGGTCCTTCGAGTCGAAGGTCGCTTCGGTCGGCCCGGAGGTCGGCTACGCGTTCACGATCGGCGGGCTGCCAGCCTACTTCAACCTGCGCGGTTACTGGGAGTTCTGGGCGGAGAACCGGATCAAGGGCGAGGCGGTGTTTGCGACGCTGGTGATCCCGCTCGGGCCGCGGAAGGCCACGGGAGGGTCGCACTGAACGCAAGAATGCCCTGACGGGCACACGTCCTGTCGCAAAGGACTGACAGCCGCTGGAGGGTTGCTGCGTCCGCGCTACGTGGATGCATCTTCCACCGCTCAAGTAGTCCCCAGGTGTAAACGAAGCCGCGCCGACGCAGCGCCGGCGCACCTTTGTCAGGAGAACAAGGGCGAAACACTGCCAGTGCGGACCCGGGCAAGCGCTCTAGCCGCACGCCGATCGCCCCAGGGAGAGCTCCTAGGCGACCTCGCGAAGCGCGCGCGGGTTCTTCGCCGCGATGAGGAGAAGCGTTCGCGCTGCCCCCGAAGGTGCTCGGCGTCCCTGCTCCCACTCCTGGAGCGTACGGACCGACACCCCCAGTAGCCGCGCGAACTGCGATTGCGAGAGCCCTGTGCTCTCACGGACCGAGGCGACCGACGGGACAGTGATGACGCGGCCGTGTTCGCCCCGCTTGATCTCCCGGATCCCCCGCAGGATCTCGAGCCCGACATTGCGTTTGGCCTTAGCCATCGATCTCTTCCTTGATCTGTCGAAGAACGTGAGCCGGGACCGTCTCGGCGACGTTCTTCGCGTACAGCGTGAGCATCCAAATCTGCCCCTAGCGGGTGCGCGCGTAGTAGATCACTCGGATGCCGCCGCGCTTTCCCCGCCCCTTCACGCCCCATCGAACCTTGCGTACCCCACCGGCCCCGGGGATCAGGTCACCGGTCTCGATGAAGCTGAGCATCGACGCATGATACGTCTCAGACGTACACCGGCAATGCCGGGTGGGTGACAGACGGTGGCCGCCCATCCACCACCGAGGCACCCGGGGGTGCCTCGTGGGTGCCTCGCCGCTACATTGCGAGTCCGCTCGCTGGTCGAGGCACCCCGGGGTGCCTTGTGGGTGCCTCGAGGCGCGGATTCCGCGGCCTCGTGTTCCGCCTGCGGCTCACCGGGCGCGGCGCGGAGCTGACCCTCAAGGCCGCCGATCAGGACTGCAAGCAGGAGCCGTCGGCCCTGCTGCCGGCGCGCGAGGGCAAATGCGAGTACGAGCTGCACGGCAGCGACTTCAAGGGCGCCGTGTCGCTGACCCGTCGCCTTGACGAGGCCACGTCGAGTGCACTGCTCGGTGACCGCATGCCGCTCGAGAAGGCGCTCAGCGCCGCACAGGTCCGGTTCCTGCGCGAGGGCGCGTTCGCCTGGCCGCCGCCGCCGCAGCGTCTAGGTCCGGTCCGCATCCAGGCCTACCGCAGCAAGACCGCGAAGCCGGTCGTCGAGGCCTGGGAGCTGCCGGCCGGGACCCGTTACGTCGAGATCTCCGAGAAGGCGCGCGTCGGCGACGCGCTGCGCCGTCGCGCCGAGATCGAGAAGATGCTGGCGAGCGCCGGCGTGAAGGTCTGCGCCGATCAGTCGTCGCAGGCCGGCGCGAAGCTGCGCGAGCTCGCACGGCCAAAGTGACGACTTCGCCGACCGCCGCCCGCCCTACTTCTTAAATCCTTCGCGAGCCTTGCGGCGTTCATCCTCGTCCTCCGCAACGAGCGTGTACGCAATGTAGTACTTGTAGATGTTCGAGACGTACGTGCGCCGTCTCGGCGCCGTGCTTCTCGGCGGCAACCCACTCGACGTTGTTGAACCACACGTTCGGGTCGAGCCTGCGTTTCGCCGCCTCCCGCCTCAGATGCTGGATGCGGCTCGGCCCGGCGTTGTAGGCGGCGAGGGCGAACAGCCCCCGGTTCAGCCGGTCCTTGGGATCGTTCGCGAAGTACTGGTCGATCAAGGTGCGCATGTACTTCACCCCGGCATGGATGTTCGGCTCGAGACGGGTGATGTCGCCGACCTGCATGAGCTTGCCCGTCGCGGGCATGACCTGCATGACGCCGATCGCGCCGACCCGGCTTCTCATCGCCTGGTCGAGCTGCGACTCCTGGTAGCCCTGCGCGATCATGAGCAGGTGATCCATGTCGTACTTCTCGCCGCACTTGCCGAAGAGCGACACCATCTGGTGGTACTTCCTGATCTCGTCCTCGGACACCGCGTTCTGCAGGATGCGGGTGCTCCGCAGGTAGCGCTGGATCATCTCATTACCAAACAGCGTCCCCGCCGCATGGGCCGTCGCGAACTCGTCCACGGCCGCCTTGAGCTGCGGACTGTCCTTGCGGAACATCCACGCGATCTCGCCCCCGGCGCTGATCGCCGCCTCGGGGTGAACGGTGATGTTCTTCAGGATCAGCTGCCAGAACTCCGCCACGTGGCTGTCGACGATCACCAGCCGGACGTGCCCGGCGTTCAACATCTCCAGCAGGTCCTCGTCCTCGAGGTTCTCTGGCGCGAGCCGGAGCTTGGCCGGCGCCTTCCCTTCACTGCGCAGACGTTCGTTCAACCGCTCGAGGTGCGCGTAGTAGTGCGAGGACCTGCGTACGAACACCTCTTTGCCCGACAGGTCCTCCACGCTCGCGATCGGCGGCGACTTCGGCCCCGTCACGACCAGCTCGCTCACGTTCTTCAGGATGGGCGTCGAGAAATCCGCCTGTTTCCGCCGCTCAGGCGTGATGGTGAGATTCGCGACCCCGATATCGCCGCGCCCGTCCAGCAGCGCCGGAAGGAGCTCGTCGCGCGGCACCGGCAGAAACAGTACCTCGACCTTCGTGCCGCGGGCCTTCAGCGCGCGGTTGAGATCGTGCTCGAAGGCCTTCAACCCCTCGTACGAGACGCCATACTGGCGCCCCTCGTCGACGAAGTAGAAAGTCTTGGAGTACACCACCAGCGCCCGGATCACCTGGCGCCGGACCATGCCGTCGAGATCGCCGGTCCAGGCCTTCAGGGTGGGCAGCGCCTCCCATTGCGCCGTCGCTGGCGCCCCGGCCGGCTGTGCCGCCGCTTGAGCCAGAAGCCCGGTGGCGAGAAATGCAGCAGCGGCGATCCTTATCGCTGAAAGACGTTTCACGATCGGACTCCGGAGTGCAGGGGCCTCCTCAGCTGAGCGCGCGCAGACGCATCGCTCAGTTGCCGGACGAGACACGACTCGCTTCCGCCGGCGCCTGCAGCGTCGCCGCGGGCGTGGCCTCGAAGCCGCCGCCCAGCGCCTGATACAGCCGCACCCGGTTGGCGCGCTGGGCGCCGCGCAGCTTGATCAGATTCCCCTCGGTCGCGATCTGCGTGGTCTGGAGCTGCGCTACCCACAGGAGATCCCGGCGGCCCGCCTTGTACTGGATGGTCGCGATGCGGACGGCTTCGGTGCGGTCGTCGAGCGCCTTCAGATCGAGTGGCAGCTGCAGCGCGAGCAACTGCTCGTTCGCCAGGCTGTTCTCGACCTCGCGGAACGCGGTGA
>Ga0335084_10005454_pt1 | contig 12588 bp, 6 predicted proteins | sample Lox_Sample_44_FD_206721 | JGI IMG/M metagenome (GOLD analysis project Ga0335084, IMG submission 206721) | Soil microbial communities from Loxahatchee National Wildlife Refuge, Florida, United States - Lox_Sample_4.4 | ecosystem: Environmental > Terrestrial > Soil > Wetlands | place: USA: Florida...
CGCGTTTGGGCGTCAGCCCCCAGGCGAGGAAACGCGGGCGGAAGCCAGCGGGCGATCGATAACCGATTCCGCGCCGCACGAACGCCGCGCCGCGACGCCCGGTCAGAGGAGGCGACGGGTAGGCCGCGCGCTGGATCGTGGGGCAGGCGCACCGCACCGGCGGGCGAATGCCTCTGAGGCGATGCCAGCCCGGAGGCGCCGGCCACGCGGCTGCCGGTGAACTTCGCTCTCTGGCGTTACACCAACATGTCAACTAATAGTTGACATGTTGGTCGGGGCATCAGCGCCGTTTAATCGGCAAAGGCGGTTGGAGGAAATGGTGCCGCTGACGCCACGGGCGGCGCCTCCCACGGTGCGCGACGACCGCGGGCGCGCCGGGGTTGATCGTTGTCACGTCCGAGCGCAGGTGGATGACAGGTCCCGATTTCCGCCCGTGCCGGTCGACGCCTCAGCGCCGCCGGCGGCGCTGACGCGTCGCCAGCATCAGCAGCAGGCCGGTTCCCATCAGCGCAAACGTGGATGGCTCGGGCACGGGGGTGAAATTGAGCAGGAGGTCGTCGCCCGACTGCGCGAGGAAGAACGATCCGATTCCGAGCGAATTGCCAAAACCGGTGGCATCGAGCGTGAACGCATTCGGGTCAAACCCGGCGATGCCGGTGGCCGAGGCGATCACCCAGCTGTAGGTCAGCGTGTTGTCGAAGTCGGTCAGCACGTACGGCGCCGCCGCGCCGCCGCCCACGGATCCGCCGACGCCAAGGCGGTAGGCCGGGTCGACGCTGGCAATCTGAATGACAAACGGTTCCCCGGGAGTCGACGTGATGGTCAGCGACCCAGTGACGAGCAACCGGTCCCAAGCGGAGCCGGGGCTGCCGATCGCGTTGGTGATCTCCCACCGGTACGTGCCGCCCGGGGCCAGCGTCAGCCCGGTACCGAACCCGAGCGTGCCGACGGGGTCGGAATCAAACATATTCCCGGGCCAGAGGATGCGCGAAGTGCCCACGGTGACGCCGCCCGGCGGCGCAAAGGTGCCGTAGCCGCCCAGGATGCCGCTCGTGAAGGTCAGCGGGTTGGTGAGGGTGACGCCGGTATAGACGCCGAGCCCGCCTTGGGTGGGAACGCTCGCATTGAGGACGACCGGGCCGGTGCCGAGCGCGCCGTTGCTCAAGGCGAAGATCGCGCCGCCCGTGATGGTGGTGCCGCCCGAGTACGTGTTCGTGCTCGGCCCGGGCAGACTGCCCAGATATTCGATGCCGCTGCCCGCCTTCACCAAGCTGCCGCTCCCGGTGATCGAACCGCTGAAGTAGGGAGCATCGCTTCCGCTGGTGGCGGTCAGATCGATCGTGAGCACGCTGCCGCTGCCGAGATTGACGACAGCAGTCCCGCCCGGGGAATTGTCGGTGCGCAACTCGCCGACGGTCGCCGCGACCGACGGGCCGAGATTCACGGTGGTGCCGTCAAAGAGGTCGAGCTGTCCGCCGATGCTGAAGGTGTTGCCGAGATCGAGCGTCCCCTGGCGCACGCGCACGTCGCTGCGAGTGGTGACTTCACTGACAAGGTTGGGCAGATTGACGGGGCCGGTGAGCGAGACCGTGCCCGCGCCATCCTTGTACAGCGTGCCGTGGCCGGTGATGCCGCCGGCCAGGGTGAAGCTGTTCAGGGCGTCGAGGTAGAACCCGTCACTGTCGCCGTTGGTCTGATTGATGATCGGATTGGCGATGGAGAGGCCGGCGGTCGTGGTGGCGAGGGTGGCATTGTCGACCGTGAGCGTCCCCGTGCCGAGAGCGCCCGCGTTGCCGAGTTCGAGCCGGCCGCTCTGCAGCGTGGTGCCGCCGCTGTAGGAATTGGCTCCCGTCAGCCGCACGGTGCTCGGCGTGCCGCCGACATCGCCATTCGCGAACGCGTCTCCCGTGAAACTGGAAAGCAGGCCCACCGTGACGCCTCTGGCGCCCGTCAAATCGCTCGCCACCGTCAGGTCGCCACCCTTGACGGCGGCAAACTGCCACGGGGCCGCGGCGCCGCCCGCGGGCGTGACGGCACCCGACAGGATCAGCGCACTGCTCGTGCCGAGGAAGGGCGGGGTGGCGCCGAACGTCGAGAGATCGATCGCCGTCGAGACGGTGCGCGTCGCGCCGGGCGAATCGAAGCCGAGGATCAACGTGCCGAGGTTGGAGATCCGGGAATTCAGCGCGGCGAGGTCCTGACCGTAGTCAAAGCCGAGGTAGCCGCGGTTATTGATCGTGATCTGGCCGTTCGCGGGGAGGGCGCCGCTGGTGGCGAAACGCAACACCGAGGTGCTGATGGTCGTGCCGCCGGAATAGGTGTTGGCGCCGGCCAGGACGAGCGACAGCGGCGCGTCCGCCGCTGAGTCAAGCGAGAGGCTGCGCGCACCCGCGCCCTCGCCCAAGCCGGTCTCGACGCGCAGGCTGCCGCCGCCGCCGCCGAAATTGTAGCTCGCGGCTTGGGGAGTGATGGTGTTCTGCAGCGTGGCGGTCGAACTCGAACCCAGGCGGGCCCCGGTGTTGAAACCGGTGAGATTGATGGCGTCGGTGATGACGGCGCCGCCCTCGAAGCCGAGCGCCCCGCTGGAGGCGGATTTGGCGAAGCGATCGATGAATCCGGCCTGCACGCCGGTGGCCAGGCTGGTTCCGATGTAGCCCGGGTCCGTCACGGTCAGCAATCCAGAGGCGGGCAGGGTCGCACCCGCGCCGAAGATCAGGCGCCCGCCAGTCGCCGTCACCCCCCCGGTGGTATTGACCGGGCCCTGCAGCTCCAGTCTGCCGCTACCGGCGAGGGTGAGCGTCTGGCTGCCTCCGGACTCGCCCAAGGCGCCGGCAAAGATGACGGGCGAGGCACCAGAGATGGAGAGCGTCGGTGAGGCTGAAAGGGTGATGGGCCCGGAGAACTTGAGCGCGCCCTTGTCCGTGTTGAGCTGGAAACCGGAGTTGATCTGGACGGCGTTGGCGAAGGCGCGATCGCCACCGGCGCTCTCGAGGTAGGAACCACTGCCGCTGTCGCTCACCCTGAGCGTGGCGCTGCCGAGCGCGTTGTCGCTGCCCAACCGCAGGTAACCCTGGCTGAGGGTGAGCGTGCCGGTCAGAGTGTTGCGGCCATCGAGAAGGAGGCGGCCCGCCCCGGTCTTCGTGAGATTGCCGCCGGTGAGGACGCCATCGACCTGCACTTCGCCGCTCTGGCTGCCCGTCGTGAAATTGCCGTTGACATACCAGGTTTGCGGGGCGCCCAGATTGACGGTCAGGGAGGCATCGAAGCGGGCGGTGTTGCCATTGGCCGCAAGGCCGCCCGCGCCGATGGTGAGCGTCGCACTCCCGCCGGTGGTGAATTCGTGGTATTGGCTGTCGAGCGTGAGGGAATTCACCGACGGCGAGGCGGTGAGATTCAGAAGGTACCGCCGCATCGAGCTGACGAGCACGTCGGCATTGGCGGCCGGCGCGGCGCCAGCCTGCCAGTTCGCGGCCGTCGTCCAGTTGTCATTGGCCCCGGCGCCAGTCCAGGTGACGACTTGCCCGAAGCCGACGGCAGCGCCGGTGGCGGAAAACGCGGCCACCAGCAGTGCGGCATGCCGGCGCGAGGACATACCGCAGCCAATAATCCAGGCGGGCGGTGCTCGCAAGTGATTATTCCCTCGGCGGCGCCTCATTCGCGGACTGAGGGAGAACCCCCGCGTGCAGGAGATTCAAGATCCGGAACCCCGGTGTCGGCAGCCGCCCTGGCCACAAGTATGGCGTCGAGCCGCGACCTCTGCGATCAACCCCGCTCGCGGTGCTGCGGCAGGAGACCTGACGCGCGGCGCAACGCGGTGGGATCAAGTGGCAGGGATCAAACAACAAATCTCAGGAGGTCGTCGGAAGAATCGGATCTTGTTACTTGTCGCTTGGTCCTTGTTACTTGGCGCGCGTCATGCCGCGCGCCATCACCTTTCACTTCACGCTCCGAGATGCGGCGGGTCGGCTCCTCGAAACGTCGCTGGGCGGGCCGCCCATCCGGTACGTCGACGGCGACGGCACGATTGTCGACGGTCTGGCCGCGGCGCTGCCCGGCTGGCCCGCCGGCGCGCGGAGGAAAGTGACGGTGCCCGCGGCGCAGGGTTATGGGGAGCGCGACGAAAGCCTCGTGCGGCGGGTGCCCCGCTCGGCGGTGCCGGTCGATACGATCAAGGTGGGCGACCAGTTCCAGGCGGGAACCGACCGCCATGCTCCCATTGTGACGATCGCGGCGATCGCGGGCGATGAGGTCGTGCTCGACGCCAACCACCCCCTCGCGGGCGTGGAGCTCCATTTCGAGGTGGAGATCGTTGCCGTGGAGGCGAACGCCTGACGGATCGCAATCGGGGAGAGCCGCGGCGGTGGCAGGCTACGTCCAGTCGCCGAGGGTTTCGATGTAGGCGGCGGAGCCGTCGCGCTGCCAGACGTCGAGCTGCGCCTGATCCTTGAGCTGCTGGCCGCGCGCCCGCGGCACGACGGTGAACACGTTGGTGCACTCGGCCAGCGCGGTCATGTCGCCCCAGAGTTTCTCGAACTGGGCGACCGGGTACACGTCCTCCTGGCCGTGGCCCCAGCGCTTCTTCACGTCCTTGAGCGTCACATAGGTCGGCATGCGCCCGGCCAGCGTGCGGACGGCCGTGGCCGTCTTGTCCGGATCCGCCAGGTCGCCTCGGCCGAGGCCGAAGAGGGCGAGCAGGCGGTCGATGTCCACCCAGCAGGTGTTCGTGTTGTAATGGCTGAGCGCGAATTCGTCCTCCTCGCGCGGCAGGGCCAGGCCCTCCACCAACCGCACGCGGCCGTCGATCCGCGCCAGGCCGCCGCCGTGGTCCTCGACCCGCTTGGCCATCACCTCCCAGCCGAGTGTGGCGCCCGCCGCGCGGAACCAGCCGAGGACGGCGGGGTCGACGGTGGCGCCGAGCGTGTCGATGTTGTGCACGAGCAGCGTACGCAGGCCGGGCCGCGCCGCGAGCAGGCGCGCGAGCACGCCGTTCTTGAGCAGATTGGGAATCTCGAACCAGTGCCCGACGGGGTGCAGACACTGGCCGGGCAGGTTGTCGGTGTAGTCGCTGGCTTCGCCGGCGTGGCGCGCCCACGCGGTCAGGGCGGCGCGTACGCTCTCGCGCATCTTTTCCTGCTGCTCGTCGAGCTTCTGCTGCGCGGTCTCCTCCCAGGCGAAGTGCAGGTCGCGCACGGCCGGCACGAGCCGCAGGCCGATCGAGCGGCCGGGCGACAGCCACACGGTGCGGTCGAGCGCGGCCCCAACCGTTTCGCGCAAAAAGCGTTCAATGGGCGCATGCGTGAGATAGCTGGTGGTAAACACGTGCGGGATCTCCGCGCCGCCGGCCCGCGCCGTGCGCCGGGTTTTCGCCAGGTGCACCTCGATGAAATTGCGGTGCGCGCCGCCGAGCTTGGCGAACGGATGCAGTCCCTTGACCACGCCCGCGCCCTGCGTCCAGCGGCTGCCCACGCCGGCCGCATAGGTCACGACCGCCACCTCGCCGGCGCGCAGCGCCGCCTCGCCGCGCCGGCGGCAGTCCTCCCCGGCGGCCGCGGCGTCGGCCAGCGCCTGGGCGGGCACGTCCTCGATGCGGGAGGTCGGCGGCAGCCGGTTCATGGCCAGGCCGATGCGGCCGGTGCGCAGGTCGGTGCGGATCTGTTCGTGTTGCGCGCGGTCGAATCCGTTTTCCGCCAGGAGTTCGTCGAGGCGGCCCGCCTCCTGCGCCGCCGTGGCGGCGGGCAGCATGTGTTCGAGCAACGACGGCATCACCGCGGCAAACTCCGGCCGGTGGCGGGCCGCGAGCGTGAACTGTTGCAGATCGGCGCGCTCGCGCGGGGTGAGCTGGCGCGCCTCCTGCCGCAGGCAGCGCGGGACCGTCAGCTGATAGTAGCCGGCCGGCAGCAACGCCTCGGCGCCGGTGAGGAGCGCGGCCACGGAGCCCTGTTCGTTGATCGCGAAGTCGTAGACCACCGGATCCATGGCGAAGGGCAGCGCGGCCTCGAGCTCCCGCTTGGCCGCCAGCATGGTCTCCTGCAGCCGTTCCTGCGCCTCGCGCCGGCGCGCGGGCGCAAAGATGAAACCCATGCCGCCGCCCGACATTCCCCCCAGCATCCAGAAGCCCCAGAAATCGTCGCCGAACGCCGTCCGGGCGCGCGCGATGAGGCGTTCGGTGTAGAGGTTGCTGACCCAGGGGATGATCGTGTGCAGCGGCCCGAAGAAGTTGCCGGTGAGCGAGCGGCCGAGCGCCCGGATCTCGCCCGCCGCGAGCTGGCGGAGGATCTCGTCGAGCGTCGCCACCGCCCGGTGGCGGGCCGCCCACTCGGCCTCGCCGCGCAGGAGGTATTTCTCCGTCACCATTTCCAGGATGGGGCCGACGTTCTGCGCCATGCCGCCATGGACCAGCACCAGCGAATCCTGCAGCCGGGCCCGCGCGGCGGCCGGCACGCGGTCGGGGCCGAGCAGGGTGTGGCGCGGCAGCAGGCAGCCGCGGCTGAGGCCGTGCTCCACGTCGCCCGGGCGCGCGGCCACGCCCTCGATGAGCTTGATGCCCGGCCAGAGGCCGCCCGAATCCTGCCAGCCGCCCCCCGAACCGCCGAGCCATTCGCCGAGGATGGCGCGGGCCGCGACCATGCGGCGCTCGGCTTCGTCCATCGGGCCGCTCAGCGCGCGGATCTGCCCCGTGGCGCGCATGCAGGCGCCGATCATGGCGCCGAGCAGGGTGGTGGAGACGGCCAGCCGCGACCCCTTGGGAATGCGATTGACGTTGCTGACCAGCTCGAAGCCCCGGCCCGGCCCGAAGATGACGCCGAGCAGCTCCGCGAGGCTCGCCCCGGAGCGCTCGATGCCCGGGGGCACGAGCCCGGCGGCGATGACCGCCGCCTTCAGCAGCCCCAAGTAGTCGCGGCCGAAGTCGAACACCGTGTCGAGATCGCGCACTTCCGCGGTGGCCTCCAGGTCCGCGCTGGCGAGGCGGATGAGCGGTTCGTCGATCACCCGCAAATACGCCTCGACCGGCGGGCGCGGCTCCGAATCGCGGCCGTGCACGCCGAGATCGATGGAGACGTTGAGCACGCGTGCGCCCTCGGGAAAATCCATGCCGAGGAAGAAGATGTCGCTCCACCCGCAGTGGGTGAGGTCCATGCGGACGGGCGTGCGTTCGCGCAGGACGGGCTGGGGGACGCCGTCGCCGGGGCGGAGGAGTTCGGGCCGCACGCGCAGCGGCTGGTCGAGCGGATGACCGAGGCGGAACATCCAGGCGTTGCCGCGCGTGGCGCGGACAGTATGGCGAACCTGGTCGGCGAGCGTCTGGAAACCCAGGGCATGGTAGGCCGCCGCCAGCGCGCTGGAGAGCGTCTCGTTGGCGCCTTGCGCGGCTTGAGCCCGCAGAAAGCCGCTGATGGCCTCCTCGAAGCGCCGCTCCAGCATGCGGCTGAAGCCGTCGTACGGCACCCGCCCGGTGCGGGGAAGATCCGGCCGCGCCGGCAGGTGATAGCGGTGGATGGCGGCGAGGAAAAACAGCGCGCGTACCCGCTTGTAGAGGTTGGTTTCCCGGCACCGATATGCCTCCAGCTCGGCGCAGGCGGCGAGCAGCGCGGCGGCGGGCTGGTCCGCGCACCAGCGTTCAATGGCGAGGTCCCGCACCGCCGGCACCGCCGCCTCGATGATGTCGGTGACGCGCACGCTCATGGCTCAGCTTGGGCGGGTGGCGAGCAGCTCGACGAGCTGGGTGAGCACGGGATCGCGATCGCGGCCGGCGAGGCTGAGCGCGAGCTGGGCAAACAAGAGGCCGTAGGAAGCGCCGATGTCGTAGCGCCGCCCGGCGATACTGAGGGCGAGGTAGCGTCGGCGCGCGGCGAGGGCGTGCAGGGCGGGGGACAGGCCGAGCGGCCGGCCGGCGGTGCCGGCCCGCTGCTCCTCCAGTAGGTCAAAGATTCCGGCGGGCAGCACGTGCATGCCGAAGAAGCACAGGTAGAATCCGGCGCGCAACCCGGGCACCAGCAACTGCTGCTCCGCCACGGTGGGCGTGGGTTTCTCCAGCACGGTCTCGATCTGGTACAGCGGACGGTCGCCGCCGACCAGCCGCCCGCCCACGGTGCCGTAGGCGGTGAGCAGGCTTTCGTGCGTCGGCTGCACGGCGGAAACGGGAGCGTCCTCGGCCGCGGCCACGTCCACCAGTTGGCGCGCGCAGCTGGTGGCCCCGTGCGCCACGTGGAGATGGTCGCCCACGAGGTGCAGGAAGGCCTCGTCGCCGATGAATTCGCGGCCGCAAAGCACGGCATGCCCGTAGCCCTGGGGATCGCGCTGGGGCACGAAGCGCACCCGCTCGCGCAAGGCGCCGCACGCGCCGGCGTAAGCCAGTTCGTCACCGGGGCACACGATCACGCCGAACTCCTCGATCCCCGCGCCGGCGGCCTCCTCCAGGATGATCTGCAGGGCCGACTTGGGCTCGCCCCGCTGGTCGATCAGCATCTGCAGCGGCAGCGCGCGTTGGCGGGGATTGGCGGCGGTGACGAGAGCCTTGCGGACTTTCATGGTGACAGAAGGGAGGCCGGGACGGGGCCGCAGCCGGCGGGCGCGTTCCGGGGCCAGCACAACGCCGGCGCCGGGGAGAGACAATCCGAAAGCAAGTCGGGCCGGCTTCCCGGGTTCCCGATGGGACGGGCCATCGGCGGTTGACCGCGACAGAATTCTGGGTACTAACTCGGCTCCCGTCGGCGGGCCCCGTCCTGGCCGCGGGAGTTTGCCGCCGTCCGCGGCTGGGGTTACGTTCCCGCCGCCCGACCGCAGTCCGAAAGCGAGCATGAAGATCAAACCCAAGCTGTATCTGCACCGTGTCTCCACGAAGGCCGCCCCGCGCATCCGGCGGAGTTACGACCCCGAATTCCGCGCTTCGCCCAGCTACCGCGCGGAACTGCCGGACATGATGCACGCCATCGATTCCATCCAGGGCGCCAAGGTGCCCATCCAGCACGTCGGCGTGGCAAATTTCCGGCTGCCGATCAAGCTGCGCACGCGGCGCGGCGAGGTGCTCACGCTCGAGGCGAGCGTGACCGGCACCGTGTCGCTCGAGGCGGAGCTCAAGGGCATCAACATGAGCCGCATCGTGCGCTCCTTCTACGACCACAAGGACGGGATCTTCACGCTGGAGTGGCTGGGCCGGATTCTGCAGGCCTATCTGCGCCGCATCCGGAGCAAGGACGCGCGGCTGCGCGTCAGCTTTTCCTATCCCGTGCTCCAGCGCAGCCTGCGGAGCGGCCTCCGGGGCTGGCAGTACTACCAGGTGGCGTTTGAGGGCATGCTGACCCACACCGGCCATTACCGGCGCTTCCTGCATTTCGATTTCGTGTACTCGTCGGCCTGCCCGTGCTCGGCGGAGCTGGCGGAACATGCGCGCGACCGGCGCGGCGTGTACTCGATCCCGCATTCCCAGCGCAGCAAGGCGCGCGTCAGCGCCGAGATCGCCGCCGGCCGGAAGCTCACCATCGAGGACCTGCTGGCGCACTGTCGCAACGCGCTCAAGACCGAGACGCAGGTGATGGTGAAACGCGAGGACGAACAGGCCTTCGCGGAGCTGAATGGCGCCCACATCAAGTTCGTCGAGGACGCCGTGCGGCTGCTCTACCATGAGTTGAATGGCGACCCGCGCATCCGGGATTTCCAGGTCGCGTGCGCCCACCTGGAGTCGCTGCATTCGCACGACGCCGTCAGCGTGATCTGCAAGGGCGTCAAGGGCGGCTTTGCGGGCGACTTCATGGATTACGGCCAGCTGGTTTGCTGAATCCGTTCGTCGCGAGTCCCGCGAAGGGGTGAGCGCCCGCTGCCTGGGGACCCGCCTCCCCCATTCGGGAGAATCGGGAAGGCGCGCGGGTTGCGGTCTGCACGGCGACGGCGACGAATTCGCGCCGTTTGCACGGATGGGCGGAGGTGCCAGGCGGCCGGCGGGATCCTCATCCTGTTCAGTGCAAGTGCCTTGGCGGTCGCGCGCCGGGACTGGCACGGTTTCGGCACCGTTTCAAAAGCAATTAACAATTGCCGATCCATGACCTGGTCGAACGCCTGCGCATTTTGTCTTCTCGGCCTGGCGATGCTCTGGCTGCCGGCGTTGGCGCCGGGGCTGATCACGCCAAACCCGCTTTTTGGCACGAGTACCCGCGAGCTGTGGCTCTTGTTCATGGGCTCGCTCAACACCGCGCTCGGCGGAGGCGTGCTGGGCTGGCACGCTCTGCGCAGCGCCTGGAGCATCCCGGCCTGGCTGGAGCCGGCCGCGCAAGCGGAGCCGCTGGCGCTACCGCAGCCGTCCCGCGCCAGCGTCTGACCTGCGGCGTCAGGCCCGCGCCTTTTTTCCCGGTCGCCTCCTGCCGTCCTCCGCGCCGCGAATCTCCGCGGGCGCGGAGGTTCGGCACTGGACCGGGCGCGGACGTTCTGCGCCGAGGGGACGCGAGCTGTCTGGCCGCCGCGATGACTGCCGGCGGCGACGAACGAAGGCGGCTGCGAGCGGATGGCCGTTCGTCGCTGCTGCGCCGCCGGGGAGCCGGGCCCCGCGTGCCGGCGGGAGAATGCGTGGGCGCGGATTTGGCGGCGAACGCCCGTGGGCGCCGGTTCGGGCGGCGGGGGCTAGTCGGGCTTCAGGCGATCCGGGTCGGCCTCGACTTCCTGACAGGCCTTGATGAATGATGCCGCGGACCACGCCTGGAAGGCCCTGCCCATGGGCCGGCCGGTGACGCCATGCGCCCACTCGTTGAACTCCCACTCGTGGTCGCGGCCGAGTTGGTTGAGTCGCGCCAGCCGCACCAGTTCGCGGCAGGCAACCTCGTGGAAGCCGAGCCGGTGGATGAAGCGCACCCACAAGCCGCCGATGAACGGCCAGATTCCCCCGTTGTGATAGTGGTGGGGCAGATTGAGCAGGTTGACCGTGTAGTAGGAGCGCCAGTCGGGGTCGCCCGCCTGCACCACGGGATAGAGATTGGCGACGGGCCAGGGATCGTTCACGCCCACGCCCCACATGAAGCGGAAGGCGCTGCGCGCCCGCTCCACGTCCAGCAGGTTGACGAGGTAGGCGAGCACGTTGCCGTAGACGTCGCACCGCCAGTTGAAGGCAAAGGGCGTGATCTCGGCCAGGAGGTACTGGGTGTTGCCGAGGTCGAATTGCCGCTCGGCGAAGCGGTTGCTGTCGCGGACGGTGTCCGTCGGACCGGGTGGGCGCGTGGTGGGCCAGAAGGTGTCGAGCAGGCGCCCCCGCACCCGCTGGGACCAGCGCAGGTAGTCGGCGGCCCGCTCGTAGTCGCCCTGAAACTCGAGCAGGCGCCCGAAGCAGACGTTGGCGCGGAACCAGAGCACCTCATCGTAAAGCACGTTGTAGCTGCGGCCGAAGAGGTCGGTCCAGTCGCCGGCTTCCGGGATCTCGAGCAGGCCGTCGTTGTTGCTGTCGTGGGCGCTGAGCCAGTTCATGGCCACCTGCAGCCGCGCGCTGTGTTCGCGCAGGAAGTCGTGGTCGCCGGTGGCCACGACGAAATGGTAGCACGCGATGATCACCCACAGGCCGCTGTCGATCGACGAGATGTTGCCGACCCCGCCGTAGTCGGGCTGGCCGTCCTCGAGCCGCACGTTCGCCGGAATCTGGCCGGCCGGCGACGTGGCCAGCAGCAGGGTCTCGAGCGTGCGGCGCTGGGCGGCATGCACGTCGGCGTCATCGAGGTCGAGGGTGTCGATGACGGTGAACGAGCCGTCCCGCGCCCAGACAGCGCGATAGTTGACGTCAGTGCCGGTCACGGGGTTGTCGGCCAGCGAGCAGGCGGAGAACCCGCGGGGCGTGAGATTCCTCCTGAGGGCGGCGAGCGCCTGATCGTAGGCGGTGTGCAGAAACCGGCGGTCGTCCTCGCTGAGGGTGCCGAGCCGCGTGCCGGTGAAGAGCAGGCGGAAGCGGGGGGCCATTTTTTCGGCCGGGATGCCGCTCTGCACGGCCGAGGGCAGTTGGGTGATCACGCCGTGGTGCCGCAGGCCGTCGAGCACGCCGTCGGCCAGGACGGCGCGCGCGGTATAGACGGGGATGTCGACGGTGGCCTCGAAGAGCTCGGGCTGGGCGTTTTCCACGATGATGCCGCGCACGCCGGGCAGGCGGAACATGCTGCTGTCGTTGCCGGTGTCGCCGGCGACGAGCGTCTCGTCGAGGCCGATGCGCAGCTTCGTGCAGAGCCACTGGAGGGCGCCGGCCTTGGTGGCGCGCGGCGGCAGCAGGTCGAGGTCGCGCTGGCTGGAATAGACGACGGTCGCGGCCAGGCCGGCCGCGGCCAGGCGCTGGCGCAGATCCGCCAGCTGCGCCGGCGCGGCCCGTTCGAGAAACCAGCTCGACTTGAACTGGTGCTGGAACTCCGCGGGCTGCCGGCGCGTGCCGGGAAAGGCGCTGACCACCGCCTCGATCTTCGCGAGATCCCAGCCTTCGGAAAGGAATTGATAGAAATCGTCCAGGAAGCGGTCCGTCCGCTCATCGAAGATCTGGGTGCCCACGCCGCCGAGGTAATAATCGGGAACGGGCAGGGTGCCGTCGGCCACGAACCGGCGCAGGTCGTCGACTAGGCGGCCGCTGTTGTAGAC
>Ga0335084_10005455_pt1 | contig 12588 bp, 9 predicted proteins | sample Lox_Sample_44_FD_206721 | JGI IMG/M metagenome (GOLD analysis project Ga0335084, IMG submission 206721) | Soil microbial communities from Loxahatchee National Wildlife Refuge, Florida, United States - Lox_Sample_4.4 | ecosystem: Environmental > Terrestrial > Soil > Wetlands | place: USA: Florida...
CTTAGGGCAGAAGAAGAAAAGGACATGGATGATCTCCTCGAAATAATGAATTATTAGACTGAGGACAAAACCAGATAAATCCTCAACCAAAAATTTTGGCTGCTAGTCCTTGAGTTTTAAGCTACGACTTACCTCTTATCCCATTCAAATCAAACGAATCAGTCGCTATTGGAAAGCCGTTCTCTAAGAATCTTAACAAAAACTATAACAAAAACCTAAAAATACTTGACAATAAAGAATTTATATGATTCAATCTAAGCTGGAATAGATAAAAACAACTCTTTCAAAAGGAGAGGCTGAGATGAAGAACAATATTGTGTATCTTTCTATGATTCTTTTTTTGGTGTCCTGCGGGAGTAGCACTACCCCAAACCTTGCCTCGGATAGTCAAAAGGGAATCAGTTCCCCAAAGGTGACTGTTCAGTCAATTTTGGCCAATATGGAAAAGGGAAGATATGTGGAAGGGGAGCTTCTTGTCAAGTTCAAGTCAGTGATGTCCGCTTCTTCCATGAAAGCTCATCAGAGTGTCGGTGCAACATCTCTCAGAAGGTTCTCGGCCATCCCTAATATCGAGCACGTGAAGCTTCCTCAAGGAATGTCGGTGAAGGATGCCATAGTCAGATACATGTCAGACCCCAATGTGGAATATGCGGAACCGAATTATATCAGACGTATCGCCAGGGTTCCCAATGATCCCTTCTTTAATCCTCAGCAATGGGCACTTCAGAACACCGGCACGTTTGGCAGCGGCACTCCGGGTGCTGACATAAAAGCGCCCGGGGCATGGGATACGACCACGGGGAGTCAAAATGTCATCATCGCCGTTCTCGACACCGGAATCGATTATACCCACAATGATCTGGCGGCGAACATATGGAGAAATACTAATGAGACGAGCTGTTCAGACGGGATTGATAATGATGGGAACGGGTTCATAGACGACTGCAAGGGGTGGGACTTTACCACCTGCGCAAAGTTCGACCTTGTATCGCCAGATACCACGGCCACCGCATTGCTGGATGGTGCGCAGGTAGTACCGCCTGTTGCCACTTCAGGCACCGGCTCCGCTTCCCTCACAATAGATCTTGAAACCCGAGAAATAAGTGGAACAGTCAATTTTAACGGTCTTCTCTCCAATGCGACCGAGGCCCACATCCGCCAGGGCGCTGCTGGCACGAACGGTCCTTCTATCGTCGCCCTCACCGGAGGAGCGGGTGCGACTTCAGGGACATGGGTAATACCTGACGGCACTTTCCTGACCACAAACCAACTCACTCAGCTATTTGCAAACGGACTTTATGTTGATGTCAGCTCGACCGGTCAGCCTGCAGGCGAGATACGGGGGCAGATTATACCCTCAGGCGATTTGACCTGCACAACGCCGAAAGAGGCCGGTAACGACCCGATGGATGATAACGGTCATGGTACGCACGTAGCCGGGATCATAGGCGCAAAGGGGGACAACGGTATTGGTACTGCAGGTCTGATGTGGAATGTTCAACTGGTTGCGCTTAAGGTCCTTAATGCGGCTGGGGCAGGTCAGCTGTCGGATATTCTCGCGGCCCTTAACTACGTTATCGAAAATGTGGAACACCACGGAGTGCACATAAAGGCGATCAACGCAAGTTTTGGCGGCCCTGCGTTTTCTGCCTCTGAGAGGGACGCCATAACCATACTTCAAAATGATGGCGTGTTATTCATTGCTGCTGCTGGAAATTCTTTTAACAACAACGATATAACGCCCGTATTCCCCGCAGGGTATAGCAATCCTCTGTTCGGCGGTCTTTTGAACATAATCTCCGTTGCCGCCACTGACCAGCAGGACAGGCTCGCGGCCTTCAGCGGCTTTGGAATTAATTCTGTTCACGTGGGAGCACCCGGTGTATATATTCTGAGCACTATACCCGGGGGATATGCGTTCATGAGCGGCACATCCATGGCCGCGCCGCATGTAACCGGGCTTGCAGGACTTCTTTACAGTTATTATGATGGTGTGCAGAATACGTTGTTCGATATATGGAAGGTGCGAGCAACCATCCTGGGGTACACTGACGGATTGCCAGCATTAAATGGATTGACACTGGCAGGAAGGATCAATGCATACAGGGCTGTTTCATCGCTTCTCGTGCCGACAGGTCTGACTGCCACTGCTCAATCCTCAACCCAGATCAGCCTCACCTGGACAGACAAAGCAACAGGAGAGGATGGATATCATATTGAAAGGATGGCGCCGGGCAGCAGTTTTGTCAGGATAGCCACACTTGGGCCGAATGCAAACAGCTTTATTGATAATGTCGGTCTCAGTCCTTCCACTACCTACACCTATCAGGTGACAGTATTTAATAGCATCGCTGAGTCTTTAGCCTCAGGCTCTAAAATATCTGCCACGACTCCCGCTTCAGATGATGATCCGGCACCTGCGGCATCGTCTTCGGATGGAGGCGGCGGAGGAGGATGTTCCATAGGCGCACGGCAGAATACACCCACTGCAATGGCTGACCTTGGAGTGCTCCTTATGCCGTTGCTGCTCTTTGCGATTTTGAGGCGCAGAAGATAGTTTGAGATAAAAGGATTAGACTGGATATCCCAAGGGGAAAGGCATTATACACATATCTGTTGCTGTTCGTCCTGGTCTGTGTGTATCATGCCTTTTCTCTCTCTTTTCTTAAATATCTGATCCCCCTCTACCTTTTTGCGGCTCCCTCCCTTTTCAGGGAAAGGACACATTTCAGGTTCTCAATGAAGGACGCGGCGATGGGAGCTATCGTTTCTGCCGCAGTGTTGTTGCCTTTCTGGTATTTTTTCTCGCATCCGGGAAGACCGTTTGCTTTGTTACCTATAGGCGCTGTGATGTTTCAGCTTCTTGGTGTCTCAATACCTGAAGAGGTGTATTTCAGGGGATTCCTGCAGCAGACGCTCGGCAATACTCCCAAAGCCCTTCTGGTGGTGAGCCTCCTCTTTTCATTCATGCACCTGCCGCAGTTCATATTCTACGGGGACAGCTATTCCCTCCTGACCTTCTTCCCTTCCCTGGTGATGGGTTTTCTCTATTGGCGGACATCCAATGTCCTGCCATCCATCATATTTCATTTCTCCTCAAATATTGTGTTTTTGGGTGTTTATGATATACTCTAAATTTATCAAAAAATCGCGCGAGGGAAAAAATGAAGAGAGTGATGTGCCTTTTTCTGATTCTATTATTCGTGTCCTGCGGAGGCAATAACACCCCAACCCTTTCTTCGGATTCTCCCAATTCAAATACCCTTCAGCAGATGAGTTCTCCCAGAGTTTCCGCGCAGTCAATTCTCTCCGCCGCGGAAAAGGGCAGATACAGGGAAGGGGAGCTGCTTGTGAAATTCAGGTCAGGGGTAGTGACCGCCTCCTCACTTAAGACACACCAGGTTTTGGGTGCAACATCACTTAAGAGGTTTACCCTTGTCCCCAATCTTGAACATGTCAGACTTTCAGGAGGCCTTTCTGTGAGGGATGCGATCATAAAATATATGGAAGACCCTGCTGTGGAATACGCGGAGCCGAACTATATCAAGCGTGTTTCGAGTGTTCCCGATGACCCATTGTTTAGTCAGCAGTGGGGCACTACAAAGATAAATGCGCCCCAGGCATGGGACATAACCACAGGGAACGATAACGTGATTGTTGCGGTCCTCGATTCAGGGATTGATCTGAATCATCCTGACCTGGTGAACAATATATGGAATAATACGGCAGAGAGTTGCACTGATGGCATTGATCATGATAGAGATGGATATGTTAATGACTGCAGGGGGTGGAACTTTGTAAGTGACAATAACACCCCTCAGGACGACAATGGACACGGGACACATGTGTCAGGAATCATAGGCGCTGTGGGCAATAATGGGATTGGAGTTGCGGGTGTGATGTGGAATGTGAAACTCATGCCATTGAAGTTTCTGGATGCAGATGGCAATGGATCCACGTCCGATGAGATTTCTGCAATCGAGTTTGCGATTACTCATGGAGCAAAGGTAATGAATGCGAGCTTCGCCGGTCCAGATTTCTCCAATTCTGAATATGACGCAGTCAGCCATGCCAACAATGCGGGGATTCTTCTTATGGCTGCTGCCGGAAATGAGAGTGCGAATGATGACACTACCCCGTCATATCCTGCAAGCTTCAGCAATCCGACCGATCCGAACCTGGTAAAAAATAATTTAGGTGCCCTTTTTAATGTTATTTCCGTTGCTGCGACTGGTCAGAACGACAATCTGGCGTCATTCAGCAACTTTGGGGTAAATTCCGTTCAGGTAGCTGCGCCGGGGCTGAGTGTTCTGAGCACTATCCCAACAAGTGCCTATGGTTTGGAGTCCGGCACTTCCCAGGCAACGCCATTTGTCTCAGGCCTTGCAGGGTTGCTTTACAGCCAAAATCCGAATCTCTCATATTTGCAGGTCCGCAGTGTAATATTCAGTAGTGTCGATATATTGCCGTCCCTTAATAATAAAATACTGACGTCCGGAAGGATCAATGCATTGAGTGCACTGACCTTTCCCATTGCCCCAAAACTCTCGGTCTCACCCTCAAGCGCTGATTTCGGGACAGTGGCTGCGGGAACTACTTCTTCAGCTAAGACCTTTACTGCAACCAACACAGGGACTGCGGACCTCATTATTGGTCAGGTTACCCTTACAGGTGCGAATGCCGTCGAGTTTAGCATGGCCAACGACGGATGTTCAAATCATACGATTGCACCGCTGTTTAACTGTACAATTCAGGGAACGTTCTCTCCCACATCAGAAGGCGCAAAAAATGCGGCCATGTCATTTCCATCTAACGACAATGCTTCTCCTACAGTCACCGTTTCCCTTGCAGGCACGGGCGGCGCTCCTTCTCCCCCTCCTTCCTCTGGCGGAGGAGGCGGAGGATGTTCAATAGGCGGCAGGCAGAGTACGCCAGGTGCAGTGGCTGATTCTTTGATAATGGTATTGCCGCTCCTGCTCGTGGCGATTTTAAGACGCAGAACACAAATCAAGAGATAGCAGAGGAGTTGGGCCACAAGAACTATGTCAGGTCTTAGATTTCTTACCGCAGGCGAGTCACACGGCAAGGCCCTTATAGGGATAATGGAGGGCATGCCTGCAAACCTTTCTCTTTCCTCATCCGATATAGATGCTGAACTGAAAAGGCGGCAGTCAGGCTTCGGGAGGGGAGGAAGGATGAAGATCGAGTCTGACCATGCCGAAATACTCTCGGGTGTTCGCTGGGGAAAGACCATGGGCTCACCCATCGCCCTCTCCATCGAAAACAGGGACCACAAGAACTGGCTCGAGGGTATGTCTCCTGATGACCGGCACCAGGGTTCGATCCCGGCAGTGACGAGGCCGAGGCCGGGGCATGCGGACCTGGCCGGGGTCATAAAATATCACCAGCAGGATGTGAGGAACATACTGGAGCGTTCCAGCGCCAGGGAGACTGCCATGAGGGTTGCGTTGGGCGCTGTGGCAAGAAAATTCCTTTCAGTATTCGGCATCAGGGTGGGAAGCTACGTGACGCAAATAGGAGATAAGCAGTCAGCAGTCAGCAGTCAACATCTTGGGGAAAAGGAGCTTTTTGAAATATTCAACCGGGCAGAGGCCTCTCCTGTGAGGTGTGCGGATGAAGATGCCACCAGAGAGATGGTTCAGCTCATAGAAAATGCCATGAGAGAGGGGAATTCCCTTGGCGGTGTGTTCGAGGTATTTGCCACAGGTCTTCCTGTGGGTCTCGGAAGTCATATCCAGTGGGACAAAAGGCTTGACGGAAGGCTCGCCGGTGCGCTCATGTCCATTCAGGCAATCAAGGGCGTTGAGATAGGCCTTGGGTTTGCAATGGCGGGAAGCTCCGGCTCCATGGTCATGGACGAGATTTTCCATGACGGTCAGAAGACCGGCTTTTACAGAAAGACGAACAATGCCGGAGGCATAGAGGGTGGGATGACCAACGGGATGCCTGTTCTTGTAAGGGCAGGGATGAAGCCCATACCCACATTGCGAAAGCCACTCGGTTCTGTTGATGTCGTTTCCAAGGAACCTTTTGCGGCTGCCTACGAGCGTTCTGATGTCTGCGCCGTGCCTGCGGCATCAGTAGTAGGTGAGGCAATGACTGCCCTGATAATTGCGGATGCGTTTCTCGAAAAATTCGGGGTCGACAGCATGGAAGAGGTCACAGAAAACTACAGGGCCTATCTGGAGTATGTGAAGAACCTTTGAGAGGTTGCCATCCTTTTTGTGAACGTCTGTTCAGTCAGAGAATTAAGGGAATCTTCCTATGAAAAACATTGTGCTCACAGGATTTATGGGGACGGGGAAGACAGAGGTTGGCAGGGAGCTCTCCACTATCCTGGGCTGGAAGCTTATCGATGTGGATGACGAGATCGTGAAGTCACAGAAGATCAGCATTAATGAAATATTCAGCAAGTTCGGCGAACCCGCATTCCGGGACATGGAAACAGAGATGATAAAAAAGGTTTCCCGAAAAAAGAATGTGATCATTTCCACCGGAGGCGGGGCAGTGCTCAGGCAGGAGAACACGGAATGCTTGAAGGCAACCGGAGTGGTCGTGTGCCTTACGGCGCTGCCTGGAACAATTCTCAAGAGGACGAGCAGAAACAGTGAAAGACCGCTTCTTCGGGTAGAAGATCCCCTCCAGAGGATTCATGATTTGCTGGAATTGAGGAGGCCTTTTTATGAGAAGGCTGACATCCTGGTCGACACAGAGACGAAGAGCCCTTTTCGTATCGCAGAGGAGATACTGGAGAGAATGGGATGGAAGCGATAAGGGTAGAACTGGGAGAGAGGAGCTACGAGATATACATAGGCCCCGGCATTCTTCCCCAGCTTGGGGAGCGGCTGAGGGAGTTTCATTTCAGCCGTGTTGCCCTGGTGAGCAACCCTAGTGTATATGCGCTTTACGGGAATACGCTTCTGGATTCCCTTAGTGAGGCAGGGTTTGATACCGCAGTGGTGACCATACCTGACGGTGAGGAATACAAGGAACTCATCTGGGCATACCATATTTATGGAGAACTCCTGAAGCACAGACTGGACAGGTCGTCCGCACTCATTGCCCTTGGGGGAGGGGTAATTGGAGATATCACCGGCTTTGTCGCTTCCACCTACATGAGGGGCATCTCCTTTGTTCAGGTGCCCACAACCCTTCTTGCCCAGGTGGACAGCTCTGTAGGCGGCAAGACAGGGGTAAACCATCCTGAGGGGAAGAATATGATAGGTACGTTCCATCAGCCGAGGCTAGTGTGGGCTGATGTGGACACACTCAAGACATTGCCAAGGCGTGAGTTCCTTGCAGGAATTGCTGAGGTGATCAAGTATGGAGTGATATGGGATAAAGCATTTTTTGAGTTTCTTGAAAAGAACAGGAAAAAGATCCTGGGCCTGGACAGCGGGGCAATGCAATTCATCATCAGGCGTTCCTGCGAGATCAAGGCTGAGGTGGTTTCCAGGGACGAACGGGAAGGGGGGCTGAGGGCAATCCTTAACTATGGTCACACAATAGGCCATGCACTCGAGACCGCAACCGGCTACACCACGCATCTCCATGGCGAGGCGGTTGCCATGGGGATGTATTGTGAAGCACTGCTTTCAAGTCTGTTGGGCTTGATGCAGAGGGAGGATGCAGAGAGGGTCGGCTCCCTCATTGATGCGTATGGACTCCCCTCAAAGATCGCTCCAGGCGTTGATGAACAAAGAATGATCTCCTCGATGCAGCTTGATAAGAAGGCTGTGGCTGGAGAGCTGAAGTTCGTCCTTCCTGAGAAGATAGGATCAGTTGTGGTCAGAGGCGTGAGGGATCCGGAAAAGATCCTGGAGTCAATGCGGTCCCACTGATGCTATCAAGACTTGTGGCCGAGGTGTTGTCAGGTAAGCTGCTCTCTGCAGAGGATGCATTTTCCCTCGCCTCTGTTGAAGGTGCCGGGATCTTTGGGCTGTTTTCCGCTGCAAGCGAGATACGGGAGAAATTCGGGAAAAACAGAGTCGATCTCTGCTCCATAATAAACGCGAAATCAGGCGCATGTCCCGAAGACTGCTCCTATTGTGCGCAATCATCCCAAAGCAAGGCCGAAATCCCTGTCCATCCGCTCCTGAAAGAAAATGAAATAATGGGAAAGGCCCTTGAGGCAAAAGAGGCAGGGGTAAGAAGGTTTTGCATCGTGACGAGCGGAAGAAAGGCCGGGGGAAGGGAACTCAGAGAAATTGGGTCCATGGTGGGGAAGATAAGGGGTCTCGGTCTCCTTCCCTGTGCAACCCTTGGGCTTTTGGAAAAGGATGAACTCTCAATGCTTGAGGACAGCGGACTGGAGCGATACCACCATAACCTGGAAACATCGGAAAGGTTTTTCCCCCGGATATGCTCCACCCATACCTATGGGGATAAACTGAAGACCATTGAGGCGGCAAAGGAAGTGGGCCTTTCTGTCTGTTCAGGCGGCATATTCGGTCTTGGTGAATCATGGCAGGACAGAATAGACATGGCCTTTGCCCTGAGGGAACTGAGCGTGGATTCAGTGCCTGTCAATTTCCTCATTCCCGTAAAAGGAACGCCCATGGCAAATGTGGCCCCTTTGCATCCTTTTGAGGCATTAAAGATCATAAGTCTTTTTCGCTTTATGCTTCCGGACAAGGCGGTGAGGGTATGCGGCGGAAGGCGGCAGGTTCTGGGGGAATTCAATTCCATGGTATTCATGGCAGGGGCGGACGCCCTTCTCACCGGCAATTACCTTACCACTACAGGAACTACCTACGAGGATGACCTGAGGCTTATCAGGCAGTATGGGCTTGAAGTTGGCTAGGAACCTGATTTACGCGATCACTCTTTGACATTGCACAAGTGCCTTGTTGTGCCCCTGCTATTTCCTTAAGTCCTCCAATAACCTGGCAGTAAGTATTATGAATTAAACTTCATTTGACATTAAAGAAAGGTTAGGCTATATTTATTGTAGAAAATGAAAAATTTCCTTCCACAGGCAGGTATAAGCAGGCGGACTTTCTTTAAGGTAATAGGAGGAGGCCTCCTTTTCTCATTTTTCAAGCCCTTCACACGTCTCGTTTCTGCTGCTGAACCTGAGCCGTTCAGTAATATCTTCTGGGTCAGGGGGATTCCTGATCAGCCTTTTCCCGGAACAGGCGCCGGAAATTACCACTCAGGGGTGGAATCCCTCCTCAGTATTATGGGACAAAACGGCCTGAAGTTTTACCGCTCTTCACAGGAGAGTGAACTCAGCGGTCCCGAGGGTATGATCGAGCCGGATGACGTGGTTATGATCAAGGTCAACGGGCAATGGAAGTACCGAGGCTGTACAAACAGTGACCTCATACGCGGACTCATTCAAAGGATTCTGGACCACCCTGACGGTTTCAGCGGGGAAGTGGTGATTTTCGAAAACGGCCAGGGGCGCGGAAGTCTGAATTGCGACACCAGTTCAAGTTATTCCGGGAACAGCCAGGTGCATGCGAATGCAAATGACGAAAGACATAGTTTCCTCTTCCTGGTAAATACCCTTTTCAGAGACCCTCGTGTCTCGAGTTTCCTGCTCGATCCCATACGCAGCACGTTTATCAGTGCTGACGATCACGTCACCAACGGATACCGGAAGTATGAGAATGTATCGTATCCCTGCTTTACTACAGCCGGCGGACACAGGGTAGAAATGCGGGAAGGCATTTGGCAGGGGGACGGGTACAGCCAGAACCTTAAACTTATCAATGTTCCGGTGCTCAAACATCATGACGCAGGCGGCTCGGAGATCACCGCATCCCTGAAACACTTGTACGGTATCCTTTCGATGAGTGACGGCAACAGTCCTTTCCGGCATTACTCAGGACTGGGGGAGACCTGCGGCAAGATGATGGTTTCGGTCAGAACCCCTGTACTTAATATACTGGACGCCATATGGGTTTCGTACTCTTCTATAACCGGATATCCTGCCAACACAACTCACAGAACCAACCACATCCTGGCGAGCCAGGATCCAGTGGCCCTGGACTATTGGGGTGCGAAATATGTCATGTATCCCATTAACCACAATCCCAATCACCATCCTGATTATCCCGGCATTTCCCGGTGGCTTTCTGACGCTGAAAAGATGATCAACGGACGCGGGGGCCTGTTCGATCCGGAGGCCGGAATCATGGTAGACCTTGTCACACAGGATGAAACGAAGATGGTACCGATTGTGTCCGGGGAGGATCCGGTAGATGGCCTGGTCGTTTCATACCCTAACGGCAGCGAGACATGGCAAACCGGGACTTCTCAGACCATCAAATGGAGCTATTCAGGAAACGTTGGTTCGTTCGTGAGGATTGAACTTCTGAAGGGCGGCTTGTTGACCCGCCTGATCACCTCCTATGCCCTGATAGGGGCAAATGGGAACGGCTCCCTCGCATGGAAAGTTCCTGCCACCCTTGCAAAGGGGAGCAACTACTCGATAAGGATCACGAGTGTACAAAACAGCTCGATCAAGGATATGAGTGACAATTACTTCACAATTACCAATCCTCCTCCGCCGAACATCACTGTCGTACAGCCTAACGGTGCGGAAACGTGGCAGGCCGGGACTCCTCAGACTATCAAATGGAGCTACTCAGGAAACGCTGGTGCGTTCGCGAGAATTGATCTCCTGAAGGGCGGCTTGTTCAACCGCTTGATTAGTCCCTCTGCCCCGATAGGGGTAAATGGGAACGGCTCCTACACATGGAAGGTTCCTGCCACCCTTGCAAAGGGGAGCAACTACTCGATAAGGATCAAGAGTGTAACAAGCAGTTCGGCCACGGATACGAGTGACAGCTACTTCTCCATTACGTAGTGAAGAATGATATGATGATGCTTTCTTAACCTTTTATCAGCAATCTTCCAAGACCTGACCCCATTTTCTCCCCTATAAGACTATTCTCGGCCACGCTTTCAATGTCTTCAAGGCACCTTGAGTCGTATTCCCTTCTCATAGCCTCGCGGAATGGTCGTCTGACAACCAAATAGCATCACACTGAATTGAAGGTGATTAAGCAGTATGCCGAGAACGTCTTTGACGTACCACGTCCGCTGGACAGATGAGCGGCACTCTTAGTATTGTATTCAAACACCTTTATGGATCAGAAACAAAACATGTTCCTCGAAACGATAAAGGCAACCATAGCAAGGCACTCCATGCTCTCTGGTGGGGAGACGGTCCTGGTCGGCCTCTCGGGCGGGCCTGATTCTGTATGCCTTCTCTCGGTGCTCAATAGCCTGAAGGACGAATTGGATCTGAAACTCCACGCAGTCTATGTGGACCACGGGCTGAGACCGGATGAAACCCCTGACGAAATAGAGTTTTGCAGGAAGCTCTGTCAGGAGATGTCCGTCCCTTTTACTACCAGAACAATTGATGTGAAAACCTATGCAAAAGAACAGGCGATGAACATGCAGGAGGCGGCAAGGGAACTGCGTTACAGGATATTTGATGAGGTGTTCCATGAGATAAAGGCGGACAAAATTGCCCTTGGCCACACTGCGGATGACCAGATGGAGACGTTCTTCATGAGGTTTTTTAGGGGCTCTGGGCCAGGTGGCCTCTCCGGCATACCGCCGGTGAGGGCGAAGATCATACGACCCCTGATAGAGGTGGAGCGGCAGGAAATAGAGGAGTTCCTTCGAGCGCATGGAATTAACTATGTTGTCGACTCTTCCAACCTGAAAGAGGATTACTTCAGAAACAGGCTGAGACTCTCATTGATCAAAGAGTTCAAGAAGATCAATCCCCGTATGGCGCAGACCGTATCCCGGACCATGGATATTCTGAGGGAGGAGGAGAGGTATTTCGAGATTGCGGTCACCAAGGCCCTCATGAAACTGATATCCAGAAAGACCGATCTCCGCATAGAGTTGTTCCTTGCTCCTATGGAGTCTATGGATAAGGTCATCCTGAGAAGGGTCCTGAGAAGGGCCATAGATCAGACAAAGGGCCTCAGGGGCATGGGGTTTCAACACATAGAAGATGTCATGGAGATGATACAAAAGGGAAGGCCGGGAGACAGACTTTCCCTCCCCAAGGGATTGAGGGTGATAAAGAACTACGCCACCCTGGTCATGACCTCGGAAATTCCTCAGCGCATGGAGACCGTTACGCTCAGCGTGCCCGGGCAAGCGGTGATGAGTGATATAAAAGCGGTAATCAATGCGTCTCTGGAAGAGCGTGTTGAGGGCTATGGAGACGGAAAGACCGCGGTAGTATTCGATGCGGACAAAACAGGAACAGCGCTTCTGGTAAGGCCAAGGGAAAAGGGCGATTTTTTCTATCCCTTGGGATTCGGGAAGAGAAAAAAGGTTCAGGATTTTTTTGTGGACCGGAAGGTGCCGAGGGATGAGCGGGACGCCATTCCCCTCATCCTGTCCGGAAATGATATTATCTGGATCGCGGGATACAGGGGGGACGAAAGATTTAAAGTGACGGAGGGGACAAAGAGGTTCTTGAAGCTGGAATTCAAGAGGAAGCTGTGAAGCAGGGACATGAACTTCTTCAAAGTCTTTTGATTTCGCCTTGATTTAATTGTAAGCCATGATTCAATTCGCTGCAGC
>Ga0335084_10005456_pt1 | contig 12586 bp, 8 predicted proteins | sample Lox_Sample_44_FD_206721 | JGI IMG/M metagenome (GOLD analysis project Ga0335084, IMG submission 206721) | Soil microbial communities from Loxahatchee National Wildlife Refuge, Florida, United States - Lox_Sample_4.4 | ecosystem: Environmental > Terrestrial > Soil > Wetlands | place: USA: Florida...
CATTCCCGCCCTTGCTGTTTCTGGGCCACGATGACATAAGCCCCGCAGGTTAGTTCCTCCCGGCTATAATCGGACAATTCAGCCATAATTTCGGGAGTTAACCATCCTTCTCCCTCCCGTATCGCACAATAGCTCTTGAGAATTTCGAAGTGGCGGGAGAAAGCTGTCAGGTATTGCCCCAATCGCCACTCATTCAGGGGTACGGTAAATGGAAGCCGGCGCTTCCTCAGGTGGTCCCACGGATCCACCCCTTTCGGGATGTCCCGTCTGGGGGTCTCGGTCCAGCCGAGGTTATGTCCACCTGAAGGGCTCGAAAAGAGGTGGATTAATATCCATGCCAAGCCCGACAATCGAAGCACTCGATGAAGTTCGGTCACCACTGCCGGGACATCCGAAAAGTGTTCGAAAGCCGCAATGGAGGTAACCAGGTCAAAGCGATTACTTTGAAAGGGTAAGGTATTCACCCGGCCACAAACGAGCCCCGGATCAACAGCTTTCGTAGCCGGTAATCCTAACTTCCACCTGTATAAAAGGCGCGCCCCACGATAGGCCCAATCCACCCAGTCCTTTCCCGGGCGATTGACCAGGTCCACTCCGCACACCCGATGGCCCGAAGCCTTCAAGAGAAGAAACTGGGGCTGCAACCGGCCGTTGGCTAAATCAAGCACCGTCAAGGATCGGGGCGAACCCAGGAATGGTTCCATATCCTTCCAGCGCGCATTCGCGAGGGACAATTCGAGGTTCACACGAAACCCGCTCAGCATTTGCCACGCATACCGAAAAAGATCGGTTACCGAGGGGTTCATTGACGACCCATTTCTTTCGTCGGGATTCCCGGCCGCTTCTTCGGGTCGATGACGGGCTTTTGAAAATACCCCCCGTCTCGACCCATCGGCTCGATCCGTACTTGAGCCTTTTCGTGCTCGAAGAGAAAATCCTGCAGGGCCTGGGTACATCCCTTCCAGTATCCATAATCATCAAGAATGACAAATCCTTCCGGGACTACTCTGTCATAGAATGCTTCCAATGCCATCTTCACCGAGCTGTACCAGTCGGCGTCAATGTGCAAGAGGGCGATGGGTCCCACGGGAGTTGTGGTCAACGTTTGTTCAAACCATCCGGGAACGATCTTGACTTTTTCTAATCCCAAACCCATTTTCTTGAATACCTGTTTTACCTTTTCGATATCTCCTTTGTTCCACTCCTCAAAATACGCCTTCCTTTCCTCCTCTCCATCTCGTTCATCGGGACGAGGGAGTCCTTCAAAAGAGTCAAACAGCCATAGAGTTCTCAACCTGGGATTGGGCCCCTCTGCGTGTGCAACCGCCATGAAGGCGGCAGACCCACCGTTCCAGACGCCGCACTCCACAATATCCCCGGGTAAATTTAATCGGTCGGCCTCTTGAACCAAATGATACAGGTTGATCAGGTTCTTGTTCTTTACCATCGTGAATCTCGGTTTCACTTTCAAGATCATTCTGGCAAAGTGGAGGGTTTTCTTCGACGGTTTCTGTACCGCCAGAATGATAATATCGGCGATTGCCTTCGCGGTAACCAAAACTTTGCCTGGGGTAAAGTCAGGGGAAAAAAGCTTGACTCGCTTCATAGGAATGGGACCTAAAAGGAATTTTACCGGGGATGGACCCGCGCCAATTTCATTCCCCCAGACAATGGGTCTTACCCTACCCTCGCCTCCCTAGGGGGGGAACAACCCGGAGAACCGAAAGGTCTTAGGCAATCTCCGCTAGAACTATAAGCTCATCGCCACGCTTCGCTGAATTGAGCCTGAACAGATGATACAGGCCGATGGAAGTCAATCTGCGCGCGGGGCCAAACTGGCCCTCTGTGCCCCGGCCGCCCAGAAGATCCAGGAAATTCCGGTAGAGGGGCGAATAAAACGGAAAACCCCATTCAATGACCCGAACCATCCGGAAGCCATTCTGTTCGAGTTTATGAACCAACTCGCCGTAAGCGTAATTCCGCACATGGCCCACAGTCGCTTCGAAACGCCGCATGCGCCCCTGGGGCCCGGACACGACAAGGTATTTTCCCGTCATTCGGGCTAGATGACGGATGGCGGTCTGGTCATCGGGAATATGTTCCAGGACTTCGCTGCAGATGACCAGGTCGAACTTGTCCTCTAGCGACTCCTGGGCCAGGTCGCTCACATGGAACTCCCCCTCGGGTACCCTTCTACGCGCCAGATCGAGCGCTTTCATCGACAGATCCGTCCCCGTGGGTTTCATGTGGGGAAATTGGGCCTGCAACTCCCACAGGAGAGATCCCTGGCCGCACCCCACATCCAGGACGCTATGAAATGCCAGCGGGCGGATAAGATTTTTGATGATTCGCCGCAGGTGCCGAGAAAAAGGACCATACTTCTTCATATCGTCCCACTTCATTTCCCAACCTTGATCATATTCGCCCGATTTCATCGTTGGCATGAAGTCCCTCAGATCATTCCCAAAATACGGGCCGTCATTTTTGACAAAGACAAATTCATTGCATCCTGTGGGAACCCTCGCAGGAATGCGATGACGGGTGTTGAACCCTTGAGCCTTAACGAATTTCTCTACTTCCAGTGGGGTGGTATATTCATAAGGATATCCTCCCACCCAGTCAACCACATCGAACCAGAAATCCATTCCTCGCTCTTTTTCGAGAGGGTTCCGTCCCGTGACGAGAAATTTGGCAATATAAATGATTCCTGAGAATAATACCGCCATCAGAACTCTTCCCAATCCGGGAAGGTGGTTGTAAAACCATTTGATTAGCTTCCATACCGGTGAGGTAAAGTGCTTGTTGTAAATGGCCAGCACCAGCAGGCCCCCCGGCGAAACCTGTTGAGCCACGTTACGAATTGCCGCCCACATGGCGCCCGTATGGTGCAGCGAGCCCCACGCGTAAACGATATCGAATCTTCCGAGGGAATGCAGGTCTTCCCGGTTTATGGCGGACCCCAGCTGGAATAGGACTGGCGCTTTTGGCGCCAAACGGTCCCGATTCTGCTCAGAAACGGAGATGCAGGACGGGTTCAGGTCTATTCCCACCACCTTGACCGCGCCCAATTGATGAGCGGCAATGGAAAAAAGACCCGTTCCACAGCCGACATCGAGGAAACTTAGACCTCCTAAAGTTTCTTTTCCCAGGAGAGCCTGAAGGGAATGAACGGCAGCCGTGAGCCTCCCGGCGTCGAGCCGTCTGGCCGAAAAAGCTTGCCAGTTGGAGCCAAAATCGAACCAGCGCATTGGGCTCACCTTTTGAAATGTTGATCCAGCCAGAGGGAAAACATCAACAGACTCCACAAACGCTTGCCGTGATTGACCCGGCCGCTTCTGTTTTACTCGAACAACCGGTGCATCGCCTCCAGCCGAAACCATTCCCGGAGGGCCCGATTCTCCAGAATTCGGGCGCGGGCCCAGGACTCCAGCGGCCCTCGCAGCCACAGCCCCAGGGGAACGCCAAATCCCTGTTTCCCCCGGTGGAGGACCTCCGGGGGCAATTTATCGGCAAAAGCCGCCTGGAGAAGCCATTTGGTCTTCCAGCCGCGCACTTTGTATTTCACCGGGAGGCGGGCGGTCCACTCGACCCAGTCGCGATCCAGAAAAGGGGCCCGGGCCTCCAGGGCATGGGCCATGGTCATGCGATCGGTCTTGGGCAGCAGGTCTCCCGCGAGGTAGGTCATCTGGTCGGCGTAGAGAGTGCGGTCCAGCAGGTTCCCGGCCGGCGCCTCGTCGAAGGCTAAGGCGACCCAATCGGCCGTGTCTTGCCGGGTCAGCTCCTCCCTCCACCGGTCGGTGTAAAGGCCGAGCTTATCCCCATGGGTGAAATAGGACCCCCACCGGACCAGCGACGCCTTGGGCGAAACCGCAGAGAACTGGCCGAGCCGCTTTAGTCCGGTGAAGGGGTTCCGATCTTCCGGGAGCCAGGCCGGTTCGGGCAAAAGGGACGCGGCAGAAGGGACCAAGGACTGGGTTACCCATTTCGGCAGCGCGGCGTAAGGCCGCAAAAGACCGTCGAGCACATAGCGCCGGTAGCCGGCCAGCGTCTCGTCTCCTCCGTCCCCGCACAGGGCCACGGTGACGAAGGCGCGCGCCTGCCTGGCCAATTCGTACAGCGGAAGGGCGGCTGGGTCGGCCAGGGGCTCGTCGGCAGACCGGAGCACTTCCTCGATCAGCTGGACCAAGTCCAGCGGGCGGAAGAGGAATTCATGATGGTCGGTTCCATACCGCCGGGCCACTTGCAAGGCGTAGCGCGTCTCCGAGTAGTGTTTTTCCTCGAATCCGATCGAAAAGGTCTGGACAGGCCGGGAAGATCTTTCGGCCATCAGCGCGACCACCAGGGAAGAGTCCAATCCGCCGCTGAGGAAAGCCCCGAGAGGCACTTCGGAAACCAACCGCCGCTCGACCGCCGACCCGAGCAACTCGCGGGCCTGCTGCATCGCCTCTTCCCGGGTCAGCTTCCATTTCGGTTCAAAGCTGGGTTGCCACCAGCGGAAGACCTGGGGAGCCCCCTCCCGCTCCACGACCAACTTGTGCCCCGCGGGAAGTTGCTGCATCCCTTCGAAGATCGTGAGCGGGTCGGGCGTATACTGGAGGGTTAAGTAATGGTGCAGGGCTAGCGCATTCACCCGCCTCTCCACCCAGGAGGCGGGGAGCAGGGCTTTCGCTTCCGACCCCCACAGCAGCCCCGCGGGGGAAAGATGCCAGTAGAGAGGCTTCTTCCCCATCCGGTCTCTGGCCAGCAAGAGCCGCCTCTTCCCCTCGTCCCAGAGGGCGAGGGCGAACATGCCGTTCAGGTGCTGCAGAGTATCATCGCCCCATTGTTCGTAGCCATGGAGAATGGTTTCGACATCGCTCTTCGTGGCAAAGCGGTGTCCCCGCGCCTCCAGGTCGGAACGCAGCTCCCGGAAGTTGAAGATCTCCCCGTTGCAGACGACCCAGAGGGTTCCGTCTTCATTCTTCATAGGTTGATGTCCGCCGGCCACGTCGATGATCGCCAGCCGGCGCATGGCCAGGCCCAGGTTTCCCCGGATATGATATCCGGCGCTGTCCGGCCCGCGATGGATCAGGGAATTATTCATCCTTTCGAGAAGTCCCCGGTCCACTTGCTTCTCCCGATTCAAGATGAGATGGCCGCAGATTCCGCACATGGTACGATCTTCTTCACCTTCCCGGGTTTGAAGAACAGGTCCCCGCCGAACTCCGGGGCCGGGCTGGACAGGTTATCTTTTCAAAAAGGTGCACATACCCGTCGCAGGCCTGTTCCCAGGAGAATTGAGCCGCCCGGGTGCGGGAGGCTTCTCCCAGGCGGCGGGCCAGGGAACGGTCAAGGGCCAGCCGTCTTAGGTGACCCATCAGGCTCTCCTCATCCCCCCGGGGGAAGGTCCAGCCGTTCACCCCTTCTTCGACCAGATCATCTGTCCCGCCGGTCCGGGTGACCACCAGGGGAAGCCCGGCGGCCATGGCTTCCAGCGTAGCCACGCTCATCCCCTCGTTATCGGAAGGAAGCACGAAGGCGTGGGCCGCCGCATAATGGGCCGCCATCCTTTCGCGGGGCACGTAACCGACGAAGCGGACTTTTTCTTCCATCCCCAGAGCCCTCGCCTGGGCCTCATAGGAGGCCTGGGCATCTCCCGTGCCGATCAGGTCAAGCGATACATCGATCCCCTGGTCGGTGAGCCCCTTGACGGCGTGGATTAAAAGGCGCTGTCCTTTGCGCTCGATCAGGCGGGCCACGCATAACAGCCGCAGCGGGCCGCTTTCCGGAGGAGGGGACGCCGGCGGAAACGCCTCCAGCTCTACTCCGTTGGGGATGAGGGCGATGGGGACGTCTTTATCCACCGCCCGGATCATCGCGGCTTCCCCCGCGCATTTCGCCACCACCCTTTCGGCTCCCCGCCAGATGGAGCGAATCATCGGCGTAAGCACCGGGTACAGGAGATGATAGCGCGCTTCAAACCCCGGAATATCCGGCCCGCCGACCCGCACCAGGTAGGGAAGCCCGGCCGTTCGGCGAAGGGCCCACGCTACCCCGCCGGCCGGCACCGCGCTCCACGCGAAGCAAAGGTCGTAAGCGCGGGCCCGCTGCAACCGCCCGGCGAGGAACCAGGACCGAGAGGCATAGGCGATGAGTTCGCGGTTCGTGGAATGGTGGATTATCCGGTTATTAACCGGAACCTTGAAGATCCGGACCCGCTCGGCAAAATCGACTTCCTCGGCCCGCTTTCCCAGGGCCGAAGTGATCAGGTCCACCTCCAGCCCCGGCATGCTGGCCATGCGCTGGAGGATCGCCAGGTTGACGGTCCCGGTTCCGCCTCCCAAGGGCGGAAATTCGTTGTTTAGCATCAAGAGACGCACTTGGACGGTCTCCGCGTCACCCGCCGCACAATATACAACGGCCGCTGCTTCACTTCCTCGAAGATCCGGCCCACGTATTCACCGATGACCCCCATGGTCACCAGTTGAACCCCGGCGAAGAAAAAGATGGCCACAGTTAGAGTGGCGAATCCGGGGGGATTGAGGCCAACCAGTAGTTTCTCCCCCGCGTAGAAGATGGCCATGAGAAGCGAAAAAAAAGAGAGCAGAGCCCCCAGGATGGCGATCACCCTTAAGGGCAGATAGCTGAAAGAAATCAATCCATCCAGGGCCAGGTAAAGTAGTCGCAGGAACGTGTACCTGGATTGGCCGGCCTGGCGGGCCTGCCGTTCGTAGGTCAGCCCGACTTGATCCAATCCCACCCAGCTCCGGATTCCTCGCACGAAGCGGTTGCGCTCGGGCATGGCCATGAGAAGGTTCACGACCTTTCGATCCATAATGCAGAAATCCCCTGCATCCAAGGGAATCTCAATATTCGCGGTCCGATGCAAGAGGTGATAAAAGGCGGAATAAGCCAGGCGTTTTCCCCACCCTTCCTTGCGGTTTTTTCGGATCGCGTAGACTACGTCATGACCTTCCTGCCACTTCTTGATGAATTGCGGCAACAGCTCCGGGGGGTCCTGTAAATCCGCGTCCATCACCATGACCGCTTTCCCGCGAGCATGATCCAGGCCGGCGCTGATCGCCACCTGGTGGCCGAAATTGCGGGAAAGCTCAACGATCGTCACCGTTGGGTCTTCATCCCGGACGGAATACAACCGTTTCAAGGAGTCATCCCGGCTGCCATCGTCCACAAAAATAATCTCCGATTCCATTCCCGTCCCTTTTAGGGCGGCGGTGAGGCGGGAATACAAAACGGGAATATTCTCCTCTTCATTGAAGATGGGGATCACCACGGAAATTTCTGGATTTGCGGCGGTCTCCTGCCCGGGAAGCACGGAATCATCGAAAGAAGGGATTCTCCCGGTGGGGGGAGGGAAGGGTGTCGTCAATAGAAACCGGGAGAGAGCCTGGCAGAAACGGAGGGCGGCTTCCGGATCGGTGGTTGGAATGGCTGCGAAACCGTCCTGCCCCGGCCGATTCTTTGGGTCCTGGAAGGTATTCTTCGAGGAGGCTTCTTGCCGGGTTGAACCCAACCCAAAACCCGATGCCGGAACTTCTTTTCTTTCCATTTCCTCTCCTGGCTTCTTACCCATGGGGTGCGAATCTTCGGTCGTTGAACGGGCTTTCCTAAGTTCTTTCTGCCCACGGGTTAAAGGTTCTGGTCAACGAATCCTTCTTCAGGGCGAACGGAAAAAACTGGGAACATGCAGGAGGAGAGTGGCGATCACCCCTCCAGCCAATCCCAGCAAGGCCCACAGGGCCCCTGCTCCGTCCCTAGGTTTCCTCCAGCGGTATGCCCCCCATATACCGATTCCCATCGAAAAGATTGAGGCCGCTAATATAGCCCATAACCAGGGTGGAGAGATCATGGGGAAACCCTTTCTGCTGATTCCGGGGACTGATGATTGTTTTTGTCTCCCCTTCCTGACCGGATTCCTGCCTCGGTCCGTTTTGGGGGAAAGACGATCCTCCGGTCGTCTTGTCGTTGCTCGCGCAGAGCTTTCTGCAAATGGAACTGGCTCCTTTCTTCCTGCCCGGGAATGAGGTTTAATGCCTTCGCCAACTGGAAATGCACCTCCGGGTCTTCGGGTTTCAGTTTGAGTGCTTCGGAGAAATATTCTGCCGCCCGGGGAGGATTGCCTTTTTTCAGGTAGAGGCTTCCCAACTGGTAGTTGATGGGGTACCCGAGGGGATGGCGGAGGTGGGCCTTCTCCAATTGGACAATGGCTTCATCCGTCTGCCCGTTTCTTTCCAGGGCCAGGGCCAAGTTCAAACAGGCACCCATATCCTGGGGACCCTCACGCACCGCTTCCCGGAAAAGGGCCAAGGCCCGGGAATAATCTCCTCGATTCTGGTATATGACTCCCAGATTGTTATTCGCGGTTGCCCGGTTTTTCTTGTTTCCCTTGGCTTTCTCAAAAGCGACAATGGCCTGTTCTTCCTCCCCCTTCTTCCAATAACTGATTCCCAGGTTGATTTGGGCATCGGGATAATCGGGGTCGCCCTCCAGGGCCTTTTGAAAGAGGGCATGGGCCTCTTCTACCCGGCCTTTGTTCAAATACAAGAGTCCCAGGTTATTGAGGGCCGCCGGGGAGCGTGGCGCGCGATCGAGGGCTTCTCGATAAAGGGTCTCCGCAAGAGTGATTTCCCCCCGGTCGCGGGCATTGTTTCCCAGGAAGCAATAAGCCTTTGCTTCGCTGGGGATGTATTTCATCACCCGAGACCAGAGATGAAAAGGACTCGTCCAATAGCCAGCCTGCTTCTCCGTGATCCACCCGAAGATCCCGGCGATCAAGAAGAGAACTCCCAAGGCAGCCCAGGAACCTTTTGGCCCAGTATTGCCCAGGAGGCGGGGGATTCCCCAGGTCAGAAAATAGGCGATACCAACCGAGGGAAGATAGAGGTAGCGGTCGGCCCGCAGGATGGCAATGGGTACGATATTAAGCACCGGCAACAGAGGAATGAAGAACCAGAACAGGGAAAAGAATAGGGGTCGCTCCTTGCGATACCATTTAATGGCCAGAACCATAACCAGCAGAAGGAAAGAGAGAGAGAGGAGGAATTGATACTCCCCAAAGGATTTAACCAGCCGGGTATCATAGTAGAAGTTGAGGTATAAAGGTACGAAGAGGGAGAAAATGTATTCCACCCCTACGTTGGCCATGGTCAGGAAATTATTGATCGGATGTCCACCGTGGTACTCTGGGATAATTTTCTGCAGGTGGTAGAGGTAAACGGCCAACCCAGAGAAAAAAGCGCTCATGAGGAAGAAAGGAATCTTGTCCTTGATCCACTCCTTCCGGGAACGACTGGTGAAGCACATGTCGTACAGGATGAGGAGCAGAGGGAAAACCACCGAGGAGACCTTGGCCAGGATGGAGAGAAGATAAAACCCAAGAGAGAACCCGTAGTCGAGGCCTTTCCTCTTGCCCTCCAGGTACCGGAAGTAAGCTAGGAACGAGAGGAAGAGGAAGAATACCGAGAGGACGTTCTTGCGCTCCGAGACCCAGGCCACGGACTCCACGTTCACTGGATGGAGGGAAAAGATCAGGCTTCCCGCAAAGGAAAGCAAGGTTCTCCCTGCCAATAGGCGGCGCAGAAAAAAGAAGACCAGGAAGGTATTGCCCAGGTGGAAGATGAGATTTCCCAGCCGATAGCCGAAGGGGTTCAACCCCCAGAGGTGATAATCGATGGCATAGGAGAGAATCTGGAGGGGGAAGTAATTCACCACGATGACCGAGGTGAAAACATGGTAGATTCCCTTTAAGCTCAGGTCGCGAATGAACTCATTCTCGTCGATATAGTACTGGTCGTCGATATTCAGGAAGCCGCCCCCGAGAGAAGGGTAGTAAACCGCCAGGGTGATCAGGAATAGAGCGAAGAGGAGGACCGAGGTCATCCAGGAAGGATATTTCTTCTCCTCCGGGATCAGGCTGGGCATAACTTCATCTTTCATGATCCAATTTATCCGCATCCAGCCTCATCCTTGATAAAGTAAGCTTCCAGGGTCCCACCCTCCCCCCTCCAGGCCATGAGCAAGGATACGAGGATGGAGGGGACGAGGAGAGCAGCGGATAATAGGAGCATTTTGGCCAAAAAGGGCGAGTTCTCCGGCCTCTTCCTCCCGGATTGACTTTTCAGGAAAGAATACAGGTCCCCTCCGGGAAAGGCCATCCGATTAAGGGCGCTCTGGACCCACCCGTAAGGGTTTTGCTCCAGGGAAAAATGGTTCAGGTAAATCATCCGAAATCCGGCCTGGGCCATCAGATGGCGGAGAGTTTCCGGAGAAAAGAGGTAGAGATGGCGTGGGGGGTCCAGGTGAAACCATCTCGCGCGGAAGACCCGGGCCTGCGCACTCTCTACGTTGGGAGTGGATAGGGCCACCAGGCCTTTCTCACCCACCATGAGTGAAATTCGCCGCAACATATCCGCGGGGTCCCTAAGATGCTCGATTACATGCCATAGAGTAACCAGGTCCAGGCTCCTTTCCCCGAACTGTCCTTCCTGAATCTCCCCCAGGAAAACCGGAATTCCCGCCTGCCTGGCTCGGCGGGCAGGCTCTTCCATTAGCTCTGTTCCCTGCACCGCCCACCCTTGTCTCCTAAGAAGTTGCAGAAAGGCACCCTGCCCGCAGCCGATGTCCAGGGCTCGGCCTGCCCGAGGCAGGTATCTCTGCAGGCGGTAAACCCGCCTTAGGGCAAAAAGAAGCCGCAGGGCTTCAATCCCCCTGGTGAATTTTTGCTCTCCCCCTCCATAGTAATCCTGCCCGTAATACCGGAGGGTCTCCTCCGGGTCCGGCCGGGGGTTCAGAAAAACCAGTCCGCAAACGGAGCATTGCTGATAATGAAACAGGGTTCCCTCGGCTTGGGCCGAAAGATAAGGGGTAGACCTCGTGGGAGTACCACATATGGTGCAGATGCCTTCTTCCATTGTTCATGCCCGGACCATGCCGATCACCCAAAGGGCGTAGAAGATAAGGATGCATCCCCCCCAGAACAAGGCCTTACCCCTGGCCAGCCCGCCTCCCTTGCGCAGAAAGGTAAAGATGAACACGAGGGCCGAAATAACCCACCCAAAGAACCCAACCTCTGTGGCCACGGCCCAGCCGACCTTGGGGGCCCAGTCTTTCTTGAGGGCGGCCAAGTATCGCTCCTTTCTTTCCGCTGGGGTCATTTTCTTTTCTTCGGCGGGAACGGGTTCCTGCCCCGCCCAGATGGAGGCAATCCGCTCATTGGCCTTTTCGATCCATTCCATCTGGGGGGTGTAGAAGCTCCGCACCCCGTAAAGGCTGCTTCGTAAAGCCCAGTAGACCTCCAGGGCGGTTTTCTGATCCCCCTTTTCCTCCAGTTTCCCTCCCATTTCCCAAAGGCGGCGGATAGAGCGCTCCACGGAAGAACTCCAGGGCGTATACCAGTGGATCGCCCGGTCATAATGGAGGAGGGCTTTATCGAAATCTCCCTGGCGGAAGGCATCTTCCCCTTTCCTGTATTCCTCCCCGGAATGGTAGAAAACCTTTCCGTAAAAGAGAGCCAAGCCCATTACCCCCAAAAGGATGCTTCCCAGAACCCAGCGTCCTCTCATGTTCAATAATCCCTCTTCTCCTTAGGCATGGATGGAAGTCCTGCATGGGTACTTTCGGTCTTCGAGAAGGCTCGATCCTCCCCCCGGGTCGGGCGTTCCCAAAGAACGGAAACGACCAAGGCTAGGACTTCTCCCCCCAACCACCAGACCCGGGATAACAGGGCCAGGGCTGCCGCTGCATAGAGGGGGAAAAAGGGCTTCAAAAGAAGAGCCAGAGCTCCTTCGCGAACCCCTAATCCTCCCGGGGTTACAAAGCTAAAAAATCCAACTGCCCAGGAAAGGGTAAAGGCGCTGATCATCTGCGGAAGCAGGGACAGCTCCACATCCGTTAAGGAAGCGGCCAGCAGCCAGAAACTGGCTCCCATCCCTACCCAGAAAAAGAAAAAGACGGCAAAAGGATATGCCATGCTCCAGTAAGAAAAACTCAGGGGGGCCCCCGGCTTTTTAAAGACCTTTGCGGTGAAAAAGAGGAAGAGGTTAAGAAAATAAGGATGGATGAAGATCAGGCAGCTGGCCCCTATCAAGGCAAACAACCCTTTCTGCCAGTCCCCCAAGAAAGCGGAATGACCGGGAAAGAAAAGGGAGAAGGTCAGGATCCCAGAGGTTACCACCAGGACCGTTTCCATGAGCACGGCCAATGAGGCCTGGGCCAGGGGTAACCCTTCTTGGCGATAAAAATGAGCGCGGCCCAGCAGGGCCCACCATCCGCCGGGAAGATACTTGGCCAGGAGGGAGGAGAAGAGGATTTTGCTGACCCGGGAATAGGGCAGACGATGCCCGAGTAAAGCCAAAACCTCTCGCAATCCCCAGGGAAGAAGAAATAGGGAGCCGGTAAGGGCGGCAAAAGAGAACAAGGCCAGTCCGGGCTTCACCTTCCATGAGTAGGCTTGCAGGGCGGTCCAGTTGGACCAGAGTTCCCGTACGAGGAAACCCAGGGTGAGGGCCACTCCGAAGAATCCCAGCAGTCGCAGCCCCAGAGACGATTTAAGTGACATGCCCCTCCCATCGACCGAATACCCCGACGG
>Ga0335084_10005458_pt1 | contig 12583 bp, 10 predicted proteins | sample Lox_Sample_44_FD_206721 | JGI IMG/M metagenome (GOLD analysis project Ga0335084, IMG submission 206721) | Soil microbial communities from Loxahatchee National Wildlife Refuge, Florida, United States - Lox_Sample_4.4 | ecosystem: Environmental > Terrestrial > Soil > Wetlands | place: USA...
CCCGGTCTCGATACGGCGGAAGTGCACCGCCTACTCGACCAACAGAGGCTCCGGTGGTCGAGTAGGCAGCGCTTCATGCTGCCGTATCGAGACCACCGGTAGTCGGCTGAAGCCATCACTACGAGACGGGAGCTGGTCAATTAAGGCCGAGTGACTTTCCCGGCCCGTATGGGGACCATCAGGCAACGGAAGGGGGCGACCACAAGGGTCGCCCCTGCACATCACGTTACGGGGTTGGCGAGGGCGGGGCGGTGGGCGTGAAGCCTGGCTCGGGCGTGCGCGGCGTGCTGGTCGGAGGGCGGGTGGCCGTCGGCGTGACCAGGTTGGCGGGGATCACGAGCGTCTGCCCGACGAAGATGGAGTTGGCATCCGTCAGCTTGTTCTCCTTAACGATGTCCTCCACCGTGCTGTTGAACTTGGCGGCGATGGCGGCCAGCGAGTCGCCGGAGGCCACGATGTAATTGATCTTCGTGCCCTTCGGCAGGTTGGCCGGGATCGGGGTCGCGGTCGGCAGCCGCAGGTCGGGGTTGGGCAGATAGATCTGCTCGCCGGGATAGATGATCTGGGTTGCCGGATCGATGCCGGTCCCGTCTGGACGCGGCGGGTTGAGCATCAGGATCAGCGGAATGCCCTCGGCGCCCAGGTTGTGGGTATCGGAGATGGCTTGAAGGGAGTCACCCTGCTGGACCGTGTACAGGAACGGGCTGCCGGGCGTGCCGGTAGGAGTGAGGCTGGCGGTTGCCGTGATGGTCGGCGTATCGGTGGCGACTGGCGTCTTTGTGGGTGTGAAAGTCAGCGTGGGGGTGGGTGTATCGGTGGCGAAGATGGCATTCAGCGGTTTGCTGGGACCCATCAGCCAGATCACGAGCAATGCGATGCCCGCCAGCACCAGCAAGCCGGCTGCCCCATAGACGAACATGATCGTGCTCTGCTGGCGCTTCTTACGGTACGACGAGATCACATTCCCCATGGAGCTCTTGTTGTCCATATACGTTCTCCTCTGCGGCGCACCCTGGTTGCCCAATACGCCGGAGGGATTCTACCTGAATATGATGATTTTTGGGGTGGCTCAGGCGTGCTGCGCCTGCGCCTTGACGTGCTGGAGGTGTTCCTTGAGGAACTGCCCCGTGTAGGACGCTTTGATTTTCATGACTGTCTCGGGCGTGCCCTCGGCGAGGAGCGTGCCGCCGCGGTCGCCGCCCTCCGGGCCTAGGTCGATCAGCCAGTCGGCTACCTTGATGATGTCCAGGTTGTGCTCGATGATGAGCACCGAGTTCCCAGCATCCACGAGACGCTGCAAGACCTCGATCAGCTTGTGGACATCCGCCGCGTGCAGGCCCACCGACGGCTCGTCCAAGACGTAGAGCGTTCGGCCCGTGGCGCGGCGGGAGAGCTCCTTCGCCAGCTTGACGCGCTGGGCCTCGCCGCCACTCAAGGTGGTGGCCGGCTGGCCGATCTTGACGTATCCCAGGCCCACCTCCTGGAGCAGCGTCAGCTTGTTCATCATGGCGGGAAATGCGGAGAACTCACCGAGCGCATGCTCCACAGTCATGTCCAGCACGTCGGCGATGTTGTGGCCCTTGAATTCCACTTGCAGCGTCTCCCGGTTGAAGCGCTTTCCGTGGCAGACGTCGCAGGGAACGTAAACATCGGGCAGGAACTGCATTTCGATGCGCAGCTCGCCCTGGCCCTGGCATGCCTCACAGCGCCCGCCATGGACATTGAACGAGAACCGGCCCGGCTTGTAGCCGCGCACCTTACTCTCGGGCAGCTCCGCGAACAGCTTGCGGATCTCGTCGAACATGCCGGTGTACGTGCCCGGGTTCGAGCGAGGCGTGCGCCCGATGGGGGACTGGTCGATATTGATGATCTTGTCGAGGTGCTCCGTGCCCTGGATGCGCTCGAACTCGCCGGGCTGCGTACGCGCGCCCATCAGCTGCCCGGCCAGGGCGTTGTAAACGACCTCCGTCATCAAGGTGGACTTGCCGCTGCCAGACACGCCCGTGATGCAGACCAGCCTGCCGAGCGGGATGCTGACGGTAAGGTCCTTGAGGTTGTTGGCACGCGCGCCGATGACCTTCAGGCTCTTGCCGTTGCCCTCGCGGCGCTTCTTCGGCACGGGGATCTGCTTGCGCCCCGAGAGATACTGACCGGTCAGCGAGTGCGGGTTCGCCATGATCTCCTTGGGCGTGCCCTCGGCTACGATCCGGCCGCCGTGCTCGCCGGCCGCGGGACCGAGGTCCACGATCCAATCGGCCTCGCGGATCGTCTCGTCATCGTGTTCAACCACGAGCACCGTGTTGCCAAGATCGCGCAGACCCTTGAGCGTGTTCAGGAGACGCGTGTTGTCGCGAGGGTGTAGGCCAATGGAGGGTTCGTCGAGCACATAGAGGACGCCGACGAGCCGCGAGCCGACCTGGGTTGCAAGGCGGATGCGCTGCGCCTCGCCGCCCGAGAGGGACCCGGCGGAGCGATTCAGGGTCAGGTAATCCAGGCCCACGTCGGCCAGAAATCCCAGGCGGGACTTGATCTCCTTGATGACTCGCTCCGCGATCGTCTGCTGGCGGCGTGTAAGAGCCGAACGCTTGCCCGTCAGCTCGTTGACCCATTCCAGGGTGTGGAGGATCGGCCACGATGTCACTTCAATGATGTTGTGGTCGCCGACCGTCACCGCGATCGCCTCCGGGCGCAGGCGCTGCCCGTGACACACCGGGCACGGCTTGTCGGACATGAACTCGGTGATGCGCTCGCGCATGTACTCGGAGTTGGTCTCGCGGTAGCGGCGCTCCAGGTTTCCGATCACACCCTCGAAATCGCGGGCGAACGTGAACTCGTGCCCGCGGGCGCTCTTGTACTTGATCGGGATCTCCTTGCCGCGCGTGCCGTACAGGACGAGGTCGAGCTGCTCCTTGGTCAGCTCCCGCACCGGCTTGCCCAAGTCGATGCCGAAGTAATGGGCGGCGGCTTCCAGCGACTGCCAGTAGTACCCGCCTTCCTCTCTCGGACCGCTCCATTCCATGGCGACGATCGCGCCCTCATTGAGCGGGAGGTCCTTGTCGGGGATCAGCAGATCGGGGTCTATCTCGAGTTTGCTGCCGAGGCCCTGGCATTCGGGGCAGGCGCCGTGGGGCGTGTTAAACGAGAACGTGCGCGGCTCGATCTCCGGCAGGCTGATGCCGTGAACCGGGCAGGACAGGCTCTCCGAGAAGTGGAGATCATTCGAGGCTGCCTTGGCCTCACCCTTTGCGGCGGCTTTCCCCTGCTGGCCTTCCAGCACCGAGACGGTCAGGAATCCTTCTCCGAACTTGAGTGCAGTCTCGACCGAATCGGTCAGGCGGGTGCGTGCGGCCTTCTTGTCTTCCTCGCTCATGTGGTCGGAAACGACGAGCCGGTCCACCACCGCATCGATGTCGTGCTGCTTATAGCGGTCGAGATTGATCTCATCGTCGAGCGAATGCACCGTTCCGTCCACGCGGGCGCGCACGAAGCCCGCCTTGCGGATCTCTTCAAACACTGCCTGGTAGGTGCCCTTGCGGCCGCGTACCATCGGGGCAAGCACCAGGATGCGGCTTCCCTCGGGCAGCGCCTCGATCGCATCCACCATCTCCTGGGCGGACTGGCGCACCACCTCGCGGCCGCAGATCGGGCAATGCGGGATGCCCGCCCGGGCGAACAGCAGGCGCAGGTAATCGTAGATCTCGGTCACCGTGCCGACCGTGGAACGCGGGTTGTGAGACGTCCCCTTCTGGTCGATGGACACGGCCGGAGAGAGGCCCTCGATGTGGTCCACATCCGGCTTGTCCATCTGTCCCAGGAACTGGCGGGCATACGCCGAGAGGGATTCCACGTAACGGCGCTGTCCCTCTGCAAAAATGGTGTCGAACGCCAGCGAGGACTTCCCGGAGCCGGATAGGCCCGTGATGACCACCATCTTGTCGCGGGGGATGTCGACGGTGATGTTCTTCAGGTTATGGACGCGGGCTCCGACGACGCGGATAGCATTTGCGGTCATGGCAACCTTCGATATGGATAATGGATGAGACGGTCAGACTGCCCAGGGCATGTCCAAAGCACCCCCGCACGACTCTCGTCCCTCCGATGGAGTGAATACAAGTTCTCTCTGTCGAACAGGACGGCTGCCAGATCGCTGCAAGGATGCTTTATTACCGGCAGGAATGTGCTGCAACGCCTGCGGCCATATTCTAGCACATTTGTTTCATTAATAGAGCTTCCGGCGCAAACCTTGATTATACCAAGCGGGTGTTGCAGTGAATGGAAAACAGGTCAGGGAGCATGAGTCAGGTGCAAGGTTTCAAACGTCAGGTGTCAAGTGTCACATGTCAGGTATCATCGTTCATGGACAGATTGTCAGTGTATGCTGATCCAGGAGCCACAGCATGACCCATTATCTATTTGTCCATGAACGATTTCCGATTTCCCATTCATCCATGATCCATTATCCATTATGGTAACTATTCAGCGTGGGAAGTGCGCCGTGCGTGACATCAAAAGCTCCCGTGATAGAATTCATTAATCACGACACACGCTGCGAGGAGACGCATGGTTGATATTCTCGTTGAGGCAATGAGCAGGGCCATCGGGGAAATGCGCAAATGGCCGGAGAAGTCGATACAGGTCTTTCATCATAATGATTCCGATGGGCTGACATCGGGGGCCATCCTGGAATGCGCGCTGCAACGGGATGGATTCAAGGTCCGACGCTTCTGCCTGGAGAAGCCGTATCCGGCGGTCCTGCGAAAGGTCTTTGAACAGGAAGGGAAGCTGCTGATCTTTGCGGACTTCGCCGGCCGGATCGCCCCGCTGCTCTCGGAACTCAACAAAGGTCGGAATCTCACACTGATCCTCGACCACCACGTAGCAGAGCCGTCGACCGAGCCGATGGTCATCAACCTGGACCCGGACTTGTTCGGGCTAAAGGGCGATCGGGATATCTCGGCCTCGACGACCTGCTACCTGTTCGCGGTGACGATGGATCCTGCCAACCGCGACCTGGCACACATTGCGACGATCGGCGCGGTGGGTGATGGCTTCTTCGTGGATGGCAAACTGGTCAGCCAGAACCGCGATGCGGCGCTCGAAGCCGTGAAGCAGGGAAAGGTCGAGATCAGGCCGCACGGTTCCGGGGAGCAGTATCTTCTGCAGACACCGAAGGGGCAATTACGGGTCATTGAGTTCGGTGATTACCTGGACCTGCTGGGCGGCGTCGGCTATTACAAGGGCGGGCCGGATATGGGGGTCAAGGTGTGCCTGGAAGGCGTTACGCCTGAATCGGACCGCATGGTGGAAGAGCTGAAGGCCATCCGGAAGAAGATCTTTGACGACGAGATCGCGAGACTGCATGCAGGTGAGCTCATCCAGGCGCCGCATATCCAATGGTTTGTGGTCGGCGAGCGGTTCTTCCCGATGGGAGTAAAGATGATCGGCGCGTTCTGCGACGCGATCCGGGAAACGAACCTCATCGACCCGAACAAGTACCTGGCCGGCTTCCAGATCATCCCCGATGAAATACCCGGCTTTGGGGCCATCAAGTTCGGGGAGGTGAAGGTGTCGATGCGGGTATCGCCCTACATGGAGGGCGAGGTGCGTGCCAAGCGGGCGATGGGTTTGAACATCCTGCTGCCCGAAGCGACCAGCAGGCTCGGCGGGTTCTCGGATGCATGCCACAGCCTCACAGCCGCAACAACGGTGGGTATCGGCAAGGAAAAGCAATTGATCGAAGAGATGGAAAAGATCATCCAAGGAGAATCGAATGGCTAGCAGCGGATCGGGGTTCGGAAAGACAATTCTGATCGGCGATCAGTTTGTCCTGGAGGAGGTCCCGGCGATCGTCTCTGCAATATCGTATGAGACCGTCACGACCGTGGAACGGCGAAGCTCGGGCGAGGGGTGGACGTTGGAAGACAACCGGATGGAAGTGCCGGGGTACAAGGAGAAAAAGAAGGAGCAGCAGGTAGGCTCCATCAACCGCATCCTGGAAGTGATGAACATCGACGTCAAGAATAACCCGATCAAGATCACAGTGGGCGGCACATTACTGGCGGGCAGCGGCGTGGGCGCGAGCGCGGCAAGCTGCGTCTCGCTGGCGCGGGCGCTGAACGAGGAGTTCAAGCTGGGCTGTTCGATCGAGGAGATCAACCGCGTGGCGTGGCAGGGCGAATTCCCCTATCACGGCGTGGCGAGCGGCGTAGATAATACCGCCTCCACCTATGGCGGCCTGCTCCTGTTCTGGCTGAAGGGCAGCCAGCAGAACTTCGAGAAGATCCCAACGCCAAAGCCGTTCCAGATCGTGCTGGCCAACAGCGGCATTACCGCCAATACCGCGCTCCTGGATGAGGTCAGCGAGCGGCAGAAGAAGGACAACCCGGCGCTGTTCGCCTCCCGCATGCAGACGATCAAGGACCAGGGCCAGGGCATGAAGAAGGCGCTGCTGGCCGGCGACTTGAAGCAGTTGGGACAGCTCATGAGTGAGAATCACAAGCTCCTGATCGAGATGGAGTACTCGCACGAGATCCTCGACACGATGTGCAAGTCTGCGCTCAAGTGGGGGGCCTGGGGCGCCAAAGTAACGGGCGGCGGACGGGGCGGCTATATGGTCTCGCTCACACCCGGAGCGGAACTCCAGGACATGGTCGCTTCCGCCTTTGACAAGCAAGGCTACAAGGTTATCAAGGCGACCATCGGCGGCTAGCCAGCGACGGAGATACAACTCAACAGGACCCTGGGAACTCCGGGGTCCTGTTTTATTTCTTGCGCGGGCAGTGGGCTGATTAGGGAGTGCCGGTGGTGGGCGCCGCCGCAGGTGTCTCGGATGCCGCTGGTGCTCCCGGAGTGCTAGTGCTCACGATACCGCCGCCAGAGACCTTGATGACCACCGAGATCGAGTTGCCGAAGTACTGGCCCGCGGCGTTCTGCAGCCGCCACCAGCCTGTATAGTCGCCCGCATTCGCCGGAGCAATGAGGCTCACAGAGAGCTGCCCCTGCTGACCTGCCGGCACCGCGCTCGGGACCGGAACCGATGCGCCTCCCATCGATTCACCGCTAATGAACACCAGCTTGTAGCTCGTGGTCCATGCGCAGGTTCCGTTGTTCATGACCGTCCAGGTCTTGACGAAATTCTTCCCGGGCGCCAGGACAGTCCCATCCGGTATCGTCACGTCGCTGACGTAGGTCGAGTTATCGCAGCCCTGGGCTCCGCCAGCAGAGGATGTCGCGCTTCCCAGGGTGCTGAGGGTTGCAGAGGTGGGTGAGGCCACCGTTGGGGTGGCGAGCTTGGTCGCGGTGGCGGATGGCGTCAGGGCGAGCTCGGTTGCCCGCTGGGCCTCCAGCGTGAAAAAGGCAGAGGTATAGATCGCATCGACGCTCATGGTGGGAGTGGCGTCTGCCTGGCCAAGGTTGCAGGCGCTGAGCAGAAGGGCGGCCGCCATGCTAATGAGGAGAGTGGGCTGCCAGCCACGGTTTGACGTGTTGCGCATAGATAAAACCTCCTTTTTTGGGTCGCACATTATAGACCAGTACGCATACGGCGATCGGATATGCTAGCGGCACGCGACGGTTGTGGACGGGCGCGCCTTGGGCCGCATGTTATACTTCGCCGACGTCTATGTATGTAACTTCAAGCAGCGGGCGGGGTTATGTGTAGAAAAGCCTCGCCGGTCAGGTTGACCTGTGCCGGATACTGAGCTCCGAGAGGACGAGATACTAGCTCGCGCTGCGGAGGGCGATCGCGATGCGTTCGGCCGACTCTATGAGCTGTATATCGACCGGATCTTCAATTACGTGTACTACCGGACAGGCAACCTGCATGACGCAGAAGACCTGACCGCCCGTGTGTTCCAGCGGGCGATGAACCACATCCACAGCTACACCGACCGCGGACTTCCGTTCTCGGCCTGGCTCTACCGGATCGCCCATAACCTGGTTGCCAACTGGCATCGCGACCGCAGTCGCCGGCAGGAGATTCCCCTCAACGACCTGCCCGTAATTCCATCCAGGGAAGACAAGCCCGAGACGAGCCTGGTCCGATCCCAGGAGCAAGACTCGCTGCTCCGGATGATCCGGCAGCAGCCGGCAGAGCGGCAGCACCTTCTGATCCTCAAATTCGTGGAGAACCTCTCGAACGCCGAGATCGGCCAGATCATGGGGCGCAGCGAAGGGGCCGTTAAAAGCCTCTATCACCGCACATTGCTTTCCCTGCGTGATGACCTGGGCGATCAGAACATCAACCTCGAAGGAGAATAGGGATGCTGCGCATCGTGACGGACGGCGCGGCGGATATGCCGCCCGAGTGGCAAGCGGAATACGACATCCAGATCGTGCCCGTCAACATTCAGATCGGCGGAAAGACGTATCTGCAGTACATCGACCTGGACAACGCGGGCTTCTACAAGATCGTGGAAGAGACGCATGCCATCCCGAAGACCGCCCAGCCGACGCCGCACCAGTTCGCCGAGTTCTACAAGAAGGTCGCGCAGCCGGGCGACACGATCCTCTCGATCCACGTGACCAGCAAGCTTTCCGGGACATACGCCTCGGCTGTGCAGGCGGCGGAGGATGTGAAGGACCTGTTCCGCGTCCTGCCGGTCGACTCGATGGTGGGCTCTGTGGCGATCGGCATGATGTGCCGCGAGGCCCGCAAGATGGATCGGGCCGGGAAGAGCCCGGATGTGATCGTTGCATATCTGGAAGCCGTCAAGCCGCGCATACGCGCCATCTTCACGCTGGATACGCTGGAGTACGCAAGGCTGAGCGGGCGCGTGGGCACCATGCAAGCCGCACTGGCCTCGCTGATGAGCGTCAAACCCATCGCGATCCTGAAAGATGGCGTTCTGAACATGGCCGAGCGGGTGCGCACGCGCAAGGCTTCCATGGCGCGTGTGATCGAGATCGGCGAGAGCGAATTTGGACGCGCACCGGTCTATCTCGGTGTCCTGCAGGCCAACGACATCGCAGCGGGCGAGCTCCTGCAAGCCGAGGCTTGCAAGCACTTCCATGTGGTCGGCGAGCCCGTGATGTCCGATCTCTCCATGTCGGTGGCAGCCAACCTCGGACCCGGAACCGTGGGTTTGGTGTTGTATCCTCTGGAATAGCCACGTAACAAGGGCAGGCAGCAGTTGAGTTGTCTATGAGCAAAGGTGCAAGAATGAGCAGACAGGGGATCGAGTTCGATGCACTGGAAGGGCGCCTGGCAGGCACGCTGCGTCCCGTCCCGCCCCGGGACGAGTTCGTTCAGCGCTTGAGAGGGCACATCCATGTGCCTCAGGGCGCCGAGCTTGCTGTTAGGCTGGAGGAGTGGGTGAGACTCATGCTGCTTTTTGGCGGCATCCTCTCAGGGACGGTCGTCGTCCTGACCTTGTCACGCGCGCTGTTCCACCTGCTCGGCAGAAAGAACGGCTGAGCGCGCCTCCGTCGTGCGGGCGAGGTCCATCGGACCAACAAACCTCCGGAGACATCAAGCTCCGGAGGTTTTCGTCGAGATCGGCGGCAGAAAGTGGCTAGAACGCAGGCCGCTATGGCTTACTTCCAGCGACTGCCTCGCTGAACCGGCGAGCTTCCGCGATGAGATCTACATCGGCCGGCAGATGGAACTCCTCATCCACGCGCAAGGTGAGGAGCGCTGCGGACCTCCGCAAGGAGGCGGGCGCTGCGACATCCTCCGCGACGAGGTTCAGCAGTTCGTACGCGCTCGAAGAGGTGACGCGTTCACCGCGCTGGATGAAGTACTGGCGCGCTGCCATCCCGGCTGCCCGGCGCGCGCACACACGCGCCTGCCCCTCGTTGCCGATCGCCCGGGATTTCTCGGCCTTCTCACATTCGGCTTGCACCTCTGATAACCAGTCCATGTTCGTGCGGTTCCGGACAAATCATACTACCTTCCGCAGTATAATCGGGCGACTTGCTTGGACAGCGAGAAGGGCCTGCTGTTGCGATGTTGACCCTCACTGTCCGGTGCCTTTTCGTTGGAGGAAGCTATGCGATCGAAATCGATAAAAATGGCAGCGGCGCTGGTGGCCTTGAGCCTGGCGATGGCTGCCTGTGGGTTCGGAACCGGCAATGCGCCTAGCCTGCCATCGCTCTCTGCGGGACAGCCCACAGAGATCACCGGGACGTTCAGCTACACCAATGACATTATCACAACTTACTATGTAGAGAACGCCGTGGCGCTTGTCGACATGTACGGCTTCGTGAAGCGCGACAAAGAATGGACCATCCCCGTCGATTCCCAGGCGCTCGGATTCCTGCAGATCGACCCGACCACGAAGACCGGCAAGTACTCCGTAGAGCTGCCGGCGCGGCCCATGGGCCAGATGGTCGATGTCGACAACAACGGCAAGCATGACAACGGCGTGCAGATCTTCGCGGTGACGTACTGGCCCAACCTCACGGGCGGACCCTACTCGGAAGGCGATGACCCATCCAAGGGCTGGCCGAACTACCTAGCCTCCATCGTAACCGACAGCGACAATCAGGACGAGGTGGTGAGCGGCAACCTGGTCGTTTGGGCTCCCGATGCTAACCAGAAGTTCCCCACCGGCTTCGGCGCGGACAAGAAGCTACTCACGGCGGATGACCCGGTTGGGCCGATCCCCGCCGGCTACTCGATCGTCAACCTCGACAAGGAGCCGTTCACGGTCTCCCAGCCGGCCAAGCCGGACCTCACCCTGTTCGAGCCAAAAGAGGCCGCGATCAAGGACTTCTCGAAGGAATCGTACACCAAGGCCTTCGAGGACATGTTCAACCTTGTCCGAACGGACTATGCCTTCAATGGAATAAAGGGCAAGGAACCGGACTGGGATAAGCTGCACAGCGAGCTTCAGCCGCGTGTCGCCGACGCAGAGGCGAAGCATGATGCGAACGCGTTCTACCTGGCGTTGCGCGACTTCAGTTGGGCTTTCAAAGACGGCCACGTAGGATTGAATGGCGGCGACTACGCGGCGCAGGACTTCCAGAAGGCGGTAGGCGGCGGATACGGGTTCGCACTGCGCCAGCTGGATGACGGCAAGGTGATGGTCATCTACGTCATGGATGGCGGGCCCGCAGCGCAGGCCGGTATGAAGGTTGGCGCAGAGGTTTCGCAGTTCAATGGGCAGCCGATCGACGATGCCATTGCGGGTGCCCACTCCTTCTCCAACCAGTCTTCGGACTTCGCGATCCGGTACCAGCAGGCGCGCTATCTGGTGGCTACCGCTCCCGGAACCGAGGCCAAGGTCACGTTCACCAATCCCGGCGAAGCATCCAAGACCGCCACCCTTACCGCTGTTCCCGAGCGCAACAGCTTCTCACGGACCTCACTGTACTACGGCGCGGAGCAGGACCCGCTTCTTCCCGTCGAATCCAGGATCATTGACCAGGGCGATTCACAGGTCGGCTACATCAGCATCAACAGCAACTACGATGACCTGAACCTGGTCGTACGGCTCTTCCAGCGCGCCCTGCAGCAATTCCAGGATCGGAAGATCTCGAACCTGATCATCGATATGCGCTACAACAGCGGCGGCGCGCCGCTGGGGCTGGCTGGTTTCCTGTATGACAAGGAGATCGTGATGGGCCAGCTTGAATACTACAGTAGCGAGAGCAAGAAGTTCGAGCCGGAGGGCGAGCCGGAGAAGGTGACGCCAAACCAGGAGCAATACCACTTCGACAAGATGGCCCTGCTGGTCAGCCCCGCCTGCTTCAGCGCCTGCGAGATCGAGTCCTATGGCTTCAGCCAGGTGCCGGGGATGATGGTCATCGGTCAGTACCCGACAGCGGGTGTCGAGGCAGAGGTCTCCCGAGGGCAGTTCCTGTTGCCCGAAGGCATGTCGCTGCAAGTGCCCTTCGGACGGTTCCTTCTTCCGGATGGAAGCCTGTTTCTGGAAGGGCAGGGCGTGAAACCAACTGTCAAGGTCCCGGTTGATGAGCATACCGCCGCGGCCACGGATGATGTGGTTCTGAAGGCGGCACTCGCGGCCGTAACCGGGCAGGCAGGCGCAGGCGGCGGCACCGCTGCCAATCCAACACCTTCGGCGCCGCTCGCGGCGGCTGGCGCGCCGCCCAAGATGGGCAGCGCGGACCAAGCTATGTCGGCGCTTACATCCGGCGCGCCCTTCCTCGAAGACAAAGCCTCCGAGAAGTACCAGAGCGCAGACTATCAGAAACCCGGCAAGCTGACTTTCACCGTCGGCCTGGCGCCATCCGACCAGGTGGTGTGGGCCTACTACTGGTGTGCGACCACGCAATCGGTCCTGGACGACAATTTCAAGAGCATCAAGCTGAAGTTCATGCTGGATGGCAAGGATGTTACCTCGCAGATGCAGAAATCCGACGTGCCGAATAACGGTCAGCAGTGCAGGGTGTATTTCTCGTCGCTGGGCAATTGGCCCGCCGGCTCGCATCACCTTGCTACGACCGCAACCTTCGCGAACAAGATCAACGATGGCACATCTGATTACCCGGCAGGGGATTACCTTCTCGATTACACTGTGAACGTCCAGTAGCCGACTCACAGGGGCGTAATAACCAGGATAGATACAGCCGGAGGGCAATGTCCCTCCGGCTGTTGGTTGTTACGGCGTCGAGTGAAATG
>Ga0335084_10005459_pt1 | contig 12581 bp, 10 predicted proteins | sample Lox_Sample_44_FD_206721 | JGI IMG/M metagenome (GOLD analysis project Ga0335084, IMG submission 206721) | Soil microbial communities from Loxahatchee National Wildlife Refuge, Florida, United States - Lox_Sample_4.4 | ecosystem: Environmental > Terrestrial > Soil > Wetlands | place: USA...
TGGCGCTGCCGTCGGCCGAGTCTGCCGGCGAATCGATCGCGGCGGTCGCGAGTGTCGCGTCCAAGCCTTCGAGTTGTTCGAGCCAATCGTCGAGCCGGTCTTCGCGTTGCAGCCATTCGAGCGGGGGCACGCCGCGGAACGCCGGCGTTTCGACGTCGAGCGCGGGCGGGTCGAGCGTGCCCTTCACGTCGATGAGGCTCGGAATCAATCCGTGCGCGTCCAGCGTCGCGTACGTCGCCGCGACCGCGTCGACCGTCGTATACGCGTCGGCGCCGAGACCGCGTACCGCGCCGACGGCGCGGAGCACGGTCGGCAGCGCGCCGGTTGCGTCGATCGTCGCGAGCACGTCTGCCGGCACGGACAACGTGAACCGAACGAGCGCCTCCAACACGTCGTGGATACTAACGACTGCGTCGAGGGGTGGACGGCGGCTCAGTTCCGCCGTGACTGCTCGCGCGTGGTCGGCACGAATGCCGGGATAGGCCGCGATCATTCTCTCGTCGATCCGATGTGCTTCGATCAACGCGAACAACGTGCGCGCGAGCGACGGCAGCGCGAAGCAGCGGTAGAACGCATCGAAATCCGATTCGCGGGCCGTCGCGACCGGCTGCGTCGCGTCGGCGATCGCGCGCAGCGCGCTGCAGCGTTCGATCGCGGCGGCGAGGCGAAACTCGAACGTGCCGAATTCGCGGTAGCCGAGCTGATGCAGTGCGAGCAACCGATAGATGCGCCGATTGCCGGCCGCGTTCGCATCGCGTTCGATGCGTGACGGCAGAAACAACGCCTTCGAGCTGAGCGCCGCCCGATCGGCGCGCACGCCGACCGCATCGCCGGAGAAGGTCTCCGACGCGCGCACCTCGTACGCGTTGCCGGTGATCGCTTGCGCGAACAGCGCGAGCCGCCGCTCGACGTCGAGCAGCTCGACTGCGGGGTGCGTCACGGCAGAACGACGTCGACGACGTCGGCGACCGCCTGCTGCACGGTCGCGTCGTCGGACACGGCGTGCACGATGCCGATCTCGCACGCGCGGCGCGGATCGATGCCGCGGCGAATCAGCGCGCCGGTGTATGTCAGGAGGCGCGTGCTGACGCCGTCGTCGAAACCTTGGTCGGCGAGTTGGCGCGTCTTCGCGCCGATGACGGCGAGCCGTTCGGCCGTCGTCGCATCGACGCCGCTCTCGTGCGCGATGATGATCGCCTCGCGCTCCGCGTCCGGGTAGTCGAATGCGATCGCGACGAAGCGTTGTCGCGTGCTCGGCTTCAAATCCTTCAGCACGCTCTGGTAGCCGGGGTTGTACGAAATGACCAACAGGAAGTCGGGATGCGCCGGCAGGAGTTCGCTCGTTTTCTCGATCGGCAGCATCCGCCGGTGGTCCGTCAGCGAATGGATGATGACGGTGGTGTCCTTGCGCGCCTCGACGACCTCGTCGAGATAGCAGATCGAGCCCGCGCGTACCGCGCGCGTCAGCGGACCGTCGAGCCACACTGCTTCGTCGCCGCGCAACAGATACCGGCCGACGAGATCGGTGCCGGTCAGATCCTCGTGACAGCTCACCGTGATCAGCGGTTCATCGATCAGCTGTCGCGACGATTCCTGCTGTCGATACAGCTTCCACGTCATGTACTCGACGAAGCGCGTCTTGCCGCAACCGGTCGGCCCCTTCAGCAGCACCGGCAGGCGCGCCTCGTACGCGGCCTCGAAGACCTCGATTTCGTCGCCGATCGCTAGATAGTACGGCGCGTCGGCGTGCGTCATGGGACGAACGCTTCGCGCCCGCGTCGAAACGTCAGGAACGTCTGGCCGGCGTTGCGGTTCGTCAGATGTCGCCCCCACATCGGGTGCTTCATGCTGCGCACCTCGTGCTCGATCTCGCACAGGTTCTCGTTGCCGCCGTTCGGATCGACGATTGCCTGGAACCGGTACTGGTGTTGGTCGGATTCCTCGGTGACGAGCGACTTCGTCACGAGCCAATCGTGCGCCGCCGAGAAGTTCGCGACGTAGATCGCGACGTGGTGGCCGTCGTAGTCGGCGACGTCGTCGGTCTCGACGAAACGCAGCGTCTGGCTCGTGCCGATCTGCACCTCAGCTCTGCCGTCGGTTTGCGTGGCCGGTGCCGCGAATATCTCTCGATAGAACCGCGCGATGCCGGCGGTGGTACCGCGCGGTACGTCCATGTCGAGATAGCGGATACCGAGCGACATCACGTCGTCCGGCGCGTGGCAACGGATTTGGTTGCCCCATGGACACGTCATCGCGACGCAGTCGCCGATCGTGCGCCAGGCGAATTGCGTGTCCTTGAGCGCCCGGCCGACTTGCTCCAGGCGCCAGCGCAATTGATCGAGGTCCGGCACGACGAGCCCGATCACGCCGCGGAATTTCTGCGCCTTGCCTTGCGGCAGGTGGAACTGCTGGTCGCCGACGTTGACCCACATGTTGTTGAAGTTGAACACGCCGAAGTCGACGTACGGATCGCGCGTGAAACCGAGCCCCGACACGTAGAACATTGCCGCCGTATTCTGGTCCGGCACGGTCAGGTTCAGGTGCTCCAACGCGAGGATGTTGCCGACGTCTTCGGCAGCGCGATCGAACGATCTTTTGGCAACCACGATGGTTCTCCTGCGGCATCGGATCGGGTCTGCCATTAAAGCAGACTTGTCGCTGCAAGCCATAACCTCCGACAATCCTGACGTTCAGACATTGCGACGGGGTGCACGATGGCCGACGACAGCGAGCTCCTCGACGCGACGACCGCGCTGGTTCCGCCGTTGTTGACCGCGCTCGAAGCGCTGGCGTTCGCTGGCCGCCACTTGCATCCGCCGCATCTGCCGCGCATCGCGGGCGTGCTCGAGCCGTATGTTCCGCCGCTGCGCGACGGTGTGCAGCGCTTCGCCACGGTCGCGTGGCCGGAGGATCTCGAATTCTTCAAATCGCAGCTCACGATCGCGGCCGGCGCGGCGCTCCGCGCGCTGGACGGCGTGCAACAGGCCGCCACCGATCCGAACGGTGTGATGCGCGCGTATCGCTCGATGCGCCAGAGCACGCTCGCCGTCGAAGCGCTGTATCCGCTCACGTTCATGCTGCCGCCGGTCAGTCGCTTCTTCCTCGAACCGACGCGCCGCGACGACGACGCACTGGTGCAGCGCATCGCCGCAGCGGATCCGTCGCGCGACGAGGTCGGCATCCTAAACGCCAACAACTCGCGCGAGTCGCGCGGCGGTTTCTCGATGTACGTGCCGGAGTACTACGACGCGTCGCAGCGTTGGCCACTGATCGTCGCGTTGCACGGCGGCAGCGGGCACGGCGCCGACTTCCTGTGGACGTGGTTGCGCGAAGCGCGTACGCGCGGCTGCATCCTGGTCAGCCCGACGTCGCAGGAAGGCACGTGGTCGCTGATGAATCCGTCGCTCGACGGCGATTCGCTGCGCGGTTTGGTGCGGCGCGTGTCGGAGCGATGGTCGATCGACGCCGACCGGGTCTTGCTGACCGGCATGTCCGACGGCGGCACGTTCTCGCTGCTAACGGGTTTGATCGACCGCGGTCCGTTCACGCATCTGGCGCCGATCTCGGGCAGTTTTCACCCGATGCTGATCGAAGCGGCCGGCGACATCGGCGGCCTACCGATCTATCTCGTGCACGGTGCGCTCGATTGGATGTTCCCGATCGAGATGGCACGCGCGGCGCACCAAGCGCTCGCCGGCGCCGGCGCGAACGTGACGTTCCGGGAAATCGGCGATCTGTCGCACACGTACCCGCGCGACGAGAATCCGAAGATTCTCGATTGGTTTCTCGCGACGGACTCGTTGCCGCCTACAGCGTGACTTTGCGAAACGTCACCCACTGATCGCCGTCGTGCACCGGTACCGCAAGATTGCCTCGGGCGCGCGTGAGCGCGTCGGCGATCGGCGGCAATGGACGGCTCGTGTCGGTGACGTACGCGTCGAACGTCGGCGCCGCGGCATCGACCTCGATCGCGAACCCATCGGGCGGCGGTGCGTGGATGCGCACGATGTAGTAGTCGCCCTTCGCTTGCAAACCGACGGCTCGACCGGCGACGCGAATCGCGCTCACATCGGCCGATTTCGGGACGACGAGTGCAATCGACGCAACGCCGTCGGCGGGACGCAACGAGATCGCGTGCGTCTTGCCGTTCACCGGCTGCACGGCAAACGTCGATGTGGCACGCCCGACGAAGTCGGCCGGTGCGACCTGAACGGCGTCGTCGAACCACGGCATCGGCGCCTGCTGTGGGGTGAACCGGGCGGCGTCGCTCACCGCCGTCGGTAACGGGGTCTCGCTCCACGCGACATAGTTGGATCGTTGGGCGTCGAGGTCGACGACGTAGATCAGATTCAGATGCTGAGGATATTCTTCCGAATACTGCGTCGCCCAATGCGCCCACACCAGGCCGGCGAGCGTCGCCGTGACGGCGGCCCAGCGCGGCCACTTGGCGCGACCGCGATCGAGCAGCGGCAGGAGCGTGACGGCGAGCAGCGCGAGCGGCGCGTAGATCGCCGGCGCTGCGCCGAACCCGAGGGTCGTTTCGCCTGCGCTCGCGAGCGGCAACATGAAGTTGCCGGCGACCAGCACGTTCGCGATCGCCGCCGTGCAGCGAATCGCCGGCCGATCGAGCGCCGAGGCGAACGCGAGCACGACGATCACGACGGTCGCGACGACGGTCGCCGGTAGCAGCAGCGGCGTCGCGAGCGGCAGGTAATAGGCGAGCGCCAGCGTCGCGATCGCCCACGTCCACCACGCCGAGAGCAGCGAGTTCCAGAAGCCGACGCGCCGCACGAGCGGACGCTGCAGCAGCAGCGCGACCACCGGCACCGCGTAGATCACGAGCCGCCACGGCCACGGATCGGTCGGCCACGGGGCGCGTTGCCCGGCGAGAGCGTCGATCAACGCGAGCGCGCCGATTTCGAACAGCACGATCGTCGCGAGCGTCGTCCCGACGATGCCGAACGCCCCGGCGAAATGTCCGATGCCTTGCCAGCGACGCCAAGTCGCGAGTCCCAACACGGCGACGCTGGCGATCGCGAGAAACAACCCGGTCTGCGGTCGATACGCGAGCCAGATCGTCTGCGTCAGCGTCGAATAGACGTAGTTCGGCGCGCGCTTCGACAAGTCGGCATGCGACAGTGCGCGCACCAACGGGAGCGCGTTGTCGCCGTGGTGCTGCAAAGTGGCGTCGCTCAAGTTTGCGATCGAATCGCGCAACGTATGGTAATGGTTGCGTTCGTTGCCGAACGCGAAGTCGACGCCCGGCTTGGCAGCGTTCATTGCGACCGACAGATCGGTGTTGATCGGCAATCGATTGAACACCTCTTCGGCGACCGACGATGCGACGGCATCCCGAGCGACTCGTCGGAACGCGTCGAGAACCGCGCCGCTGTCGGGCCCGCTACGAAACAGCTGAGACGGGCCCGATGACCCGGCTCCCTCGAGGTTGATCACGGCGGCGACGTCGTTCGCCCACGGGTGTTGCGCGAAGAACGCTTCGGCACCGAGCAGCCCCGGCTCTTCACCGTCGGTGAACGCGAAGGCGATGGTGTTGTGGGGCGGCGGCGCCGCTTTGAGGATCCGCGCGATTTCGACGAGGGCCGCGACACCGGCACCGTCGTCGCCTGCGCCCGGCGCGTACGGCACCGAATCGTAGTGCGCCATCAACAGGAGCGTCGCGGGTACCTGCCCGTCGATGCGTGCGAGGACGTTCTGTACACGTCCGCAGCCGGGCCAGCGGGTGCTGCACCCGAGCGCGTCCTGGACCTGCGGCGTGAAGCCTAGTTCCGTGAGACGCTCGATCAGCCGCACCTTCACGCGTTCGTTGGCGTGGCTACCGATCGGATGCGGCGTTTCGTCACCGAGCAGCCGGACGAGTTCGGCACGGGCTCGCGCGGCGGAGAAGACGTCCGCGGGGGCGTCGGCGCCGAGGGGCGACGGCGGTTGGGCGCGCAACGCGGCGAAAAGGCCGACGATGGCGAGCAATACGAAGCAGATGCCGAGGCCGGCGGCGGCGAATTTCGACGCGCCGCGCGGCATCGTTACGCGATGACTCCGCGACTGCCGAGCGCCGATCCCATCAACTGCGCGAAGTTGCCGCGATAGAACGCAAGACGGACTGCGTCGTCGGCATCGTCGAGCGACGTTTCAAAGCGCTTGATCGGATTGCGGCCGCCTTCGACGTGCGGGTAGTCCGACGAGAAGAGCGGGATTTCCGGTCCGGCTTCTCGAACGATCCAGCCGACGTCCTCGGTCGGATACGGGGTCGCGCGCAATTGCCGTCTAACGTATTCGCTTGGCCGCATCGAGAGTTTCTGCAGACGCTCTTCGTGCCGCGCGAACGCGTCGTATGCGCTGTCGAGGTAGCGCATCCAACTCGGAATCCAGCCGGCGCCTTGTTCGATCACGCCGAACATCAGCTTCGGATGCCGCTCGAAGATGCCGTCGATGATCAGCGTCGCGAGCGTTTGCATCACCGGCGTCGGGATCGCCATGTAGTCGACCGAGCGGAAGTTCTCGGCGCCGCCGTGGAAGTCAGGCGGTACCGGCAGGCCGTTCTTGAAGTAGTTTGGATCGAGCAGCACGCCGCCGCCGCCGACGTGGAACACGACCGGAATGCCGGCTTCCTCGGCGATCGCCCACAGCGGGAACAGACCCGTATGGCTCGGCGAGTGGTGACGTGGACACATCGACGGAACCAGCAACGCCGAGAATCCGTCGGCGACCGCACGTTCGCCGATCGCGCGCGTGCGCGCGAAATCGGCGAGCGGGATGTAGGCGGTCGGTAACAAGCGTCGATCGACGCTGCAGAAATCGAGCATCGCGCGGTTGTGCGCGTCGGCCGTGCCGTAGATCAGGTCGAGGTCGGAGCTTTCGCGTTCGAGGCGCGCGCTGTAGCCGTTGACGAACGTGTTGAACACCAATTGGCTCGCGAAGCCGAGCAGGTCGAGCGCGCGCGGCCGATCTTCCTTGAAGTACGCACCGGTCGCGGCCCAGTTCTTGCGCAGCAAGATCTCGTCCGCGTCGAGCGCGCGATATGCGGGATCGCGTTGCCGTGCGAGCGTCCGTTCGAGTTCGGTGAGGCTGGTCGCGACCGCTGCGCTGCCGTCGAAACCGAGTAAGTGATGCTTGACGCGCTCGCTCGCGAATTCGGCGAGCATCTCGGCGGTCTCCATGATGTGCGCGTCCGCATCATGGACGATGCGCCCCTCGACGTACGGCATGACTCAAACCCCTCCACGGCTCTCGCGAGCCTTGCTTCGCATCGGCGCGGAGCGCCGATGAACAAACGTGTTACAGGGGGCGGTCATTTCGGTGGAAACGGCAGCGCCGTCCCGTCGAACATCTTCACGTCCATGCTCTTCGGCGGATGCTTGCGAATCGCTTCGTTGAACGCCGCCATGTGCGGCAGCGTGAAATGGGTCTTCAGCGAGGCGATGTCCTTCCAGTGCTCGATGATGCGCATCTGCGTGGGGTTGTTGACCTCGGTGCAGAACACGTACTCGACGCAGCCGGGCTCCGCCCGGCTCGCCTTTTCCATCGCGGCAATCGCGGCTTTCATGGCTTCGACGGCGCCGGGCGTCGTTTCGATCTTCACGTTCAATACGATCACGGTTCCTCCCCTCGGAACTTGCGTATGCGGACTGTGACGGTCGCCGTGAGGCGTGTCAGCCGCGAACGAGCTTACCGGGCAGCGCCCCGGTGTGTTGCCCGTCCACAAAGATCGGCACGCCGCGTTTCACGATGTGGCGATAGCCGTCGACGCGCTGCACGAGCCGCTTGCCGCCGGTCGGCAGATCGTAGATCGCTTCCGGCCGGTGCAGATTCAATTTTTCGAAGTCGATCACGTTGAGGTCGGCGAGCTTGCCGGCCGCGAGCAAGCCGCGGTCGTTCATGCCATACGCCGTTGCGGTGTCGAACGACAGCTTCTTGACGAGATACTCGAGCGGCAACTGTTCGCCCTTCGTGCGGTCGCGCGCCCAGTGCGTCAGGATGAACGTCGGCATGCCGGCGTCGGCGATGACGCCGCAGTGCGCGCCGCCGTCCGACAGGCCGAACATGATGTTCGGGTGCTGCATGTTCGCGCGGAAGAAGTCGAAGTTGTACGTGCGATAACCGCCGAGCGGTTGATAGAAGAGTTCCTTGCCGTCGTGGTCGACCAAGAGGTCGTACATCACCTCGAACGGATCGCGGCCGGCACGCTGCGCGATGCCGGCGACGCTGTCTTCGCGGTTCGGTTCGTAGTTCGGCTTTTCGCCGAGCGGGAAGATCTGCCACAACAGTTCGTCGAGGCTCGCCGCCGACAGCGTCCGTGTCAGCGTGCTGTGTTCCGCGAGAATCTTCGCCTTCATCGCCGGATCGCGCATCTTGCTGACGAGCTGATCGAGGGGCAGGTTCTTCAGCTCGGCCGCGTACGTCGGGTGCCGCATGAAGACGTGGAAGTTCGACTGCAGGCCGTGCAGCACGCCGGTCGGGCGGCCGGCCATCTGCGGCCGCACTTCGATGCCGTCGCGGCGCGCGGCTTCCGCGATGTTGAACATCTTGTTGCCTTCGTACGCGCCGGCCGAGGTCGCGACGAGCGTGACCGAACGGCCGGTCGCGTAGGCGAATTGCTTGACCCACGCCCACTCGTCGTCGCTGCCGAGGTGATCGGAGACGAGTTCGAAGACGCCGTGATCGAGCCCCTTCATCGACATGCCGAGCGCCAACATTTCGTCGCTGCCGGCGAACGTGCCCGGCACGTGGATGCCGTGCTTGTCCTTGTGCAAGAGCGTCCGCGAACTCGAGAAGCCGAGCGCGCCGGCGGCGATGCCGTCGTGGACGATCTGCGCCATCTGCTTGATTTCATCGTCGGTCGGCAGATCGTCTTGGGTGTTGCAGCGTTCGCCCATCACGTACGCGCGCACCGCGCCGTGCGGAACCTGCGTCGCGACGTCGATCGCGCGCGGCATTTCCTCGAGCGCGTCGAGATACTGCGCGAAGCTCTCCCAACGCCAGTCGATGCCTTCGGCGAGCGCGCTGCCGGGGATGTCCTCGACGCCCTCCATCAATTCGATCAGGAATTTCTCGTGACCCGGCCGCACCGGCGCGAAGCCGACGCCGCAGTTGCCCATCACGACCGTCGTCACGCCGTGCCAGCTCGACGGCGCGAGGATCGGATCCCACGTCGCTTGGCCGTCGTAGTGCGTGTGGACGTCGACCCAACCCGGCGTGACGAGACAGCCCGTCGCATCGATCGTCTGGTGTGCGCCGCCGTCGACGACGCCGACGGCGGCGATGCGATCGCCGTCGATCGCGATGTCTGCGTTCCGGCGCGGATTGCCGCTGCCGTCGACGACGATGCCGCCGCGAATGATCAAATCGTGCACGGTGTTCTCCTCCCAGTGCGTGTGGTCAAGGAATTTGCGGATCGAGCGACGTTAATGGATGTGATTTACCTTGTCCACGCGAACGCCGCGGTCCGATCGACATTCGGTTGATTACTGTATGCATATACAGTTAGAGTCGCGCTCCCGGTCGACGAGATCCGCATCGTGACGAACCCACCGAAACCGATCGTCAAAGGCCGCGGCGCGCTGTCGAATCCCGCGGGTCGTTTCCAGATTCGCATCACCGAAGTGTTCGACGACGGATGGGGCGAGGACCCGACCCCGGACACGCAGCCGGCGACGCAACTCTTCCCCGACAAGACGAAGAACATCATCGCGCGCAATCAGTCGCCCGACGTCGCGTTCGATCAGTCGATCAATCCGTACAAAGGTTGCGAGCACGGCTGCGTGTACTGCTTCGCGCGACCGACGCACGCGTATCTCGACTTGTCGCCCGGCATCGATTTCGAAACGAAGATCTTTTACAAGACGAACGTGCGCGAGCGGTTGGTCGATGCGCTCGGCAAACCGGGCTACGTCTGCAGTCCGATCGCGCTCGGCGCGAACACCGATCCGTATCAGCCGGTCGAGAAGAAGCTGAAGATTACGCGGCAGATCCTCGAGACGCTGAGCGCGTGGCGCCATCCGGTGACGATCGTCACGAAAGGCGCGCTGGTGTTGCGCGATCTCGACATTCTCGCGGAGATGGCGTCGCAGGGGCTCGCGCAGGTCACGATGAGCATCACGACGCTCGACAATAGCCTGAAGACCACGCTCGAGCCGCGCGCGGCGGGCCCGGCGGCGCGGCTGCGTTGCGTGCGCGAGCTGACCAAAGCGGGCGTGCCGGTGAGCGTGCTGATGGCGCCCGTGATCCCGGGGCTCAACGACGATGAAATCGAATCGGTCGCGGCCGCCAGCGCCGCCGCCGGCGCGATCCGCCTAGGGTACGTGCTGCTGCGCCTGCCGTACGAATTGAAGGAACTCTTCCGCGAGTGGCTGCACGCGCACGTGCCGGAGAAGGCGGGGCGCGTGATGAAGCTCCTGCGCGAGATGCGCGGCGGACGCGACTACGATTCGCAGTGGGGTCAACGCCAGAAGGGCACGGGTCCCCTTGCGGAACTGTTGGCGCGCCGCTTCGAGCTGGCGCGCACGAAATACCATCTCGACGGTTCGCGCGCGCTCGACCATCTGCGTACCGATCTCTTTCGTGATCCGAACGCGGTCGAGCAAGACGATCTGTTCGCCTGACGACCCAGCCATCGCGACGCTCGCCGATACGACGGCAGCAGCGGCATGCGCCAACGGGCGTGTTCGGTCTCGCGAGCGTGCGCGCGGTCGACGATAATTCTCGGCGGTTATCCGGGCGGCGCTGTCGTTGACCACCGAGCGTTTCGAGTTGACCTATCGCGATCGGCCGGTCGTCGTCGAGGTCGTCGACGGCCGCGAGCTCGTGTTGCGACTCGACGGTGTCGAGCGCAAGCGCCGCGAACGCAACGGCGTCGAATGCGTCTACGTGTGGACGAATGTAGAGTTGCACTGGGAGGAGCACCATTTCATCGAGGCGCGGTGGTGGCCGGCGAGCGGCCGCGTGCAGGTCACCGTGAACGGTAAGACGCTCATGGAGGCGTCGATCGAACAAAGGGATTGAGCAGATGCTCATCGTCAACCTCAGCCTGACGCTCGACGGCGTGATCCAGGCGCCGGGACGCCCCGACGAAGACACGCGGGGCGGCTTTGCGTTCGGTGGTTGGGCGACGCCGTATTTCGATCCGCTCATGGGTCCGCAAGGCTCGGGTCCCGCGCCTGGACTGTTGTTCGGCCGGCGTACGTATCAAGACTTCTATGCGGTCTGGCCGAACCGCAAGGGCAATCCGTTCACGACGATCCTCGACAACGCGCAGAAGTACGTCGCGTCGCGCACCCTCACCGAGCCGTTGCCGTGGCAGAACTCGACGCTGCTGCGCGGCGAAGCAGCCACGTCGGTGGCGACGCTGAAGGCGGAATCGAAGCGCGACCTGCTCGTGCTCGGCAGCGTCGGTCTCGTCCAGACGTTGATGCGTGCGAATCTGATCGACGAATACGTGTTGTCGATCCATCCGCTCGTGCTCGGCAGCGGCGCACGTCTCTTTCGAGACGGCGGCCGGCACGCGGCGCTCGAGCTGCTCGACGCGAAGTCGACCAAGACCGGCGTCGTGATCGCGCGCTACAAACCGCGGCGGACCTGACGCTTCGACAGACTCAGTGAACGGTGTGCGAAGTCGGCGCGTTGCGCGCGTTCAGCATCGCCTTCAGCAACGTCGCCTTCTGAATCGGCTTCGTCACGTAGTCAGTCATGCCGGCCGCTTCGGCGCGGCGACGGAACTCCGGCATCGCATGCGCGGTGAGCGCGATGATCGGTGTGGCGGCGCGCCGGCTGGAGCGTTCGAGCGTGCGGATGTGTAGCGTCGCCGAGTAGCCGTCCATCTCCGGCATTTCGCAGTCCATCAACACGACGTCGATGTCGTTGCTGTGCGTGCCGAACATCTCGACGGCTTCTTGACCGTTCTCGGCGAAATGCACGATCGCGCCCCAATTGTTCAGCATCTTGCCGACGACCAACCGGTTCGTGCGATTGTCTTCGGCGACGAGCACGCCGACGTCTTCGAGCGGTCGTGCGTCCGAGCGCGTCGCCGTTTCTTCGGTGGCCGGATGCATCAAGCGGGCGAGCTGTGCGAACAACACCGGCCGCGCGAGCACCGCACCGCCATCGAATCCTTCGCCGATCCACGCGATCGTTGCGCCGTTCGCATCGAGTTCGCCGCCCGACTCGACGCACGTCTCGTCGAGAATCAGCACGTCGTCTGCCGACAGCGCATGCGCTGCGAGCGCGTCGGCGTCGTCCAGCACCGTGAAATTCGGCGTCCATCGGCGCATGACCAGGCCGATCGAGCGCGCCAGTGCGTCGTCGTCGGTGACGAGATACACGCGCTTCGGCGTGGGCAGCGGTCGTTCGACGGCGTCGACCGGCTGCGCCGAGATCGAGAACGCGAGCGTCGTGCCGACGCCCAATTCGGTCGTAACTTGGATGTCGCCGCCGAGCAATTCGATTAGGCGCTTCGAGATCGCAAGTCCGAGCCCGGTGCCGCCGTAGCGGCGGCTGATCGACGAGTCGGCTTGGCGGAAACGATCGAAGAGCAGCTTCGCGTCCTCCGATGCGATGCCGATGCCGGTGTC
>Ga0335084_10005460_pt1 | contig 12581 bp, 2 predicted proteins | sample Lox_Sample_44_FD_206721 | JGI IMG/M metagenome (GOLD analysis project Ga0335084, IMG submission 206721) | Soil microbial communities from Loxahatchee National Wildlife Refuge, Florida, United States - Lox_Sample_4.4 | ecosystem: Environmental > Terrestrial > Soil > Wetlands | place: USA: Florida...
TCGCTGCGATGAGGGAGCAAATCCAGCAGCACTTTGCGGAGTTCTGCAATCAGGGCTTTCGGACCCTGGGCGTTGGGTACAGGAATATGGGCACGGGATCGGCCATCAGCAAGACCGACGAAGCCGGCATGACGTTCCTGGGATTCCTCGTGCTCTTTGACCCGCCCAAGGCCGACATCGTCAAGACCATCGGGAGCCTGAAGGCCCTCGGCGTCTCCCTGAAGATTATCACGGGCGACAACCATCTGGTCGCCGCCAATGTCAGTCGCCAGATGGGACTATCCACCACACGCATCGTCACCGGATCGGACCTCCGCCAGATGAGCGATGGCGCGCTGCTCAAGCAGGTGGGTGACGCGGACGTCTTCGCGGAAATCGAACCCAATCAGAAAGAGCGCATCATCCTCGCCCTCCGCAAGGCCGGCAATGTCGTGGGGTACATGGGTGACGGCATCAATGACGCGTCCGCGCTCCATGCCGCCGATGTCGGCATATCCGTGGAGAGCGCCGTGGATGTTGCCAAGGAGGCGGCGGACATCGTGTTGCTCGAAAAGGATCTGTCGGTGCTGGTGCAGGGGGTGCGGGAGGGGAGGATGACCTTTGCGAACACGCTGAAGTATGTGTTCATGGCGACCAGCGCCAATTTCGGCAACATGTTCAGCATGGCCGGGGCGTCCCTCTTTCTGCCGTTTCTCCCCCTGCTGCCCAAGCAGGTGTTGCTCACCAATCTCATGACCGATTTCCCCGAGATGACGATCGCGACCGACAGCGTGGATCCAGAAATGGTTGCCTATCCTCGGCGCTGGGACATCAAGGCCATACGGAAATTCATGATGACCTTCGGCCTGGTGAGTTCGGTGTTTGATTACCTCACCTTCGGCGTCCTGCTGTTCATCCTGCATGCCACGCCGGATCAGTTCAGAACCGGCTGGTTTCTGGAGTCCGTGGTGTCGGCGGCGTTGATCGTGCTCGTTATTCGAAGCCGGAGGCCGTTCTTCAAGAGTCGACCGTCGAGATATCTGTTCACGGCAACCCTCTTGGTCGTACTCGTCACGCTGTTCTTACCCTTCACCCCGCTTGGGCCGGGTCTCGGATTCAGCCGCTTGCCAACTGCGTTCTCCCTCCTCATAGGGATCATCATATTGGCCTACATTGTCGCGGCGGAAATGGCGAAGCGGATGTTCTACAGAAGAGTGAAGTTCTGAAGAAATGATCCACGAGACTTCGCCTCTGAGAAGGAGACCTCACGCTTGAAGGTGAGCAGCATGACCGTTCGCGAGACCCTGCTCCATCTGCGGGCGCGCCTCCGCCGAAACGGCTTCGCACAACCGGGCGCCGGTGACGAGCCACCGCTGCGGTCGGAGCTGTTCAGCAGCGACCAGATGGAGCAACACGGGAAGTACCTGGCGGGCTTGCATCGGTTGGATCCGGGACGCGCCCCGGACCGGCTTCTGACGCGGCTGGCCGAGAATGAAGGCGTCCTGGTTGGTGCTTGCAATCTCCTAACAACAGCGGTCAAGGTGAACCGCCGGATTGCGCCAGCCGGGGAATGGCTGCTTGATAACTTCTACCTGATCGAAGAGCAGATTCGCACGGCCCGGCGACACCTACCCAAGGGGTACAGCCGGGAACTGCCGCGCTTGCTGAACGGCCCATCGGCCGGGCTTCCGCGCGTGTACGACATCGCGCTGGAGATTATCTCGCACGGCGATGGTCGGGTGGATCCGGAGAGTCTCAGCAGTTCCGTGGCCGCCTACCAGACGGTGACCGTCCTGAAGTTGGGCGAATTGTGGGCCATCCCGATCATGCTGCGCCTGGCCCTGATCGAGAATCTCCGACGCGTTGGAGCCAGGATCACCGCCGACCGGACCGACCGCAACCGCGCCGACTACTGGGCGGACCAGATGACGGAGATCGCCGAGAAAGATCCAAAGAGCCTGATTCTCGTGATCGCTGATATGGCGCGGTCGAGCCCGCCTCTGGTTAGCTCGTTCGTCGCGGAATTGGCCCGCCGGTTGCGGGGACAAGGCCCCGCTTTGGCTTTGCCCCTCACCTGGATTGAGCAGCGACTCTCCGAGTCCGGCTTGACGATTGAGCAGTTGGTGCAGTCGGAGAACCAACAACAGGCCGCCGATCAGGTATCCATTAGCAACAGTATCGGCAGCCTCCGATTTCTGGGGGCGATAGATTGGCGCGAGTTCGTCGAAACGATGAGCGTTGTCCATCAGGTGCTGGGTGAGGATCCGGGGGGAGTCTACGGCAAGATGGATTTTGCCACCCGGGATCGCTACCGTCACGTCGTGGAGGAGGTAGCCAAGAGCAGCCGACGACCGGAAAGCGAGGTGGCCCGCGAAGCGATCCGATTGGCCCGTGAGGCCGCATCCCGGGGTGGCAGCGACGATCGACCAGCCCATGTTGGTTTCTACCTGATCGACAGGGGATTGCCGCAGCTCGAACAAACGGCGGAGGGATGTCAATCTACCCTCGAGGCTCTTCGGCGATTAAGCCGTCGATTCTCCTTGCTTTACTACCTGGGCACGATCTCGCTGATTACGGCTATTCTTACCGGGAGTTTGTTGGCGAAGGCGCATGCCAGCGGGTACCACGATTGGCTACTCGCGCTGATCGGTATCCCCTTGCTCCTGTGCGTCAGTCATCTGGCGGTGGCGGTGGTGAACTGGCTGGCGACGTTACTGGCGACGCCGCATTTGCTTCCGCGAATGGACTTTTCTGGAGGAATTCCGCCGGAATCGCGCGCCCTGGCCGTTATCCCGTCGGTGCTCACGAGCCCCCAAAGCGTCGAGGATCTGGTCGAGGCCCTGGAAGTTCGGTTTCTGGCCAATCGGGACGAGTACCTGTATTTCGGGCTGCTGACGGATTTCCGGGACGCCCATGAGGAAACACTCCCGGAGGACGAACCGCTGTTACGGCTGGCCCAGAAGAGAATCGTAGGGTTGAATGAAAAGTACCGGGGCCCAAAGGCCGACACATTCTTCCTCTTTCATCGCCCGCGCCGCTGGAATCCGCGCGAGCATATCTGGATGGGCTACGAGCGGAAGCGAGGAAAGCTTGCAGAATTGAATTCGCTTCTGCGCGGCGCGTCAAGGGATCGCTTCTCCCTCATCGTTGGGGGTATTACCGTCTTATCGAACGTGAAGTACGTGATCACCCTGGACACGGATACGCAACTCCCCCGCAATTCGGCATGGCAGTTTGTCGGAGCCATGGCGCACCCGCTGAATCGGCCTCGGTACGACCAAGACAAGCAGCGTATCGGTGAGGGGTACGGCATCCTCCAGCCGCGCGTGGCCTTAAGCTTGCCGGGAATGAACCGTTCGCGATACGCGCGACTGTGCGGGAGTGAGCCAGGCGTCGACCCGTACACCCGGGTTGTCTCCGATGTGTACCAGGACGTGTTCGGTGAAGGCTCATTCATCGGCAAGGGGATCTATGATGTCGATGCGTTCGAGTGGGCCCTCAAGGGGCGTTTCCCCGAGAACCGGATCCTCAGCCACGACCTAGTGGAAGGATGCTACGCGCGGGCGGGACTGTTGAGCGATGTGCTGTTGTACGAGGAATATCCATCTCGCTACAGCGCGGACGTAAGCCGTCGGCACCGCTGGATTCGCGGGGATTGGCAAATTGCCCGCTGGCTGCTGCCAGGCGTTCCCGGCCCCGGCCCAGGCCGCCTGAAGAATCCGCTCTCCGGGCTGTCCCGATGGAAGATTTTCGACAATCTTCGTCGGAGCCTGGTACCGGCGGCGTTGACCCTGCTGTTGCTCCTCGGCTGGACCGTCTTGTCGCCGCCTTGGTTATGGACCCTGGTGGTGATCGGAACCATCCTGATTCCTCCCTGGATTGCCTCCATCCTGGATATGTTCCAGAAGCCGGGCGATGTGCTGCTGCCTCAGCATCTTGCTGCCGCGGCGCACTCGGCTGGCCGGCACTCCGCCCAGGCGGCATTTACGCTCGCGTGTCTCCCGTACGAGGCGTTCTTCAGCTTCGACGCGATTGTGCGCACGACCTGGCGGATGCTGGTCACCCACACACGACTGCTGGAGTGGAGTCCGTCGGGCGACCCGGTTCGCACGAACCGGGCGGACCTCTCTGGCTCCTGTCGGACGATGTGGATCGCCCCAGTCCTTGCCGCCGCCACGGCGCTCTATCTGGCGCTTTCGAGGCCGGCCGCGCTGGGCGTGGCCGGGCCCATCCTGGGTCTCTGGTTTGCATCGCCCGCTATCGCATGGTGGCTCAGCCGGCCGCTCGCTCGCCGCGAAGCGAGACTAACGGCCGACCAGACCCTCTTCCTGCGGAAGCTTTCCCGAAAGACTTGGGCGTTCTTCGAGACGTTTGTCGGCCCGGAAGATCACTGGCTGCCGCCTGACAACTACCAGGAGTATCCGGCGGCCGCCGTCGCCCATCGCACGTCGCCGACCAACATGGGACTTGCGCTTCTCGCCAACCTGTCCGCGTACGACTTCGGCTACATTCCGGCCGGACAGCTGATCGAGCGCACGGCGAATGCGCTCCACACCATGCGGGCCCTGGACCGGCACCGCGGCCACTTCTACAACTGGTACGACACGCAGTCCCTGAAGCCGCTGCCGCCTCTCTACGTGTCGACCGTGGACAGCGGCAACCTCGCAGGCCATCTCCTGACACTGCGGCCGGGCCTGCTCGCCCTTCCGGAAGATCCGATCCTGGGCGCGCGGCTGTTCGATGGCCTCGCCGATACGCTCGGGATTCTCGTGGGCGCCGCCGGAGGCGCCGCTCCGGCTGAGATCGCCCGGCTGCGCGAGGATCTGGCCTCCGCCTCGCACCCCCGCCCGGCCACACTCTCGGCGGCGCGGCTCAGCCTCGACCGGCTCGCAGCCGCCGCCGAGGCGGCGGTGGCCGGCCTCGAGGCGCACTCGGACAGCCATGCGCGTCGGTGGGCGCAGGCCCTGGCCCGGCAAGGTCAGGACGCCCTGGATGACCTGACATCCCTCGCGCCGTGGATCCTGCTGCCGGCGCCTCCGGAGGGACTCGCCGGCCTTCCCGACCTGGACGCGATCCCCACGCTGCACGAATTGGCCAGACTCGAGGTGGAGTCGCTGCCGGCCATGGAGGAGCGGCTCGGCTCGGATGCGACCGCCGAGGAAGACGAGTGGTTGGGTGCGCTCCGCCAGTGCATTAGAGAAGCAAGCTACCGCGCCAACGTAAGGATTGCGGCTATCAAGGGCCTGGCGCTGCAATCCAGCGAACTGGCCGATATGGAGTATGACTTTCTGTTCGACAAGGCGCGCCATCTGCTGGCCATCGGGTACAACGTTGGTGAGCGCCGGCTGGACTCGAGTTACTATGATCTACTGGCATCGGAAGCGAGATTGTGCAGTTTCGTGGCAATTGCGCAGGGACAGCTACCGCAGGAGATCTGGTTTGCCCTGGGGCGCCTGCTCACCACCTCCGGGGGAGAGCCGGTTCTCCTTTCGTGGAGCGGTTCGATGTTCGAGTACCTCATGCCGCTTCTGGTGATGCCGACGTACGAAGACACGCTGCTCGACCAGACCTACCAGGCGGCCGTGGAGAGACAGATCGAGTATGGGAGGAGCCGAGAGCTACCGTGGGGTATGTCTGAATCCGCCTACAACGCGATCGACATTCATCACAACTACCAGTACCGCGCGTTTGGCGTGCCCGGCCTGGGGCTCAGACGCGGGTTGGCCGACGATTTGGTCATTGCGCCCTATGCCTCGGCGCTGGCGCTGATGGTGGCGCCCGAGGAATCGTGCCTGAATTTGCAGCGACTCGCCACGGAAGGGCTGGAAGGACCCTACGGCCTCTATGAGGCGATCGACTACACCCCTGCGCGCCTGCCACATGGAAGATCGAATGCCGTGGTTCGGTGCTTCATGGCCCATCACGAGGGCATGAGCCTCCTGGCTCTGGCCTATCTGCTGCTGGATCGTCCGATGCAGAAGCGATTCGGCTCGGACCCTCTATTCCAGGCGACCACGCTTCTGCTCCAGGAGCGGGTTCCCAAGGCCACCGGGCTCTATCGGCACACCGCCGAGCACTCCGAAGTACGCACGACTCCCAGCGGCACGGAGACGCCGGTGCGCATTTTCAGCAGCCCGGACACTCCGATACCGGAGGTGCAGTTGCTGTCGAACGGCAGATACCACGTGATGATCACGAACGCGGGAGGCGGTTACAGCCGCTGGAAGGACATGGCCGTCACGCGCTGGCGCGAAGACAGCACCTGTGACAACTGGGGCACGTTCTGTTACCTCCGCGACCTGGCCAGTGGGGAGTTCTGGTCAACCGCCTATCAGCCGACGCTCAAGGGGTTGGAGAAATACGAAGCGATCTTCTCGGAGTCGCGAGCGGAGTTCCGTTGCCGCGGCCACGAAATCGACACGCATACGGAGATCGCCGTATCGCCCGAGGACGACATCGAGCTCCGCCGAATGACCATCACCAACCGCTCGCGGAGACGCCGGGCAATTGACGTCACGAGTTACGCGGAAGTCGTTCTCGCCTCCCCCGTGGCGGACGCGCTCCATCCGGCGTTCAGCAATCTCTTTGTTCAGACCGAAATCCTCCGCCCGCAGCGGGCGGTGCTCTGCACTCGCCGGCCCCGCTCCCTGGACGAGCACACGCCCTGGATGTTTCATCTGATGGCCGTGCATGGGACGGAAATCGGGGAGATCTCCTACGAAACGGACCGCATGCAGTTCATCGGCCGCGGCAATACGGTGGTTGATCCCCAGGCGATGAGCGGTTCCGCAGCGCTCTCGGGAAGCCAGGGCTCCGTCCTGGACCCGATTGTCGCCATCCGGTGTCGAATCACGCTCGACCCGGATGAATCGGCGACCATCAACGTCGTCTCCGGGGTCGGCGAGAGCCGCGAAAGCTGCCTGGGGCTCGTGGAGAAGTACCAGGATCGGCGTCTCGCGGACCGCGTCTTCGATCTGGCGTGGACCCATAGCCAGGTGCTCTTGCGGCAGATCAATGCCACTGAGGCCGACGCGCAGCTCTATGGACGCCTGGCCAGCTCGGTCCTGTACGCCAACTCGTCGCTGCGCGCCGACCCGAGCCTCCTCCTCCAGAACCGCCGCGGGCAATCCGGTCTGTGGGGCTACTCCATTTCCGGCGACTTGCCGATCGTGCTGGCCCGGATCGAAGACCCGGCCAATATTGCTCTGGTGCGCCAGCTTGTGCAGGCCCACGCATACTGGCGCCTGAAGGGACTGACGGTCGATCTGGTGATCTGGAACGAGGACCATGCGGGGTACCGGCAGCTCCTCCAGGACCAAATCATGGGGCTGATCGCCGCCGGCATCGATGCCAACGTGACCGATCGGCCGGGCGGTATCTTCGTCCGACCGGCGGACCAGATCTCGACCGAGGACCGCATCCTTCTCCAAACGGTCGCTCGGGCCATCCTCACCGACAGTCGGGGCGCCCTGGCGGACCAGATCAACCGTCGAGGGTTTGCGGAAGCCATCGTGCCGCGCCTCGCGCCAATCCGAGCCCCTCGCCCCGAACCCTCGCCAACAGCCGCCTTGCCTCGCCACGATCTGCTCTTCTTCAACGGGCGGGGAGGATTCACCCCGGATGGGCGCGAGTACATCATCACGACCGCGCACGGGCAATTGACGCCAGCACCGTGGGTGAATGTGCTGGCCAACCCGCACTTCGGGAGCATCATCTCGGAGAGCGGCCTGGCCTGCACCTGGAGTGAGAATGCCCACGAGTTCCGCCTCACTCCCTGGAGCAACGACCCCGTGAGCGATTCGAGCGGAGAAGCCTTTTACCTCCGGGACGAAGAGAGAGGCCACTTCTGGTCCCCCACACCGCTGCCCAGCCGCATGGCGACTCCTTACGTCAGCCGGCACGGATTCGGCTACAGCGTCTTCGATCACACGGAGCGCGGCATCCGCTCCGAGCTGTGCGTGTACGTGGCCCTGGACGCGCCCGTCAAGATCATGGTGTTGAAAGTGAGAAACGAGTGCGGCCGGCCCCGCCGCCTCTCCGCCACCGGGTACGTGGATTGGGTGCTGGGGGATCTGCGGCCGAAATCGAGAATGCATGTGATCACTGAAATAGACCCCGGCTGCGGGGCGCTCTTCGCGCGGAACCCGTACAACACGGAATTCGCCGATCGGGTGGCCTTTTTCGACGTGGACGAGGCCCCTCGGACGGTGAGCGGCGACCGGACGGAGTTCATCGGGCGTAACGGCACGCTCCGGAGTCCGGCGGCCATGGCTCGAACGCGGCTGTCCGGCAAAGTGGGGGCCGCTTTGGACCCCTGCGCCGCGATCCAGGTTCCATTCGAGCTGGCCGATGGGCAAGAGCGTGAGTTCGTCTTCACCCTCGGCGTAGGGCGCAACGCCGATGACGCCAGGAACCTGGCGCTTCGTTTCCGAGGATCTTCGGCGGCGCGTGGCGCGCTCGAAGCCGTGTGGCGGTACTGGAGTCACACGCTCGGCGCGGTGAATGTGGACACACCGGACCAGTCGCTCAACGTGCTGGCCAACGGCTGGCTCCTGTATCAGACGCTCGCGTGCCGCGTATGGGCACGGAGCGGATATTACCAGCCGGGGGGTGCCTTCGGCTTCCGCGACCAGTTGCAGGATGTCATGGCCCTTATCCACGCCGCCCCGCACCTCGCGCGCGGGCACCTGCTCCTGGCTGCGTCCCGCCAGTTCCGGGAGGGGGACGTCCAGCATTGGTGGCATCCCCCCTCGGGCCGGGGCGTCCGGACGCACTGCTCCGACGATTACCTCTGGCTCCCCTTGGCGACCTGCCGCTATGTCCTGGGCACCGGCGACACCGGGGTGCTGGATGAACCCATTCACTTCATCGAAGGCCGCCCGGTCAACACCGAGGAGGACTCGTATTACGATCTCCCCAGCCGGTCTGAGGAATCGGCGAGTCTATACGACCACTGTGTGCGCGCCATCCTGAGGGGCCTCACCCATGGTGAGCACGGTCTGCCGCTCATCGGCTCCGGCGACTGGAACGACGGCATGAACGCCGTGGGCGAACGCGGCAAGGGCGAAAGCGTGTGGCTGGCTTTCTTCCTGTACGAGGTGCTCATGCGCTTCGCCGAGGTTGCCCGCCTGCATGCTGACGTATCCTTCGCCGGGCGGTGTCAGGGAGAGGCGGCTCACCTGAGCCAGAGCATCGAGCAATATGGCTGGGACGGCGAGTGGTACCGCCGCGCCTACTTCGACGACGGGTCGCCGCTCGGGTCGGCGACCAACCCCGAGTGCCAGATTGATTCGATTCCGCAAAGCTGGTCGGTTCTGTCCGGGGCGGGCGATGCCGAGCGCTCACGCCTGGCCATGGAGGCAGTGGATCGCCGGCTCGTTCGTCGCGACGATGGACTGATCCAGCTGTTGGACCCGCCCTTCGACACATCGAGTCTGAACCCTGGCTATATCAAAGGGTACGTCCCGGGGGTGAGAGAGAATGGAGGACAGTACACGCACGGGGCGATCTGGGCGGCGATGGCGTTCGCGGCGTTGGGCGACAGCCGGCGTGCGTGGGAATTGATGGCCATGCTCAACCCGGTGAACCATGCCAGGTCTCCGGAGACGATCGCGACCTACAAGGTGGAGCCGTACGTCGTCGCGGCCGATGTCTATGCCCTGTCCCCCCACACCGGCCGCGGCGGATGGACATGGTACACAGGCTCGGCCGGCTGGATGTACCGGCTGATCATGGAATCCCTCCTGGGGCTGAGGCTGGAAGTGGACAGACTGCGGTTTGTCCCGTGCCTGCCGGTGGATTGGAAGGGGTTCACGATGCACTACCGCTATCGGGAGACGGTCTACCACATCGCCGTCCAGCAGACGGGCGCCGGGAATGGCGAGCCGGGTGTCACGGTTGATGGGGTCGAGCAGCTCGGCGAGGCGATTCTCCTGGTTGACGACCGTCAGGAGCACTCGGTCGAGGTGAGGATCCCGCTCTACATCGCAAGAGTCAGAGAGTACTCGCGGGGAAAGAGCGAGACAGATTGAAGGCCCGATGGCCTTGGCGGCGGGATGGAAACGGGCCGGCCGGGAGAACCCCCGGCCGGCCCGTCATCCTTCCTGACGATGTCTCGCGCCGGGGACACCCCCTACTTCAGCCCCACCTTCTCGATGATCCGCCGCACGTTGAGGCGATCGCGCAGCAGCTCCCGGGCGCGCTGGACCTTGCGGTCCTCGCGGATCCGGATGCGGCCTAGGACCGACTCTAGCTTCTCGACCGTGGCCAGGGTGTCGTGGTGCACCATGATGATGGGCACCCCTAGCTCCCGGGCCCGGGCGACGATGATGTCGTTGGGCATCTGGTCGCCCGTGAGCACCAGGCACTTGGTGGAGGTCTCCAGGGCCGCCAGCTGGATGTCCGCCCGGTGCCCGCCCGTGATCACCGCCTTGTTGGGGAGCTTCCGGAAGTAGCCCAAGGCCGCGTCCACGTCCATGGCACCCACGCTGAACCGCTCCACGAACTCGTCCAGCCTCTCCTGGCCGCAGAGGACCTTGCCGTCCAGGATCTCCACCATCTGGCGCACCGTGACGGCGTCCAGGACCCGGTCCAGGGGCAGGACGCCCAGCACCTCGATCCCCTTGCCCACCAGGAAGGGCACGACCATCTGCTCGACCTCGGGCAGGCTCTGCGGGGGCACGCGATTCAGGACCACCCCCATGAGGTGATCGCCCAGCGCCTCCTTGGCCGTCATGATGCAGTCCAGGCAGACCTCGTTGGTGTACGGATCGATGAGCAGGACCGGGGCCCGGAATTCCTTGGCGAGCCGCGTCCCCGACATCCCCAGGAAGGCCCCGTCCGAGAGCGAGCCAGCCCCGCCGATGACGACTAGGTCCTTCCCCGCCGACACGGCCTCGAACGCCTGTTGGATCCTGGGGCGCAGATCGGCCACCTCACCCCGCAGCCCCCGGGTGAACAGGTCCTGGGTCAGCACCACGGGGCAGATCTGGTCCAGGGGCTCGGCGAGCTGGAGGATGCTCTTGATGAACTGGGCGTCGGCGTCCACCACCTTGCCCTCGACCGTCGTGGGCAATTTCCCCAGCGGCTTGAGGTAGCCGACCTTGTACCCGCTCTCCTTCAGGGCCAGCCCCAGACCCACGGTGAGCAAGCTCTTGCCGGAATTCCCCGCCGTCGAACCGATGAACAGCTTCTGCATGCTCGCACTCCTCTTGGCTCACGCTCCGTATTGGCTACCACCTGCGTGCAGGACCGCGCTCGTCTGTGCCTGCGCCCATTAGAACGCCAGCGCCAGGCGGGCGTCGATCGCCACCACCCCGCCCCCCTCGGGCTTGACCAGCAGCGGGTTGATGTCCATCTCGATGATCTCCGGAAAGTCCATGACCAGCTGCGACAGGCGGCAGAGGGCGTCCACCACCGCGGCGAGATCCGAGGGCTTCTCGCCCCGCACGCCGTGCAGTAGCGGGAAGGAGTGAATCTCGCGCATCATGGACTCGGCCTCGTCGGGGCCGATCGGCGCGACCCGGAAGGCCACATCCTTCAGCACCTCGACATAGATCCCGCCCAGCCCGAACATGAGGAGCGGCCCGAACTGGGGGTCGCGACTCATCCCCAGGATGACCTCCTTGCCGCCCACGATCATCTCTTGCACCGCAATGCCCTGGACCTGGGCCGCCGGGAAGAAGCGGCGCACGCTGGCGTCGACCTCGGCGAAGCTGCGGGCCACCCCCTCGGCGTCCCGCAGGTTCAGGCGCACCCCGCCCACGTCCGTCTTGTGGAGGATGTCCGGCGACACGATCTTGAGGGCCACGGGGAATCCCATCTTGGTGGCGCTCGCCACGGCCTCGTCCACGGTGCGGGCCACCACGTTCTGCGGCAGCCGGAAGCCGTACTCCACGATGACCTCGCGCGCCTCGCGCTCGCCGAACTGGTTGCGGCCCGCCCGCCGCGCCTCCAGGATCATCATGGCGATCTTGCCCTTGTCGGCCGCGTAGCTGCGGGGCGGGGCGGACGTGTATTCCTGCCATTCGCGGTAGTGGACCATGGCCTCGAAGGTGCGGATGGCCGGCTCGGGATACGGGTACTGCGGGATGCCGTAGGCCCGCAGGACCTCGCGGGCCCTGGGCAGGCTGGCCTCGCCCATGAAGGCGGTGAAGATGGTCTTGCCCGTGCGCCGCTGGCTCTTGCCGACGACCTCGGCGAACTTGTCGTTGTCCGTCATCGCCTGGGGCGTGGTGAGGGCCAGCACCCCGTCCACGTTCGGGTCGTCCAGGACCGCGTCCATGGCCGCCTGGTAGCGGTCCTCCTTGGCGTCCCCGATCACGTCCACCGGGTTGTACAGCGCCGCCGTGGGCGGAAGTGCTGCCCGTAGCCGCTCGACGGTGCCGGGGGACAGGGTCGCCATCTTCACCGTGGAGCGCTCCACGGCATCCGCGGCGATGATGCCCGGCCCGCCGGCGTTGGTCACGATGCAGATGCGCGGCCCCTTGGGCAGCGGCGCGGTCGCGAAGGCGCGGGCGTAGTTGAAGAGCTCCTCGATGCTCTCGGCCCGGATGACGCCGGCCTGCCGGAAGGCGGCGCTGAAGGCCTTCTCGGACCCGGCC
>Ga0335084_10005461_pt1 | contig 12579 bp, 11 predicted proteins | sample Lox_Sample_44_FD_206721 | JGI IMG/M metagenome (GOLD analysis project Ga0335084, IMG submission 206721) | Soil microbial communities from Loxahatchee National Wildlife Refuge, Florida, United States - Lox_Sample_4.4 | ecosystem: Environmental > Terrestrial > Soil > Wetlands | place: USA...
AGGATCGGGAAGGGCTCAGAGCGCTCATCAAGTACGAACTGGACCGCTTTACCAAGGTGGCCAAGACGCAGGGTATTACCGTCGACTAGGCGAGGTGGGGGCGGCCTTGCGGACACGTGGCGCTCAGCTCGGGCGGCACGCGCGCATCAAGCCTTCCTGCTGTTCTGGCGCGGAGCGCCATCCTCGCAGGGATCCTGCGGCGCCGTGGCAGGGAGGGCAAGAGATGAGCGACGAATCCAAACCCGTGGTGTCCAAGGAAGAGAGTTGGACAGGCTGGACATCCGCTTGGGGAAGGTGGTGGACGTCCAAACAGCATCCCATCTGACGGCATCCTACGAGAAGGCCCGATTCAAGTCGTCCAAGTCCTGATCCGTCAACTGGAGCGACAGGGCAGATGCATTCTGGCGCACGTGCGCCGAGGAGCCCGATTCCGGGATGGCGATGACGTGCCCGCTCCGCATGGTCCAGGCGAGCGCCGTCGCCGCCGGATTGCTCTGGTGCCGATCCGCGACCTGGGCCAACGCCGGATGCCGGAGGAGATCCCCGCCCCGGCCGAGGGGCGAATAGGCCATAATCGGCACGCGGTGCTGCTCGCACCAGGGGAGCAGGGCCCGCTCGATGCGCCGATCCATCAGGTTGTAGCGCACCTGGTTGGTGGCACAGGCGGTGCCGCCTGGGACACGGTACAACTTTTCCATGTCCGCCACGTCGAAGTTGGAGACCCCCCAGCGCCGGATGCGCCCTTCCGTCCGGAGACTCTCGAATGTGTGCACCACCACGCCGAGGTCCGACACCCCATTCGGCCAGTGCAGCAGATACAGGTCCAGATAGTCGGTCCCCAGGCGCGCCAGACTCGCGGCACAGGCCTGCCGGATGCCGGTGGCGGTGGCGTGCGAGGGCCACACCTTGGAGACCAGGAACACGGTCTCGCGCTGTCCGGCGATGACCCGGCCGATCAGCTGCTCCGCGCGCCCATTCCCATACAGCTCGGCCGTGTCGAGGAGGGTCAGCCCGAGAGAGATGCCAAGCCGGAGCGCGTCCTCCTCCTCCGCCGCCGGGTGGCGCCCCTGGGCGAGGGTCGCGGAGCCTTGCCCCAGGGCTGGGACGCGACTGCCATCGGGCAGCCGGACGCTCGACGTGGCTGGCTGTGCGACCGCATCGATGCCCCAGAGACCCACGGCCGCCGTCGCGAAGCCGAATTGCCGTCGTGTCCACCCACCCATCGGATCTCCTCCACCTCCGCCCGCCGCTGAGGTTCGCGCCGGACGGCGCGCCGTTGACACATTATGCCATGGGAAATTATGCCATGGGAAGATGAGCGTCGCCAGGAACGCCGAGATGTTCAGTGGCAGAGCCACCGTCCTTACTCTTGGCGATGGAGGCTCGCGGGTGGTCACGCACGCGTCATCCCCCGCGGTTGACTGGATCCTGGCCAGCTTTGCGTATTTCGAGGTGGTCAGCTTGCCCTCGAACCTATCGCGGAGGCGAGGTGGGATCTCGTCACCGGACGCGACGGGCCAACCGGGGGTCCAAAAGGTCGCGCAGGCCGTCCCCCACCATGTTGATGGCCAGTACCGTGGTCGCAAGGAAGAGGCCAGGGAAGAGGAGCAGCCAGAAAGCCACGCGGACGTAGGAGCGGGCTTCGGCCATGATGTTGCCCCAGCTCGGAATCTCCGGCGGTGTCCCGGCACCCAGGAAGCTCAACCCGGCCTCGATCAGGACGGCGGAGGCCATGACATACGTCCCCTGCACGATCAGGGCGGCCAGGGTGTTCGGAAGCAAATGCCGGAGGAGCAGGCGGGGAAGCCGGGCCCCCATGGCTTGGGCAGCCTCGATGAAGGGCTGTTCCCGGAGGGTGAGGACGATGCTCCGCACCAGGCGGACGACACGTGGCGTCTGGGGGATCACCAGGGCGATGATGACGTTCCGAACGCTGGCCTTCGTAAGGGCCACGAACGAGATAGCCAAGAGCAGGTCGGGCAGGGCCATGATCCCGTCCATCGCCCGCATGACGATATCATCCAGTCGTCGGACGAACCCGCTCACCAGGCCGATGGCGAGCCCGAGGATCGAGGCGACCAGCGCCGCCACCAGGCCGACGACCAGCGAGATCCGGGCGCCATAGATCACCCGGCTGTAAGAGTCACGCCCGTACATGTCGGTCCCGAACCAGCGACCCGCCCCAGGGGCCTTCAGGCGCTGGACGGGGTTCATGTCCACCGGATCGACCGTCCCAAGGTTGGGGGCCATGAGGGCCAGCGCCGCCATGAGACCCAGCAGTGCCGCCCCCGCCACCAGAGTGGGGTTGCGCCGGACGAACCGGCGCGTCTTCTGCCACAACGTCATTTGGGCGAGCGGAATGCTGCGCGACTTGTCGCTCATCGGCGTGTCATGGATCCCTATCTCTGTCCGTCTCCGGCGCTCCAGGCGGTTCAGTACCGAATCCGCGGATCGAAGAGGGAATAGGAGAGGTCGACCGCCAGATTCACCAGGGCGTAACTTAAGGCGAAGATGAGCGTGATTCCCTGGATGATCGAGTAGTCTCGCTGGAGGATAGCATCCACGGTCAGCCGCCCTAGACCGGGAAGCGCGAAGACGCTCTCCGTGATCACCACCCCCCCGATGAGCAACGCGAAGCCCACCCCGATCGTGGTCACTACCGGTACCGCCGCATTCTTCAGGGCGTGGCGGAAGAGCACCCTTCTCGAGGGCACCCCCTTGGCGGATGCCGTCCGGATATAGTCTGACTGCAACACCTCCAGGACGGTGGCCCGTGTGATCCGGGCCAGCAGAGCCATATAGACCATCCCCAAAGCGAACGTGGGCAGGATGAGATGCTTGACGAAGGGCAGGAAACCCTCGCGGAAGCTCACGTAGCCCTGTACGGGTAGAAGATCCAGCCGGATCGAGAAGACGTAGATGAGCAGGAACCCCAGCCAGAAGATGGGGATGGAGAACCCGCCCACGGCGAAGACCATCACCGCCCGATCCAGCAGCGTACCCGCCTTCCACGCGGCCAGGATTCCTAGCGGGATGGCCAACAGGACCGCGAAGGCCAGCGTGCTCAGCGCCAGCGCCACGGTGGGCTCCAGCCGTTGGAGGATGAGCTGGCCTACCGGCATCTGCGAGTGGAGAGACTTGCCGAGATCGCCCCGCAAGAGATTCCCCGCGTAGATGGCGAACTGGACGTGGATGGGTCGGTCCAGTCCCAGCCCCGTCCGGATCTTCTGAATGTTCTCGGGCGTGGCGTAGTCTCCCGCCAAGATGGTCGCCGGATCGCCGGGGGCCAGGCGGACAAGCAGAAAAACGAAGACGACGACGATCCCCATAACGGGCAGAACCGCCAGGACTCGCTTGATCGTGTAAATCAGCATGCGAAATTCCCAGGGTCGGGATGGAGGAGGCGGGCGGCCGCTCGGACCGCCCGCCCACCGACCTTACTTCTTCACCAGATTCCAGAACACAGTGTGAGGCGTTTCCTGAATGCCGCTCAGACGGTCCTTCCGATAGGCCGACATCTGGAAGAACTCACCCAGTGGTACGTAGGTGACATTCTCCATGAGGGCGCTGTGGTACGCGGCGAGTCCCTTCTTAAAAGCGTCGGTCCCGGGGGCGAGCTGCCCCAGATCCTGCAGCGCCTTGCTCGCCTGATCCGAGCAGGCCCAGCCGAACCAGCCCTTGTCACAGGCCGTGGAGATGTTGGCGTGGCCCCACGGGTCCTTGACGGCGGCGGCTCCGGAAAAGGTATGGAAGATGTGATAGCCGCCGGGGTTCTTGGACGGCGGCTCCTTGACACCGCGCCGCGACACCAGCGTGCCCCAATCCACCACCTGGAGATCCACGTTCACCCCGATCTTCCTGAGCATGGCGGCCGTGGTGAGGGAGGCGGCGTTGATGGGGGCGAAGTCGCTGGGGGCCATTACGACGATCTTCTCCCCCTTGTAGCCCGCTTCGGCCATGAGCTGTTTCGCCTTTTCGAAGTCCTGCTTTTTCAGCAGGTCTGCGCCGGCATCCGACTCCAGCCAGCCGCCGCACCCCGTCATGCTATAGCAGACCCGGAAGTTCTCCGGATCCCCAGCGATGGCCCGCAGGTACTCCTCCTGGTTCACCATCGCCATGAGGGCCTGGCGGGCCTTCACGTTGTCAAAGGGAGGATTCAGGTGATTCGGATGGATCTGCATCTGCGAAACATCCGACCGATACATGGCGATACTGGGGTTCTTGCGGAGCAACGGCCACTGGTCCATGTGCGGCCGTTGCACATAGTCCACCTCGCCCTTCTCCAGCGCCGCCACGGCCGTGGACTGGTCGGGGATGACTACGAACTCCACCCGGTCCACGTTCACCTTCTTCCCGCCGGCATAGAAGCTGGCGGGCTCCTTGCGGGGGACGTAGTCCTTGAACTTCAGGTAGACCGTCTTGGCGCCTGGGACCCACTCCTTCTGCGCAAACATGAAGGGGCCGGAGCCGATGATCTCCCCCTCGAACGGCTTGGAGGCATCCTGCACCGCCTGCCGCTCGGGAATGATAAACGGCACGTAGCTGTACTCCTTGGCCAGGGCCCGGATGGTGAGGCCGTAGGGCTCCTTTAGCTTGAGGACGAACGCCTTCTCGCCGGTGGCCTCCAGCGAGGCCGCGCGAGCCATCACCTTCTGCCCGGCCGCATCTTTCACCGCCCAGCGCTTGATCGACGCCACCGCGTCGGCCGCCCGCACCGGTTTCCCGTCGTGCCATCTGAGCCCGTCGCGCAAGGTGAAGGTGTAGGTGAGCTTATCCGGGCTGATCTGGTAGGTGTCCACCATCTGCGGCTGCGGCTGCCCCTTCGCATCCAAGGAGAAGAGCGTATCATAGACCATGTACCCGTGGAGCTGGGTGATGTCCGCAGTGGTCGAGTGGGGATCCAAGAATTTGACCTCGGCATGCATCACAGCGCGCACGGTCTGCGCCTGCGCCTGGCCGAGGTCAAGTGCCGTGGATCCCACCCACACCACGACCAGCAGCGCCAGCATTGTCCTTGCGATCTTCCCGTTTCGCATGGCTCCACCTCCTAGTGTCATGGCACGAACACATCCACCTACCGTCGGCTTTCTCCTTCCGCGTTCACTCAGCCTGTCGTTCGGTCCGACAATTACTCGCCGGACAGCAACCACCAGCACGTTCGGCGACTCCGAAATCACCCGGATGCTGCGGATGCCGTCCGTTGTAGTCGTTGCCCAGCCCTCTCGAGATGGTCCTGCATAGCCGCGCGGGCCTGGACAGAGTTGCGCACGCGGATGGCATCGTAAATGGGCACGTGTTCGTGAATCGAAGAGGGTTTGCCCTCCACCTCGTCGATGCTCTTGAAGATCCAATTCCGGATGATGTACTGGAGCGTTTCCAGAAGGTCGAGGAGGACGTCGTTGTGCGCCCCCCGCGCGATGGCCAGATGAAACCGAATATCCGATTCGATGTAGCGCTCGACGTCCTGCTGATTTGCCTCCATCTCGGCGAGTCCACCCTTGATGCATTCGATTTCCTCAGGGGTCGCCCGGTCAGCCGCCAATCCAGCTAATTCGACCTCCAGCAGGCGCCGTGCCTCGATCAGTTCCGCGGTGCCCCGCCCGCCCTTCAAAAACCCGAGAGAAAGGGGCTTCGCGAGGATAGAGAGGTTGCCATTTCCCACGAACATCCCTGCGCCAGCCACGATGTGCACAACTCCGATCGCGTGCAGGATCTTGACGGCTTCACGAATGGAGGACCGCCCTACGCGAAAGGTGGCGATGAGTTCGCGTTCTGTCGGAAGCTTATCGCCGGGCTTCATGCGCAGGTCGTTGATCAGACCGATGATGCGCTTGACGATTTCTTCGGTGAGGTTGGCGCGCGGAATGGGAGAAGAATGATTGGATTCAGCCACCGTCTATGCCCTTATGGTCAAAGAGGTACATCGCCGAGCAAGAAGGAGAACCGGTCAACGACGACAGTCGATTTCGAATAGACGATGCTCCGAAGCTACCGCCTTCCAGGCGGTAGTTGTTCGCAGGGCTGAATTGAACAGACAGCAGACAGCAGATAACAGATGGATTTGAAATATATGCCCTTTCCGGCGGCTGTCAAGTACGAACAGGCGAACTCGTATGTAGTAACCAAACTTGGGGGATCCATCATTCGTGAAACCCGTAATCAGTTTCCCAGTTGTTCTTTCTTGCCATCTGCGGCACGCCGCCAGCCTCGAAGATTCCGGTGCGGACAGCGGACCCCACCGCATGATGCCCATCGTGCCTGCCCGGCTGGGGTTGCTTCGAGGCGATGCGATGGCGCGGTCCTCGAGGGATCGGCGGTGCCGTCGACGCGACGACGAAGCACTGCGTGGGGTGGTGGCGCGCCGTGTTGGATCGCTGGAGACAGGTGACGCGCCTGAGAGGCCGAAATAGCCCCTTGCGAGGGATTCTTGCCTCGTAGTAGAGTCTCCCCGACTGCTCTCCAGAATGACGCAGCACTCCTCCAACATGGAAACGAGGGGCATGGGCATTGCCTTCCGCAGCGGTACGAGGGGGCTTGAGCAATGACTGGCAACAAAAATCTTTCTCTGTTCCCGTTAACGCTTCTCGTCCTTCTCGTACTGCTCCAGCCATTGGCTCTTTGTGTTCTACCCGCCAGGGGGGCAGAGCTTCTGGGGCAGAAGCACGCGAGCGCTGGCGTGGAGTGCGTCGCGTGTCACAAGAAGATACCGGTTGACGGTTCTGCACCTCCCGACGGGTGTATCGGGTGCCACGGCGACCTGCGCAAGGTTGCCGAAAGGACCAAGACCCTCCGGCACAATCCCCACGATTCGCATCAGGACGAACTGACCTGCGACGCGTGCCATCATCTGCACAAGCCGTCCGTTGACTTCTGCGCGCAATGCCATACGTTCGACTTCAAAGTGCCATAGCAGCGCTCTTGGTGTCTGGCCCGGATAGCAGGGTAGACAAGACCTACCTGGCGGCTTCCAACGCTCGCGCACTACCCGCCCGAGCGCTTACCGCGAGGCAGAAAGAACACGAGCGGCACGGCGAGCAGCAGCAAGAGTCCCGCCATGACGAAGGCATTGCGGAAGCCGGCGGCGGGGGCATCGCTCACGTGGAGGATGATCGTCCCGAGAGAAATGCCGAGCGCCCCGCCGACGAGGCGGAACATCCCCCGGAGGCCGGTGATCGTGGCGACGTGTGACGGCATCAGGTCGATGCAGGCATTGTTGGACGCCGGTGAGGCGATTCCCGCGCCCAGGCCCAGCACTACGACGCCCGCAGCCAGCAACTCAGTGGGACGGGCGTGGATGCCGAGGGCGCGCGCGACCAGGAAGTGTACGTCGCCGAGGAGGAGGGTGCCGGCCGCAAGGGTCCCGACGCCCCACAGCATCGGCCCCCGGTAGCCCCAGCGCGTCAGACAAAAGCTTGTGACGGTCGACGTGCAGATGACGCCGAGCGATCGAGAGGTCAGGATCATGCTGCTGAGCAGGGTCGACAGATCGTGCACCACGGTCGCGTAGAGCGGGATGAAGGAGACGATCCCGAAGATCCCGGCCCCGAGGAGCAGGTTGTAGAGGTTCGCCGCGAAAAACGGTCGCGACCGGAACAGCGCGACATCCAGAAGAGGGTTGGCGACCGCCCGCTCATGACGAAGGAAGAGGGCGAGACCCCCCAGGCTGAGGGCAAAGGCAAGGCCCGTGAGCGGCCACGTCGCGGGCGCAAGGCTCTCCGCGAGGCGATTCAGGCTCACCATGAGGAGGAGGGTCGCTCCGCAGAAGAGCGCGGCGCCGGTGACATCAATGCGCGTCGCGGTGGCCGTGGAGGGCGGAGTCTCGAGCAGGAGCGGGACTAGCAGGAGCAACCCGAGACCGATAGGGAGGTTGATGTAGAAAATGTAACGCCAGGAGTAATGGGCGACGATCCAGCCCGCGAGGTTTGGGCCCACGATTGCGCCGATGGAAAAGATGCTCGAGAAGAGGCCGATGGCCCGGTTGCGGCTCTTTGGGAAGTGGTCGCTCACAATGCCCGCGGCCGTGGGGAGGAAGCTGGCTGCACCGAGCCCTTGGAGGAACCGGCAAACCACCAACGTCGCGATGTTCGGGGCCAGGCCACAGGCCCCGGAACTCAGCGTGAAGAGCAGGAGCGAGGCTATATACAGCCGCTTGCGCCCGAAGGTGTCGCTGAGCGTCCCCATGAGGGGCATGACGCACGTCACGGCGATTAAGTAAACAGAAAGCGTCCAACCCGCCCACACGACGTTGGTGTCGAAGTCACGGATGAAGTAGGGGAGGGCCACCGCGACGGCGGTGCCGTCGATGGAGACCATAAACAGGCTTAGGCCGGCCGCCGCGAAGATGAGGTACGGGCGCACGAGAAATCGTTCCGCCTCACTGGCCCATCCCACAGCGGGCCGGCCTCCGCACCGTAGGGCGCCTGACGGCAATTCGCGTCGCCGCGCCTATTTTCCAGCCAGGTTAACGATCTTCAGCAGTTTCGGCTGACCCTTTTCGATCTCCACAATGCTCACCTCGGTCAGGCCGTCGCCGTTCGGGCTAAAAGAGAAGGTGCCCTGGACGCCTTCATATCCCCGCGTGGCCAGGATGGCGTCGCGAATCTTCGCCCTGTCCTCCCCAACCTTCTGGATGGCGGCGGCCAGGATCTTCATTCCGTCGTAGGTCCAGATGCTGAGGTTGTCGTACTCCTCGTTGTACTCCTTCTTGTAGGCGTCGGCGAAGCGCTTGTTTGCCTCACTCCGGCCCGGGACGAAATCGACCACGGCCCAGATCCCCTCGGACGCCTCCCGGGCCAGGTTCAGGGCGTCCTTCGAGGCCGAGCTGGGCGAGCCCAGGAACTTGAAGGGCGAACCGAGCTGGCGCATCTGACGCTGGATCACCGCCGTGGCCTCCTGGTGGCCGTAGAAAATGAGGATTTCGGCGCCCGCGTTCTTGAAGGCGAGGAGCTCCGCGGTGAAGTCCTTTGCCGCGGTGGTGGATTTCTCGCGGCGGACGACGGTCAGCCCGGACTCTTTGGCCGCTTTCTCCACGAGGTCGGCGCCCCCGGTGCCGAAGGCGTCCTGATCGTGGAGGAGGCCGATCTTCGTGAACTTGGTGTCGTCTTTGATGTACTTCACCATGGCCACGGCGGCGACACTGTCGTCGGGCCGCACGCGAAACAGCCATGGGTTCCCTTGCTTGGTGAGCGCCACGTTGGTGGCGCCGATGAAGGTGGGCACCCCAAACCCCTTGATGGCCTCCGCCGTGGCAAAGACCTGGGTGCTGTAGAGGAAGCTCATCAGGGCGAGCACCTTGTCCTGCTCCACGGCTTTGTTGAGGGCCGCGAGCGCGCCGGGGTTGGTGGACTGGTTGTCCACGATGCGGAGATCGATCTGCTTCCCGTTGATCCCGCCCGCGGCATTCAGCTCCTTGACCGCCAACTTGATGGCCTTGACCTGGAAGGCGCCCGACGCCGCGTGCTGGCCCGTGACTGGGGGCGTGAACCCGATCCGGATTTCTTCACCCGCCGACGCGACGCCACTGCCGACGACCGCGGCGGCTACAATAACGAGCAGACTTGTCGCAAGAACCTTGCGCAGGCTGTTCATACCTTCCTCCTTCTTTGGAGAAATTGGGCGGTTCACCGATCAGCCCCTATTCGGTGTACGGCGGTTCCCCTTTCACGGATTTCGCCAACTCCAGCGCCTTCGTGACTTGATCCCGGGTCCCTCGGAACACCAGCCATGAGCCGCCTTCCGCACCGCCGACCCCGCCCGCATTGGCCTGGAAGGCGGTGGCACCCGTCAGCATCTTGATTGCCTCCAACTCGGTGACAATCTCGCCGGTGAGGAGCCACATCGAAGGAATGACGTTCAGCGACTCCACCGGTTCACGCATCTTCAAGGTCAGATCCACGAGATCCCCCGCCACCTGCTTTTCCAGGCCGACGGGAATGACGAGGTGAACCTTGCGGGCGATGATGGAGGCCATCGTCATCCCCGTGGTTCCCCCGTCTGGACCCTGCACAAAACCCAGATGAGGGCCGACCATGATGTTGCCCGCCGCTAATTTGTTCTTGTAGTCCAGGGCGTTCGCCCCCTTCATGACGACGTCGCCCGGCTTCAGTTTCTTCGCGGCCTCGGGCAGCGGAATATCGAGGAGCTTGCCTTTCTCCAGCACCACGTTGTTAATGGACTTGCCCTTGGGAAGAAGCTCGGGCTGCTTCGGCATGATTCTGCCCGTCACATATTCCGCAGGCACGATCTTCTGCCCTGTGATCTCCTCGGCCGCGTAGCGCGTGGTGGTCCCCTTGATGATAATGACCGTACCGTTTTCCAGAGCATTCTTGACAATCGGCATCTGGGCCACCGCTTTGCCGATCAGCCGCTTGGACTCGGCGACCGTCAGATTCACTCCGGCTTGGACAATCTTCTCCGGCTCTGCGGCAAGGGCGAGACCCGCGACGAGCAGCCCCATGCCGAACAGTGCGAGAACGACAAGTGAGCACCTTCGTATACGAGTTCGTACCATGTTCCTTGCCTCCTTCGGTTTACAGACTTGCGGTTAGCGAGCAGTATTGCCCTTTGTCCATCGGCTGAGCCTGCGGATCTCGCAGCGCATACGAGAACGGCCTCATATTCCACTACTCGTAATCACCACCCACGGAATGCCAGCCGCCGCGGCGCGACCTTTTCCGGCAGACACGGGAGGCTCCTCCAACCGGTTCTCGAACGCCTGTTTTAGCAAATCCGGTTAATCGAGTTCGACGAATGAGCCCTTCAACCAGGATCATCCGGGCCCGTCGCTACCACGTGCCGACCTGGGTCCCGCCACAAATGCAGCGATAGGCAGGGCCGGCCCGCGTGCGGCACGCCGGGACGGGAGGAGTGAACGCGCCGGCAATCCTTCACCGCGAATTGCTCGTTGCCGTCTGCAGTAATCGCCATCCGGCTTTCTCGAGGTGCTCGCTCATGGCAGTACGAGCCCGAGCAGGATCACGCGCCTTGATGGCGGCACAGATCGGAACATGCTCGTGAATCGAGGAGGGCTTTCCCTCAAACTCTTCGATGCTCTGCACCATCCAATGACGGATGATGTACTGGAGTGTCTGCAGGAGATCGAGGAGGACGTGGTTGTGCGCGGCACGGGCGATGGCGAGATGGAAATGAATCTCCGAGTCGAGGTAGCGCTCGACGTCTTGCTGCGTGGCCTCCATCTCGAGGAGCGCGTCCTCGATGGCTCCGATTTCATCCGGTGTTGCCCGCTCGGCTGCCAGCCCAGCAAGCTCAATTTCCAGCACGCGCCGCGCCTCGATCAGCTCCGCGGTGCCACGGCCTCCCTTCAGGAACTGCAAGGACAGCGGCTTGGCCAGGAGGGATAGATTTCCATTTCCCACGAATGTGCCGGCGCCGGACACGATGCGTATCACCCCGATCGCACTGAGGATCTTGAGCGCCTCGCGAACGGAGGAGCGTCCAACCCGGAAAGTGGCGATGAGTTCTCGTTCGGTCGGCAGCTTGTCGCCGGGCCTCAAGTCGTTGATCAGGCTGATGATGCGTTTGACGATTTCTTCGGTGAGGTTGGCGCGAGGGATAGCCGAAAGCTGGTTGGATGCGGCCATTAGGTCGATCCTCTCCGGCAATCGGAAGTGTGAATCCATCAGACGACAGACAGCATACAGCAGACCGATGGAATACTACGCCTGGCTCTTATGATGTCAAGCGGAAAGACTCAGAATCCAAAACAAGAAAATAGCACCGGCCTGGTTTCGACTCATCTCAGCAGGAGGCCAGAACCGTCACCCATGTCTGTTTTCACGATGACCTTGATCCAGATTCCTGTTGACAACTTGACGACATAAAGATAAAAAGAGCACATCCCTCCTATATAAACTCAGTGAAGTTAAGTGCCCCCCCAGTTGGGTCTGCGAACAACCGGGGCACGCCTCTGTCGGACACATCGGTGTGCAGTGGAGGCGTTTGTGCATCCGGACCCATACCGCTAAAGGGCTCCCTCTCGCCCCCTGTTTTCCGAGCGTCCGACGTGATAGCGCTCGTGGAGTTGGGGCAGTGGGGCGGGTCGCATCTGGGTCACGGCGTGGTCGGCGGCCTGATCCTTGCGCGACCCCAAGAGAAGATCCTCCTCATCTGGAGATCGGAGTCCCGATGGCGGGCCACGATCATGACCACGAGGAGCACGCGGCGCCCGGCTCGGAGCTATCCGAGATGCAGTTGCGTGTGTGGGCGCCTGAGACCATCCTGCCCGAAAAGGGCTACGTCGATCCCGCCGTGCTCGATGCCATCATCGCGGCTTACGAGAGAACGGCCCGCACAATGGCGCCTGGGTCGTCGCCCAAGCCATGGACGAATCCCGAGCCCAAGAAGAAGGTGCTGGGGACGCTCGGCCTGTCGGCCGGAGTTGAGCAGGAAAACAGTCGCGTGGCTGTTTGCGCAGGCGTGCCGGAGCGCGGGCCAGGGAAACCTCCGACCGAAAGGCGTGGACCGATGCGAGTCTACGAGGCGATCGTCAAAGTGCTGGAAGGAGTCGGGGTGGATGTCGCTTTTGGCGGCGCCGGCGAGAACGCGGCATCGCTGATGCTG
>Ga0335084_10005462_pt1 | contig 12578 bp, 9 predicted proteins | sample Lox_Sample_44_FD_206721 | JGI IMG/M metagenome (GOLD analysis project Ga0335084, IMG submission 206721) | Soil microbial communities from Loxahatchee National Wildlife Refuge, Florida, United States - Lox_Sample_4.4 | ecosystem: Environmental > Terrestrial > Soil > Wetlands | place: USA: Florida...
TCTCCTTGCCGCGACGTGGCGGACGGCGCGACGCCTCGCGCATGCCGGACCTCCGGGCGCGGACGCCCGGGGACGCGCTCCGGGAGGTGGTCCGGCGCCTCGCGCGGGCGGGGCACCGGCGCGTCGCGATGGTGCCGCTCGACGCACCGGCGGGATGGGCGGTGTGCAGGGCGGTGGTGCCTGGGCTCGCGGTGTCGGGGCTCCTGTGAGACGGCGAGCGCCCCTGGCCGGCGACCTCGTCGCCTTCCTCGGCCCCTCCCTGCCGGCCGCCGAGGCGGAGCGCATCGCGACCTGCCGCGTCCTCCCGCCGGCTCGGTCGGGCGATCTCCTCGCCGTCCTCTCGGCCCGGCCCATCGCCATCGCCCTCGTGGACGGGGTGTTCGAGACGGTGCCGTCGGTCTGGCACCACGAGATCCTGGAGGCCCTGGAGGCGGGCGTGGCGGTGTTCGGTGGCGCCAGCCTGGGCGCGCTCCGCGCCGCCGAGCTCGAGCCTCACGGCATGGTCGGCGTCGGGCGAATCTTCCGCTGGGTGAAATCGGGGATCGTGGACGACGACGCCGAGGTGGCACTCCTCCACGGCCCCGCCGGCTGGGGCCACGCCCCCGTCACCCTGCCGCTCGTGAACGTGCGCGCGGCCGCGGAGGACGCCCGCGCGATGCGCGTCCTCCGCCCCGCCGAGGCCCGCGCCCTCGTGGCGGCGGCCGAGGGCATTCACTTCACGGAGCGCACCTGGACGGCCGTGCTCGCCACGGCTCCGCTCCGGCCCGCCGCGCGCGATGCGCTGCGCGCGCTCCTCCCCGCGCTCCCCGATCCCAAGGCGGAGGACGCCCGCGCAACCCTCCGGGCCGCCGCCGAGTACGTCCGCGCCCGCCAGGCCGGCGCCCCGCCGCTCCCCCCGCCCGCGCTTGCCCGGCGACCGTCGTCGCACCTCCGCCGCGCGAAGCTCTCGCGATCGACCTCGCGCCTCCCCTCGGGCGACACCGCCCCCGCCGCCGAGGTGCTCGACGCGCTGCGGCGCCGGCCCGACGCGGGCCGCCTCGCCGCCGACGGGCTCCGGCGGCTGCTCCTCGCCGGGCTCGCCCGGAGCGCGGGGATCGCACCGGACCCCGCGGCCGCCGTGGCAGCGCTCGAGGCCTGGCTCTCCCGGCTCGGCGCGAGCGGCGCCCCCCGCGCGGCGTTCCTGGCGGCTTCCGGGATGGACGGCGCCGACGAGCGGCGGCTCGGGGAGGACCTCTCGCTCGAGGCCGAGGTGCTCTCGCAGGCCGCGTCGTGGGTGCCCGACGGACCGTCGTGGGACGAGGGCCTCGCCCTGGGGGCGCGGCTCTCGGGCGCCTGGCTCGAGGAGGCCGCTCGCGCCGCCGCGCCCGGGCGCGGCAGGCGCCGCCGTCCCCGCGCGCGGAGGTGAGGCGTCAGCGGCGGCGCCTGGCCGTCTTCCGGACCGGCTTCGCCCGCGCGCGCGCGGCCGACCTCGCCTTGGGGCGCTTCGGGTGGAGCTTCGCTCCGGCCTTCCTGGCGGGCGCATGCGCCCCGGGCTTCGGCTTCACCCGCGCGGCGGGCGCGTGGGCGGGGGCCCGGGCGGCCGGAGCGGGCGGCGGCGTCGGTGCGCGCGGAACCGCCGGCTGGGAGGGGGGCGGCGGCCGGGGAGCGGCGATGCTGCCCGGCTTCGCGATGCCGCGCCGCGACGCGGTCGCAAAGAGCAGGGCCTCCACGTCGGCGAGGTCGTGCGCCCCGTGCGGCGCGAGGCGCTCGAAGAGCCGGGCCGCCAGGGCGCGAAGAGCGGCGTAGGTGGGGTAGGCAGGCGCTGCCGAGTAGCGGAGGTCGAAGCCCAGCCGCTCGGCGGCCACGGTCGTCGCCCGCGGCCACAGCACGATGTGGCGCGCCGGGGAGGCGAGGAACGGGAACAGCGTCGCGAGGGGCCAGGCGATCGCGGGCTCCCGCCCGAAGGCGGCCGTGGCCGCGAAGAGCGCGTCGAAGCGCGGGCGCGCGGGCGAGGGCACCGAGAGGAGCGCGAAGAGGCTCTCCGCCCAGGGCAGGAGCGAGGCCACGTCCTTCAGGGCGTCGGCGACCGCGGCGGGCTCGAGCGCGCCGGGGATGCCCTCGGTGGCCTTGAGCACCCGGTTGAGGCGGCGCACGAGTTCCCTCGCGTTCCGCGTGGCGGCGAGGCGTTCTCCCTCGCCGGGAGGGAAGGCCGCGTGGAACTCGGTGGAGGCGGCCCGCCACGCGTCCACCCGGTCCATCCGGCCGGAGGGCGTGGCCGCCACGGGGCGGCGGGACAGGTAGTCCTCGACCGCCTGCTCGTGGGTGACGAAGTTCGTGGCGAGCGTGTAGCGGCCCGTCTCCGGGTCGAGCTCGAAGGAGGAGAGCGACTCGAGCCAAGCGTCGCGCTCCACGCCCTCGGTGGTGAGGAGGGGCCGCGCCGCCGGCCAGCGCAGCTTCGCCGCCTGCCGGGAGTCGGTGCCCGGGAAGAAGACGTGGACGGCGGTGGGCTCGATGAGGACCACCCGGCCCAGTCCGAGCGTGGCGTGGCGGACCAGCATGCCCGTCGCGAGATCGCCCAAGGAGCCTCCCCGCCCGGCGCCGCCCGAGGTGACGGGTGGTGCGGGTGCCCCTACTTCGTACACCCTGCGAAAGCCCCGGGGAAGGGCCCAACCACCACCGCGTACGAGGAGACGGCCCGGGGCGGCCTCGCGGTGAACGTGTTCCTCGGCCCGCTTCGGATCGGCGTCGACCTTCCGGAGTGCTAGTCTTCTCGCCCTGCGAGGCCCCCTTGCGCATCGGCTACCTCTCCTCGAAGACCGCATCGCTCCTCGGCCTCATGCCGCTCGGCGTGTGGACCGTGAACCACCTCTGGAACAACCTCCACGCGATCCGCGGCGGGGAGTCCTGGGAGCGGGCCGTCACCCAGCACCGCGGCCCGGGGTTCCAGCTCGTCACCTACGCGGTCGTGCTCCTGCCCCTCGCCATTCACGCCGTCTGGGGCGTCGTCCGGGTGCCCGGCACCCGGGTCCAGGCGGCCACGTCCGCCTTCGCGAACGTCCGACACGTGCTGCATCGCCTGGCCGGGCTCGGAATCCTCGCATTCCTGGGCGCGCACCTGTGGCTCGCGCTCCTCCGCCCGCGCCTGCTCCACGGCGGGCCGGAGCCGTTCGACGACCTCGCCCGCGAGATGCGCTTTCACCGGCCCACGCTCCTCGTGTACCTGCTCGGCGTCCTCGGCACGGCCTACCACCTCGCGAACGGGGTTCAGGCGGTGATGGCCGGCTGGGCGCCGCGCCCGTGGGGCGGCAGCATGAACCGGCTCTCGCTCCTCGCCGCCCTGGTGTTCCTGGGCACGCTCGCGCTCGGCTGGGGAGCGATCTTCGCCCTCTGGCGGGCGGGCGGGTTGCTCACCTACTGAGGACCGCCCGTGCCCGAGCCGCGCTGGAAGCTGGCCCTCTTCACGCCGCTGCAGGTCCTGCTCACGCTCCTCCTCTTCGCCGAGGTGATCGCGGTCTGCGGCGTCGCCGCGGCGCCCGCGGCGTGGCTCCTGGAGCGTGCCGGGGCGGCGTACCCCGCGCCGGGGGCGGCGCGTGCGCTCGCGCTCGGGGTGGCGGGAGCGGCCGGCTACTTCGCGTTCGGCCTCGCGCTGCTCCTGCTGCTCCCGGCGGTTCGCTGGCTCACCTTCGCCACCGGCACGCCGGTGGGGCGCTTCCCGTTCCTGTCGATGGGGGCGTGGCGGTGGGCGAGCTACAACGCCCTCACCCTGGTGTTTCGCTTCACGTTCGTGAACTGGATCCGGGTGACGCCGTTCCTGCCGCTCTACCACCGGCTCATGGGCGCCCGCATCGGCAGGCGCGTCCAGATCAACACCGCCATCATGGCCGACCAGAACCTCATCGAGATCGGAGACGACTCGGTGATCGGCGGAGACGTGACCCTGGTCTGCCACGCCGCCGAGCGCGGGCGGCTCGTCACGGCGCCGGTGCGCATCGGCCGCAACGTCACGGTGGGTCTCATGGCCGTCATCTTCCCGGGCTGCGACATCGGGGATGGCGCGGTCATCGCCGCGGGCTCGGTGCTCTCGAAGCACACCCGCGTCGGCCCCGGGGAGACCTGGGCGGGCGTGCCGGCGCGACGGGTCGGGAAGCGGAAGGACGGCGAGCCTTCCGGGCCCGCCGCCCCGCGCGGCACCGCTGCCCCGGGCTAGTCTAGGCCCTGGAGGCCTTCGCGGCGGGAGCTCCCGGCAGGACCAGGTTGAGGAGCACGCCCACGTACGTGGCGAGGGACATCTCGCCGATCTCGGCCCCGAGGACGTGGATCCTCGCTCCCCCCACGCCGATGACCAGGATGACCGAGGCGATGATGAGGTTCCGCCTTTGCGAGAAGTCGGTGCGGTCCTCGACCATCATGCGGACGCCGGCGGAGGCGATGATCCCGAAGAGCAGGATGCAGATGCCGCCCATCACGTGGACCGGGATGGAGGCGATGGCCGCCCCGACCTTGGGCAGGAACGACATGGCGATGGCGATGACCGCCGCGCCGCCGATGACCCAGACGCTGAAGACGCGGGTCACCGCCATGACCCCGATGTTCTCCCCGTAGGTGGTGTTGGGCGGGCCGCCGAGCAGGCCCGAGAGCGCCGTGGCGATGCCGTCGCCGGCGAGCGAGCGGTGCAACCCGGGGTCCCTCATGAGGTCCTTCCCCACCACGTTGCCGGTCACGATGAGGTGGCCGATGTGCTCGGTGATGACCACGAGCGAGATCGGTGCGAGGAGCGCGATGGCGCCGAGGTCGAACCGCGGCAGGACGAAGTGCGGGACGTCGAACAGGCCCGCCCGGGCGATGCCGGAGAAGTCCACCTGGCCCGCGAGCGCCGCCACGGCGTAGCCGCCCAGGACCCCGATGAGCACGGGGATGACGCCGGGGAAGCCGCGAAGGTAGACGGAGGCGAGCACCGCCACGAGGAGCGCCGCCATCGCCACGGCGAACTTGGCGCCGCTGAACAGCGCCGGGTCGAAGACGTTCGCGGGGACGCCGCTCCCGGTCGTGGCCATCGCCACCGCCACCTGGGCGAGGCCGAGGCCGATGACCATCACCACGGGCCCGATCACCACCGGGGGGAGGAGGCGGTCGATCCAGGCCGTGCCGTACCGCCCGATGGCGGCCGCCACCGCAAGGTAGACGAGGCCGACCACCACGCAGCCGCCCATGGCCTTCGCGACGAGCGCGTCGCTCGCCGGGACGCCGAAGGAGGCCTTCGTGATGGAGAGGATGGCCGCGATGAAGGCGAACGAGGATCCCAGGTAGGCCGGGATCCGGCCCTTCGTGACGAGGATGTAGAGGAGCGTGCCCACCCCGCTCGTGAAGAGCGTGACGGCCGGGTGGAGCCCGACGAGGAGCGGCACCAGCACCGTCGCGCCGAACATCGCGAAGAGGTGCTGGAGCGAGAGCGGGATGGACTGGAGGAGGGGCGGACGGTCCTGGATGTCGATGGTGCGCGGGGCGGTCATGGGAGGCGTGGTCGTCACTCGGGCTCCATTCACACGACGAGGAAGTACACGACGAAGGCCACCGCGGCGGCGAGCATGAGCGGTTTCACGTCGCGGGCGCGTCCGCCCAGGACCTTCAGCACGACGTACGAGACGAATCCGGCGCCGATGCCGTTCGTGATGCTGTAGGTGAAGGGCATCACCGTGAGCACGAGGAACGCGGGGATGGCCTCGGAGGCGTCCTCCCAGGGCAGGCTGCCCACGTCCTTCATCATGAGGAAGCCGACGAGCACCAGCACCGCGCCGGTGGCCTGGGCGGGCACGACGCCCGCGAGGGGCGAGATGAAGAGGCAGAGCGCGAACAGGACGGCGGTCACGACCGAGGTGAGCCCGGTTCGACCGCCCGCCGCCGCTCCGGCGGCGCTCTCGATGTAGGTCGTCGCCGAGGACGCGCCGGCCGCCCCGCCCGCGACCGCCGCCAGCGAGTCGATCATGAGGACCGTGCCCGGCCGCGGATAGTTGCCCTCCGCGTCGAGGTAGCGGGCCTCCTGCCCGACCGCCACCACCGTGCCGACGGTGTCGAAGAAGTCGGAGAGCATGAGCGAGAAGACGGTGAGGGCCGCGGCCCCGGCGCCCATGGCGCCCACGAAGGAGAAGCTGAACCTCCCGAGCTGGGAGAAGTCCGGCAGGGCGAACGGCGAGGTGGGCAGCACCACCTCCCAGGGCTTGAAGCCGGCGGCGTCGCCGAGGGCGAGCTTCGCCACCACCGCCACGGCGGTGGAGGCGAGGATGCCGGCGAGCAGCGCGCCCTTCACGTTCCGGAGGACCAGGAAGCCGGTGAAGAGGAAGGTCAGCACGAAGAGCAGCACCGGGAACCCGGTCAGGTGTCCACCGCGGCCGAGGGCGACGGGCACCGGGTCGGCGCCGTTCCGCGAGACGAAGCCGGCGTCCACGAAGCCGATGATGGCGAGAAAGAGGCCGATGCCGACGCCGATGGCCTTCTTCATGCTGAGCGGCACCGCGTGGACGACCGCCTGGCGGAGCCCGGTGCCGACGAGCAGGGAGATGACGAGCCCCTCCGCCACCACGATGCCCATCGCCTGCGGCCAGGTGAGCCGGGAGGCGGCCACGAGCTGGAAGGCGACCACCGAGTTGAGGCCCATGCCGGCGGCGAGCGCCAGGGGAAGGTTGGCGAGGAGCCCCATGGCGAGCGTCATCACCGCAGCGACGAGCGCGGTGGAGGTGAGCACCGCCGGGAACGCGAGCTTCGCGCCGGTGGGATCGGCGACCTGGCCGAGGATGGCCGGGTTCACGAAGACGATGTACGCCATCGTCATGAAGGTGGTGGCGCCGGCGAGGATCTCGATCCTCGCCGTCGTGCCGCGGGCCCGGAGCCCGAAGAACCGGTCGAGCGCTCCGGCGAATCCATCCGTGGGGGTCGTCATGCGGCCCTCAGGTCTGCGGGTGGTGGAATCCCAGCCTGCGCTCCAGGTCGGGCGGGAGCGCCGGCAGGGCGGAACGGGAGATGAGGAACGTGGAAAGGTCGTAGAGGTCGCCGAACACGCGGTTCCTCTCCACGGTGGCGAGGAGGTAGCGGTGTCCGGAGGAGCCGCCGGTCCCGATCTTGGTGCCGATCATGCGGTGGACCATGAGCGCGTGGCGGTAGCGCCAGGTGGAGAGCATCTCGTCCACGTCCACGAGCAGCGTGAGGAAGCGGAACGGCAGGTGGAGGATGGGCTGGTCGCGGTAGAGGTGGATGAAGAGCGCCGCGCGCGTGGCGCGGTGGGAGAGGCGACGCCGTCCGTCGGCGACGAGCCGATCGTGGGCCGCCTCGTCGAGCACCGCCGCGAACGAGGCCTGGGTCGCCGAGAGCTCGCGGAGCTGGGCCTCGCGCTCCGCCGGCGAGAGGGTGGGGTTCCCCTCGATGAGGGCGCGGTCGCTCGCGATCATCGCGCCCACCGCCGCGCCGTAGCGCTCCCAGAACGCGTAGCCCGGCACCTCCAGGAACGGCGTGCGCTCGAGCCAGCGCTCGACGAGGGCGAAGAGCGACGGGCCGGCCTCGGACGCGCGCAGGGCGTCGCGCTGGGCGTCCGAGAGCTTGCCGGCGGCCGGCGAGCGCTCCATGGCCGCGCGCCCCGCCGACCGGAGCCCCAGCCAGTTCTCGATGAGCCGGAACTGCACGCTCTGGAAGCCGGACGCCGGCACGAGGAGGTCGCGGAAGTCGAGGAAGTCGAGCGGCGTCATGGTCTCGAGGACGTGCAGCTGGTCCACGAGGATCTTCTCGATCTCGACGATGCGCTGCAGGCGCGACACCGCCACGCCCACGCTGCGCTCGTCCACGAGATCGGCACGGAAGAGCCCGACGAGGTCGGAGAGCTCGTGGAGGATCTGCTTGAACCAGAGCTCGTAGACCTGGTGCACGACGATGAAGAGCGTCTCGTCGTGGGCGGGACGGCCCAGCGCCGCGCTGCGCGGCGCCTGGCTCGCGAGCAGGGTGTCGAGCTTCAGGTACTCGCCGTAGTCCACCGGCTCGTGGGGCTTCGCCACCGTGTCCCTCCGGGGAGCGGGAACCTACCCGATTCAGCCGCCCTCGGGGTAGAGCTTCGCCATGCAGTCCGGGCAGAACCCGTGGGTGAAGGCGATGCCGGAATGACTCGAGAGGTAGCTCTCGATCTGCCGCCAGTACCCGCCGTCGTCGCGCACCTTCTTGCACGAGGCGCAGATGGGCAACAGGCGCGACAGCGCATTCACCTCCGAGAGCGCGGACCGGAGCTCGCTCTCCACCCGGTCGAAGCCCAGGTAGAGGAACCCTGCCGAGGCCGCCACGTTCACGAACATGAGCGCGAGGGCGATGAAGACGAGGGGCGCCCCCTGCACGAAGCGGGTCTCGATCGGCGGGCCGACGAGGAAGAGCAGGGCCCGGGACGCGCCCATGGCGGCCCCAGCGAGGAGGACGGCCGAGACGACGCCCTGGGCCCGGCTCCGGCGCGCGCCGGCGGAGAGGAGAGGCTCGAGCCCGGCCCGGACGAGGAACCAGGCGCCTGCGAGCTCGGTGAGCCCCAGGCGAACGTTCGAGGGAGGATCGCGAAGGGCGAGGTGCAACGCCGGAACGGCGGCGAGGACGGCGATGTCCAGCACGCGCGGCAGCCGGCGCGGGAGCGCGTGGAAGCGCACCAGGCCCTCGAGCATGAGGGCATCGCTCGCGACGATGAGGAGGTTGCTCCCGGCAGGAGCGACGAGGAACGGCAGGTCATCCCGCGCTGCGGTGAGCGCGGCGGCGAGCAGGATCGCCACCTGCGAGCCGAGCCAGGCGTCGAGGCCGGGCTGTCCGGGGCGCAGGCGTCTCAGGCCCGCCAGGAGCGCGACGACGACGAGCTGGAACGCCGCGGCGACCAGCACCACCGTGCGCGGATCGACCGACATCGGTGGCGGGGACCGTAGCGCCACCGGGCGAAGGTGTCGACGACGAGTTGAGCGGGGTGCGCGACGCGGTGCGCTGCCGCAGCCCGCGTGGGCGACCTCGGCGGGACGGCGCGACGGCCCCGCGTTAAGCTCGGTCCGTGGCGAGGAAGCTCGGGGAGATCCTGGTCGATCGCGGCGCGTGCACGCCCGAGCGGGTGCTCGAGGCGCTGCAGAACCAGGTCATCTTCGGCGGCCGGCTGGGCACGAACCTCCTCGAGCTCGGCGCGGTGAAGGAGGACGACCTCGCTTCGGCGCTCGCCCTCCGGTACGGGCTGCCCGCCGTCTCCGGCGAGGACCTCGTGCCCGACCCCGAGGCGCTCCGGCTCCTCCGGCCGGAGGTGGCGGACCGCTGCGACGCGGTGCCGTTCCAGGTCGAGGACCGGAAGCTCGTCGCGCTGGTGGTGAACCCGCTCGACTTCTCCGCGCTCGACGAGATCGCGTTCGCGACCGACCGGAACGTCCTCCCCGTGGTCGCCCCCGAGGCGCGGGTGTGGGCGCTCCTCCTGCGCCACTACGGGATCGCCCGGCAGCTGCGGGGCATCGCCGTGAACTTCGACCCCGCGACGACCGTGCGGCCGCCTCCGGCCCCCACCGCCCGCCCGGCCCAGGCCGACGGCGACCTCATGGACCAGGCGGACTTCGACGCGCTCTACTCCCGGTCCACGCCGCCGGAGGGCGAGGAGATCCTCGACCTCTCCGAGATGGTCGAGCCGCCGAGGAAGAAGGAGCCCCTGCCCGAGGTGGAGCTCGAGGCGTCACCCCCGCCGCGCACCGCGGGCAAGCCGTTCCGCTCGCGCGCCACCCAGATGGCCCTTCAGGCGGTCCTGTACCGGCCCACCGCGGGAGCTCCCGCGGCGCCCACCGGCGGCGCGACGACGCCGCCCGTCCCTCCCGCGCTCCGGCCGCCGCCGCCGACCGTACCGGAGAGACCGCCCGACGAGGGCTGGGTGGCGGACGGCCCCCAGGCCGCTCCACTGGGCTTCGCGGACGCGCTGCGCGCGCTGGAGGGCGTGGAGGACCGGGACGCCATCGCCCGGATCGTGCTGCGCCACGCGCAGTCGCGCTTCCGGCGCGCGGTCCTGCTCACGGTCCGCCAGGGCGCGGCCTGGGGCTGGGCCGGCCGAGGGGAGGGTCTCGACCCTGCGGTGGTCCACCGGGTGAGGATCGCGCTCGGCCAGCCGGGGGCGATCGATACCGTGGTGTCCACGCGCGCCCATCACCTCGGACCGCTCGCCAGGACCGAGGCGAACGTCCGGCTGCTGAAGCAGCTGGGCGGCGGCGTGCCGAGGAGCTCCGTCCTCCTTCCCGTGCTCGCCCAGGGACGGGTGGTGAACGTGCTCTACGCCGACGCGGGCCGGGGCGCCGACGTGGACGCGGACGCGGTGGGGGACCTGCTCATCCTCGCGTCGCGCATCGCCCAGAGCTGGGAGCGCCTGCTCGCGAAGGTGCAGTGACGGCCCGGCGCGCCCGGGCCGGTCACATCGGTCGGCCCGACGCCTCTTCGGTTCGCGTGCTAGGTTGACCGGCCCTCCCAGAGGAGACCTCCATGATCCGGCTCCGCTCCGCCCTCGCCCTCGCCTCCGCTCTCTTCCTGGCGAGGACCTCCACCGCGGCCGGCGCTTCTCCGGCGCCCGGCGCCCAGGCGCCCGCGGCGAGGCCCGCCCCGTCGGCGAAGGCGCCCGCCGCGCCCCAGCGCGTCACCTCGGTGGAGGGCATCACCGAGTACCGGCTCGCGAACGGGCTCAGGGTGCTGCTCTTCCCCGACCCGTCGAAGCAGACCATGACCGTGAACGTCACCTACCTCGTCGGCTCGCGCCACGAGGCGTACGGCGAGACGGGCATGGCCCACCTCCTCGAGCACATGCTCTTCAAGGGCACGCCCCGCCACTCCAACATCCCGCAGGAGCTCACGGCGCACGGGGCGCGGCCCAACGGCTCGACCTGGTACGACCGCACGAACTACTTCGAAACCTTCCAGGCCACCGAGGCGAACCTCGGCTGGGCGCTCGACCTCGAGGCGGACCGGATGGTGAACTCCTGGGTCAAGAAGGAGCACCTCGACACCGAGATGACGGTGGTCCGGAACGAGTTCGAGATGGGCGAGAACGATCCGGCGTCGATCCTCGAGGAGCGCGTCCTCTCCACCGCCTTCCTCTGGCACAACTACGGCCACTCGACGATCGGCGCGCGCAGCGACATCGAGCAGGTGCCGATCGAGCGGCTCCAGGCGTTCTACCGGCGCTACTACCAGCCGGACAACGCGGTGCTCCTCGTGGCCGGGCGCATCGACGAGGCGAGGACCCTGGCCCTCGTGCAGAAGACCTTCGGCAGGATTCCGCGCCCGACCCGCACGCTCCAGGCGACCTACACCGCCGAGCCCACCCAGGACGGCGAGCGGAGCGTGACCCTGCGGCGCGTGGGTGACGTCCAGGTGGCCTCGGCGGCGTACCACGGCCCGGCCGCCTCCCATCCCGACTCGGCGGCCCTGGAGCTCGCGGTGCTGGCGCTCATCGACGCGCCCGGCGGCCGGCTCTACAAGGCGCTCGTCGAGGCGAAGAAGGCGGTGAGCGTGGGCGGCTACTTCATGTCGCTCGACGAGCCTGGCTTCCTCTACCTCTCGGCGGAGGTCCGCCAGGACCAGTCGCTCGCCGACGCCCAGGCGGCGTTGCTGGGCACGCTCGATGCGCTCCCGAGGGAGCCGCTCACGAAAGAGGAGGTGGAGCGGGCCCGGGCCAGGATCCTGAAGGAGGTGGAGCTCTCGCTCAACGCCTCCGACCGCGTGGGTATCACGCTCTCCGAGTGGATCGGCGCGGGCGACTGGCGCCTCTTCTTCCTGAACCGCGACCGCATCCGCTCCGTCTCGGTGGAGGACGTGAACCGCGCGGTGACCGCGTACCTCAGGCCCTCCAACCGCACCACTGGCCTGTTCTTCCCGACCTCGAAGCCCGAGCGCGCCGAGATCCCACCGGCTCCCGACGTGGCGAAGCTACTCGCCGGCTACACGGGGGACCCGGCGGTCGCCGCCGGCGAGGCGTTCGACCCGGCTCCCGCCGCCATCGAGGCCCGGGTGAAGCGCACCACCCTGCCCTCCGGGCTGAAGGCGGTGTTCCTGCCCAAGAAGTCGCGCGGCGAATCGGTGACCGTGGTGCTCGACATCCGGCACGGCGACGAGAAGGCCCTGTTCGGCAAGGCGGCGGTGGCCGACCTGTGCGCCGACATGCTCCTTCGCGGAACGACGAAGCACACGCGCCAGGAGCTGGCCGACGCGTTCGACCGGCTGAAGGCGCGCGTGTCGGTCGGGCTCCCCCTGCCCGGATTGCTCACCGTGCGGGTGGAGACGACGCGGCCCAACCTCGCGCCGGTGCTCGACCTCGTCGCCGAGGTGCTGCGCTCGCCGTCGTTCCCGGCCGCCGAGCTCGAGACGCTGCGGCAGGAGAACCTCGCCGGGATCGAGCAGCAGCGGAGCGAGCCGCAGGCCATGGCGCCGACGGCGCTCGGCCGCCACCTCTCGCCTTACCCGAAGGGCGATCCGCGCCACGTGTCCACGCCCGACGAGATGATCGCGGACTACCAGGCCGCCACGCTCGAGCAGGTGAAGGCCTACCACGCGGACCTCCTGGGGGGCTCCCACGGCGAGGTGGCCGTGGT
>Ga0335084_10005463_pt1 | contig 12577 bp, 12 predicted proteins | sample Lox_Sample_44_FD_206721 | JGI IMG/M metagenome (GOLD analysis project Ga0335084, IMG submission 206721) | Soil microbial communities from Loxahatchee National Wildlife Refuge, Florida, United States - Lox_Sample_4.4 | ecosystem: Environmental > Terrestrial > Soil > Wetlands | place: USA...
TACGACTCCTGCAGCTGGGCGGTCATACTATTGAACTGGCTAGCCAGCGCTTCGAGTTCGTCCCCGGTGCGCACATTGATTCGCTGATCCAAGGCTCCCGCGCCAATTCGAGCCGCTCCGGCTTGCAGCGCCTGGATGGGCGTCACCATTCTGCGAGCGAGGAAAACGCTGCCAAACACGGACATGCCGATGCCGATCACGAGCAAGAGGACCGTCCGGTAGATCGACGCGTAGAGCGGTGCAAAGGCCTCGCCCAAGGGTTGCTCGACGAAGACCGACCATCCGAGCGGGGCGATGGCGGCGTGCGCTGTGAGAATCTGTCGCCCGGGGATATCTCGCGCGATGATGACCTCGTCCCGGCCCTCACCCGTTCGCGGGGGACCCGCCAGAGCGTCCCGGACCTGAGGAAGCGAACGGAGGTTAGTCTTCTGCAACACTAGGCTGATGTCCGGATGCGCAATGAGATTGCCCTCAGAGTCCACCACGTATGCATGGCCGGCCTTCCCGATCTTGATCTGAGAGACCACGTCCCAGATGAACTTCAAGTTCACCTCGGCAGCCGTGACCCCCGCATCCTGACCCCTTCCGGCCATGGCGATGGTCATGTAGGGCTCGGATTCTTTTCGAAAATACACCGGGCTGAAGTACGTCTTCCCGGACCTGGCCTCGACAAAGCGGGGTTCTTTGGAAAAGTCCGTCTGACTTCCGACTACATCCATGGCCAAACGGGAAACCCGGAGCTGCTCTCGGCCTGACGAGTCCATGTAACTGATCTCTGTGACGCTCGGCGCTTGACGGAACAGCCGGAGATAATCGAAACGGCGCTGGTCCAGCGCGGCGCTTGGCTGGACAAACGAGGGGTGCGTCGTCCAGCCGATCTGGTTCTCGATTTCCCGGATGAACTGCTCGATTCTGGACGCTGCGGCGGCGGCCTTCTCTCGTTGGACGCTCCCCAGGGCCGCCTTGTTCTCCTGATAGGAAAAATAGATCTCGATGGCGCCGCTCGTCACCAGCGCCCCGCTGACGAGAAATACGAGAACGACGACGTACTTCCAGAACAGCCGACTGCGCATCAGCGAATTACCTCATCCGCTCGGACAAGGATGGAGGGCGGGATCGTCAGCCCGAGCGCCTTGGCCGTTTTCAAGTTGATGACCAGTTCTAATTTCGTCGGCTGCTCGACCGGCAAGTCCCCCGGTTTGGCGCCCTTCAGAATCTTGTCCACGTAGGTCGCGGCGCGCTGGAACATGTCAGGGGCATTCGCGCCATAGGCCATGAATCCCCCCGCCTCGACAAACTCTCTGTAGGGGTACCCTGCTGGCAGCTGGCTCTTTGCGGCGAGCTCGACGATCTGCGTTGCGTGAGCAAAGGCAAAGGAGTGCGGCAGCACGAGGAACGCGCTGGCGCGTTCCCTGGTCATTGCGGCGAACGCGCCCTCTAGCTCCGTGGGACGTCGCACCTCAACGACTTGCAGCTTCACGGCCAGCACCTGTCCTGCGACCTGTGCCGACCTCAAGTAAGCGGCCGAGCTTGAATCCGGATATGAGAGTACGCCCACGCGGGAAACCGCGGGGACGGTCTCCTTAACCAGCTCCAGTAGTTTCCCCACTATTTCCTGCCCGACACCGAAGGCCGGCCCCGTGATGTTGCCACCCGGCCGCGCTAGGCTGGCGATAAGCCCCTCTCCAATCGGATCGGAGACATAGATCATGACGGTAGGGATCGTGCTGGTCGCTTGTTTCGCAGCACGGGCTCCATGCGTGCTCGCGGCGACGATGAGGTCAGGCTTGTGACTCACGACTTCCGCCGCGAGGGAGGGGAATCGCTCGACCCGTCCCTCCGCCCACCGGTACTCAATGAGGAGATTCTGGCCCTCGACCCAGCCGCGCTCGACCAGCTCGTGCCGGAATGCCTCCCAATTCCGCGCGACCTCCGGGGTGGTGGGCGGGGTGTTCGCGAGAACACCGATTCGGACGACCTTCCCCGGCTGTTGCGCGTCGGCTGCAAGCGGCGTGGCGAGAATACGGATAGCGAGCGCGACGATGAATATCGCTGCGAGGTCAATTCGCACTTCGAATTGCGAACTTAGAAATTGTCTCACTGGATCACCTCGTCCGCGCGGACAAGGATAGATTGCGGAATCGTCAGGCCTAGGGCCTTCGCGGTCGTCAGGTTGATCACCAGCTCGAACTTTGTCGGCTGCTCGATGGGCAGGTCCCCGGGCTTTGCGCCCTTGAAAATCTTGTCGACGAACCGTGCGAACCGGAAATACAGGTCGGGATAGCTCACCCCGTAGGCCATCAATCCCCCGGCCTCGACGAACTCGCGGGCCGAATGGGCGGCAGGCAGCCTATGGCGGGCCACCACGTCAAGGATCGTTTGTTGATGCATTTGGGTGAGACCGTCTGCCCCGATGAGCAACGCGTCGACATGCTGTCGGCCTGCCCGGTCGAATGCGCGGCCGAGGTCGTCTGGGTTCCGCACGTCAAGAAGCTCAGCCTGCAGACCCAGGGCGTGCGCCGCCGTCTTGGTCTCTTCCCATTCGGGCGGAGCCGCTGGATTGCCCATATTGTGCAGCAACGCCACTCGCGCGAGACTCGGGACCAGCTCTTTGAGGAGTTCAATCCGTTTCCCCGTCAACTCGGTGCTGAAGGTGGTCACCCCTGTAATATTGCCACCCGGGTGCGCGAAGCTCGCGACGATGGGATGAGGCTCGCCCATCGTGGCCATCACCAGCGGAATGGTTCCAGTCGCGTCCTTGGCCGCCCTGGTGGCCGGCGTCCCCCTGGTGACGATCAGGTCGACCTTCAGCCCAACCAGTTCTGACGCGAGGCCCGGGAACCGCTCGGCGCGACCATCCGCCGACCGATATTCGATGAGCAGGTTTCGCCCTTCGACGTAGCCGAAGCTCTGCAAGCCCTTGCGCAGGGCGTCGAGATTGGCGGCGTTCCGCTCCGCGGGTATCGCCTCCAGAATCCCGATGCGATAAACCTTCCCCTTCTGCTGTGCTTCGGCACTATGCGGCGCCGCGAGGCTACCCAATGCAAGCGTCAGGATGTATATCGTCGTTGCTCCAATCGAACATCGCCTCACGGGATCACCTCATCCGCCCGGATAAGCACCGACTGCGGGATTGTGAGGCCGAGTTCGCGGGCCGTTCGGGCGTTGAGCACCAGCTCAAGCCTGGCAAACTCCTCAACCGGCAGGTCTGCGGGGCTTGTCCCCAAGAGCACCCGGTGGATGTACTTCGCCGACAGCCGACCCAGCGCATAGTAGCTCACGCCATAGCTCGCAAGCCCTCCCGCGACCACGAAACCCCGCTCGGAGGACATCGTCGGCAGCTTCTTGGCATTCGCCGTGTCAACAATGAACTGCGTCTGACTAATCACCATTGCATCCGACACGAGGAAGCAAGCGTCCACTTCCTTGGCCTTGAGCATCCCCAGATCCGCTCGCAGCGCCTCGACTGACTGGACGTGCCTCTCCACCAACTGGATGTGGAGTTGCCGCGCTGCCTCCTGGGCCGCCCTCGCACTTTCCCGCGCGGAGACGTTGCCTGGATCATAGAACGTCACGACGCGACGGAGTGTCGGGAGGATCTCCTTGAGGATCTCAAGCCGCTTGGCCGTCAAATCCGTTGACAGGGAGTGGACCCCCGTCAGCCTGCCGCCGGGCTTGGCGAAGCTCTGTACCAACCCGACGACGACGGGATCGGTCCCCGCGTAAAACACGATGGGAACCTTGGCCGTGGCTCGCTTCGCCGCGAGGGTGACCGAGGTGGGAATCGAGTAGATCAAGTCAACGTTTTCTTGCTCCAGAGTCCTCGCCGCCGCCTCCACCGCCTTCAGATCCCCCTGCACATCCCGGATGTCCAGGAGGTACTGCGTTCCTTCCTCAACCCCCAACTCCTTGAGGCCATCCTTCAGCCCTTTGATCGCTTGGTAGTACGGCCCACCTTGCAGCACAACACCGATGCGGTAAACCTTGGTCGGCTGCGCGTCGGCCACGGGCGGCGCGAGACCAGTACTGAGAGCCAACGCGACGACGAATACCGCCGCTGGCCCAATCGAAAATCGCCTCATTGGACCACCTCGTCCGCCCGGATGAGCACGGACTGCGGGATTGTCAGACCCATGGCCTTGGCGGCCTTAAGGTTGATGATCATCTCGAACTTCGTGGGTTGCTCGATTGGGAGGTCACCGGGTTTGGCGCCTTTCAGGATCTTGTCCACGTAGGTGGCGGCGCGGCGGAACATGTCGGCATAGTCCGGCCCGTAGGATATGAGGCCGCCCTCCTGCGCGAATTCCGGATACGGGAACATGCCAGGGAGCCTATTCGTGGCCACAAATTGCACAATCGACGCCCGATACGAGGCCAGGAAGCGATCCACGATCAGGACCAGCCCGTCGGCGGGCGCCGCCTTGATCTTCGCGAGGGCGCGATCCAGGTCATTCGGGCTCGACGCATCCACCGGCTGGAGCTTCACACCCAGCGCCGCCGCCGCAGGCTGCATGGCCTTCCAGGCGATCGTCGTGAACGGGTTGGCCGGATTTTGAAGGACCGCAACCTGCGAGAGCTTTGGGACAGCCTCTTTCAAGAGTTCGAGTCGCTTCCCGTCCAACTCCGGCGCAAGCGTGGAAAGCCCTGTCACGTTACCACCTGGCTTCGCGAGGCCCGCCACAAGGCCGGTCGCCACGGCGTCCCCAGCGATCGCCGTGACGATCGGGATGGACTGAGTCGCTTGCTTGGCCGCCAGGGTGCCTGGGGTGCCGGCGGTGAGGATGACGTCCGGTGTGAGACGGACAAGCTCTCGCGCGAGGGCCGGGTGACGCTCCTGGTGTCCCTCAGCCCACTCGAACTTGATGATGAGATTCCGTCCCTCCACGTACCCGAGCTGACGGAGGCCCTTGCGAAACGCTTCGACGAAGTTGGATTCGAGGGCCAGCGAAGAGTTCCCGAGATACCCAATGGTCACGGTTCTTCCCGTCTGCTGCGCGTCGGCCGCGAGCGGCACGCTGAGAACACTGAGAGCCAGTAAGACGACGCATATGGCTGCTTGGCCAATTCGAACTTCGAACTTCGAACTTCGAAATTGCCTCACTGGATCACCTCGTCCGCCCGGATGAGGAGCGACTGCGGAACCGTCAGGCCGAGGGCCTGGGCAGTCTTGAGATTGATCACCATCTCGACTTTCGTGGATTGCTGCACTGGCAGGTTGGCGGGCTTTTCTCCCTTCAGGATGCGATCGACGTAGCCGGCTGCGCGCCGGTACTGATCGACCACATCAGGTCCATAGGAGATCAGACCGCCGCCGGTGACGAAATAGCGGAAGGGGTAGATTGCGGGCACTTGAAGCCGGGCCGCGAGCGTTATGATCAACTCGCGATGCACGATCGCCAAACCGCTCGGCGTCACGATCAGGCCGCCGTTCGATCCGCGGGCGAAGGCCGTAACGCCGCGCTCGATCTCACCGGCGTCGTGCAGGCCGACCGGGCTCACCTCCACCCCGAAGGACGATGCCACGGCCTGGATGGCGCCGAACTGGCCCGTTCCGCTGGGGTTGGCTGGATCCCGGAGGACCAGTGCCCGCGTCATGCGCGGCGCGATTTGCTTGAGCAGTTCCAGCCATTTTGTGCTGATGTCGAATTGGAAATTCGTGAACCCGGTGGCATTGCCGCCGGGTCGCGCTAGGCTATTGACGAAGCCGCCGCCAACTGCGTCGGCGACCTGAACGAACACGATCGGTATAGTGTGGGTCGCCTGCTGCAACGGCCCCACGTGCGAGCCGCCTGCGGCCAGGATGACGTCCGGCGCGAGCGCGACCAATTCCGCCGCGTACTTGCGAACGCGGTCGGCATCACCTCCGGTCCAGCGGTAGTCAATCCGCACATTGCGATCGACGGTCCAGCCCGATTCCTGCAGCGCCTGCAGGAACGCGGCGACGTAGGTCCGTCCTTCAGGATCGTTTTCCTGAAGGTAATGGAGCACCCCGATACGACGTATGCGCTCCGGCTGCTGCGCGTGTGCTGGTAGCGGCCATGCAGCCACCACCCCGCCAACGAGCCTGATGAAATCCCGACGTTTCATCGTCTGTCCCAAAACCAAGGGCCGCGGCCGTTCACTGGATCACCTCGTCCGCCCGAATGAGAATGGATTGCGGGATCGTGACGCCGATGGCTTTCGCTGTCTTCAGATTGACGGCCAGTTCGAACTTGGTCGGCTGCTCGACCGGCAGATCTCCCGGCTTTGCTCCCTTAAGGATCTTGTCCACGTAGGCTGCAGCGCGTTCGAAATTGTCCGTGATGTTTTGTCCGTAGGCGATGAGCCCACCGAGCGCGACATACTGGTGAATCCCAGCGATCGACGGGAACCGATGCCGGAGCGACAGTTGGGAGATTTGTCTCAGTTGCTGTACGAAGAAAGTGTCGGGCAAGAGTACGACGGCGCTGGTGTGTGCGCTTGCCATGGCGGCGAAGCTGCGCCGGATGCCATCCGAAGTGTGCGCTTCCTCCGCCATAACTTTCAGCCCGACGTCTTGTGCGACGGCGTGTATACGTTTCATCATCTTAGGGTGGTAAGAATTCGTCGCGTTCCACTGTAGGGTGATTCGCGTCAGCTTCGGCACGCAGCTCTTGAGCAGCTCGATCTGTTTCAGGAACACATCAGAACCTGCATCGGATAGGCCGGTGATGTTGCCGCCGGGGCGCGCCAGGCTGGCGGCCAACCCCTCGCCGACCGGATCGGCCGATACTGTGATGACGATGGGCATGGTGGTGGTCGCCTGCCTCAATGCGTTGTACACGGGTGATCCCGTTGCGACGATGGCGTCCACTTTGAGCCCCACAAGTTCCGTCACGAGGTTGGGAAGGCGTTCCGATACACTGTCAGCGAATCGTTCCTCGATGACCAGATTCTTGCCCTCGACATATCCGAGTTCGCGCATGCCCTTGACGAAGGCATCGTAACGACCGGTCTCCGTCGCAGATTGGCGCGAACCAAAATACAGAAAGCCGATACGCGGGACTTTGCCAGATGGCTGCGCCTCGGCGGCGAGCAGCATGCCAACGACACTGAGAGCAAACGCAACGACGCATATCGCCGTTACTGCGATCCCCAGCCTCCTGGCCCTTATCCCCGAACGGCTCACCGGATCACCTCGTCGCTCGGATGAAGCTGGAGAGGGGAGTCGGCGGCGCGCCAGCTTTCGCGTCTAGAGCCAGCCTTTCGCGACCAGCAGAGCCGCCGCTCCCATACGGCTCCATTCATGCCCCCAGCCCCTTGAGCGCCTTCAACACCTCCTCGGTCTTTAGGAGGTCGAGCGGGTTGGTCTGGACCCGCACGAAGCGCACGATGCCCTGACGGTTCAGGATGAAATAGGCGCGCTTCGCGAGGCGGTACATTGGACTCTTCTGGTCTGTGACCATCACGCCATATACTGGGAGCATCTTTCGATCGGCATCGGACAGGAGTTGATGCTTGACCTTGTTGTTCTTCGTAAAGTCCTCCAACTTAGCCACAGGATCGACGCTGACGCCCACGACGTGGGCGTTCGCGGCTTCGAACTGAGACAAGCTTGCCTCGAAGCCGCTGATCTCCTCCGTTCAGGCCGCGCCGAACGCGTCCACGAATGTATAGATCACCACCGGGCCCGTCCCAAGCAAGTCGGCCAGCTTGACCTGCTTGTTGCCGGGAGCCATCAATGTAAAGTCGGGTGCTTTCTGCCCCACCTCGATGGCGCTGGCGGGGCCGGCGCACATGAGACCGACCATCGCCCCGAGAAGCACCCCACGCAGTGTCCTTCCTGAGTACTTCATGCCGTCCCCTCCCTCGTGGTCAAGGCTTCCTGGTTCGCTGCACCACCCCGAGCAGCCTCGATCCGTGTCGTGGTCGCACCGCAATAAGCAATATGCCAATCGTAGCCCTACTCGATCACCCGGTCGGCTCGAATGAGAATGTCGCGGGGAATGGCTATCCCCAGGCTCCGCGCAGTCTTCAGGTTGATGGCCAACTCGATCTTATTCGCACCCTCGACCGGCAGATCCTGCGGCCGCTCCCCGCGCAGGATCCTGGCGACAAGCCGGGCGGCCTGAACACCCTCGGCATGCGGGTCGGACCCGTACGACACAAGGGCACCGGCCTGAGCCCAGAACGTGTTGTAGAACAGCGCCGGCCACTTGCTCATAAGCTCCAGGTCCAGGATTACACTCGGGATGTTCATTGTGACCGCAGGTGGAGCTAACAGTCCATCACCCGGGCGAAGCGTTTTGAGGTGACCGACGAGTTCCTCGGGTGTTCGTACTCCTCGAATCACAACGTCCAATTTCAGGCGGCCAGCGACCTCCTGCGCCTTGCTGGCGGCCTCGGCCGACGAGAGATCATCTGCGTAAAAGGCGACCCAGACGCGACGCACAGCAGGAAACATCGCCTTGAGGATTTCCAGGCGCTTGGGTGTCAGCTCTGTGGCCAGGCTCGATATCCCGGTGATGTTGCCCCCTGGGCGTGGCACGGAAGCCACGAGGCCGGCCGCCACCGGATCGCCGACCTCGGCGAAGACAACAGGGACCGTGTGCGTGGCGTCCTTGAGGGCACGAGCCGACTGTTCCGTTTGCGCGAAGATGAGATCGACCCCGCTCTTGACCAGGGCCGCAGCGGCAAGCGGCGCCTCTTCGAGATTGCCCCTGGTAAAGCGAATATCGAACGTCACATCCCGGCCCTCTTCGAGACCCAGCGCGCCCAGACCTTCCTTGAGGCCTTCCACTGATGGAATACTCGGAAAGAAAGCCGTGTGGAGCACCCCAATCCGGTAGGTACGCTTGGCCTGCTGCGCGTTGACAACGAGTGGCGTCCCGATGACACTAAGAACAAGCGCTAGGAGAAAAATCGGGCCAATTCGAAATTCGACATTCGAAATTCGCAATTGGGTCATCGGATCACCCCGTCTGCCCGAAGCATGACAACGGGACTGTTTTGCGTGGCTTGCTTAGCCGCCAGGGCTGCAGTCGTACTCACCGCCACGACCATTCCCGGTTCGCGCGCACGAGTTCGGCGGCCAGCTCGCTGAAGCGTTCCGACCGTTCCTCGGAAAATCTCCGCTCGATGAGGAGGCTCCGTCCTTCGACGTATCCCAGTTTCTTCAAGCCGTTTCAGGATGGCCGTGGGGAAGGGAGCTGCTTGCGCGGAGGCTGGAACGAGAAGCCCCATGCGAAACATCCGCACTGGCTGTTGTGCATGCAGCGTAGTTGCGTTGGCGAGAAGAACACACCATAGGGCAAGCGTCGTCGCCCGGCGGTGCAGGCTGAGAGGGGGGGCGACACGCCAACGCCCCCCCAGTGTCGCGCCTGACTTCTTGAGTTGCATGGCTCGCCTCAGCCGCCCGCCTTCCGGTCAACCGTCGTGCGAACCGCGTTGCGAGCCCGCGTCTAGCACATCATAGCCGGGCGTGCAGAGAACGTGACCGGCGCGTTCGGGATGCACGGGTCCGTCTCTTCGGAGCGTCCGCGAGCAATGACAGTGAGGTCCTTGGTCATCGCAGGCGATACGATATCCTTCTGCACATGCGCCGTCTCTTCCTGTGCTGTCCGGGGCATCCGCGGAAAGGCCTGGCCGATTGAAGCCAGCCTGGTGGCTCCCGTTGTCGCGAGCGTGCCGCTCATCAACACCGCGGCGGCAACAACCATCCGAGTTATTCCGGCTGTGCGCTTCATGGCGTCCCCCTCCTGCTTTGCTCGTCCCGGCTTCCCCTTTCGGGACGATGTCCGGAGCCATCGCAAAGTCGGTGCCAGGGAACCTCATGGAATGCGCCGCCGATACGAAGAATGGAAGGGCCTTGCAACTACTGGTATTTCCTCGCGTATTTCCCTCTCTAGGAACTCGAAGGAACAAAGGGGGTCCACCCAATCCCGCCAGACTGGATACACCCGGATACAGACTGTGAATCCAACCGGATTCATTCGGTCGCGGCGTGCCTGTCCCGGATCTCCAACTCGCGCAGGAGTTTCACGAGATAGGTGCGCTGAAGACCTAAGAGATCTGCGGCCTTGGTTTGGTTGCCGGCGGCGCGATCCAGTGCCGTCCGAATGATGGCGCGCTTGTGCGCCTTCACCTGGGCGTGGAAATCGCCGTTTCCCTCCGGCGAAGCAAGCGGTGGAACCGCCAGACGTATGTGGCTTGGTAGGGCGAGATCTTCGGTTCCAACGTGATCACCGCTGCAAAGCACGACGGCGCGCTCGACGACGTTTGCTAACTCACGCACGTTTCCCGGCCAGTCATGTGCCTGAAGGTGGGACATGGCATCTTCGGTCACGCCGCGCACCACTTTCTTGGTCTCGCGGGCGTATCTTGCGACGAGGTGTCGCACCAGAGCAGGCAGATCTTCTTTGCGGTCGCGAAGCGGCGGCAGCGTGATCCGGACCACGTTTAAACGGTAAAAGAGATCCTCTCGGAACCGACCCTCGCGTGTAGCCTCGTCCAGGTCCCGGTTGGTGGCCGCGACGACGCGCATGTCGACCCGGATGGGTTTGGTGCCGCCGACGCGCTCGAAGTTACGATCCTGGAGTACACGCAGCAACTTCGCCTGGAGTCCCGAAGGCATGTCGCCGATCTCGTCCAAGAAGATTGTCCCGCCTTGGGCCAGTTCGAACTTGCCTTTCTTGGTTTGGTGGGCGCCCGTGAATGCGCCTTTCTCGTGACCGAATAGCTCACTCTCAAGAAGGTGCTCCGACAGCGCCACACAATTCACGATGATTAGCGGCTTCTCGCGCCGGCCGCTCCACCGGTGAATGGCTTGAGCGAACACTTCCTTCCCCGTCCCGCTCTCGCCGAGAAGCAGCACGGTCGAGTTGGCCGCAGCAGCCTTTTGCGCTACCGCAATAGCCTCACGGATGGCACGGCTATCGCCAAGAATTTCGGACGCATGAGCCTCCAACACATCTCGCAGGAGGCGGTTCGATTCCACGAGTCGGCCGCGCTCCAACGCCTTGCGCACGACGATGCCCAAGTGCTGCGTATCGAAGGGTTTGGGAAGGAAATCGTACGCTCCCTCCTTCATCGCCTCGACGGCGGCCTCGATGGATCCATGGGCGGTGATGACAATAACCGGGAAATCGAAGGCGTCTCGCCGGAGGGATCGCAGGACCTCCAGACCTCCCATGCGAGGCATTTGAAGGTCGAGAAGCATCAGCGCCGGCGCCTCTTCTTGGACGGAGGCCAGTGCGTCGTGGCCATCCGCCGCCAGCGTCGTGTCGCAGCCCAGAGCGCGTAACCTCACGTCCAGCAGTCGTCGTGAGGTAGGGTCATCATCCACGATCAAAATTCGCGCACCAGCGGTGTCCATCGGCCTTCCTGAAAACCTGAAAAAAGGAGAGGTGCCACCAGCCGGGAGGGGACGGCTTGGCCCTGCTATCGTGGAGTGCAATGGTATGTTTGAGCAAACAATGCCCAAACAACGGAACGGTGTCAACGCAAATGTCAAACGGGGTCGCAGCGAGCCTCCTCGATCCCGGCCAAAGGCCGCTTCGCACTCCACCGAAGGGCCCGGCGCCCGTCACCTCACCAGGGGCCGCGCCCGTGAGCCAAAGCCCGCACGGTGAGTTGGACCCACGGGCAAACCTCAACGGCTCATTCCTTGTCGCGCCGCCCGCCGGAGCGTCGGTGCGATACGCGGACCGGAAATCACGCGCAGATCGGGTCCGGACAAGACGTCGAATGTGAGAAAGCTTCGAAGGTCAACGGGAGCGGGCGTAAGGACCAGTCGCCATGGTATGCCCCTATGCGCCCGTTGAGCAGTTGCGCGTCTCGACCAACCTGCGCAACGCGGGCTCTTCTATCGTCTGTTACCGATACGGGAGATCCAGCTGATAGGCGGAGTGCGGGAGGGTGTGGTTGCGGCCTAGGTTAATTGCAGTGACCGCGCCGTTTCATCCGAGGCGAGGACCACGCGGTTGCCTCCTTGTCGCTTCCCCACGTATAGCGCTCGGTCCGCGCGGTCAACCAGTTCCAACCCGTGGTCAGAATCGAAGGGGTAGGTGGCCAAGCCTATCGTAACTGTCAGCTGGCCATTGGGCTGCCGCTCGCGACCGTGAAAGGGATACTGCGCGAGCTTGATGCGAATCTTCTCAGCAACAAGCGTCCCGGCTGGCTTGTCGATCTCAGGAAGCATGATCACGAATTCTTCGCCGCCAAAACGGGCCACCACGTCGGCCCGACGCGTGTTGCCCAACAACAACTCGGCCATCTGTCGCAGCGCCTGATCTCCGTGGAGATGGCCGTGGGTATCGTTGTAGTGTTTGAATTGATCCAGATCGAGCATGAGAACGGTGAAAGCGCGCCGGTATCGACGAGCGCGCTGGACTTCCGTCTCTAGATTTTCGAAGAAGTATCGACGATTGAAAAGCCCCGTGAGTTCGTCGCGAGAGCTCAGCTCCTTTGTCCGCTGGTAGAGCTGGGCATTCTCCAAGGCCACGGCCACCTGGTTCGCCACCGCCTGGAACTGCTCCATATCGCCTCGAGTGAAGGCTTGTGGCTCCGGCTTGTGCGCATTCAGGACCCCGATAACCGGCCCGCGTTTGATCTGGAGGGG
>Ga0335084_10005466_pt1 | contig 12572 bp, 10 predicted proteins | sample Lox_Sample_44_FD_206721 | JGI IMG/M metagenome (GOLD analysis project Ga0335084, IMG submission 206721) | Soil microbial communities from Loxahatchee National Wildlife Refuge, Florida, United States - Lox_Sample_4.4 | ecosystem: Environmental > Terrestrial > Soil > Wetlands | place: USA...
GAAATGCGCCAGTCCGCTTGTTTCCATGGGTATACAGTTGTTCGCCTTCCAGATACAGCTTGCGCTCGGCTTCATCATCGATCGGGGCCCCTACCATTTGCTTCTGGCTGGCGAAATACGCTGATATGTCGAACAAATCATGGAAATTATCCACGCTCATTGCCATATCGGTCATGACTTCGTTGTATCGGGCGCCGTTCTGGAACTCGCGGACCTGCTTCTGGATATAATCAGCCCATTGGCCGGACAGTTTGGGAAAATCGCTGGATACGCTGTTGCCGTCTTCGCCATGGCACCCCATGCAAAGAGCCGATTTGTCCTTGCCGATGACCGGATCGCCGGTACCGATACGCTGATTGATCTCCGAAGGCGTGTCCGGGTCTTCGATCGCATGGGCGGCAGGCACTGCGAGCAGTGCGATGGCGAATACGCCGGAAATGTAATTGTTGCTTTGCAACATGTGTACCCCTGGCAAGGCAATTTGTCTTGAGACAATTGTTTCTTATAAGCGTTTCTGCGTCAATTGTCTATTTGTTGGCGCGCATCAGGCTTCGCCCGCCAGTTTGAGCGGCCCGCTCCCAGAAAGCCGATCCAGATAGAGATAAATTACCGGCGTGATGAATAGTGTAATCACTTGCGAGAACAGCAACCCGCCTACGACGGCGATACCCAGAGGCTGACGCAATTCGGCACCTGAACCGAAACCGATGGCGATCGGTAATGCGCCCATCAGGGCTGCAGAGGTGGTCATCATGATCGGGCGGAAGCGCAGCAGACATGCGGTGCGGATCGCCTCGCGGGGTTTCATGCCCTGGTTGCGTTGCGCGTTGAGCGCAAAATCTATCATCATGATGGCGTTTTTCTTGACGATGCCGATCAGCATCAGGATACCGATCATGGCGATGATCGACAGGTCTATGTTGAACAGCCACAACATCGCCAGCGCACCGACCGCGGCCGACGGGAGTCCGGACAGTATCGTGACCGGGTGGATATAGCTTTCGTACAACACGCCCAGCAGCACGTATATCACCAGCAGGGCAACGAGGATCAATATGATCTGGCTCGATTGTGAAGACTGGAATGCGGCAGCATCGCCGCCGTAGCTGGTGAGTATGCTGACCGGCATGGTGAGTTCGCGTTTGAACCGGTCGATCTTCCTGGAAGCGTCCCCCAGTGCCGCGCCGGGCGCCAGATTGAACGAGATCGTCACCGCATTGAGCTGCCCGGTATGATTGATCGATAGGGGTCCCACCTCCCGCCTTACAGTGGCGATGCTGTTCAACGAAACCATCGCGCCGTTCTTTGCACGCACATATATCTTGCCGAACGCACTTTCATCGGCACGGTCTTCCGCCGAGACCTGCAGGATGACTTCATAGCTGTCGCTCGAGGTATAGATCGTCGAGACCTGACGTTCGCCAAAAGCGCTGTAGAGCGCTGAACGGATATCGGACATCTGCACGCCCATCAGATTGGCCTTGTCGCGGTTGATATCAAACTGTGCCTGCAAGCCTTTCAGTTGCGCGTCACTGGTGACATCGCGAAAGATCGGCTCATCGCGCATGCGTGCCATCAATCCGTTTGCCGCGTCGCGCAAATCATCCGCCCGCACGCTGCGCAACACGTATTGATAGCGGCTTTTGCTGATGCGACCGCCCAACCGGAGGTTCTGGATCGGGTTGATGTAGACGTTGACACCGGGTATGGCGCGCACCGCGAGGCGCAGTTCCTCGACCACCTTGTCGATCGGCGGCCTTTCGCTGCGCGGCTTCAGGGTTATGAACAGGCGCCCGCTGTTGCTGTCGCTGGCAAAGACGAGAACCGTTTCAACTGCAGGGTTGGCGCGGATCACGGCGCCGGTGCGCTGCAATAGCTCGGAGATCGCGGGAAACGAAATATCTTCAACCCCTTCCACGGTGATCAAAGCCTGGCCGATATCTTCGTTGGGGAAGAAGCCCTTGGGTATGGCGATGAACAGCGCAATGGTAACGAACAGGGTGCCGATCGCAATGCCGAGCACTGTGCGCTTATGAAACAATGCCCAATCCAATCCGCGCTCGTAATTCGAGAGAACACGGTTGAATCCGCGCTCGAACCATGCGGTCAATGTGAGGCCCGCGCCCGTTTGTTCGTGCGGTTTCACATAACGGCTGGCGAGCAGCGGGATCAGCGTCAGCGATGCCAGTGCAGAGACCAGTACCGCGATACCCACCACAGCCGCGAATTCATGGAACAGCAAGCCGATCACGCCGGGCATGAAAAAGATCGGGATGAATACCGCAACCAGCGAAATCGAGATCGAGATGATGGTAAAGGTTATCTCCTTCGAGCCCAGCAGTGCGGCCTGCAGCGGCGTCTCGCCCAGTTCGACATGGCGCACGATATTCTCCAGCACCACGATGGCATCATCCACCACCAAGCCGACCGCCAATGTGATCGCCAGCAGCGAAATGTTATCCATGCTGTAACCGAAAGCGCTCATCAGCGCCACCGTCCCCAGCAGCGAGATCGGCAGTGTCAAAGCCGGGATGAAAGTGGCGGTTGCCTTGCGCAGGTACAGGAAGATCACCAACACGACGAGGAAGATGGTGATTGACAGGGTGATCTTGACGTCATGGATCGAATTGCGGATCGATACCGAGCGATCGTTGCGCAATTTGAGCTGAACGGAGGACGGCATTTGCGCGACGAGTTTGGGCATCGCCGCCTTGATCTCATCCACGGTTGCGACAGTGTTGGCGCCGGGCTGGCGTTGTACCGAGAGCGTGATGGCGCGTTCGCCGTTGGCCCAGGCGGCCGTCTTGACGGATTCAACGCTGTCTTCGACAGTGGCCACGTCGGATAGTCGAACCGGCGCACCGCTAGTGCTGGTGGCTATGACCAGACCGGCGAATGCAGCGGCGTTATCGAGTTGCCGGTTTGCCTGAATGATCAGCGTCTGGCGCGGTCCGTCCAGCGTGCCGACCGGGGAATTATCGTTGGCGCTGTGCAGTGCGTTGGCGATGTCATCCAGGGTCAGGTTGTGCGTCGCAAGCGCTTCGGAGTTTGCCCGCACACGCACGGCATATTTTTTCTGTCCGTTGATGTTCACCTGCGCCACGCCGGGAAGCGTGGAAAGCGTGGGTGAAATCAGGTTTTCCGCGAAACTGTCCAGATCCGAGAGCGGCATTGACGGGGAAGTCAGGGTAAGAAAAATGATGGGCGAATCGGCGGGATTGACCTTTCGATAGGAAGGCGGCGTGGTCATCTCTATCGGCAGAGAATTCTGCGCGCGCAACAGCGCCGCCTGTACATCGATGGAGGCGCTGTCCATGTCGCGGTCCTGGTCGAATTCCAGCGTGATCGAGGTATTGCCCAGTGTGCTCGATGAACTGATCACGGCTATGCCAGAAATGGTCGAGAACTGGCGCTCCAGTGGCGTGGCTACCGAAGATGCCATCGTCTCCGGGCTTGCACCGGGCAGCGTCGCGGTCACCGAGATTGTGGGAGTATCGTAGCTCGGCAATGCCGCATTGGGAATGTTTCCGTAAGCGATGATGCCGGCCAGCACGGCGGAAGCCGACAACAGCACCGTCATGACCGGGCGGCGGATACACAACTCGGAAAGATTCATTGTCTGATCGTGCTATTGGATGTAACGCCGGACTGTTCCGTCATGACTGATGTTTTCGGCGCTGAACCTGACGGTTTGCCTGTCGTGATGTCCGGGGGATGTCCTTTGGATTCGACTACGGTGCTTCCGGGTCTGAGGTTCTGGGCGCCTTCAACGACCACACGCGTGCCCGGCGCTATGCCTTCAACCACCGCGATGCCATCCTGGATCAGACTCACTTTGACGGGCAGCGATGCAACCTTGTTGTCCGGCCCGATCACGTAGAGGAATTTTTGCTCCGGACCGGTCTGGACTGCTTGTGCCGGGACTGTCAATGCTTTATCCAGTTTGCTCGGAGCCAATTCCACCGTGACGAACATGCCGGGCCACAGGCGATGGTCGGCATTGGGGAATTCCGCCTTGAGTCTGATTGTGCCGCTTGCCGTATCCACTGCATTGTCGAGAAATACCAAATGCCCTTTCAGGCCCGGTTGGTTGGCCAAATCCAATTTTGCAGTCACGGACACTTTGCTTTTGGCGAATGCCTGTTGTATGACGGCAAGCTCATGCTCAGGCAACGTAAAACTGACGTTGATCGGATCGAGTTGAGTGATGGTAACCAGCACTGCTCCACTCGCAGTCAGGGTGCCCGGTTGCACCAGGCTTCCCGGATAAACTGAAATGGCACCTGTGCGGCCTGAAATAGGCGCATCGATTTCGTCAAAGCTGCGCGCCACGCGGCTGGCCTCCAATGCAGCCTGATCGACCGCGAGCTGGCCGCGCGATACATCGTACTGGGTTTGCGCCGCATCAAAATCGGACTGGGAAATGTATTCCTGCCGGAGCAATTCCCGCTGGCGTTCAAGATTCTTTTCGGCATTCACCATATCCGCCCGGTCTTTGACCACCTGCGCCTCGGCCTTGCTGAGGTTGGCATCTTCCGTGCGTGTGTCAAGCGTGAACAGCCGGTCTCCCTTGTGAACGAACTCCCCTTCCTTGATATGTACTGACTTGATGGTGGCGGTGTTCTGCGGCCGCACATCTACTGATTGCAGAGCCGACACCGTGCCGTTTGCCGTGAGTTTGACCGAGACATCGGTCTGGATGACCGGGGCACTGATCACTTGTACGGCGCCAGCTGCATTGGATTTGGCAGTGGAACTCTTGACATGCCAGAACCATGAGCCAGCAGCCAGCGCAATAATCGAAATGATGGCTATGGCGATCCAAATGCGTCGCTTGGCAGGCTTCGAAAGTTTGCGTGACAATACTTCCATTGAACAGGCGCTCCTAAAAATACCGACAACACAGGGCGGATAAGCGTACCTTCTTATTGATAACGCAGCGCCTCGATAGGATCGAGTTGCGCCGCTTTGCGCGCGGGATAAAATCCGAAGAAGATACCTACAGTTGCCGCGACACTGAACGCCACGACGACCGAGCTGCCCGAGATGATTACGGCTGTGCCTGTCAATGAGTTCGTCAGCAACGCGCCGCCTATCCCCAATAGCAATCCGATGAAGCAGCCGATTACGGAGATGATGATGGCCTCCAGCAGGAATTGCATCAGAATATCCCGCTCCCTTGCCCCGATAGCCATGCGGATGCCGATCTCTCGGGTACGCTCGGTAACCGAGACCAGCATGATGTTCATGATGCCGATGCCGCCAACCAACAGCGATACGGAAGCGATTGCCCCGAGAAGCAGCGACATGACCCGCGTGCTCTCTGCAGCCGAATCAGCCGCGGCGGTGAGGTTGCGCAGGAAGAAGTCATTATCCATGCCCTCGCGTATCCGGTGCCGCTGGCGCAACAGGGCAGTCATGGACTTTTCCACTTCCAGCATGATTTCCTGGGTCGTGGTCTGCACCATCATCATGCGCACCGAACCCGGAAATTGGGAACCGTAAACTTGGTTTTGCGCGGTAGTGAGCGGAATGATGATGGTGTCATCCTGGTCGCGTCCGTCCATTCCCTGTCCTTTGAGTGCCAAAGTACCCAGAACGACGAACGGACTTTGCTGGATGCGGAAAGTCTTGCCGATCGGGTCCTCGCCGCCGAATAGATTGTCCGCGACGGTTTTTCCGACCAGTGCGACCCGAGTGCCTGAACGCACATCCGAATCTGTGAAAGCATCACCGGAAGCAATCCGCCAGGAGCGCGCTTCCAGGTAGTCTGGTGTTGTGCCGAGCACCGAAGTATTCCAGTTATTCGGTCCATATACGACTTGCGCCCTGCCGGTTTGTATCGGCGCGACGGCCTGAACGCCGGGGAGCTCGGCAATCGCATCCGCATCACCGACGTTCAAGGTATAGCCCCCGCCGCCGCCGGACCTGACTCCGCTCGACGAGGTGCTGCCGGAAATCAAAATGAACAGGTTGCTGCCCATCCCCGCAATGGTCTGTTTGATTGCATATTGCGCGCCTTGTCCGATCGACATCATCAGTACCACTGCGCCGACACCGATCACCATACCCAACATGGTCAGCAATGTGCGCAGACGGTTGGCGCCCATCGCGCGCCAGGCTTCGCCGAGCATCGCGATCACCATGCCGCCACCTCATCAATGAGAAATGGAATGTGTAAACCAACGGTTTCGGTGGCTGGCGGCATTTCCCGCGCCGGCGCTGTGCGTACCGTTCTCATGCCGCGACCTTATCGATGAGAAATGGAATGTGTAAACCAATGGCTTCGGTGGCTGGCCGCATTTCCCGCACCGGCGCTGTGCGTACCGTGTTCATGCCGCCACCTCCATATGCGGCGTACGCTGGTCGCTGACGATGCGGCCATCGTGAAAACGCACCTGGCGCTGCGCATGGCGCGCGATATCCTCTTCGTGCGTGACCAGTACGATGGTGATTCCCTCGCGATTCAGTTTTTCAAACAATGCCATGATCTCCTCGCTGGTATGGCTATCCAGATTTCCGGTAGGTTCATCGGCGAGAATCAGGCGAGGATGATTGACCAAGGCACGAGCGATCGCCACGCGTTGCTGTTGACCGCCGGAAATCTGGTTGGGCAGCGAAGCTGCTTTTTCAGCCAGTCCAACCTTGGACAGAAGTTCACCCGCCCGCCGCCGGCGCTCATCGTGCTCCGCTCCGCAATAGATCAGCGGCAATGCGACATTTTCCAGCAGCGAAATGCGCTGCAACAGATTGTAACCCTGGAACACAAAGCCTATGGTGCGATTGCGCAGCAGGGCCAGTTCATCCTTGCTTAATTCTGCGACGCTGCGGCCATCCAGAAAATAGCGGCCTTCGCTGGCTTTGTCGAGACAGCCGAGGATATTCATGAAAGTGGATTTTCCCGAACCGGACGGGCCCATGATCGCAACGAATTCACCAACGCCGATTTCAAGGTTGACATCCTTCAATGCGGGGAACAATCCGGCAGAAGTCTCGTAGGACTTGTGCAAGCCTTCGATGCGGATAACTGGATCGCTCATCAGAAAAATCTCACAGGCGGTCTGCTCCCCGAACTTGACGATTTGTCAGACGCCTGTTCTTCACCCGTCACGACCAGATCGCCTTCCCGTATATCTCCGCCGACAACTTCGGTATTGCGGTTGTCTGTGATGCCGAGGGTCACGTTAACCGGTTTCAACTTTCCCTTGTCCAACACATATACCTTGCCGGCAAATGTGTCGCGCTTCGATTTGCCTCTCTGCGAGCCGCTTTGGCGGCCGCCCTCATTCTTCTGGGGATTACTGCTACCCGGGTTTGCCGCTGGGCCGGGCTTGGGCGGAAGCTTTTCAATTTCGCTGTCTGCTGGTTTGTAGCGCAGCGCGGCGTTCGGAACCAGCAGCACATCCTTGCGTTCGGCAACGGCGATATTCACGTAGGCAGTCATGCCGGGCAACAGAATCTTTTCCGGATTGTCCACGTTGACCACAACGTCGTAGGTGACCACGTTCGATACGGTAGTCGGATTAAGGCGTATTTGTTTGACCACCCCTTTAAAGTGCTGATCCGCAAATGCATCGACGGTAAAGCGCACCGGCTGCCCGACGCGAATGCCGCCGATGTCGGCCTCGGCAAAATTCGAGTCGATCTGCATCTTGGACAGATCCTGTGCGATCTTGAACAGCGTAGGCGTCTGCAAACTGGCTGCGACGGTCTGCCCCACGTCCACTTCCCTGTCGACCACCACTCCGGATACAGGCGAGCGGATCACAGAGTAGGAGAGGTTGGCGCGATCCTTTTCCAATTGCGCGCGGGTCAGAAGCAATTGTGCCTCTGCTGACTTCTTCGCCTGTATCGCGGTGTCCAGATCCTGTTGTGCGACATATTCCAGCGCGAAGAGATCGCGAGTACGTTTTTCGTTCGCAGTTGCCAGTTCCAGCGAAGCTTGAGCACTTTGCACATTTGCCTCGCTTTGCTTCAGCTGAGCCGCGAGCAGGGCGTCATCCAGTTCCAGCAAGATCTGGCCTTTGTGCACCTTGCTGTTGAAGTCCACAAATAGCTTCTTGACCGTGCCGGAAACCTGCGTTCCGACGCTCACCAGCGTCACCGGATTGATCGTGCCGTTGGCGGATACGGTCTGGCTGACGTCACCTTTTCCCACCGACTCGGTACGATATTGAGTTTGCGCGTCCGAATTGAACTTCAGATATATGGCAACGCCGATCCCGATGAAGGCAGCAGCAGCAATGGCCAGCACAATTGGAGAGTGCAATAGTTTTTTCATGGCAGATATTATTGTGATTTGTTTTCGTCCGGCTTAGGGTTCCCGCTAGCCTTTTGGCCGCTGCGATCCGACAAGGTTTGCAACAGGCCCACATCCAGACTGCCCATAGATTGTGCCAACGCGGCACGGCTGATATTCCAGTTGAATATCGATTGAATACGCTGCTGGCGCGCGCTGGCCAACGCGCTCTGTGCATTCAGCACATCCAGGATGCTGCCTACCCCGGCCTTGTAACGCCCCAGCGCAACTCGTGCCGATTGTTCCGCACTGTCCAGCAGATCGGCAGTGGTGCGCAAAGATTGGGTCGCGGTGGTGAGATTCTGATAAGCCGTCCAGACATCCAGCGCCACTTGCAAGCGCAACTGGTCAAGTTGCGCATTCTTGACATCCACTTGTGCTTCGGCAGCGCGTACATTGTAGGTAGTTGCAAACCCTGTAAAGATCGGAAAATTCAAATTGATGCCGACTGCAGAGTTGTGTGAGTCGACACCTGAAATATTGTATTGGTTGGCCGATGCAGTCAACGAAATGGAAGGCATTCCTGCCGCGCGTGCCGCATCGGCACTGGCTTCGGCGGCCCTGACTTGCGCCGCTGCGGCGAGCAAATCCGGACGATGATGACGCGCTTCGTCGATCAGCGCATTGATATCGCCCTCAAAATCCTCGGGCATCGCCCTGGTATTCGCGGCGACCAAGGATACGTTGCGGTTGGCATCAAGTCCGAGCATGTTTGCCAGCGCGCCTTGTGCGTTTTTCAGATTTCCATCGGCCGTTATGCGATTCAGCGTGGCTTGCGAATAGGCAGTCTGGGCTTGCAGCTTGTCGGCGGGAGTCGCGCTTCCGGCGTTATAACGGGCTTCCGCGGCCGCAAGACTTTCCTTTGCTACCCGTTCCGATTCCAGCGCCGCATCGAGTTGGGCATAGGTCGCCTGCGCTTGGTAATAGGCTTGTATCGCGGCAAGGAATACCGCTTGCACTGTGCTGTCCTGCGAGGCGCTCGCTGCCGCCAGCAGCTGGCGCGCGTTTTCCAGATTGGCAGCGCGAGAGCCGAAGTCGTAGAGCAGATAAGAGAGCGTTGCGCCGACGTTGTGCTGATTCTCACCGGAGACATTACCTGAATTTCGGCTGGCAGCGGCACTCAAATCCACGCTGGGGAGATAACTTGCCTCGCCTACGCCGACCTGCGCAGCCTGAACCAGCGAACTGGCCCAGGCAACACGAGTCTGTGGATTGTTGCATAACGCAAGATTAACGACTTCCAGCAGGTTCAGCGGGTGGTCAAGCGGTTGCGCGGCGCAGGGGTCAGCGACCGTTCCATCCACCCTCAAGGCAGGCCTGGAGGGCGCGGCGGAGCCGGTGTCGAACGGGTCGGATGTTTCTCTGGCAAACGCGTGGCAACACATCAGGACCAGCAGTACCGGGACAAGCAACAGTCTGGTCATTGCTCCCGGTATGCAGGATCGCGCGATGGACGGTTTCATTTATAGTTAGATATTGGTGTGCATTACGAATGTTACATTGCCTGGATATTCAAATGCGAGTATAGGTTAAACACGTCGACCCATCACGATACCAAATAAATGTCAGAAGCTGAGATACCATGTTGACGCGCCGGCCAGCAGTGAGCCAGAAAATGGTCCGGCCCCGGGGAGTTCATGCTGGTCCGCATATTTGGTATGCCAAGCCTCAGGACGCTCCATGCCCATGCTGATCCCAGCCGCGTTCACCTTCTTCGCGATCGGCAGCATGGCGTGCAAGAGATGCACCCCGTTCGTGGCGAAGGAAACGGTGCGCGTTTTGATCGAGAATTTTTCGTTGGTCTGCGGATAATGCCGCTTGCAATTTCGCGGTTGCGTCTGCAATTTTGCTCAACTTGTCGGCTAATTCGGTTGCCCATTCCGCACGGTAGCGGGAAATGGTCGCGGCATCAGCATCATCATTTGGCTTTTTCGTTGTTCTGTCAGCCAGCATTTCTACCGACTTGGCGTATTCTTCCCAGACGGCTTGCTGAGAAGCTTTGATTTCAAGGCGTTCTGCCAGTTTATCCAATCTGGCCTTCATATGGTCATGCATTTGTTCCTGGCGCATCTGCTTTTGGCCGTGATTTTCAGCGGACGCGGCCATGGCATATGAATGGAGCGTGGTGGTCAGAATCGTCCCGATGGCAATGGTAGACAGTATCCCCAACTTGGGATTCATATTAAGCAAGTTCATTCTATACTCCTGTAGGTTCATTATTTAAGCAGTTGAAGCATTCAAAATCTCGATGAATGCGTTATTCAATTTAATTCTGCAGCGTATCCGCGGTATGTCCGGATTGTAAGAATCAGAACATTTTTGTAAGTTCCTTGATACAAATTTTTCAGTATCACAAAATCAACCAATCAATGGACAATCAAAATTGCTCTCTTTCGCCAGTATGGCGAGTCTTTACCGCCTTCAATGTTGTATTGGCAAAGTCAGCGTGGCGATCAGCCCGCCTGCAGGCGCATTTTTCAGCGTGATGTTTCCGCCCTGTTTTCTGGCCATGTCTCTGGCGATGGAAAGCCCCAGTCCCACGCCTCCGGAATGCCGGCTGCGGGAGGCGTCGAGCCGGTAGAAGGGAGCAAAGACAGCTTCCAATTTTTCTTCCGGTATCCCTGGCCCTGCATCATGGATGGCGATGACGACTTCATTCGCCGTTTCCCCGATCGTGATGTCTGCTCTTTCTCCGTAGCGCAAGGCATTCTCCAGCAGATTGTTCAGGCAGCGGCGTATGGCGATGGGTTGCAGTCTTATCGGATTGACTTTGCCCGTAACCGTTATCACATTGCCGCCTTCATTGGCGTCTTCCGCCATCGAGTGTATCAGCGCCCCGATGTCGAGAAGGCAGGTTGGTTCCGGCTGCTCGTCGCCCCGCAAATAGTCCAGCGTGGTATCAATGATGCTTGCCATCTCGTCGATATCGTTCCGGACTTCAGTTTTCAATTCCTGATGGGTGATTTTTTCCGCGCGCAATTTGAGCCGGGTAAGCGGGGTGCGCAAATCGTGCGAAACAGCCGCGAGGAAGCGGTCGCGTTCCTCCATCTGTTGTTTGATGCGCGCCTGCATCAGGTTGAAAACCTTCGATGCCTGCCGCACTTCGGATGGTCCGGATGTTTCGTCGATCGACGGACTGTTCAAATTCTTTCCCAGTTCGTCTGCGGCATTTGCCAGGCGTTTGATGGGGTAGGTGAGCCAGCGAGCTGCGATCCACGAGGTGAAAGCGACTGCGGCCAGTCGGATGATAAAACTGTACAGCCTGAATGGATGCCGCTGCGGGGATGAAACAGCCTGCTCAAACCCCAGACTGACCAGAATTTCCCGGCCGGCAAAATAACTGACCGAGAGTATGACGAACAGCAACAGAAACAGCCGCACAAACAGCGAATCGGTGATGGGAATCTTCATCGGTTCACTTTCGCATCGAACAAATATCCTTCGCCGCGAACCGTTTTGATCAGGGTAGGTGTGCGGGAATCATCATTCAGCTTCTGGCGCACGCGGGAAACCAGTATGTCTATGCTTCGATCGAACACATCCATGTCGCGGCCGCGGGCTGAATCCAGCAGAAACTCGCGAGTCAAAATCCGGTTGGGGTGCTCGATGAACACGGCCAGCAAACGGAATTCCGCGTTTGACAGGGGAATGACCAATTCCTCCGGCGAAACCAGATGGCGCAACACATAATTCAATCGCCAGCCCATGAATTCCACTACGTTTTGTTCCTTGCGATTTTCGCGTGTCCCGCGCGTTCTGCGCAGTATCGTCTGGATACGGGCAACCAGTTCGCGCGGCTCGAAGGGCTTGACGATATAATCATCAGCGCCCAGTTCCAGACCGACGACACGGTCCATTGTTTCGCCGCGCGCAGTGAGCATGAGTATCGGCACGTCTGATTCCGCACGCAACTTCCTGCACAGCGCAAGCCCGTCGTCGCCGGGCAGCATTAAATCGAGAATGACCAGATCGAAGGAGGCCTCCTTCATTGCTTCGGCCATCGCCAGGCCATCGGCTACGGCAACGACTGCCATGCCGAAGCCGGTCAAGTATTCACTCAACAACTGACGTATCTGCAAATCATCGTCAACGATAAGGATGGATGGCATGGCGGTGTTGATATAGGCTCCAGTCGAAATGGGTTTTCAGGCAGCAATAAGGCGTTGAATTATGTTGCTCGCTGTGGAACAACAATCAAGGTTGCCCCTATCAATAGTTTCAATCCAGCTCATCATCGGTCCTGCGTGTTTCAGCAAAATATCCCCTTTCTACA
>Ga0335084_10005467_pt1 | contig 12571 bp, 14 predicted proteins | sample Lox_Sample_44_FD_206721 | JGI IMG/M metagenome (GOLD analysis project Ga0335084, IMG submission 206721) | Soil microbial communities from Loxahatchee National Wildlife Refuge, Florida, United States - Lox_Sample_4.4 | ecosystem: Environmental > Terrestrial > Soil > Wetlands | place: USA...
GAAGTGCCCGCCGGCGGCCTCGTCGGGCCACAGCGCGGGCACCACGCGCTCGACGAAGGCACCGGCCTTCTCGAGATGCTCGAGGTGCTGCGCCAGCCAGCGCTTGTGAACCGCCGCCACCCAGGTCGGGCTGCCGGCGGTCGCCTGCGGCGCCAGCGCCAGGTGCACGGCCTGTTCGTCGTCGAGCAACTGCTCCTCGACCAGGCCGACCAGCGCCGCGCGCAGCTTCGAAGCCGGCGCGCGCGGCATCGTGATGCGGTGCCAGCTGACGTCGGTGGGGCCGACCCAGGCCACCACCGTGTCGGCCTTCGGCAGCAGCGCGGCGGTGGTGCGGCCCTGGCGCGTGACGCCGAGGCCGTCGGCGCTGAGCAGGTAGCTGTACTCCGGCGCGGCATCGCCGGATGCGGCGGTGCCGCGCTGGCGTGCGGGCAGCAGGACGACCAGGATCGACATGGGGACGGGAAGGCTAATCGCTTTGCACAGGGCTCACAAGGTCAGGAGCCCGCAAATCAAGCACTTGGAAGGCAAAGTTGCGGTTGGCCGCAAGCTCATCGGTCGGGCAGCACGCTGGCGACGCGCTCGCGCAGGATCGTCACCATGTCGAGGCCGCGCCGCTCGACGAACGAGCGCTCCTCGAGCGCGTGATCGTCCAGCCGCAGTCGGCCGCGCACCTCGAAGAAGTTCGACACCACGCCGACGTTCTTGGGGTCGAGCAGGTCGGGCGAAGACACCGACTTGCGCGCGATGTCGACCGATTTGAAGGCCCCGCGCTGGCGGGCCTGCACCAGCGCCTGCGCGGCGCCGGCATCGAGCCCCGGGCTGACCGCGGCGATCACATCGGCATCGGCGGTGTTGAGGTTGACGGTGGTGCGCACCGGCAGCAGCACCACGAACTTCTCGAGGCGCCCGAGCACCGCGGGGTCGAGGTCGAGCCACTGCAGCTGCGCCAGCGTGCGCGGCGCCAGCGGCGTCGCGCCGCCGGGCACGGTGGCGGGCGCCCAGGCGGCGAGCAGGCCCTGCGCGATGCGCGGCGCGGTGTCCGTGGGCACCCCCGCCGCCTCGCACAGGCGCTGCAGCGACGCCAGCTCGGCCTCGACGACCTTGCCGCCGTCGATCAGGTTGCGCAGGTTGTAGCGCGACTGCAGGTCGACGATGGCGCCGGACAGGAAGGCGTCGGGGCCGCTGTCGGCGTTGTGGTCCTTGTCGGTGGCCAGGAAGGTCGACAGGCGCGCTTCGGCCAGCGGTGTCGCCCACGGTTCGCTGAGCGCGGTGGGGCCGCCGCTGCGCGCGTCCTCGCGCAGGATCAGCCGCGCCCAGTCCAGAGCGCCGTTGAGGATCCAGGCCGACTGCGTGCGCGCCCGCTCGGCCGCCTCGACCTCGATCGCGCGATGCTGCTGCCACACCATGCCCGCGGCCAGCGTGCTCACCAGCACCAGCAGCGACATCGCGATCAGCAGCGCGGCGCCGCGCGCGCGGCGCCGTGGCGGGTGTCGGCGTGCGTTCATGACGAGGCCGGCCCGAGCATCACGTCGCGCGTCAGGCGGCGCTCGTCGCCGAAGCTCAGCACCAGCCGCACGCCGCTCGGCAGCGCGAGGCGTGGCGCCGCCCCCGGCGCACCGCCGGGCTGCGGCGCGACCGCGTCGGCGCTCGACTGCGCATTGCTCCACGCGTTGCCGCGGAAGAAGTACATCTGCCACTGCGTGGCGCCGTCGAGCAGGCGCACCTGCGCGTCCTCGGTGCCGATCAGTTGCTGGCTCATCAGCCAGGCCTGCTGCAGCTCGATCGAGCGCTTGACGCTCGGGCTCGCCCAGCGCCGCCACACGCCCTCGCGCAGCGACCACACGACGATCTGCGCGCCGCCCGGCGTGACGCGCGCCAGGCGCAGATTGGCGCCGTCGAAGATCAGCGCCGGCACGGTGGGGTTGTCGTACAGCGAGCCCAGGTCCTGCTCGAACTGCGCCATCACGGTGGTCAGCCGCAGCGTGCGCTCGGCCGCCTCCTGGCTGGCGTCGCGCGCGCGCACCATGCCGTCGACGCCCTGCCACGCCATGGCCGACAGGATCGCCATGATCAGCAGCGCAACCAGCACCTCGACCAGCGTGAATCCGGCGGCCTTGCGCAGGGGTCCGGCGCCCGGCCGTCTGCAGCCGGACCGCGCCCCCTCGGGGGCAGCGAACGGAGTGGGCGTGGGGGCCATGGTTCGTCAGTAGCGGCCCAGCACCGTCGACAGCGTGAGGATCGACACGCCCGCGTCGTCGAGCACGACGGCGTCGACGCGCCGGAAGTTCGGGTTCGGCGTCGGCCGCGTCGCCAGGCGGCCCTTGTAGTCGCGGCCGAGCTGGTTGCAGGTGAAGTCGGCGTCGCCGATGCCCGGGAACTGCCGGTTCAGCCGCAGGTTGGTCAGCGCGTTGTCGGCACACCATTGCGCGTTGACCACCTCGGCGAGGCGCTGCGCGTTGTCGGTCAGCGCGCCGGCGGCCTTGAGGCCGGCCGCCAGCGTGATGGCCACCACCGCGACGGCCACCAGCACCTCGATCAGCGTGAAGCCGCGCGCGCTCACTGGACTGCCCTGCGTGCTGCGCACTGCGGGATTCGGCGAGCGGCTCATGGCACGGGGACGAACGGCCCGATGCCGTCGGTGGCCAGTGTGAGATTGCGCTCGCCCAGGCGCAGCACGATGCGCTGCGGGCCGATCAGCGGCTCGGGCCCGAGCGTCAGCGCGCCGCCGCCGATGATCTCGGCGCTCACGCCGTCGCCCAGCCACTGCGTGGGCAGCGGATCGCCGCCGACCACGCCGACGAAGCGGAAGCCGCTGTCGCCCGGCTGCGTGGGCAGCTCGAAGCGCATCGGCACGCCGGCGCTGCGCGACTGCGCGCGCGCGGTCTCGAGCAGCGCGGCCAGCCGCACCGCCTCACGGTCGAGCTGCGCGGAGGCGGGATCGCGCAGCGACAGCGTCACCAGGCCGACGGCCACCGCCACCAGCGCCATCACCACCATCAACTCGATCAGCGTGAAGCCGCGGCGCGCGCGGCGGCGCGGCGCGCGCCTATTGCCAGGAGCCGATGTCGGCATTCGGCCCTTCGCCGCCGGGCTGGCCGTCGGCACCGAAGCTGAAGACGTCGATCTCACCTTTGACACCGGGGTTGAGGTACTGATAGGGCCGGCCCCACGGATCGTTGGGCAGCTTCTCGAGGTAGGGGCGCCAGTTCGACGGGATGGCGCCGCTCGTCGGCTTGCGCACCAGCGCGCTCAGGCCCTGGTCGGCGCTCGGGTAGCGCTGATTGTCCAACCGATACAGCTTGAGAGCCTGCATCAAATTGTTCACGTCGCTGCGTGCGGCGGTGACGCGCGCATCGTCGGCGCGGTCGAGCACGTTGGGCACGATGAAGGCGGCCAGCACGCCGATGATCACCAGCACGACCATCAGCTCGATCAACGTGAAGCCGTGCACGCGGTGGCGACGACCATCGGCGGTGCGCAGGAATCTCATCGGCAGCAAGCGTGGCCTCGGGTGGGGCTGCATGATAATCGCGCGATGGCAACGCGCTTGTTGTCGTTTGCAATCTGGGCCGTCGTGGCGGCCAGCGCCGTGTTCTGGTTGACGCGCCTGCTGGCGCGCGCCGATGCCGCGCCCGCTCACGCGGTGACCGTGAGCGCCAGCGCGTCGGTGGCCAGCGCGGACTTGTCGCGCCTGTTCGGCAGCACCCGCGTCGCGGCCGATGCGCCGCAGCCGGAGCCGGCCGCCGATGCGCGCTTCAAGCTGGTCGGCGTGGTGGCGCCCAAGAGCGCTGCTGCCGCCGGGCTGGCGCTGATCGCGGTCGACAACAAGCCGCCGCGCCCGGTGAGCCTCGGCGGCGTGGTCGACGGCTCGCTGGTGCTGCTGGCCGTCAATCACCGGCGCGCCGAGCTGGGCCCCGTCGGCGGCGCCGCGACGGTGCGGCTGGAACTGCCTGCGGTGCCGGAGCCCAACCGCTCGGTGCGCGCGGCGGCGGCGACGACGACACCGCCGGTGATGCCGCCGCCACCGCTGCCGGCAACCCCGCTGCCGGCAATGCCGCTGCCCGGCAACCCGCCCACCGGGGCACCGGCGCCGCTGCCGGTGCGCACGCCGAACGCCACCCGCTGAACGCGCGCGTCAGGGGCGCGTCAGTGGTCAGTGGACGGTGCCGTCGCCGTCGGCGATGCCGAAGTCGGCCGCCTGCGTGGTGATGCCCGAGGGCCGCGACGGCCCGGGGTCTTCACCTTCGGCCACTTCGGTGAGCAGCGCGGCCGCGCTGCGCACCAGTGGCCACGCCAGCGCCGCGCCGGTGCCGTCGGTGCTCTCCATGCCGAGCTCGAGCAGCGCCGACGCGCGGAACAGGTTGAGCGCCTGATCGAGCCCGCGGTGGCTGTGGCTGCGGCAGAACACGCAATAGTCGGTGACCGGCGTCGCGATGCGCGAGGCCACCAGCAGCGCGGCGCAGGCGGCCATGCCGTCGATCATGATCAGGTGCCGCTTGCTGGCGGCCACCAGCAGCACGCCGACCATCACCGCGACCTCGAAGCCGCCGAACGCGGCGAGCACCTCCACCGGATCGGTGACGTCGCGGTGCTTGGCCTGCGCGGCCTGCACGATCTGCATCAGGTGGTTCAGCAACTCCGGGTTCATGCTCGGGCCGCTGACGATCAAGTCGCGCACCGGGGTGTCGGTGAGGCGCGACAGCACCAGCGCCGCGCTCTCGTGCGAACCGACGCCGATGCCGGCCGCGGCCACCAGGTTGCCGCGCAGCGTGTCGCCGATCTCCATGCCGGCGCGGATCGCGGCATGGGCATGATCGACCGACATCGCCAGGCCGACGCGCGAGTTGCGCGTGCCGTGCGCGATCTTGCGGCGGATCAGGCGATCGTGCGGCGCCACCATCTCGGCAACGCCGCAATCGACCACCGACAGTTCGAGCCCCTGGATGCGCGCGAAAACCGACACCGGCAGTTGGCCGCTGAGCAGTTGCGCCACCTGCTCGTGCGTCTGCTTGCGCTGCGGCGCTGCCAGGCCGTCGACGGCCAGCCCGTGGTCGGCGGCGAAGATCACCAGTTGCGGATCACGGAAGCGCGGCTTCAGCGTGTTCTGCATCAGCCCCAGCCGGATCGCCAGCGGCTCGAGCTCGCCCAGGCTGCCGGTGGACTCGGCGCGGCGCTGCAGCTTCTCTTTCAGCGCGCCTTCGAGCAGCGGCTTGGAGGTGGGCGCGATCAGCGAGCGGTCGGCTGACATGGCACGCTAGTGTACGTACGAACCCTGCGTGCGAACACGGCGCGCAGCGGCCGCTGCTGCAACGCGGATCAGCGCAGGAACAAGGAATACACGGGGTTGCGTGTTTCCTCGGTGTATGGATACGCCAGCGTGGCGAGGAAGCGATCGAACGCGGCGCGATCGCCCGCCGGCACCTGCATGCCCACCAGGATGCGCCCGTAGTCGGCGCCCTGGTTGCGGTAGTGGAACAGGCTGATGTTCCAGCCCGGGTTCATCGCCGACAGGAAGCGCATCAGCGCGCCGGGCCGCTCGGGGAAGGTGAAGCGCAGCAGCCGTTCATGGCGTGCCAGCTCCGAGTGCCCGCCGACCATGTGGCGCACGTGCTCCTTGGCCAGTTCGTCGTCGGTCAGGTTCAGCGTCGGAAAGCCGTGCCGATCGAAGTGCCGCGCGATGCGCTCGGCCTCGTCGCGCCGCGAGATCGCGATGCCGACGAACACGTGCGCGATCTGCTCGTCGGAGATGCGGTAATTGAACTCGGTGACCGCGCGCGGGCCGATCAGCTCGCAGAACTGCCGGAACGAGCCGCGCCGCTCGGGGATCGTCACCGCGTAAAGCGCCTCGCGCTGCTCGCCGAACTCGGCGCGCTCGGCGACGAAGCGCAGGCGGTCGAAGTTCATGTTGGCGCCGGAGGTGATGGTGACCAGCGTCTGCCCCTTCACCTTGCGGCGGGCGACGTACTGCTTGATGCCGGCGACGCCGAGCGCGCCGGCGGGCTCGAGCACGGTGCGCGTGTCCTGGAACACGTCCTTGATCGCCGCACACACCTCGTCGGTGTCGACCCGCACGAACTCGTCGACCCACTGGCGCGCGAGGCGGAAGGTCTCCTCGCCGACCACCTTGACCGCGGTGCCGTCGGAGAACAGACCCACCTCGGCCAGTTCGACCCGCTTGCCGGCGCGCACCGAGCGCGCCATCGCGTCGGAGTCGCGCGTCTGCACGCCGACGATGCGCACGTCGGGGCGCACCGACTTCAGATACGCGGCAACGCCGGAGATCAGCCCGCCGCCGCCGACCGCGACGAACACCGCGTCCAGCGGCCCCTGGTGTTGGCGCGCGATCTCCATGCCGACGGTGCCCTGGCCCGCGATCACGTCGGGGTCGTCGAACGGATGCACGAAGCTCAGCCTCTGCTTGCGCTGCAGCACCAGCGCGTGCGCGTAGGCGTCGGAGTAGCTGTCGCCTTGCAGCACCACCTCGCCGCCGAGCGCCTGGACCGCGTCGACCTTCACCCGAGGCGTGGTCACCGGCATCACCACCACGGCGCGGCAACCCAGGCGTCTGGCGCCCAGTGCGACGCCCTGGGCATGGTTGCCTGCCGACGCGCAGATCACGCCGCGCGCCAGTTGTGCCGCGCTCAAGTGCACCATCTTGTTGTAGGCACCGCGCAGCTTGAAGCTGAACACGCTCTGCTGGTCCTCGCGCTTGAGCAGCACGTGGTTGCCGAGCCGCCGTGACAGCGCGCGCGCCGGCTCGAGCGGAGTTTCCTGGGCGACGTCGTAGACGCGCGCGGTCAGGATGCGTTGCAGGTAGTCTGCGCGGCTGCCCGCAGGCGGCGTGCGCTGAGTGCGGGCCATCGGTGTGGTCGATCGTTCGCGGCGCCGCATCATAGGGCTCCCTGCCATGGGGCTCCCCGCTGCGGCTGCAAGAAAAAAGGCCCGAGGCCAGAGGCCCCGGGCCCAATCCACCAATGGGAGAGGTGGAGGAGACAACCTTCGCAGCGGGGCCCGCGCGGACCCCATCGCTGCCGACGCGGCCAGTCTAGCGTGCTCGATGTTGCGTCGCAATATGATGGCTCGCGATTTGTCGGCGCGACGACGGATTCTTTCGAGCGACCCGCGTCGCTCACGCGACATCGATTCAGGAGAGCACCGAGATGGACTGCACCGTGCACTGGGTTCGTGACACCGGAATGGCGTTCGTCGCCGAGACCGGCAGCGGCCACGTGCTGACGATGGACGGCTCGCCCGATGGCGGCGGCCGCAACCTGGCGCCGCGGCCGATGGAGACGGTGCTCGCCGGCTCAGGCGGCTGCTCGGCCTACGACGTGGTGACGATCCTGCGCCGCGGCCGCCACGACGTGCGCGGCTGCACCGTGAAGCTGCAGGCCGAGCGCGCGCCGAGCGACCCCAAGGTCTTCACGCGCATCCACATGCACTTCGTGGTCAGCGGGCACCAGTTGGATGCCGACGCGGTGGCACGCGCGGTCGCGCTGTCGCACGAGAAGTACTGCTCGGCCACGGCGATGCTGGTCAAGACCGCGCAGGTGACGAACAGCTACGAGGTGATCGCGACGTAGTGTCGGGGAGAGGACGCGGGCCGCTCAGACGTAGTGCGCGGTGCGCGTCATCACGCGCGCGGCCAACCGCATCGCCAGCTTCACCGGCGCCGGCAACGCGGCGGCGCCGCTGGCCTGAGCCGCCGCCGCGTGCTGCGCCTCGTCGGCCTTCATCTGCTCGACGATCGCCCGCGACGGCGCGTCGGCGCCGGGCAGGCGATCGAGGTGGCTGGCGAGGTGCTGCTCGACCTGTCGCTCGGTCTCGACCACAAACCCCAGGCTCCAGCGGTCACCCGCCAGGCCCGCCACCAGACCGATGCCGAATGCACCGGCATACCACAGTGGGTTGAGCAGGCTGGTGCGCGCGCCGAGCTGCTGCAGCCGGCGCTCGGTCCAGGCCAGATGATCGACCTCGTCGGCGGCGGCACGCTGCATGTGCGCGCGCAAGTGCGGCGCGCGCGCGGTCAGCGCCTGAGCCTGGTACAGCGCCTGCGCGCACACCTCGCCGACGTGATCCACGCGCAGCAGCGCTCCCGACAGACGCCGCTCCTGCGGCGTCAGCTCGCCCTCCTGGGCGGTCGGCTGAGCGCGCCCCGCGTGGGCGCCGCCGGTCAGCGTTCGCAGCGCCTGATCGGCGGTCGAGATCCATTCGTCAAGTGGCACAGTGGGCAGCTTATCGGAATCCCTGGGGCGGGTTTCCCTGGGGTCCGCCGTTCATCGCGACCACGGATGGGTGCATTCTGTTGCGCGTTGTTGCCAGACAACAGCGCCGCACTGTTTACGGGCCAAGTCTTTGCATCGGCTCAGGCCCTCTGGTGCAATAGCCGCAGCTTCCGCTGAGGAGGTTGGCCTGATTGGTCTTCGCCCACGTCGGCGCGTTGGCTGTCCATGGAATCAGGACCTCTCGTTCAAACCTAGGAGATCATTGCAATGAAAAAATCTCTGCTCGCCCTCGCAGTGCTCGGCGCCTATGCCGGCGTGGCGTCGGCACAGTCGTCGGTGACCATTTTTGGCATTGTTGACTTGAGCATCAACAACATCAAAAACGGCGACCTCAGAACCACGTCGATGCAAAGCAACCAGCTGAACAGCAACCGGTTGGGCTTCCGCGGCTTCGAAGACCTCGGCGGTGGCCTGGGTGCAGGCTTCTGGCTCGAAGGTGGGATGGCCAGTGAGAACGGCGGCAGCGCGTGGAACCAGGCGCGGCGTTCGACGGTGAGCCTGATCAGCCAGGCGGCCGGTGAAGTCCGTCTGGGCCGTGACTACACCCCGACGTTCTCGGTCGTGGGCAGCTTCGACGTCTTCGGTGCCAACGGTCTCGGGCAGGATGCCAACCTCATCAGCGGCATTTCGTCTCCTTCCAACAGCAATGCGTCCGGCGGAGCGGCCACAGGCGTGCGCGCCAACAACTCGGTTGGCTACTTCCTGCCCGGCAACCTCGGCGGGTTCTATGGCCAGGCCATGTACGCGCTCGGCCAAGGCAACGACAACAACAAGTACTGGGGCCTGAAAGCCGGCTTCGCGTCCGGTCCTTTCGACGTGGCGCTCGGCTACGGCGAAACCGAGACGGCGACCATCAACCCGCACGACAAGTACAAGCTCTTCAACATCGGCGGCACGTGGAACTTCGGCTTCATGAAGCTGTTCGGTTTGTGGAACGAGGCGAAGCTTGGCAGTCTGAAGGAAGACTTCCTCGACTTCGGTGTCAGCGTGCCGATCGGCCAAGGCGAATTCAAGGCCAGCTATGCGCAGGCCAAGGACAAGGGCACGCGCGGCGCCGTGAGCATCCAGAACTCCGACGCCACCCAGTGGGCGCTGCAGTACATCTACAACCTGTCGAAGCGCACCGCCTTGTACGGTGGCGTCGCCCAAATCGACAACGATCCGTGCTCGTCGCGCTCCGTCCTGAACGGCACGATCGGTTCCAATACCACCACGCCGCAGATCGGCAACTGCTCGGCAGCGGCCACGAGCGGGCTGGCCGGCAAGAAGTCCGAAGGCGTCAACGTCGGCGTTCGTCATTCGTTCTGACGAGCGATCGATCGGTTGCCTGCAAAGCCGCCCTTCGGGGCGGCTTTTTCATGCTCGACTATCCTCGGGTTGAATGATGAACGTGCGCCTGCGTGAAACTGCCGCGAGCCGGCGCAGACTCGTGCTGTCGGCTGCTGCGGTGTGCGCCGGCTGTGCGGGCCGGGTCGATCCACTGCAACCACAGGAAGCCGTCCACGAGTGGGAGGCGATGCCGCTGCCCGGCAAGCGCGCAACCATCTACACGCGTTGCGAGCACGAGGGCCGACCGGCGTGGTATGCGTCGTCGCGGGGCGCGGCCAGCGTGTGGCGCAAGCGCATGGACGCTGTCGTTACGCCGAGCACGCACATCGAGTTCTCCTGGTGGGTGGCCAACACCGTCGCGGGCGCCGACTTGAGGCGCGCCGAGGTGGCCGATTCACCCGTTCGCGTCGGCTTCGCGTTCGAGGGCGACCACTCGCGGCTCTCGCTGCGCAATCGCATGCAGTTTCAGCTCGTCGAGACCCTGACCGGCGAAGCGCCGCCGTTCGCGATGCTGGTGTACGTGTGGGACAACCATGCGGCGGTGGGGACCGTGATGCCCAGCAACCGCAGCGATCGCGTGCAGAAGGTCGTGCTCGAACAGGGCGACGCCAACCTGCGCCGCTGGCTCAGCTACCGTCGCAACCTCTTTCACGATTTCCAGCGCGCCTTCGGCGAATCGCCGGGCCGCCTGGTCGGGCTGGCGCTGATGACCGACACCGACAACACCGGCGGCGCCGCCGAGGCGTGGTATGGCGACGTCATGCTGAGAGGCTGAGCCGCCCCGGCTTCCCCCCGATTGCGAGCGGGCGCCCGTTGGGCCGATGATGCGCGGCCATGCTCGCGTTCGTGTTGCGGCGATTGATCCAGGCCGTGGTGGTGATGCTCACGGTGGCGTTCATCGCCTTCATGCTGTTCCAGTACGTCGGCGATCCGGTGACCAACCTGCTGGGGCAGGACGCCACCGCCGAGCAGCGCGAGCAGCTGCGCGCCGAACTCGGGCTCGACGCGCCGTTCCCGGTGCAGTTCGCCCGCTTCATCGGCAACGCGGTGCGCGGCGAGTTCGGCTTGAGCCTACGCCAGGGCCGCAAGGTGTCGGCGCTGATCGTCGAGCGCTTCCCGGCGACCATCGAGCTGGCGCTGTCGGCCGCGGTGATCGCGCTGCTGGCCGGCGTGCCGCTCGGGGTGTACACGGCGCTGCGCCGCGGCCACTTCGGCTCGCAGGTGTGGATGACGCTGTCGCTGGTCGGCGTGTCGTTGCCGACCTTCCTGATCGGCATCCTGCTGATCCTGGTGTTCGCGGTGATCTTCAAGCTGCTGCCGAGCTTCGGCCGCGGTGACGTGGTCAGCCTGGGCGGTTGGACGACCGGCTTGCTGACCGCCGACGGCTGGAAGCACCTGATCCTGCCGGCGGTGACGCTGTCGGTGTTCCAGCTCGCGCTGATCCTGCGGCTGGTGCGCGCCGAAATGCTCGAAGTGCTGCGCACCGACTACATCAAGTTCGCGCGCGCCAGGGGCTTGAGCGATCGCGCGGTGCACTTCGGGCATGCGTTGAAGAACACGCTGGTGCCGGTGATCACGATCACCGGGCTGCAGCTGGGCCAGCTGATCGCCTTCGCGATCATCACCGAGACGGTCTTCCAGTGGCCGGGCATGGGCCTGCTGTTCATCCAGGCCGTGCAGTTCGCTGACATCCCGGTGATGGCGGCGTACCTCTGCCTGATCGCGCTGATCTTCGTGCTGATCAACCTGGCGGTCGACCTGCTGTACTTCGCGGTCGACCCGCGGCTGCGCATCGAGAGGGTTGCCGCGGCCCACTGAGGGCAGCGCGTCGCCATGAGCAGCGTGCTCGAATCCCCCGCTCAAGCCGGCCGCTGGGCACGGTTCGTCGACAGCGACCTGTGGCACAGCTTCCGCCACTCGCCGACCGCGATCGTCGCGTCGGCGATCGCGCTGCTGTGCGTGGTGTGCGCGCTGTTCGCGCACTGGATTGCGCCGCACAATCCGTTCGACCTGGCGACGCTCGACCTGCTCGACGCGCGGCTGCCGCCGGCGTGGATCGAAGGCGGCAGTACGAAGTACATGTTCGGCACCGACGACCAGGGACGCGACATCCTGTCGGCGCTGATGTACGGCTCGCGCATCTCGCTGGTCGTCGGCTTGGCGTCGGTGGCACTGTCGATGCTGATCGGCGTCGGACTGGGCCTGCTGTCGGGCTTTGCCGGCGGCGCGGTCGACGCGTTCATCATGCGCGTGTGCGACGTGATGCTGTCGTTCCCGCCGATCCTGGTGGCGTTGCTGATTGACGGTCTCGGGCGCGCACTCTTCCCCAATGCGCACGAAGTGCTCGCCTTCTCGGTGCTGGTGATCGCGATCGCATTGACCGGGTGGGTGCAGTACGCCCGCACGGTGCGGGGCTCGACGATGGTCGAGCGCAACAAGGAGTACGTGCAGGCGGCGCGCGTGATCGGCGTGGCGCCGGTGCGGGTGATGTTCCGCCACGTGCTGCCCAACGTGCTGGGGCCGGTGCTGGTGCTGGCGACGATCCAGATCGCCGGCGCCATCATCACCGAGGCGACGCTGAGCTTTCTCGGCGTGGGCGTGCCGCCGACCTCGCCGTCGCTGGGCACGCTGATCCGCATCGGCCAGGACTTCCTGTTTTCCGGCGAATGGTGGATCACCGTGTTCCCGGGCCTGATGCTGGTGATGATCGCGCTGTCGGTGAACCTGCTGGGCGACTGGCTGCGTGACGCGCTCAATCCGCGCCTGCGCTGAACTCGATCAACGCGATGGTGCAGCCCCTGCTCGAAGTCAGCCACCTGCGGGTCGAGTTTCCGACGCGGCGCGGCACGCTGGTGGCGCTCGACGACGTGTCGTTCGCGATCGCGCCCGGCGAGATCCTTGGCGTGGTCGGCGAGTCCGGCGCCGGCAAGTCGCTCACCGGCGCCTCGATCATCGGC
>Ga0335084_10005468_pt1 | contig 12570 bp, 9 predicted proteins | sample Lox_Sample_44_FD_206721 | JGI IMG/M metagenome (GOLD analysis project Ga0335084, IMG submission 206721) | Soil microbial communities from Loxahatchee National Wildlife Refuge, Florida, United States - Lox_Sample_4.4 | ecosystem: Environmental > Terrestrial > Soil > Wetlands | place: USA: Florida...
CACGCAGCGGCAGGTGCCGCCGCCGCGCGGCTTCGCGATCCAGGCGCGAGTCAACATGGAGACGATGGAGACCGACGGCAGCACGCGGCCCGCCGGCGGCACGATCAACGCGTTCGATCCACCGGCCGGTCCCGGCGTGCGGGTCGATACGTTCGGCTACACCGGTTATCAGACGACGCCGAACTTCGATTCACTGCTCGCGAAAGTGATCGTTCATGCGAGCGGTTCGTTCGAGGCGGCGCTGCGCCGCTGCGAACGCGCGCTCGCCGACTTCCGCATCGAAGGCGTCAACACCAACATCGATTTCCTGCGTGCAGTGCTGCACGACCCGCACTTCGCCGCGATGCGCATCTCCACCGGTTTCATCGACGAACACATCGGCGCGTTGGCGCGCGCGGCGCGGCGTCCGACGCGATTCTTCGCGAGCGCGGCGGCACGGCCGGCGAGCGGCCAAGCCGGCGCCAAGGTCGACGCCGTCGACCCGCTCGCGGTGCTCGCGTACGGTAAGTCGAACGCGCCGACCACCGCGAGCCGCGCGATCTCCGAAGTCGACGTCGACGAAGGGCACGCAGCGCTGACCGCGCCGATGCAGGGCACGATCGTCAGCGTCGAAGTCGAGGCGGGGCAGAACGTTCGCGGCGGGCAGGTCGTGCTCATCATGGAAGCGATGAAGATGGAGCACGAGATCCGAGCCCACGTCGCCGGCACGCTCACCGAGATCTCCGTCGTGAAGGGCGACACCGTGTTCGAAGGTCACGTGCTCGCGCTGATCGAGCCGAAAGACTTAGGTCTAGGCGCCGACGACGGCGAACGCGCAGTCGACCTCGGCGTGGTGCGGCCCGACGTCGCCGAGGTGAACGCGCGCCACGCGATCACGCTGGACGCGGCGCGGCCCGATGCGGTCGACAAGCGCCGCAAGACGAATCAACGGACCGCGCGCGAGAACATCGATGCGCTGTGCGACGCCGATTCGTTCACCGAGTACGGACAGCTCGTACTCACGCCGGGCACCGGGTTGCCGATGGACGAAGTGATCCGCAAGTTTCCGACCGACGGCATGGTCACCGGCATCGGCACGATCAACGGCCGCTGGTTCCCGCGCGACGAATCGCGCTGCGTCGTGATGGCGTACGACTACACGGTGCTCGCCGGTACGCAGGGCGCGCTCAATCATCCGAAGACCGACCGCATGCTCGAACTCGCGGCGAAGTGGCGGCTGCCGGTGGTGCTATTCGCCGAGGGTGGCGGCGGCCGCGCCGGCACCGGCGGGCAGCGCCGCGGCGGCCGCCCGACGACAACGGCCGGACAAGGGCGCGACGACATGGCGTATCGACCGCTGGATACGCCGACGTTCGCGAGCATGGGCCGGCTGTCGGGCCTCGTGCCGCTCGTCGGCATCACGTCGCGCTTCTGCTTCGCCGGCAATGCGTCGCTGCTCGGCTGTTGCGACGTGATCATTGCAACGAACGACTCGAACATCGGCATGGGCGGGCCGGCGCTGATCGAAGGCGGCGGGCTCGGCGTGTTCCGGCCTGAGGAGATCGGACCGCTCGACGTGCAGACGAAGAGCGGCGTCATCGACGTCGCGGTCGACGACGAAGTCGAAGCGGTCGCCGTCGCGAAGCAGTATCTGTCGTATTTCCAGGGCCCGATTCCGGAATGGGACTGCGCCGATCAGCGCATCCTGCGCAACGTCGTGCCGGAGAACCGGTTGCGCGTGTACGACATCCGCAAAGTGCTGCACACGCTCGCCGATTCGGGCTCGGTCCTCGAGCTGCGGCCGAAGTTCGGCCTCGGCATGGTGACCGCGTTCATCCGCATCGAGGGCCGGCCGATCGGCGTGATCGCGAACAACCCGGGCTATCTCTCGGGCGCCGTCGACAGCGACGGCTCCGACAAGGCCGCGCGCTTCATGCAGCTGTGCGACGCGTTCGACGTGCCGATCCTCGTGCTGTGCGACACGCCCGGCATGATGGTCGGCCCGGAGATCGAACGGACCGGACTCGTGCGCCATTGCAGCCGACTGTTCGTCACCGGCGCGAATCTGACCGTTCCGCTGCTGACGATCGTGCTGCGCAAGGCATACGGGCTCGGCGCGCAGGCGATGGCGGGCGGTTCGATGAAGGAACCGTTCTTCACCGTCGCGTGGCCGACCGCCGAGTTCGGCGGCATGGGTCTCGAAGGTCAGGTGAAGCTCGGTTTCCGCAACGAGCTCGAGCTGATCGACGACGCCGGTGCGCGCAAACGGCGCTACGACGAATTGGTCGACGCCGCGTATCAACGCGGCAAGGCGTTGGTGGCCGGGGCGTCGTTCGCGGTCGACGACGTGATCGATCCGGCCGATTCGCGGCGGTGGGTGGTCGGTGCGCTGGACGCGGCGCCGAAGCCGCCGAAGCGCGACGGCAAGAAACGACGCAACATCGATACCTGGTAGTGCGGCGCTCGACGACGCAGCCGCGTTCCTAGTTCACGACGGGAGGTGACGCGATGGAACTCTACGAAGCGATGAGCACGCTGCGCGCCGTGCGCCGGCTGCGACCCGATCCGATTCCGGACGACGTCTTGCAACGCGTGTTGACGGCCGCGACGTGGGCACCGACCGGCGGCAACCGGCAACCGTGGCGCATCGTCGCAGTGAAGGATGCGAAGAAGAAGCAGGCGCTCGAAGATCTGTATCGCCCCTATTGGGAGGGCTACATCGTCAATTACAAGAAGCACATGGAGACGATGCCGCCGGCGGAGCGCACGACGTCGGCGCGCGCGATCGAGGCCGGCAACTATCTCGCCTCGCACATGCACGAAGCGCCGGTGATCGCGGTGTTCTGCTACAACCCCGGCATGATGACGATCACCGACAAGGATCAACCGCGGCCGTCGGTGGTCGGCGGCGGCTCGGTGTACCCGGCGGTGCAGAATCTCTTGCTCGCGTGCCGCAACGAAGGGCTCGGCTGCGTGCTGACGACGCTGCTCTGTCTCGAGGAGCCGAAGGTGCGTGAACTGCTGAAGCTGCCGGACGGTTGGTACACGTGCGCGCACGTGCCGATCGGATACGCGGTCGGCGGCGGCCACGGGCCGATCAACCGCAAGTCGCTCGATAGGATGGTGTTCACCGATACGTTCGGCGCGGCCTGAGCTGGCAACATCGTGGCCGCCATCGCCATCGACTTGCCGGAAGATGTTCGAACCGCCTGCGACGGCCTCATCGCATTCGCGCGCAGAGAGGTCTTGCCACTGCACCGGACGCACCACGATCTGTTCGAGAATCCGCGCGCGCTGTATCGCGACGACGGCCGCTTCTCCGACGCGACGATCGCATTGATCCAACGGGTGCGCAGAACCGCGGCGGATGCCGGTTTCTATTCGATGTGCGTACCGACCGCGCTCGGCGGCGGCGGCCTCGGCCACCTCGCTTACTACGCCGGGTGGGAGGCGCTCTTTCGCGAATGCGGCCCGCAGAACTGGCTGATGCTTTACATCATCAGCCACTGGGCGTTCGGCCCGAGCCGACTGCTCGAACAAACGACGCCGGAAGCGCGCGAACGCATTCTCGCGCCGATGATGGCCGGCACCGCATCGATGTGCTTCGGCCTATCCGAACCCGGCGCCGGCTCCGACGCCGCGGCGCTAACGACCCGCGCCCGCCGCGATGGCGACGGTTGGCGCGTGAGCGGCCGTAAGATCTGGACGACGAACGCACCGACCGCGGACTACTGCATCGTGTTCGCCGTCACCGACGCCGAACGCGCGGCGAAGCGAACCGGCGGCATCTCGGCGTTCCTCGTACCGACAGACGCGCCCGGCTTCGAGATCCAGCGCGTGATTCGACTGTTCGGCCACGTTGGTGGCGACGAAGCGGAGATCAGCCTCGACGACGTGTACGTGCAGCCATGGCAGCTCGTCGGCAAGCTCGACGACGGCTTCGGCGCCGCGTTGTACGGTGTGTCGCTCGGCCGCATCTACAACTCCGCGCGCGCGGTCGGGTACGGCCGTTGGTCGCTCGAGCGCGCGCTCGACTATGCGAAGGTGCGCCAGGCGTTCGGCAAGCCGATCGCCGAGTATCAGGGTGTCACGTTCCCGCTTGCCGAGAGCGCGATGGAATTGCACGGCGCACATCTGATGGGCCTCAACGCCGCGACGTTGCTCGATCGCGGCGAACCCGCCGTCAAAGAGCTCTCGATGACGAAGGCGTATTCGGTGCAAGTCGGCTATCGCGCCGTCGACCGCGCGATGCAAACGCACGGCGCGATGGGTTTCACGAACGAGGTCGGGCTGTATCACGCATGGCATGCGCTCAGGATCGTCAACGTCGCGGACGGCACGAACGAGATTCTGAATCGGACCGTGGTACAACGATTGCTGAAAGGGGACGTTGAGCTCTAAAACGCGATGCAGTGCGTGTGGAACCAACCGCCGCTCGCACGCGCGCTCGCGAAGACCGGAGACCTCTCCGCGGCGGAGACGCTGATCGACACGACGCCGCTCGATTGTTATCTCTGCATGCGCGTCAGAGGACAGATCGCGGCGTTGCGCCACGATGAGGCCGCGTCAGATCGTTGGTTTGCCGAGGCGCTTCATTTGGCGCCGTCGCTGCCCTTCGCGGAGACCGAATGGGGCGAGGCGTTGCTCGCGCGCGGCGATCTCGACGGCGCGATCGCGCGCAGCCTCGAGATGAGCGACGCCGATCAGCAGGCGATCGCATCGTTGCACTGACCGCGGTGAGACGACGGGCAAGAGGGGCCGCAAGCAGTGCGTCCAACTTCTCTCGTGAGTGGACGCGCGCGGAACCCACCGCCAAAGCGACCGTCCGCTTCGATTGTCTTTCGCCATCGACGCGCGTACCTTCCGGACCCCCACTCACCGCGAACGGGAGATCGGTGAGTGCCGGAGCAGGAACGCTCGGGTCGACGTTCGCCGTGCTGTCTCCACGGACGCGCGCAGCCGTGCGTCGTTCATCCCACGACCGGATGAGTTGGAGACTAACTATGCCGATCCTACGTTCGATGGAGAGTCGGGTGCTGCCGGGCAAGCGCCAACAGTGGGGCGCCGTGATGCGCGACGTAAAGAAAATCGTCGACAAGTACGGTCCGCCGCTGCGCGTGCTGCAGCTACAGTTCGGCGGACACCCCGGGACGGTGCTGAGCGCATCGCTCCAGGAAGACTGGAATGCGCTCGCCCGCCGCGCGCAACAGGTCAATGCCGATTCGGACTATCAGACGCTGCTTCGAAGCGGCGCGATGGCAGGGCTCGCCGAGGCCGTGGCAGTGCGCCTGGCCGCCGACGTGAGCGATGAAGTCGGCGGACCCAATGCGGCGCTGACGACGGCGAAAATCATTCAAGTCATGGCGATGAAGGTGCTTCCCGGCAAACGCGCGAAGCAGATCGAGATGATCCGCCAAATGCGGGAAGCGCGCGCTGCTGCGGGACTCACGACCGCGAACCTTCTCGAGCAGGTCGCGGGCGATGCCAACGTGATGTTCCTGTCGTGGGGATATGCCGACCTGAACGCGTGGGCACACGACCGGGCCGCCGGCCAACCGCAGGGGGCGCGCGACATTCAACAGCGCATACTTGCCGACCCGCAGTTCCCGTTCGTCGAGACACTCGGCACGCGCGTATACGCCGACATCACCGATCAGTTGTGAGTTCGAAGTCCAGTCAATTGCGAGCACACCGGCGTAGCGCCTGAGGCGGCGCTACGCCGCGTTCCAGTGCGAACGCTGCTGATCACTGATCGGCCTGGTCGCGGCAATTGCGAGCATTTGAGCTCGGGGGCGCGGATGCCGAAGCCCGCGAAAATAAGGGGCGCATTGCTCACGGCGACCCGGTCGGTATTCGTCTGCGCGGCGAGTATCGCGATTTGATCTCCTTGTGCTAACGGAATCGCTTGGCCGCGAACGGTGAAGGCGGCATCGATCGGCCCCTTGATCTCGAAGCGGGTGAGCGACACGTCCTGGGTCCATCAACGCTTGCCGTCCCGGAGGTCGCCGCCCGGTTGCAGGCCGGCCGCCATCATCCGGCCGATGATCCAGCCGACAGTCCGCTCTTCGCCCGGCGTCGCCGGAGCGCGGCCCTCGAAGGCATCGGACGCAAGCACTTTGATGTCCGTCGCCAATCGCGACGTCTCGACGATCGGCTCGGTAGATCCGCCGGCATAGGCCGTGTCGGCGGACATCGTCGTGATCGGAAGAGAACACAGGAGCGCGACGAAAAGCTGCTTCATGGAGGAGCGCCTTCGGTAGCCGTGGTCGATGCAGCATGCACATCGCGCTGCTCGTGCGCCAATGCCTCAGCCGTTGTGTAGGTCTGCCTGGATCCGATCCATACACCGAACGGTGACGACCAACCCGGCCAGCGTCAGCGCGGCACAAACGAACAACGGCGCTCCGACGCGTAACGCCTGCGGCCCCGCGCCGACGACCGCCGCGTACAGCGGTGCGAAGATCGCCGGCGCGGAAATGCCGGTCAGGCTGACGAGACTGCGCTCCGCGCCGGACAGCCGTCCACGGTCGGACGCCCCAACGACCCGATTGAGGATCGCCAAGCGCACCGGGCCATAGACGGTACCGACCACCACGACGAAAATCGCGGCCGTGAACTGCCAACCGGTCGTCGCGAAGCCACTCGCGATCGTACCGAGGATCTGAACGACGATGCCGCCGAGCAACGTCCGGCGTTCGCCGAGCAGCCCGATCGTTCGCGTTACGAGGCCGCCCTGCACCACGAGGCTCGTCAACATGATGAACGTCGCGTAGAAGCCAATGTCTTTCGACGTCCAGCCGAAGCGGAACGTCACGTACAGAAAGAAGATGCTGTTGACGCCGGTGACGCCGAAGTTCATCAGGAACGCGCCGCCCTGCCAGTGCTTCAAGACCGGATAGTCGCGCCAGATGCTGCTGATCGCGCCGATCGGGTGGATCGACCGCCAAGCGAGCGGCGCGCGGTTCTCGTCTCGCAACGATTCGGGCAGCACGAAGATCGCGAACAGGAAGTTCAGCGCACACAGCGCAGCGGCCACCCAAAACGGCGCGCGGGGATCGAGTTCGCCGACGAAGCCGCCGATCAATGAGCCGGACGCCGCGCCCGCGCTGATCGCCGCGGTCAATTGCCCAAAACGGGCCGCGCGGTTCTCGGGGAGCGAAATGTCCGCGACGTACGCGAACGCGGCGCTGATGCTCCCGGCCGCGGCGCCGCCGACGACGACCCCGGCGAATACCCAGACCAGATTCGGCGCGAGCGCCAAACACACGAAGTACGTCCCGAGCCCGAACGCCGACACCAGGATGATCGGCCGGCGGCCGTAACGATCGGACAGTGCGCCCTGCACCGGTCCGGCGATCAACTGCATGCCGGCGATCGTGACGGTCATCGCGCCGAACACCGTGGACATCTGCGCCATCGCATCGCCGGTGAGCGACTTCAGCAACGCCGGCATCACCGGACCGATGATCGTTCCGGCAAGCGCATCCAGCACGACGGTGACCAGGATCGACACGAGGGCCGGCTCGACCCGGAGACGGCCGAAGCGCCGCCGAATTCCGTCGATCGCTTCATCCATGTCCGGCCCCTGAGCCATGCCTCCCCTCAGCGAACTTGGCTCGCGGAATTCACCCGCGCGAAAGGCGCACGTTCTATATCAACCGATCGTTGCGCATAAGTCTGGTTCTGCACGCTCGAACGTCGCTACAATATGCCCCATGTCCACGCGACGCCGTTTCATGATGCGCATGTCCATGAGCCAATGGTGGGAGGCGCGTTCGTTCCAGTAATCTAGTCGATCACCCAAGAACCGGGCCTCTCACACGAGACGCCCGGTTTTTTTATGTCCGGAGGAAAGCCATGACCCGCTTCATCTCGACCACGATTCCATACGTCAACGGCGCGCCGCACATCGGGCACGCGCAGGAGTTCGTCCTCGCCGACGCGCTGCGTCGCTACTACGGGCACGACTACTTTCTATCCGGCACCGACGAGAACAGCCTCAAGAACGTTCTCGCCGCGCACGCCGCGGCAATGGATACCGCAGCATATGTCGCTCGCCGCTCCGACGAATTCGAACGGCTCACGCAGGCGCTCGGGCTTTCGCTGACCGACTTCATTCGCACGAGTTCCGATCCGCGCCATCGTCCGGTCGTCGAGCGAATCTGGCACGCCTGCGAGCGCAACGGCGACATCTATCGAGCCGAGTACAGCGGCCTGTATTGCATCGGTTGCGAGCAGTTCTATTCCGACGCCGAATTACTCGACGGCAAGTGCCCGGAGCACGGCGTCGCACCGGAGCGCGTCTCGGAGACGAATTACTTCTTTCGATTGACTCGCTACCGGGAACGATTGGCGGAGCTGATCTCCGCGCGCAAGCTCAACATCGAGCCGAAGGCGAAGCGCAACGAGATGCTGCGGTTTCTGCAAGATCTGTCCCAGGATCTCAGCATCTCTCGATCTTCGGAACGAGCGCGCGGCTGGGGTATTCCGGTGCCAGGCGATCCGACGCAGATCATCTACGTCTGGATCGACGCGCTCGCGAACTACGTGAGTGCGCCCGGAGAAGCGCGTTGGCGATCATTCGACGAAATCACGCACGTCGTCGGCAAAGGCGTGTTGCGCTTTCATGCGATCTATTGGCCGGCCGTCCTGGTGTCGGCTGGCCTACGCTTGCCGGACAACGTCTTCGTGCACAACTACGTGACCGTCGATGGGCGAAAGATCGGCAAATCGCTCGGCAACGTCGTCGACCCGGCCGAGCCGATTCGGGCCCTCGGACTCGACGCATTCCGCTACTACCTGCTGCGCCACGTCGGTTGCTACAAGGACGGAGATTTCTCGTGGGAACGCTATCGGCAGGCCTACGAGCAAGAGCTGGCCAACCAGCTCGGTAATCTCGTGTCGCGCGTGGTGGCGCTCGCTCGCAAGCTCGATTCACTGCCCGTAGCGACGACTCGACTGCACGCGGATCTCGAGCAGCGCATCGCGACGCACGTCAAAACGTTCGCACTGCAGAAGGCGATGGACGAGATTTGGAAAGCAGTCGAACGCACGAACGCGTACGTCGCCGCGGAACAACCCTGGAAGACGTCGGGCGAACAACGGACTGCAACGCTCGCTACTGCAGTGGATGCGATCGATTCGATCGGATGCGCCCTGGCGCCGTTTCTGCCAGAAACCAGCGAGAAGATCGCCCGAGCGCTGCGCGGCGGAACGCAGGAGATCCTATTTCCAAAGCAACCGGCATGAGCCGGAATGAACGGCGGTGCGCTTCGCGCCGTTGACCGCGCAACGCAGACGCACGGCGCGGTCACGAACGAGGTGGGCTGTACGCGCGCGTGGCTACGGCGCGCCAAACCCTCGCCTGCGCGCACCCCACTTGCGCACCTCCTCCAGTACGAACATGCCGACCGTGAAGGGCACGATGAAACTCCACACCGCCGCTCCGATGGGCGCCGTTCCGAGGATCGAGTTTGCCCACGGGGAATAGTTGATCAACAAGAGGATCGCGATCTCCGACAACACGCCAACCGTGATCAGCCGATTGCCGCCGAGCCCAGTTGAAAACACCGAACGAGTGGCGCTTCTGCAAAGGAACACATTGACGATCTGCAGCACGATGATGGTGCTCAGGCACGCGGTCGTCGCCTGCAGATAGACGGGATCGAGAGCGGCCAAGTTCTGCCCGTATTGCCATCCCGCGCCGTGTAGCACGAAGAAAAAGGCCGCCATCCCCGCGGCCGCTTCGATCACCCCCAGGTACAGATACGCGCGCAATCCGACGCCCCAGTTCATCAGCCGCTCGCGCTCGGGGCGGGGCGGACGCTGCATGATCTGCGGATCGCCCCGTTCGACGCCGAGTCCTAGCGCGGTCAGCGTGTCGGAGCCCATGTCGATCGACAGCGCTTGTATCGGCGTCAACGCCAACGGGATTTTGAATAGCAGAAAGCCGAGGTACGGGACCAACTCGGCGACGTTGTGCACCAGCACGTAGGTCAAAAATTTGCGAATGTTGTCGAACACGGCGCGCCCTTCTTCGACGGCATTCACGATGCTCGCGAAGTTGTCGTCCAGCAGCACCATGTCGGCCGCCTCCTTGGCCGCATCGGTGCCGAGAATGCCCATCGCGATGCCGATGTGCGCCGATTTCAACGCCGGTACATCGTTGACGCCGTCGCCCGTGACCGCGACGACATGTCGCTTCCTCTTCAGTTCCTCCACGATGCGCAACTTCTGATCGGCAACGACGCGCGCGAAGATGACTTCCGGCTCGTCCAACGCGAGTTGGAGTTCGGCGTCCGAACGCCGTCGCAACTGCTCGCCCGTGATGATCGTCGGACGTTCCGAACGCACGAGTCCGATCTCTCGCGCGATCGCGGTGGCCGTCTGCGGGTGATCGCCGGTCACCATGATGACCTTGATCCCGGCGTCCCGGCATTTGCGCAGCGCTTCCGCCACTTCGGGCCTGGGCGGGTCTTCCAGACCGACCAATCCGACGAAGACCAGATTCTCATCGAGCGTCTCTCGTTCGTAACCCAAAGCCAGGCTCCTATACGCGAGGGCCAACACGCGCAGGCCCCGGTGCGTCATCGCATCTTGAGCGCGAGCGATCCTCGACCTGGCGTCATCGCCGAGCGGTTGCACCTCACCATCGATCAAGACATGCGGGCAAAGCGGAAGCACCGTCTCCGGCGCACCCTTGCAGTAGAGCGCAAGACCATCGGGCGTTTGATGCACAGTGCACAAACGCATGCGGTCGGCGTCGAACGGGACCTCGTCCAACCGCGGGTAGATGGGAGCGCCGGCCGTGAAGGGCAGAGCCATCTGCACCAGCGCGGCCTCCATTGGATCGCCGAGAAACGCTGCGTTGCCGTGCTGCACTGTTTCTTTCAAATCGTGGCACATGCGGGCCGTCAAAAAGAACGGCCGGTAGCATTCGGCGAGACCGGGCTGCGCCGTTAGCACTTCGGGCGAAACCAGCGAATCCCCCAAATAGAGTTGTTGGACCGCCATCCGGTTGTGCGTCAATGTCCCGGTCTTGTCGGTACAGATCACTGTCGCTGAGCCGAGCGTTTCGACCGACGGGAGGTAACGTATGAGGACGTTGCGCTTTACCATGCGCCGCGTGGCCAGCACGAGCGCCAGGGTCAACGTGGGCAGGAGCCCCTCCGGGACCATCGCAACGATGATGCCAATCGCGAAGATGAACGCCTTCCAGAACGGGATACCAATGGTCCAGCCGAGCCCGAAGAACGACACACCGATCAGCACTGCGAGCATCGCCGTCAAACGGCTCAGGTGCGCGATCTCCCTTCGCAGCGGAGACACGTCCTCGCCGGTCGTCTGCGTCAGATGCGCGATCTTGCCGAACTCGGTCTGCATTCCGGTGGCGAGGACGACGGCCTTCGCCTGACCGGCGACCATCGATGTGCCGGCCAGCACCACGTTCCGGCTATCGATCAATTCATCCACGGCGTACGCGACGGCTTCCCGCGCTTTGGGCAGCGATTCACCCGTAATCGACGCGTTGTTGACGCGTACACCGAATGCCTCGATCAGCCGGCAATCCGCGGGAACGTTGTCGCCCGGCTCCAGATAGACGACGTCGCCGGGTACCAACTGCTCGGCGGGCACTCGTAGGACCCTTCCGTCGCGCATCACCTGGGCCTGCTGGGGAAGCAGGTCGCGCAGCGCCGAGAGCATCGCTTCGACACGGTATTCCTGCCAGAAGGAGAACAACCCGCTCACGATGATCACGATCACGATCGCATAACCGATCTTGGCCATGCCCTGGCCGGGATCGCTCCAATCGGCGAAGAATGCGAGCGCCGCTGCGATCCAAAGGATCACGGAAAAGAACGTCGTGAATTCCCTGATGAGTCGCAGCCACAGCGGGGTGCCTACGACTCTCTCCACCTCGTTCAGGCCGAACTCGCGCAAACGGCGTTCTGCCTCGGCGTTGCTCAGACCCGTCGTCGCGGTCTTCAGGCGCGCGAGCGCGTCGGGCACGGACAATTGATGGATTCTCGCGTACGGTTCCGTGACTTCGCCCTACGCGGTGCCCAACGCGGCGGAGTGGTGATCGAGCGCATCTAGGAGCTCATCTCGCGTCGCGCTCAGCACCGTGACGATGACCTGGTCGACTCCGAGGCTTTCGAAGCGATCGATCACGTCGCGCGTCACGGGTCGAGTCCACGGCGGCGTGATGTTCACCGACATAGTCGATCGCGGACGGCCGCGCGACGCCAGCAGTTGATCCAACCGTGAGAGGCGCTCCGCGGCACCATCGGGATCGAGGTTGAACCCATACCAGCCCTGACCGAGATCCGCGGCCCGCCTGAGAGCAGCGTCGCTCTCTCCTCCGAAATGCACCGGCGGATGCGGCTTCTGCAACGGCTTCGGGAGCTGCCGGCACGGCGGCAACTCGTAAAACTCGCAGCGGTACGTCGACACCGGATCGCACTCCGTTTCAACGATCAAGCGGGCACCGGCCCCCCTACCTGCACCCGATGAATCACGCGGGGCTGGTCCGCATGGTCGTGCACCGCGTAGTGCTGCAAACACCGGTTGTCCCACATCACGAGATCGCCG
>Ga0335084_10005470_pt1 | contig 12569 bp, 10 predicted proteins | sample Lox_Sample_44_FD_206721 | JGI IMG/M metagenome (GOLD analysis project Ga0335084, IMG submission 206721) | Soil microbial communities from Loxahatchee National Wildlife Refuge, Florida, United States - Lox_Sample_4.4 | ecosystem: Environmental > Terrestrial > Soil > Wetlands | place: USA...
GGCGGGCGATCACCGAGCTGGACATCGTGGAGCAGACGAAGCCCGGCTTCGAGCACGGCCTGGTCGCCGTGCCCTATTCCTTCTCGCTCCACCCCGACCTCACGATCCACCGCATCTACAACGGCTGGTGGTTCGTCGGCCGCCCCACGCTCGAAGAGATCCGCCAGGACTACCGCGCGATCATGCAGAAGTGCCGGACGGACTACGAGTACACGCCGCCGCCGGCGTGATCGTGGCGGCCTTCCGTCCTCGGGCCAGCCGCAACCCCGATTGGGCGACCTCGACGATGAGCGCCGGGTGGGTCGGATGCGCGGATGCCGTGGTCGATCAGCCGCTCGCACTGGTCACGGTTCCAGCGGTGCAGGCGGGGTCGCTCGACGCTCGGGGCCGTCAACGCCCGAGCTTCGATACGGGTCACGGGATGCCCTAAAATGGCGTCATGATCGACATCGCCAAGGGCAACCTCGTCGCCCAGTGGGCCTTCGACACGCGGCCGGTCCTCCTGCGCTTCCATCTCTGGCTCGAGGACGTCGAGGTCGAGCGCGCCCAGGCCGAGCCCGTCTCCGCCCACTCGTTCGCGCCGCGGGGCATCGCGCGATGCCTGGCCATGACCTCGGCGGCCACGGCGCTCGGCACGCGCCTGTTCGGCGACTACGGCGGGGGCAAGGCCAAGGACAAGGCCACGGTCAACCAGGTGAAGAAGGCGGCCGACGCCGTAAGCGCCTACGTGATGAGCGAGGGGCTCTGGCACCTCACGCGCACGCTGCCCGAGAACCACGCGCTCATGGTGTGCCTCGGCGAGGGTCTGATGCCGAAGGTCGGCGAGACGCCCGAGATGGGCGCCAACCCCATGCTGGGCTTCGGGCGCGTGTACGCGCGGCCGGAGCTGGCGCGCACGGTCGATCGGCGCGTGCGGCGGCTGCTCAACGAGCCCGGGCACACCTTCGAGCAGTTCCACGAGTGGCTCAAGGCGCGCGGCATCACGCTGTGGGGCGCGGCCGTCGACACGCTGGAGAACACCTCGCGCTTCGCCGACGGTCAGCCGACGGGCCCGATGGCGGTCTTCCACCTCTTCGACTCGCCGCTGCGGCTGTCGCGGCCGTACGAGTCCTACATGGGCTGCCTCACGGTACCGTCGCGCGTCGCGCAGGCGGCCGCGAACGCCTCCGTGCTGCTCGACTACCGCACGCCGCGCAAGCTGGTCGCCGAGTCGATCGAGGCGGCGTACCCGGGCATTCGCCGCGAGCACATCCACGTGTGGACGCTGCGCGGCAAGAGCCGCGTGCATCGGCTGGGGCGGCTCTGGGAAGAGTGGGAGAAGGCGGGCGTCCATCTCGTCGAGGACGGCTGGAAGGCGCCGTCGGGCCTCCCCGTGTTCACCGACTCCGGCACGTACGCGCCCACCTTCCTCGTCGGCAGCTGGAAGGACGCGGCCGGCGTCCCGCACGTGTTCCTGTGCGACGGCTACGCGGCCACGGCCGAGGCGATGCAGGCGGCGAGCCTGGCCGACGTTCTCGACGTGCACGCTACCATGTCGCTGTTCTCGCCGAGCTTCGAGCTGCCGGTGGACGTCGAGGGCCGGCTGATGCAGCTCGACGCCTCTGCGCCGGACTTCGCCCAGCGGCTGAAGACCTTGATCGTCGGCAAGGACCTCGAGGCCGGCAAGGTGGAAGCGTACGCCGAGGCGATCCACGAGGCGGAGGAGTCCAACATCCCGCTCGGCAAGCCGGTGCTGCACGCCGACGACTTCCTGCCGGACAAGGCCTGGTCGGTGCTGGCCAGCGCCGGCTACATCTGCGACGACCCCTACACCGGCGCGCCGGGCGTCACCAAGGTGTCGGACCGCGTCTACCGCGTGACCACACGCCTGGCCACACGCAAGGCCTCCAGCGTGATCACCTTCACGCTGCGGCTCATGGAGAACTTCGAGACGACGCGCCAGGTGTTCAGCCCGCTGCTGGTGCGCTTCCTCTCGGGCGTCGATCACACGACGCGGCCGGTGAAGATCTCGGATTCCGGGCGCATCCGCAACGAGCTGCAGACGATGGTCCCGCAGGCGCTCGAGCACGACGGCGACCGGATCCGCGTGCACTACGAGCGCATCAACGAGATGGTCCTCTCCCCCGACAAGCAGGCGAAGATCCGCGACGTCCTCGCCTGGTACAAGGCGAATCACCCGGTCTGGTTCGAGTGGCTCGAGCTGGCCTGAGCCGATCTCCCGCCGGCCTCACCGCCGCGCTGCTGCTCGCCGTCCTCGCCGGCTGCGCGACGATGGCGCACGACGGCGGTCAGCCACTCGACGGGCGCCTGCGCGAGGCGGTCCACCAGGTGCCGGTCACGGCCGCCAACGCGAGCATCGTGGTCACCACCTTCCGGCCCCACGGCGCCGGACCGTTTCCGTGGATCCTGCTGAGCCACGGGACCGCGCCGACCGTGGAGGCCAACCGCAAGATGGGCCGCTACCGCCCGCTGCCCGCCGTCAACGAGTGGGTACGCCGCGGCTACGCGGTGGTGGCGCCGGTGCGGCGCGGCTACGGCGCCAGCGGCGGCGCGCACCTCGGCGATGCGTATGGCACCTGCGCACGCCCGGACTTCCGCCGGGCCGGCGAAGGCGGCGCCCTCGACCTGCTGGTCACGGTCGCGTGGGCCAAGACCCAGCCCGATCTCGATCCCCGGCGCTGGCTGCTGGTGGGGCAAAGCGCCGGCGGGTTCGCATCGATCTACACGGCCTCGAAGCGGCCCGACGGGCTCGTCGCCGTGCTCGCGTTCGCGCCCGGGCGCGGCGGGCGGCCGGACACGCACCCGGGCTTGCCGTGCGCGCCGGACGCCGTGGCCCAGCTATTCGCGTCGGTCGCGCCGAGGATCATCGTGCCGGTGCTGTGGTTCTACGCGGAGAACGATCAGTACATCGGGCCGGCCGCGCAGCAGCTCTGGTTCAACGCCTTCCGCGAGGCCGGCGGCCGCGGCGAGCTGGTCGTGATCCCGCCGTTCCCGGCGGCGCGTGGCCACGGCGTCTTTCCCTCGACGGCGGGCGTCCCACTGTGGACGCCGGCCGTCGCCGCCTTCTTCCGCTCGCAGGCCATCCCGCTGGCGTTCTAGGAGGCGCTTCCTCCCCGCTTTTCGCCGGGAGCGATCTCGGCTAAGCTGCGCGGGACCGATCTTCACGAGGACAGGAGACCCCATGCGCGTCACCGCCGCCGTGCTCTACGACGTCAACAAGCCCTACGCGGTCGAGGCCGTCGAGCTGGATCCGCCCAGGCGCGGCGAGGTGCTGATCAAGGTCGGCGCCGCCGGCGTCTGCCGCAGCGACCTGCACTTCCAGAAGGGTGAGGCCACCATCGCCATGCCGGCGGTGCTGGGCCACGAGGGCGCCGGTACCGTCGAGCGCGTGGGCGAGGGCGTGACGATGGTCAAGCCCGGCGACCGGGTGATCCTCTCGTTCGTGCCGAACTGCGGCCACTGCCACTCGTGCGAGAGCGGCCACCCGCACCTCTGCGACGAGCACGCGCGCACCTCGGGCAAGCTCTACGACAACACCTCGCGCCTGCACACGCAGTCCGGCCAGGACTGCGCCCACATGGGCAAGGTGGCGTGCTTCGCCGAGTACGCCGTGGTGCCCGAGGCCGGCTGCGTGCCGGCGCCGGCCGCGCTCGACTTCCCGCAGCTCGCGCTGATCGGCTGCAGCGTGACCACGGGCGTCGGCGCCGCCGTCTTCAACGCGCGCGTGCAGCCGGGCGACACCGTGGTGGTGATCGGCTGCGGCGGCGTGGGCCTCAACGTGCTCCAGGGCGCGCGCCTGTCGGGCGCCACCACGATCATCGCCGTGGACGTCAAGGACGCGGCGCTCGTCTTCGCGAAGAAGTTCGGCGCCACCCATGTCGTCAACGCGCGCACCGAGAAGGCGGTCGAGCGGGTGCAGGCGCTGAGCGGGGGCGGCGTGAACTTCGCGTTCGAGGCGTACGGCAGCGGCGCCACCACGCGGATGGCCGTGGACATGCTGCGCAAGCGCGGCACCGCGGTGATCGTCGGCATCGCGCCGATGGGCGACGCGGCGGCCATCGAGCCCGTCGTGCTCACGCGCGGCGAGAAGACCATCACCGGCACGTACTACGGCTCGGCCCATCCGCGCCAGGACATGCCACGCATCGCCGACTGGGTCGGGCGCGGGCTGCTCGACGTGGCCGGGCTCGTCCAGCGGCGCTACCCGCTGGCCGAGATCAACCGCGCCTACGAGGACATCGAGACGGACGCCGTCGGCCGCGGCGTCATCGTGTTCGCCTGACAGCGGCGGTCGGCGGCGGTACACTCGGGGCCATGCGGTACCCGCTGAGCGTGGTCGTCGCCCTCGTCCTCGCCGGCTGCGCGTCCCTCCAGCACGAGACGTGGTCGAAGCCGGGGGTGACGCGAACCGTCGTCGCCCGTGACCTGATGGACTGCGACCGCGCGTCGCTGGTCGAGCCCAACCACGGGGAGTCGTGCGCCAAGTACGACAGCCTCTTCCCCGTGAAGAACGACGTGGTGTTCGACGCCTGCATGCGGGCCCGCGGGTATGTGCGCCTGACGTCCTCCGGGCTCTGACGCCGCTTTGGGCGACCTCACGCGCGCGGTGCTCGCGCGGGTCGACCCGCGTGGGCTGATCGACCTCGCCAGCGCGCTGGTCCGCATTCCCAGCTTCAAGACCGAGGAGACGCCCGTCGCGCGCTTCCTCGACGCATTCTTCCGCGAGCGCGGCTATCACGTCGACGTGCAGGAGATCGAGCCCGGGCGCCTGCAGACCATCGCCACCCTGCGCGGCACCGGCGGCGGCGCCAGCCTGATGCTGAACGGCCACACCGACATCAACGCGCTGACCCGCCGCTGGCGGCGCGATCCGTGGACGCCGAGCCTGGAGGGCGATCGGCTGTACGGCCACGGCGTGCAGAACATGAAGGGCGGCCTGGCCAGCATCATCATGGCCGCCGAGGCCATCCGGCGCTCGGGCGTGCGGCTGGCCGGCGATCTCGTCGTCGCCTGCGTGGCCGGCGAGACGCAGGGCGGCGAGGGCACGCACTACTTGATGGAGAGTGGCCTGCGCACGGACGCGGCCGTGGTCGCCGAGCCCTTCGGCGCCGACAACCTCGTCACGGTGCACTCCGGCATCGTGCACATGGCCATCCACACCTATGGCGTGACGGGCCACATCGGCCGGCTCGAGGGCACGGTGAACGCGGTCCACACGATGACGGCGGTGCTGGAGGCGCTCCGGCGCGTGGACTTCCGCCACACGCCGCGCCCGGACCTGCCCGCGTTCCCGCGGCTCAACGTCGGCGGGATCCTGGGCGGACGCGGCCGCGACTACGTGCTGATCGAGCCGCCGTACGTGCCCGATCTCTGCACGATCATCGTGGACGTCCACTTCCTGCCGGGCATGACGGTGGAGGGCATCGTGGCCGACATTCGCCGCGCGCTCGATCCCCTCGCCGCGCGCGATCCCACGCTGCGCTACGAGATCGAGATCCCGCCGCCGGCCTCCTTCAAGGGCCGCCGTCGGCTGGTGATGGATCCCTTCGACATCCCGATCGACACGCCGATCGTCCAGGCGGTCGCGCGCAGTTACCGCACGGTCACCGGCCGGGAGCCGAAGGCGATCGGCACGGTGCTGCCGCACTCCTACAGCGCGGACGACACCTGCCATCTCTGGAAGGCCGGCATCCCGTGCCTGCTCTATGGCCCCGCCACCATCCGCGGCAATGCCGACGAGGACGACGCCTGCGTGCTCGTCAGCGAGATGGAGACGGTCACGCGCGTGCTGGCCGTGACCGCGCTCGACGTCTGCGGGCGGCGCCTCTCTTGATCGGCCGCTACAGCGCCGCGTAGACCAGGTCGATCAGGTGGCGGACGTGCTTGTGCTGCCACCCCGCGCGGCCCTGGTTCATCGCGTAGCCGAAGGCCACGTGGGCGTCCGGATCGGCGAAGCCCAGCGAGCCGCCGGCGCCGAAGTGGCCGAACGCGCGCGGGCCGGGGCCGAGCGGGCGCTCGGCCATGGTGAGCTGGAAGCCCAGGCCGAAGCGCGTGGGGCGCTGCAGGACGATATCGTCGCCGTGGACGTGCGCCCGGCACGCCTCGGCAATCAGCGCCGGTGCCAGCACGGCCACGCCGTCCAGCGTGCCGTCGCCGGCGAGCGCGGAGTACAGCCGCGCGACAGCGCGCGCGTTGCCGTGACCGTTGGTGGAGGGCACTTCCGCGGCGCGCCACGCGTGCGTGTTGACGACGCCGGTGCCGGAGACCTCGGGCGGATTGCGATAGGCGTTGAAGCGCATCAGATCCAGGCCGCTCAGCGTGGCGGGATCGGCGCTGAGCGCCTTGCGCAGCGCCTCATCCTCGGCGCTGGCCGGGCGCGGCACCAGCTCGGCGCAGCGCGTCTCGAGCGCGGGCGTGAGCCCGACGTGGAAGTCGATGCCCGCCGGTCCGGCGAGACGCTCGCGCAGGTACGTCCCGTACGTCGTGCCGGTGACCCGGCGCACGAGCTCGCCGACGAGGAATCCCTGCATGTTGACGTGATAGCCGTGCCCGGCGCCCGGCTCCCACCACGGCGCCTGCGCGGCGAGCGCCTCCGTCATCACATCCCAGTCCCGCCACGCGCCAGACGGCAGCGGCCGGGCGATCGCGGGCAGCGCCACCTGGTGCGTGAGCACGTAGCGCACCGGGATGCTGCCCTTGCCCGCCTGGGCGAACTCCGGCCAGTAGCGCGCCACCGGCGCGTCGAGATCGAGCCGGCCGGCCTCGACGAGACGCAGCACGCACACCGCGCTGACCGCCTTGCCGATCGAATAGAGGTTGACGATCGTGTCGCGCTCCCACGGCCGCGTGCGCGCCGCGTCCGCCCAGCCCGCCCACAGGTCGACGACCGCGCGGCCGTCGACGTGGACCGCCAGCGCCGCGCCAACCTCGGCCCCGGAGGCGAGGATCTCGGCCAGCGCGTCGCGGACGCGGGTGAAGCCGGGCTCGCAGTGCCCGTGCACGTGGGCGTCCATGGCCGCCTAGTGTAGCGAGTCCGGCCGCAGTATGATCGCGCGCCAGCGGAGGTTCGCCATGGCCTCGCCGGACCGCATCGACAGCGCGCGCGCCGCGCTGATCGCCTACGACGTCTGCCGGCGCGCGCTCACGCCGGCCGACCCGGCGCGGCGCGCGGCGATGAAGCCCGTGCTCGAGGCCTGGGTCACGCTGATCGGCGCCTGCCGCGCGCGCGGCATGCCGATCGTCTACACCACGCCGGTGAGCCGCGCCGACGGCGCCGACGTCGTGCTGCTACCGACCGATCTGAGCGTGCAGACGGGGGTGCCGTCGCTCACCAACTGCATCGAGGGCACGCCCGAGGCCGGATTCCCCGACGAGATCGCGCCGCGGCCGGAGGACTACGTGTTCCTCAAGCGCCGGCCGAGCGCCTTCTACGGCACCGGCGTGGCTGAGCTGCTCCGCGCGCTGCACCGCAGCGCGCTGGTGATCGGCGGCGGCGCGACCAACCGCGGCGTCGAGACCAGCGTCCGCGAGGCGTTCAGCATGGACCTCGATACGGTCGTCGTGCGGGAGTGCTGCTGGGGCGGCGACGCCGCCGCCCACGCCTACAGCCTGGACACCTCGATGAAGATGTACGCGCGCGTGCGCACGCTGGCGCAGGCCGTGACGATGCTCGGTGTATCCGTCTAGGGACTTTTCAACCGAGGCTTCGACCGGCGATATGCTGTTCGATGAAGCCCGTTGGATGGGGAGGCATCGGATGGCGATCGAGGTGGCGGCCGCGCGACGGCTGTTCACGCGCGAGCGGCCGGGATCCCCGAGTACTGGGTCGTCGATTGCGTCGCGGAGAGCATCGAGGTCCATCGCACGCCGCAGGGCGATGGATATCGCGACGTCGCGCGCGTCGGCCAGCCGACCGCCACCGTCACGCTGCAAGCGTTCCCCGACGTCGTGCTGACGCTCGCCGAGATCTTCGCCTAGGCGCTCGCCCGCCGCCGCGCGGCCAGCCACTCGGCTGCCGGCGGCACGTTGGGATCTCGCGGGCGCAGGTTGTAGTACTCCACCAGCGGAAAGTACGCGTCGGCCAGCCTGCGCAGCTCGGCGACGGGTTCGGGGTGCAGGTCCACGCGGAGATCGACCATCGCGTACGGCTCGCGGTCCACGACGTAGAGCCCCCCGGAGACCTCGCCGTTCGGCTGGCCGCCGGCGGCCTTGCCCGCCTCGAGCGCAGCGAGCAAACGTTCCCACAGCGGACGATCGGGACTCTTCTGGAACGCGGCGAGCATGGCGCCGGCCACGCCGGGGCCGGCGACCATGTTGGCCGCCACCACGACGTTGCGCTCGACGTGATGGCCCGCCCACGGCTTGTTGTCCTTCCCGGTGCGCGCCGCGGCGAGCCCGGTGACGTCGAGCGCGCCGAGCTGGCGGCGCTCGACGAACTGATCGCTGGCGGCGATCTCCTCCAGCACGCGCGGCGCAGAGTAGCCCGAGCGCAGGAGATTCAGCCCCAGGTGACCCAGGCGCGGGTTCGTGCTGGCCTGGGTGACGATGGCGCCGGCATTCGGCGCCACGTGGATGCAGCGCGAGCCGACCGCCATCTCGCTGGTGGCGATGGCGATGCCGAACATGCCGGTGCGCTCGCACCGGCCCACCAGCGAGAACGTGCTGTACTCGATGCCGACCGGCTCGCCGGCCATCTCAGTGCGCGAGCGGGTCGGGGCGCAGCTGGAAGTGCACCGCGATCGGCTTCTTGCCCTTGCCGCCCTCCATCATCCACGGCGCACGATCGCCGCTGGTGGTCCAGAGCCCGCGGCCCTTCCAGCCCGCCTTCGCATCGTCGATGCGCCCGTCGAACCCCTTGGCGTAGAAGCCGAGCGGGTACGGCACGCGCAGCACGATCATCTTGCCGTCCTTGAGCGCGATCAGGCCGTCGTTGAGGTTGCCGGTCGACATCGGCACGTCCTCGCCGAGGCCGAACGTGTTGTGCTGATCGACCCACGTGTAGTAGCTCGACTCGGCGCTGTTCTCGCCGATGCCCTGGAAGCCCGGGCCCGGGTACTGGTAGAACGCCCAGCCTTCCTTGCAGTGATCGCCGGTGGCCTTGGGGCCGTTGAGCGGGCCCTTGCACTTGCGCCGGTCGAAGCTGCCGAGGTGCCCGCTGCCCATCGAGGCCCACACCACGCCCTGCTTGTCGATGTCGGCGCCGCGGATGCCGAAGTAGGGCTTCGGCACGTTGTAGACCTCCGCCAGCGCGGTCTCCGGCGGATTCGAGCCCGGCGCCAGGCGCACGACGCCCGCGGTGCCGCCGAACACGCCGACCGAGCCCCAGATCGATCCGTCGACGGGGCTCGGCATCACGGCGTAGAAGCCGCCGGCGATGCGCTTGTCCTTCGTGGGATCGACCGGCCGGTCGGGCTCGACGTAGTCGTCGCGCTTGCCGTTGCCGTTGGTGTCGAGCACGAACGCCGTCCAGCCCTGCGCCTTCGCGGCGTCCCCCGTCTCGTCGAACAGCTTGGTGTTGACCCAGCCCACGACGGGGCCGCCGCCGCTGGTCCACACGGTCTCGTCGGCGTCGTAGGCGAACTGCAGGTGATGCGTCTGGAAGCACGTATCGACGAACGTGTACTTCAGCGTCTTCGGGTCGAGCACGGTCAGCGAGCGATGGGTCCGCTCCAGCGGGAACAGCCTGGCCGAGGGATGATCCGAGCCCTTCTGGCAGAAGGCGGGATTCTTCGGCCCCCGCACCGCCGCCGCGAACCACACGCGGCCCTTCCGGTCCACCATCCCGTTGTGGTTGTTAGCCTTGGTGTCCCAGAGCTTCTCCTCGCCCCAGTACGCCGAGGGCGCCATCGGCTTCTCGATGGCGGCGTGCCCGGGCCCGAGCGCCTCCGGCGTGTCGGCGTCGCGCACCGGCATCGTGAACGTGGTCACGGTGTGCGTGCGCGGATCGAGAATCGGCATCACGTCCGTCGCGTATTCGGGCGAGCCGTAGAGCTTGCCGTAGGCGTTCACGGTCGGGTCGCGCCGGTCGGAGGCGATCAGGTCGTGCAGGTACTTCTTCGGATCGCCCCACTCCCAGGTGGTGACGACGATGTTGCGCTCGACGCCCTGCGGCCGCGGCGGCTTGCCGTGCGGCAGCTCGCCGGCGGCGATGCGATCCGTCCAGTCGGCGAAGTACTTGAACGGCGCGCTCCCGAGCGCCTGGGTGAGCGGGAGCAGCATGAACGGCGCCGCCTGTCCCGACTGCACGCGGCGGATCCACGCCGCCTCCGACGTCGGGAACTCGCCGAGCGCCCTCGGGATCGTGCGCGTGGCGGCCTGGCCGAGCTGATGGCAGCCGACGCACGCGCGGTTCTTCACCACGGTGAGCCAGTCGCTCTGCGTGATCTTCTCGGGAATGCTGCTGCCGCCGCCGAACTGGTTCGCTTCCGGGATCTTCAGCATCGAGTACCAGTAGATCGCCGGGTAGTACTGTGCGGCGGCGGCCGCGCTGGGCGCCGGCACCGCGCGCAGGTTCAGCTGCTTGCCGGGCTCGCCGTCGACCTTGGGGGAATCGACGAGACCGTAGCCGCGCACCCACACCTTGTACTTCGCGGTCGGCAGGTCGGGCACCACGTAGCGGCCCTGGTCGTCGGTGACCACGATCCGCGCGAACTTCGTCGGCAGATCCGTCGTCTCCGCAATCACCCACACGCCGGCCTCGGGACCACTGGGCCCCGTGACCGCGCCGCCGATGTCATCGGCGTCGATGGAGAGGGGCCCGCTCGGCGGTTGCTGGGCGTCGAGCGTCATGACCGAGCCGGCACAGATCAGTGCGAACGCGACCGCCGTCACTCTGAGCCACATGGTGCGCTCCTCGTTCACGCCAGCCGCTTGCGGAGGTACTCGGCGACCTCCAGCGTGGCGGCCATGCCCTGGGGAATTGCCTTCGTCAGTGACACGAACGCGTGGATCTGGCCCGGGTACTCGCGGTACACGACGTCCACGCCGGCCGCCCGCAGCTTGTCGGCGTACGCCTTGCCCTCGTCGCGCAGCGGATCGAAGCCCGCGGTCACGATGAACGCGGGCGGCTGGCCGGCCAGGCTCGGCGCGCGCAGCGGCGAGGCGCGGAGGTCGGCCTTGTCCCTGTCGTCGCGCAGGTACTGCTCGCTGTACCACTGCACGCGGTCGCGCGGGATGACGTGGCCGTTCTCGAAGGCCCGGTGGGACTCCGTGTCGTAGGAGAAGTCCACCGCCGGGTAGATGAGCGCCTGGCACGCCGGCGCTGACGGCGCGGTGAGCTGGGAGACGACGGCCGAGAGGTTACCGCCGGCCGAGTCGCCGGCGACGGCCACGCGCGCGGGATCGCCGCCGAGCTCGCGCGCGTGCGCACGCAGCCAGCGGTACGCCGCCACGCAGTCCTCGACGGCCGCGGGAAACTTGTTCTCCGGCGCCAGCCGGTAGTCGATGGCGACGACAAGCGCGCCGGCGTGCTTCGCCAGCCGCGCGCAGAGGCCGTGGTGGGTCTCGAGGTCGCCCTGCACCCAGCCGCCGCCGTGGAAGTACGCCACGCACGGCACCGGTGCGCCGGCGCCCGCCGCGTAGAGGCGCGCGGGGATGTTGCCGGCGGGGCCCGGAATGCGGATGTCCTCGATGCGGGCCAGCGCGGGCGCCGGCTCGTCCATCAGCGTGACCATGGTGCGCAGCTGCTGGCGCAGCTCGGGCAGCGGCGGATAGTAGCCGGGCTTGCGGATCGACTTCACGAACTCGCCCACGATCTGGGCCTTGGGATCCATGGTGCGGCCGCCCAGGCTGATGCGGTGGCCGTCGAGGAAGCGCAGCGCCTCGGCCTCGCTCAGGGCGGTGTGCGACAGCTCCAGCGGCGGATGGGTGCTCATCGGATGCTCCTCCCGCGCGCGATTGTATAATGCGCGCACTTCGACGGCAGGAACGGAGGCGTGCCAATGACGACCCGCCGGGATTTCCTCCAGACGACCGCCACCCTCGCCGGCCTCGTGTTCGTGGGCTGCGGCCTGGCTCTGGCCGCCGCGCCCGCGCGAGCCCAGGGCCGCCGCCGCGAGGTCGTGGTCGGCGGCAAGCGGGTGAAGACCGTGGACGTGCACGCGCACTGCGCCGTGCCCGAAGCCCTGGCCCTGATGGGCCTCAAGATCGGCGGGCCCGCGCTCAGGCCCGATCTGGACGCCGCCGCGCAGACTGCCGTGCGGCTCAAGGCCATGGACGAGCAGGGCATCGACATGGAAGCGCTCAGCATCAACCCCAACTGGTACAAGGCCGAGCGCGATCTGGCCAGGCAGGTGTGCTCGCTCCAGAACGCCAGGCTGGCGGAGACGTGCGCCGCGCACCCGGACCGCTTCGTGGCCTACGCCACCGTGCCGCTGCAGCATCCCGACCTCGCCGCCGAGCTGCTCGAGGAAGGGGTGAAGAAGTACAACCTGCGCGGCGCCGCCATCGGCGGCAGCGTCAACGGCGAGGAGATCAGCGATCCGAAGTTCCATCCGTTCTGGGCCAAGGCCGAGCAGCTCGGTGTGCTGGTGTTCATCCATCCGCAGGTCACCGGTGCCACCACCGAGATG
>Ga0335084_10005471_pt1 | contig 12567 bp, 11 predicted proteins | sample Lox_Sample_44_FD_206721 | JGI IMG/M metagenome (GOLD analysis project Ga0335084, IMG submission 206721) | Soil microbial communities from Loxahatchee National Wildlife Refuge, Florida, United States - Lox_Sample_4.4 | ecosystem: Environmental > Terrestrial > Soil > Wetlands | place: USA...
TTTGGAGAGATAAAGGTGCCGAAGATAGGCCCTCGAATAGTGGCGACAGGTGTAACAGCTGCATGTTTCGTCCACGGGCCCGGGATCCTCGGCATATTGGGCCTGTTTGATCGATATCTTTCCCGACGAGGTGAAGAGTGTTCCGTTCCGGGCATTCCTGGTCGGAAGGACACAATCGAAGAAGTCCACTCCAAGGATCACGGCCTGGATCATATCCTCGGGTGTTCCGACCCCCATTAGATAGCGAGGGGTATTTTCCGGGAGGAGGGGTGTTGTCCACTCCAGGACATCCAGCATCATCGATTTTGGCTCGCCCACGCTGAGGCCGCCAATCGCGTATCCCTGGAATCCCATCTCCACCAATGTTTGAGTACTCTTCTCCCTTAAGTCCCGATACACCCCTCCCTGAACAATGGCGAAGAGAGCCGGATCTTGCTCTCGCCTCACCCGGAGACACCTTTTTGCCCAGCGGCCAGTTAGATCCGCTGAGGCCTTGACGTATTCATAAGGAGAAGGGTAGGAGACGCATTCGTCCAAAACCATGGCGATATCCGTCCCGAGAAGCCTCTGAATTTCCATCACTTTCTCCGGTGTGAGAAAGTGAGAAGAGCCATCCAGGTGCGATTGAAAAGTCACTCCTTCTTCTGAAACCTTTCGAAGGCTTCCGAGGCTGAAGATCTGAAACCCGCCGCTATCCGTTAAAATGGGCCTTTCCCAATGGATGAAAGCGTGAAGCCCTCCCAATCTCCCGATCGTCTCGTGCCCCGGCCGGAGGTAGAGGTGGTACGTGTTACCGAGGATCGCCTCAACACCAATTTCCACGAGTTCTTCAGGGGTGAGGGATTTAACCGATCCTTGTGTCCCCACAGGGAGAAAAGCAGGGGTGGTGAAAGAGCCATGGTCTGTTTGAATCTTCCCCAGCCTCGCCTTGGAACAGGAATCTTTTTTGATGATCTCGAAACGAAAAGCCATAAGTAACACAGTTGGAGCACAGGAGTACTGGAGTAATGGAGTAACGGAGTGTTGGGTTAAATACCGTCGGGTGGTGTTAAGAATTTCCAAAACTGAACATTAATCCTAATTTCTTGTAACCGCATTATTCCATCACTCCATTACTCCAACGCTCCATTTATCCCATTTTTTAAAGGATCAGCATGGCATCGCCATAGCTATAAAATCGATATCTTCTGGAGACGGCTTCCTGGTAGGCGCGCATTAGTGCCTCTTTTCCCGCGAAGGCGGATACCAGCATGATCAACGTCGATTTAGGCAGGTGAAAGTTTGTGATCAACCCATCGATGACCCGAAAACGAAAGGGAGGGTAAATAAATAAAGAACTCATTCCTTTGCCCGATCTCACCTCTCGATTCCCGTCCGAAAAAGATTCGAGAGCGCGCGTTGTCGTTGTTCCGACGGAAATAACTCTTCCTCCCCGGGCTTTCGCTTCCTCAATTTCGCGCGCCGTCTCCTCCGAGATCTCGATCCATTCCGCTTCCAAGGCATGGTCTTCGATGTCGCGGGCCTTAACCGGACTGAAGGTTCCAATCCCAACATGAAGCGTGATCATCGTCGTTCGTACCCCGTTCTCTTTAAGCGATTGAAGCAAGGCATGAGTAAAATGGAGCCCTGCCGTAGGCGCGGCGATCGATCCATCTCGCTCTGCGAAAACAGTCTGATAACGCTCTCTGTCCAGAGGTTCGTCCCTACGCTTGATGTAAGGGGGAAGAGGGATGTGGCCGATCTTCTGAAGGAGTTCCGTTACCTCACCGTGATAGGAAAAAGTCACTCTTCCTTTTCCGTCCTTTATTTCTTCTATTTCTCCGTCAATTTCCGGTTCAAACCGGACACGGGCCCCCGGTTTCACTTTTCCTGCGCCCCTGATCAAGGCTCTCCATTCTCCCTTTGTCCCGTTCCATGAGGGGATGAGGAGCATCTCTATCCTTCCCCCGGTTTCTTTTTTTCCAATGAGTCGGGCCGGGAGAACACGGGTATTATTTAAGACCAGGAGGTCGCCGCCACGGAGGTATTTCGTGATGTCATGAAAGGCTTGGTGTTCGATCCCACCCGTCTGACGGTCAAGGATCATTAAGGAAGTCTCTCCCCTTTGGGAGGATGGGTACTGAGCGATCAAGGATGGGGGAAGGTGGTAATCGAACTCTTCAATTTTCATTGTCATTCGCGTGAAATACCGCTAAAACTTAACAAAATTAACAGAGTCTATTTCAATTCGCAAGCAAAATATTTGACATTTCGGGGGGTATCGGATAATCTAAAACATATTTTTGTTGAGAAAGAGGAAGAGGGTGAAGAAATTTTCTTACAAAGATGCAGGGGTGGATATTGAAAAGGGAGACGCCTTCGTTCAGGCGATCAAACCCATGGTGGAATCGACGTTCCGGCCTGAGGTCCTAACGAAAATAGGCGGGTTTGCAGGCTGCGTTTCCCTCAATCTGGAACGCTATAAGAAGCCGATTCTCGTCTCCTCCACCGATGGCGTCGGGACGAAGCTCAAAATTGCTTTCTTGATGGACCGCCACGATACCGTCGGGATTGATCTTGTAGCGATGTGCGTTAACGATATCATCGTCTGCGGGGCAAGACCTCTCTTCTTCTTGGATTACTTGGCGACTTCCAAACTGGACACCCAAAGGTCGATCAAGGTGGTTTCTGGAATTGTCAAAGGGTGCATTGAAGCGGACTGTTCTCTCATCGGCGGCGAGACGGCTGAAATGCCCGGGTTTTATAAGAAAGGGGATTACGATCTGGCCGGATTCGCAGTGGGCATTGTGGAGAATTCCCAATTGATCGACGGGTCGAATGTTACTGTCGGAGACAAGATCATCGGAATTGCTTCCAGCGGCCTCCATAGCAACGGGTTTTCTTTGGTGAGGAAACTGGTCTTTGATCAGCACAAAATGAATTTAGAGGAGCGTATTGAAGAACTGGGAGGAGCCTTGGGCGAAGAACTGCTCCGTCCGACCCGGATTTACGTCAAAACCGTTCTTAACCTTACGCGAGACTTCAATATCGGCGGGATCGCTCATATTACGGGCGGGGGCATTACGGGAAACCTGCCACGAGTGATTCCAAGAGGCTGCAAAGCGGTCGTCCGAAAAGGAGCGTGGAAGATACCCCCCATTTTTGCTTTTTTGAAGGAGAAAGGGAACATCTCTGAGGAAGAGATGTTTCGTACTTTCAATAACGGGATCGGAATGATCCTTGTCGTCAGGTCCAAGGACATCCACGAAATCTTAACCCGACTTCATTCTTTAGGCGAAAAGGCCTTTATCATCGGTGAGGTGGGAAAAACTGAAAGGGAGCAAGAGAAGATCGACCTTGTTTGACCCTTCGTTTTTCGACGCATTATCTTCTCCATCATCTATCCTATCCCGCATTCTCATGGTCTTTATCCCGTCGCCGAGGTCCTCCCTCAGATCGAGCGAATCGGGATCAAGAAGGAAGAGGCTCAAAGTTCGATGAAGTGGCTAGGAAACGAGCAAGAAGTGATTGTGTTGGGTTCTGGCTTGGGAGGGTTGGTGGCCGGAACTTTGTTGTCAAAAAGTAACCATTCCGTCCTGTTGCTTAGAGAAAAAGGGTACCTTTCCTCTTGTGCGTTAAAGGGATACCATTTTGTTCCTTTCTCAAACCTTTCAGAAAAATGTCTGAAACCGAGCCTGATTAGAAAAATCTCTCATTCACTGGGCGTTTCTTTTCTGATGGGGACCCGGGAGGATGGCAAGCAGCCGAAGGTTGCTTCGGAGAAGTCGAGACACAGTTCCAGCTTTCAAGTCGTCCTTCCAAAGGCAAGGATCGACATCTTTTCTCAGCGCCTTCAATCCCAGCGGGAATGGAAAAGGGAATTTCCGGGCGAAGTGTCCCAGATTGAAGGATTTTATCGTGAGCTGGATCGAATTCAGGACCTTTTCCGCGAAGGAGATGGAAAGAGGAATCCATCAGAATTTTCGTTCCCCTACCGGGAACCTTCTTTTTTGAAACGGATATGGCCCTCGGATCCTTTTCCGAGTGAAAAAATAGACAAAAAGCTCCTTTCCTTTTCGAAAGAGTTCAGGCAATTCATTCACCTCCAGCTGATCTCCTGGGGAAATTTCTATTCGGATCGATTTCCGATCTCGTTGGCGGCTCATGTCTTGTTTGATGAGACGAACGAATTGAGCTTGGATTTGGATCGAGAGAACCTGGAAATAGAAATCTTAAATCAATTCAAGCGATCCGGCGGTAGGGTTGAAGAGATCGACAGGGTGAAAGAGATAAAACCCTGGCGGCGGACAGGGGTCACCTTGAGTTTCGAAGGAAATCCCGGGGTGTTTCGGACGCAATGCCTCATCATTAATTCTCCGCTTCACCGTATCGCATCCTTCCTGGGGAAAAAAGGGAAGGGGCTGCTCAAGTGGGGAAGGAAGATCAAACCCCTCTATGTCGTTACCCCTTTATTCATAGGAATCGATGAAAAAGTCATTCCCGTCGGGATGAAGGATCATCTCATCTCTCTGTTGGATCTTGAAAAGCCCTACGAGGATGGGAATCTTCTCTTTCTGGCGATGAGTCCGAAAGGAGACAGGACCAGGGCTCCGGAAGGCAGGAGGGCTCTTACTGTCGAGGGCCTCATTGATGCGGGGAATTGGGATCAGACCCGTCTGGTGAATTATCAGCAAAACGTCATGAAACATCTGTATCATCTCTTCCCTTTTCTTGAGAATTACATTGAGTTCGTCGACTTCCAGTGGGTCAGTGACCAGTTTTCAAAGTGGTCTTATTCACACTTTCTCTACGGGTCCGCTGGCGATTTTCATTGGAGGGAGGGAGTGGTTCCGATCCGAATGTCGAAAAATATGTATTTTATCGGAAAAGAGAATTTTCCCTATTGGGGCCTGGGAGGAGAGGTCTTCAGTGGATTAACGGCAGCGCAACAGGTTTTGAAAAGATATTCATGAACCTCGTCTCTTGAAGGCCGGTCATTCCGCCAAAAATCGCAGAGCACCCGTCATTTCATTTTTCAATCCGCACTCCCTGCCTGCGCGAAGCCGCTTCGGCGAAGGCAGGCGAATTCCGCACTGCGAATTGAGATCAGTCATCCCAGCGGATCTGTTTTCTTTTTGCCACAGGAAGCTTGAACTTCTGCTTCAGGCGCCTGACGACAAGGTCTGGAACCAATCCCTCAACGCCCCCCCCTAATCGGGCAACCTCTTTGATCGTCCTGGAGGAGACAAAAAAATAGTCTTTACTGGTCATCATGAAGAGGGTGTCCAGGTGGGTGTCGAGGCTTCGATTCATGGAGGCCATGTGAAATTCGTATTCGAAATCGGAGGTCGCCCGGAGCCCTCTCAGAATCACGACGGCGTTGGTCTTCGCGACGTAGTCTACGAGCAGTCCTTTGAAGCTGTCCACGAGGACCCTCGGCGTATCTTTAAAAAACGCTTTCACCATTTGAAGACGCTCTTCAACGGTGAAGAGGGGACGTTTCTCTTCGTTCACCGCAATGGCGACGATGACCTTATCAAAGATCTCGAGAGCCCTTTCGACGATATCGATATGGCCGTAGGTCATCGGGTCAAAGGAACCTGGATAGATGGCCACTTTCCCCATAGGTTTATCCTCTCCTTTCTTCCTTTTCTCCATTCGGATACTCCCTTTTTGTCTCCCTCCAGCACGTCGGGAAAGCGTGTTCAAGGCCTCGTGTCGGCCCCGATAGATGCTTCCCCTTGCTGAGGGGTTAAGATAGAAACGACGGTTTCCCCCATCTGTCGCTGGCGAATCAGATCCCAGCCGGCGGCGGCGGAAAGGAGTTCCCGCCGATGATGCTCGACGACCAGGATGGAATCCTTGTGATAAATCGGATGGGAGTTCAGCTTTGTCAGAGTTCTTTCGATCAGGCCCTGCTCGTAAGGAGGATCCATAAAGATCAGGTCAAAGAGGATCTTCCTTTGTTTCAGAACTCCAATGGCTCGGTTCGCATCGATGGGAAGGACCTCAGACCGTTCCGCGAGCCCGAATTGTGCGACATTTCTTTGAATGAGCCTGAGGGCGCGCTTTCCTTTCTCAACAAAGAGCACTTTCTTCGCCCCCCGGCTCAGGGCTTCAATCCCTAAATTCCCCGTCCCCGCAAAGAGATCCAGAACCGCCCGGCCTTCAATCTGGTCTCTCAAGATGTTGAAGATAGATTCCTTGACCCGGTCGGAGGTGGGGCGAAGAGACAGATCCTTCGGGGTCGCTAATTTTCGTCCTTTTGACGTTCCGCTGATGATACGCATTGGACCCGGCCAGATCCAAAATTCGAATATCGGACACGAAGTATCCGTCTCGGACCAGTCCTAAACAGATGTGTCAAACTTCAAACTCAAAATCCTAAACTCTAAACAAACTCAAATGTCAAAAGCACAAAACTTAAAACCGCATGGTCTTTTAAATTTTGGATTTTGAGTTTGTTTAGGATTTGGTGTTTCGTATTTAGAGTTTAAACCATTTCGAATTCGTGTTTCCTATTTAAACGTTAGAGCAACCTTTACTCTCTCACGCTAAATCCTAAGCACTATGTTTGATTGAATAGTTCTTCGATCTTCTCTTTCATGTGGTCATGATGAGAGCCCTTCCAGTATATTCTTGAACACTGGGGACATCTAAAGAATTCCTTTTGTTGGTAGAGAATAAAATCGGGGACCTTTCCTTCTGCTTCGTCTCGTGGAATTTGATGAAGGAGCCTATTACAGACGAGGCACCTGGAAAAAAGGGTCTCTTCTTGTAAGTGGATAATTTCGGCTTGAACAAGTTCTCGCAGCTGGGAAGAAGGCTTGTCCTCAAGAATTCTGATAATGCGATCCTCGGGCCGTTTCGGGGTGAGTTTGGGGCTTCGAGTCAATATGACCCGGTTTTCCTCGCGAGCCGATCTTATCAATGAATAGGCATCTTCACCCCGGTAAGTGAGTGTATCATAACCCAGCATTCTCAATTCCTTGGCCAACTTTCCAAGCATTCTGTCTGTGATAAACTTCATTGCTTGAAACGGTGGATTCCTGCCTTGAAAAAGAACCTCAAGAATAGGGCACGGCAGAGCTGGACTTCAGAAGACAGTCGCTCTGTCTCACTTGATGTGTTTTCCGATGATCGGTTCCAGATCTTTTTTTGTCTTTTCAGGGATAAACTTCTTGCCCGTGATCAGGGCATATTTCAAAGCATTGGCACAAACGCACGCTCTCTCTTCAGGGAGACGTGGGATCGCTCGTCGAATCGCGTCCTTTGCAATCTTGGCGCTCTGGGCGAGTATTCTCAGGACCTCACCGATGGAAACATCTTCCGCGGCCTCGTGCCAGCAGTCGTAATCGGTGGCAAAGGCTATGGTGGAATAGCAGATCTCCGCCTCGCGGGCCAGCTTTGCCTCGGGGACGTTGGTCATTCCGATAATGTCTACGCCCCATGTCCGGTAAAGCCTCGACTCAGCCCGCGTTGAGAATTGCGGTCCTTCGATACAAATGTAGGTTCCGTCCTTATGGACAGTGGCTCCAACCTCTTTCCCTGCCTCGCCAAGAATCCGGCTGAGAACCGGACACACCGGATCTGCAAAGCTGACATGCCCCACGATCCCATCGTTGAAGAAGGTGCTCGGGCGCCCCTTTGTTTGATCAATGAACTGATTCGGGATCACCATGTCTCCGGGGTGGATCGATTCCTTCATCGAGCCGACGGCACTGACGCCGATGATCCATTGGACCCCCAACTTTTTCATCCCGTAGATGTTCGCCCTGAAGTTTAATGAAGAAGGCTGAATCCGATGGCCCTTTCCGTGGCGAGGCAGGAAAACAGTCTTAACCCCTTCGAGGCGCCCGACAATGAACGCATCCGAAGGCTTGCCAAAAGGCGTCTTTAACGCTATCGTTTGAACCTCTTCAAACCCCTCCATTTCATAAAGTCCCGACCCGCCGATCACCCCCACGACCTTCTCCGACATTTCCATCCTCCTATCTTAAATTAACGTTCATGTTAACCCTGCCGCAATGAAAAATCAATTATCCCCGTTCAGGCCATAATCCGTACTCGAAAATGAAAACGTCAGCGATGTCCCCGTTATGCTGAAAATTTTTCAGCATCTCTCATCTTAGGTCATCCACAAATCGTGGCAGTAAGTGATGAACGAATGTGAATCAACAAGTTCAGGACGACGATTACGCATTATGATTCAGGGTTGGTATCGTGTCGGGGAAAATTCCCTTGGGCGCCGCACTCCGAATATTTCCCCCGGAGTTGGCCGCAGGCAGCTGAAATCTCTGTCCCTTTGCTGTTCCGTACGATCGCGGTTAGGCCGCCCTCCATCAAGATTTCTTGAAATCGTCTCACGTTTTCCTCCGGAGGTTTCTTAAACGGGATCTCAGGGGCTTCATTGAGGGGGATGAGATTAATCTTGGAGGGAATCCCACTCAGTATCCGTAGCAGCCTTTTGGCGTCGAGGGAAGAATCATTTACTCCGTCCACCATGACATATTCAAAGGTAATCCGACTTCTTCGCTGAAGGGGATACTTTCTGCATAACGCCAAGAGCTTGTGGAGTGGGTAACGCCGATTGATGGGCATTAAGTGAGTTCGAGTCTCCTCATCGGAAGCATTGAGGGAGATAGCCAGACGGAAGGGCGGCTTTTCCTTCGCCAGTGCCTCCAGCTCTGGGAGCAGACCAACAGTTGAAAGGGTGATCCTTCTCGCCGAAAATTTGAAGGCATCCGGGTGAGCCATCAGGGCGGTCGCTTTCAACGTGTTCATATAGTTCGCAAGCGGTTCTCCCATTCCCATCAAGACGATGTTGGTAATAGTCCTTTCTCCACGGAGTATTTTTCTGACCGCCAGAATTTGATTGAGGATCTCTGAAAGCAAGAGATCTCTTTTCCATCCCCCTTTTCCAGTCAGGCAGAATCGACACCCTAAGGCACATCCCGCTTGCGTGGAGACGCAGAGGGTCAGGCGTGTTTTGTCGGGTATTAATACGCTTTCAATCCGGTTTCCGTCCTCAAACTCGAATAGGAACTTCCTTGTTCCGTCTCCTGCTTTCTCCACATGCAAAGGGCGAAGGACGGAGATGAAGCTTGACTGGCTGAGTTCCTGGCGGAGTTTTTTCGAGAGATTGGTCATCTCATCGAAGGATTCGACACCCTGCTGATACAGCCATCTCAGGATCTGGACGCTTCGATAATGTTCCTTTCCGAAGGTTCCGAGGAACTCAAGGAGTTCGGAAGGGCTTAAATTCTTGAGATCAACCTTTTGCGCTAAGCTCTTCAATATTCAAACGACTCCAGGCCGTTGAAGAAGTAACGAATTTCAAAGGCCGCCGTCTCGGGGGCATCGGAACCATGAACGACGTTCTTTTCAATGTTCGTAGCAAACTGCTGCCGCAGGGTCCCTTCCTTCGCCTTCTTGGGATCCGTGGCTCCCATCAATTCCCGTGTCTTTGAAATCGCATCTTTCCCTTCAAGAACCATGACAACAGAAGGTCCAGAAGACATAAAGGCGGTCAGGCTTTCGAAAAAAGGTTTGCCCCGATGGACCGCATAAAATCCTTCTGCTTGTTTCCTATCCATCGAGATCATTTTCAGGCCGACCACCTTTAACCCAGAACTTTCAAAGCGCTTAATCACTTCACCGATCAGATGTTTCTGAACTGCGTCTGGCTTTACGATAGACAATGTCCTTTCCATGCGGTCCTCCTTCAGACTCAAATTATAAGCGTTTAATCTATCTTCCACAATTCCCAATTGTCAAGTGAAGCTCACCGACCTCAAGGCAGCCTTGGATGCAGCCCTGATTAACCCACCCCTCAGTGTCAGAATCGAGGGGAGAGTCTTTTTCAGGAATCGGCCTGGTTTTCTCCCGTGATCTGATTGAGTCCTTGAAGAGGCTTCATCGACCCAACCGATTCAGGGCTTGGATGCACGAGTTGAAAGAGGGAAAGCGACTCTCCCTGTTACTACGGCATTCATCCTGTTTGCCTCGACGCGGGCCTGATGAAGCCTCGGAGGGGATTCACCCGGGTCGCAGGAAAGAAAAAACTGGGGGTGGGCCAGGCGGATGGATTGACAAGGAGTGTCCGTTTGTCCTATTCTGAAATGACTTTATTCCGAAGGAGGAATGGATGGAAGGGGCGAGCAAGAGGGTTTATGAAGTCATGATCATCGGAGGGGGACCGGGGGGATTAACCGCTGGACTCTATACATCAAGAGCCAGACTGAGCACCCTTCTGATCGAAAAAGGGCTTTTCGGGGGACAGATGACCACGACCGAATGCATCGAAAACTATCCGGGATTTCCGCAGGGGGTTACGGGTGATGAATTGAGCCGCCTCATGGAAGAGCAGGCGAGAAAGTTTGGAATGGAAACGGTTGCACAGGAAGTTGTAAAAGTGAGTTTAGAGGAAGACATAAAAGTAGTCCAGACGGATGAGTCGACCTACCGATGCAAGGCCCTTATTATAAGTACAGGTGCAGAATATCGGAAATTAGGGGTTCCTGGAGAGAATGAGTTTGCCGGGAAAGGAGTTTCTTATTGTGCCACCTGCGACGGAGCTTTCTTCAGGGATGGTCGGATCGTTGTCGTAGGGGGAGGGGACTCTGCTCTCACCGAAGCGCTCTTCCTCACAAAGTTTGCCAAGGAGTTGACGATCATCCACCGAAGGGATGCCCTTCGAGGGACGAAAATTTATCAGGAAAGAGTTCTTGGCCATCCAAAAATCAAATTGCTCTGGAATTCGATCGTCCAGGAGATCAGAGGCGATTCGACGGTCCGTTCGATTATTGTAAAAAATGTAAAGACGGGGGAAATTAAGGAGTTTGAAACCGAGGGCGCTTTCCTTTTCGTCGGGGTTGAACCGAGAACTCAGTTTTTGACGGGGATCGTCGAGACGGACGAGGGAGGATACATCTTAACAAATGAAGACTGTGAAACCTCGGCAATGGGGATTTTCGCCGTAGGGGATTGTAGGAAAAAGCTACTGCGTCAGATTGCAACCGCAGTGGGGGATGGAGCAACAGCGGCATTTGCTGCCGAGAAATTCTTGGAGTTACAAGAACAATTTTGAAAGCCGAAGGTCCGAAGCCAAAATCTATGTGAGCCCTGAGGTCATTCCTTTTCTCGTTTCTTTTAAACAAAAAGGGACAATTCATCTCCCCGACAGAAATCAGAAAGTCACATTAATCATTTTAATATCCATTAGTTGTCTAATTATTTCACCTTGGCACTGAAAATGCATCTCATTAAGCTGTGACATATTTCCAGCTACGACAGAACCATTTGACTATTCTTCTTTGAGGGAGGTGGTTTGAGTGGAAGTTCCGAGACTCTGTAGGTTTTATAGAGATCTTTGCAAGCTGTACGTAGAATGCGGGTCTTCTGATATCGACAAAGGTATTGGTCATTGCGACCTTGATTGTGACCAGACAAATTGCAAGGGAGGTTTAGATTCCTGCCAGAAATCTGACATTTTAAAGAGGTACTACTTCGAGCAGATAAAAAGAGAGGGTGGTCTCGAAGGCGAGCGGAGAAGAAATATTTTTTTCTTTGAAAACATGAAACCCTGAACGTGTCGCGAATATCGCCACTGGCTTCCTTGACGTCGACTCCAATAGGTCAACATAAGGTTCCCGCCCCTGAAACATGAAGCCCATCTATCAAGAGAATTAGACGAATCGCTGAAGAAAGAGATCGCCCCCATCAAAATAGCTAGTCCCCGCTATTCTGCTGATAACAAGCCAACACAAAGCAAGTAAAAACGCCATCTTATAAATCGCAAACGGTCCCTTTGAAAATTGCAAAAGTCAATAATATCAATAATTTTGTTTGTTAGTAAGGAGCTGGATATGTTATCATATAAAACTAAGGAACTCGGATAAGAATAATAAAAAAAGCAGAGGAGGTAAAGACGAAATGAGAGAGAATGTGGAGAAAGCGCTGGACAAGATTCGGCCTGCCCTTCGAGCGGATGGAGGGGATATTGAACTTATTGACGTGGTGGATGGAATTGTGAAGGTCAGACTGACCGGCGCTTGCGGTGGCTGCCCAATGTCGCAGATGACTCTAAAGATGGGGGTTGAAAAAGTGCTTAAGCAACAAGTTCCAGAGGTTAAAAGCGTGGAGACCGTTTAATCGGGATGGGAGGAAGTCACACAAGGCGCCTTCCCCCAAGGAGCCTGCTATGGAATCGGTTCGCCTCTCCGCCCCGGCGATTTCGGTCTTAGAGAAAAGATATTTAAAAAAAGATGCTGAAGGCAAAATCGCGGAATCTCCTGAGGAGATGTTCTGGCGTGTCGCCCGAAACGTCGCCGAGGGGGAGCGTTTCTACAATACCCGAACATCAACGGAAGAGGTGTCTGAGACCTTTTTCCGCATGATGGGGGCCTTGGATTTTCTTCCGAACTCACCGTGCCTGATGAATGCGGGGAGAAACCTTCAGCAGTTGGCTGCCTGCTTTGTTCTTCCCGTAGAGGATTCCCTCGATTCCATTTTCGAAACCGTGAAACAGACGGCCCTGATCCATCAAAGCGGGGGGGGAACGGGGTTTTCATTCAGCCGTCTGAGACC
>Ga0335084_10005472_pt1 | contig 12565 bp, 11 predicted proteins | sample Lox_Sample_44_FD_206721 | JGI IMG/M metagenome (GOLD analysis project Ga0335084, IMG submission 206721) | Soil microbial communities from Loxahatchee National Wildlife Refuge, Florida, United States - Lox_Sample_4.4 | ecosystem: Environmental > Terrestrial > Soil > Wetlands | place: USA...
AAAGGTGCAGCAAGGTGACGTAACGATCGCCTCCACAACGGACAGGGCTTTTATTGAGAGTCGGCACGACGTTGCGCTGGTCGATCCGCAACTGCGCCGTCACATCCGGCTAAAGAAAGCCAATTCGCTTACGACCGTTGTGTGGAGTCCCTGGCGGGAAGGTGCTGGCCGGTTGGCAGACTTGGGCGATGGCGAATGGACACAATTCCTGTGTGTAGAGGCCTGCAATATCTTGGATGCATCCGTAGCTCTAGCTCCCGGAGAAACACACACAATGACAGCCGTTCTGAAGGTGTAGTGGCGGAGACGGGCGAGATCGCAGCCAATCATCGCAACCTGCCTATTTACAGGCATCACGGCGGATGGTAATGGAAGGGAAAAGGAGATCGGAATGGTAGCAAGTCCTAAACCGCAAGCGAAAAAGCGAGCGATCAAACAATCCGCGTGGAAAGCTCTTGCGTCCCACTACAAAGCAGTGTCGAAACTGCACTTGCGCCAGTTATTTGCGGACGATTCCAACCGCGGACAACGTTTGGCGCTGGAGGCGGCAGGTTTATACCTCGACTACTCCAAGAATCGCATTACGGATGAGACTTTAAACCTCCTTCTGCAACTCGCCACAGAGTCCGGTGTACGAGCACGGATCGATGCCATGTTCAGTGGGGAGAAAATCAACATCACCGAAAAACGAGCAGTCCTGCACGTGGCTTTGCGTGCTCCGAAAGATCAATCGATCTCGGTCGAGGGAAAGAATATCGTACCCGAAGTCCACGCCGTACTGGATCGAATGGCTGACTTCTCCAATCGTATGCGCAGTGGCGAATGGAAAGGTTACACCGGAAAGCGCATCCGAAATGTTATCAACATCGGGATCGGCGGCTCCGACCTCGGTCCAGTGATGGCTTACGAGGCGCTCAAACACTACTCAGAACGCTCAATCACATTTCGCTTTGTCTCGAATGTGGATGGAACGGACTTCGCCGAGGCCGTGCAAGATCTCGATCCAGGGGAGACTCTCTTCATCGTATCGTCAAAAACTTTCACCACCCTCGAAACGATGACCAATGCTCAGACTGCTCGTTCGTGGTCGGTAGCCGGGCTCGGCGGTGACGAAAAATCAGTGGCAAAGCACTTTGTTGCGGTTTCGACAAACGCGGCTGAGGTCTCAAAATTTGGTATCGATACCACAAACATGTTTGGATTCTGGGATTGGGTTGGCGGCCGGTACTCGATGGATTCAGCGATCGGCCTTTCAACCATGATCGCGGTCGGTCCCGAAAATTTCCGCGCAATGCTGGCCGGCTTCCACGAAATGGACGAGCACTTCCGCACGGCTCCATTTGGAGCCAATCTGCCAGTGCTCATGGGCATGCTGGCGGTATGGAACAACGACTTTCTCGGCGCTGACACGGTCGCTGTTTTGCCATACGAACAGTACCTCAAACGCTTCCCTGCCTATTTGCAGCAACTGACCATGGAAAGCAATGGGAAGCACGTCACGCTGGAGGGAACGCCGGTCCGCAAAGAGACGGGCCCGATCTACTGGGGAGAACCTGGGACCAACGGCCAACACTCCTTTTATCAGCTGATCCATCAAGGCACTCGACTCATTCCTTGCGACTTCATCGGATTTGCGAAGACGTCAAATCCACTGGGCCGACATCATGACATGCTGCTGGCCAATGTTTTCGCTCAGGCAGAAGCCCTGGCATTCGGCAAGACGCCAGAGCAGGTGAAGGCCGAGGGAACACCGGACTGGCTAGTGCCGCATCGCGTCTTCGAAGGCAATCGCCCATCCAACACAATCCTCGCTGAGCGGCTGGACCCCGAGACTCTGGGCAAGCTGATTGCGCTTTACGAGCACTCGGTCTTCACTCAGGGAGTCATCTGGAATATCGACTCGTTTGATCAGTGGGGTGTGGAATTGGGCAAGGTTCTGGCGCAGCGCATCATTCCAGAACTCGAGAATCCGGCCGAGCCGGTCCTTAATCACGACAGCTCAACCAATACATTGATTCGCCGCTATCGCAAACTCAAAGAACAACAATGATCGCAGTTGGAGCTTTCGGCTGGCTGCAAGAATATTCCTACACGCGGACATCGCTGACGGTGCCATTCAAGCATTTGCTCAGGGACATACAGCGGATAGTCCGCTCCAGTGCTTACAAGATCGATGATATGGCCGAAAGTCTTCGGGTAGTGGCGTTGGTGGGCAGTGCAGGACTCGAACCTGCGACCTCCTGCTTGTAAGGCAGGCGCTCTAACCAGCTGAGCTAACCGCCCCTTTCGTTTCCGTTCGGCCTGGCGGCCGCAGCGATCGAAATCTTACGAGGGCATCTGCGCGAAACGCGCCTTCTTGAGTGTACGTGAGGCTGGAAAAGACGGTCAAACGGACGTCAATGTCTCGTCCGCTGATAGACTCGATGCGTGCGACAGCTCATCATTAACGCCGACGATTTCGGCTTTACCTCTGGCGTCAACCGCGCCATCGGAGAGGCTCACACACGCGGAATCGTTACTTCGTCCACGCTCATGGCTGGCGGTTTAGCCTTCTCTGAAGCTGCACAGTTAGCGAAGAACTTTCCACAACTCAGCATCGGCTGCCACGTAGTTCTGATTGATGGCAAACCTGTACTTGAGCCTGAGAAGCTGCCTTCGCTCACGCAGTCAGGAAGGTTCCGCGACGGATTGAAGAGCTTTGCGCTGCGGGCGATTTCCGGACGACTCGATTCCGGCGAAATTGCCGCGGAAGCCTCCGCGCAAATTCGAAAGATTCAGTCCGCGGGCGTTCTCGTTTCGCACTTCGACACACATAAACACACGCATCTCTTCCCCAAAGTCCTGCGACCTTTATTACGCGCCGCGCGTGAGTGTGGAGTGCGAGCGGTCCGCAATCCGTTTGGTCCGCGATTTCCCTTGCGGTCCACTCAGCTTCTGACGCGGCCAAATCTTTGGACACGGTACGCGGAGGTGAAGGTCCTGCGCCGCTTCGCGGGACAGTTCTGCGACGCCGTGGAGCGTGAAGGATTCGTCGCGCCCAACGGCACGCTCGGAATCGAGGTCACCGGAACGCTCGACGAGACTCTGTTTGAAGCCATCGCCGGCAGCATTCCCGAGGGAACATGGGAATTCGTCTGCCATCCCGGGTACAACGATGCGGACCTTCATGCGGCCAAAACCCGGCTGCGGGAATCGCGCGAAACCGAGTTGAAGGTCCTTACTCTCCCAGCCTCTCGTCAGATATTAGAAGAGGCCGGGATCGAACTCATCTCCTACCGCGATCTCGTCCCTGCGTGAGCTTGCAATGCGTCCTTGCTAAGAACAAAGGCCTTAGCCGCTTCCGCAGCACGGAGGACTCGGTGCATTCTAGGTACTCCGGTAACCTAACCATCCGAATGCTAGTAGTAAGATGACAATAAGGTAAAATTCACCGTTTCTCTATTCGCTGGAGGTTTTGGCGTTCATGTCGGCACAAGGGTCAGCTCCGCGTGCGACGCTGGACTTGAAGGTCAAGGTGTGGGGAATGGGCGGCAACAACCAGCCGTTCTTCCAAAGCGCCATGGCTCAGAACATCAGCGCCACCGGTGCCTGCATCTACGGCATCGAACCCGAACTCAAAGTTGGGGATGTTATTGGTGTGCAGTATGAGGGCAAAAAAGCCCGCTGCAAAGTTGTCTGGGTAGTGGACGCGGGTGCTCTGAAAAAGACCCAAATTGGCGTCCAGTTGGTCGCAGACCAGGAATGCCCATGGATCGCGGCCCTTCCGCCGGAGATGAAGGTCGAGGAACGGACGGTCATCCGTCAGGACAACCGGAGAAAGTTTGCCCGCCACAAGATTTCTTTTCCCCTCGAACTGCGCGACGAGCGGGTCAACACTCCACTGCGGGTCAACGCGACCGACATCAGCGGCAATGGCTGTTATGTTGAGACCGTTATGCCCCTCGCAATCGGCACTGCTTTGCGCGTCGATCTTTGGATCGGCGAAGATCGGCTCACTCCCAGCGCGGTAGTCCGCACTCGCGATCCTGGCGTCGGCATGGGAATCGAGTTTACGGGACTGCCCGAGGAATCCAAGAAGCGCTTTCAAGCGCACCTCGACAAACTGGACCCCGGCGCGATGCTCGGACCGAAGGACGGCCAATAGTCCTACCCCGCGACTCGTGTAAAATCTGCATCCACCGCTGATTCCAGCCATCGAATCACAGGAATCAAGGGGCAGGCCGGCTTTCTGAAGACAATCGAGAAGAAATGAAGATCGGAATTACCTGTTATCCGACTTATGGCGGCAGCGGTGTCGTGGCCACGGAGCTAGGCCTCGAACTGGCACAGCGCGACCACGAGATTCACTTCATTTCCTACGCTCAACCCATTCGCCTACGGGGCGCAGAGCCCAACATTCACTACCACGAAGTAGAAGTCTCCCGGTACCCACTGTTTGACTATCCTCCGTACGATCTGGCGCTGGCCACGCGCATGGCAGAGGTCGCGCAGCTATACGATCTGGATCTGCTTCACGTGCACTATGCAATTCCGCATTCGGTGAGCGCGATGCTGGCGCGGCAAATGTTGGCATCAGGACCGCGGGGCCGCCGTCTTCCCTTCGTCACCACGCTGCACGGAACCGACATTACCCTTGTCGGACTTGACCGCTCGTATCTGCCCATTACGCGTTATTCCATCGAGCAGAGCGATGGTGTGACGGCAATCTCGAACTATCTTCGTGACCGGACACAGCGCATCTTCGATGTGAAGAACAAGATCGAAGTGATTTACAACTCGGTGAATTGTGACGTCTATTCCCGCAACCCGAAAATCGCTGAGGAATTGCGCGCCGAATATGCGCCCAACAACGAGCGAGTGCTGGTGCACCTGTCGAACTTTCGTCCGGTCAAGCGCCTCACCGATGTAATCGAGATCTTCGACCGCGTGAAGAAACAGATTCCTTCCCGGCTGCTGCTTATCGGCGACGGGCCGGATCGTTCCGTCGCAGAATGGCTGGCCGTGCAAAAAGGAATTCACGACGATGTGCTTTTCCTCGGCAAGCAGGATCAGATCTACGAGAAGCTCTCCATCGCCGACATCATGCTGTTGCCCAGCGAACTCGAATCCTTCGGACTAGCGGCTCTCGAAGCCATGGCGTGTGAAGTTGTTCCCATCTCGACGCGAGCCGGTGGTGTCCCCGAAGTCATCGACCACGGCACGAGCGGATATTTGGCCGACGTTGGCGACGTAGACACCATGGCCCGCTATGCAATCGAACTGCTAAGTGACGAGAAGAAACTTCGCGAGATGGGAAAGCGCGCCCGCGCAGTTGCCATGGAGCGGTTCTGCTCCACTAAGATTGTCAAGCAATATGAAGACTTTTATCTGCGCGTGCTCGAGCGCTCGGCGTAGAAACCTTCCGGCACGGAACTCGCGGCCTCAACCAGCGGCAATCGAATTCGGACCAGCGTTCCCTTTCCTTCCTGGCTGTCGATCGTGAGCCGGGCCGTATCGCCGTACAACACCTGCAGACGTTCCGAGATATTCGCCATTCCAATTCCCATGCCCGTCCAACTGCTGCTTTCTTCCAGTTGCGCTCCACCCATGCCAACACCGTCGTCTTCGACCTCAATGATGAGTCGTGAGTTCACCACACGGCTTCGCAAGAAGATACTGCCGCCTTCAACTTTGGGGGAAAGGCCATGCTTGATAGAGTTCTCCACCAATGGCTGCAGCAGCATGCTCGGGATCACTACGTCCAACGACGCAGGATCGAGTTCCTTGACCACGCGCAATTTCTCTCGGCCAAACCGAACCACCTCGATATCGAGATAGTTATCGATGAATTCAAACTCCTCCCGCAAAGGCACGAATGCTTCGCTGCTGTTGAGCAGGCGCCGCAAGATCGTCGCCAGCTTGAAGATCACATCGCGGGCCATGTCTGGATCGAACCGGACAAGGGATGAGATCGAATTCAGCGTATTGAACAAAAAGTGAGGATTGATCTGATTCTGCAGAGCCTCCATGCGGGCGTGCAGCAGAAGGCGCTCCTGTTCTTCCAGCTTGATCTGGATGCGAACGCTGTTAAACACCTTGATCTCGATCCCGATCGCCGCTACCGTGGCCGCATAGATCAGCCCCCACACCCACAGATTCTCCGGACTCTCAATGCTGAAGATAGATCGCGGGAAGTACCGCGCGAGTTCGGACTGCACGAACCGTAAGCCAACGATGGTGGTGAAGAACATCACTTGCCAGTCGAACAGCCGCGGCCTTGGCAGGTTTCGCCGGATCAGCCGAAAAATACTTTGATCGATGAAGGGAGAAAAAGACCAGATGTCGTCTTTATCAATCGCCATCGTCCTGAGTTGTCCAGCAAGAAGACCGCAGAGAACATGCAACGGCATCGCCGCCCATTCGCCGTGAATCAGCGCCGGAATGTCGATCAATACCGCGCCCAGTGAACCCGACCACCGTCCCCCGATCACTCCTAGCAGTAGCGCCGTTTCGAAGCTGAGGTCGCTTGCCTGAAAACTGCCCTGGACGATCCGGATCCAGACTCCGAGCATGATCGGCAGCCCGAACCACAGCACAAGGTATAGCTTCTGCCGAAAGGTCCGCTCTTCGCGGAAAAGCAGATTCTTGAATTCCCGGGAACGCACCAGGCTGCTTGAGACAGCCGCAGCTACGCCCAGCTTTACTAGCAAATTGATCAGAATGAGCCGGGGTTCCATAGATCGCGTGACTCTTCAAGACTGTAGCACGACCCTGAAGCTCAGTATCCCCTGCGCTTATCGACGACAAAACGCAGTGGTTGATGATCGAGATATCGGCGCAGATTCTCGGAAAATAACTCGTAGTGACGCGTCCATAGTTTCTCGCTAAGGCCCGCCGTGTGCGGTGTAATCAGCAGATTCTCGACGCTCCATAACGGCGAATCTGGCGGTAGGGGCTCCTGTTCAAAAACGTCGAGAGCAGCGCCCGCGATTCTGCGCGAGTGAAGCGCCTCCGCCAATGCAAACTCATCCACTTGCGGACCACGGCCGACGTTGATCAGGCATGCATCCGGCTTCATCAGTTCGAGAGTGTTGGCATTGATCAGGGCATGTGTGGCTGGAACGAGCGGCACGGCCATCACGACAAAATCAGATTGACCCAGCAGCTTGTCCAGTTCGGCCGGGGAGAAAACATCCTGCACGCCTTGTGGCTTTTCTTTCTCTGTGCGCTCGCGCACCGCGATCACGCGCATACCCAGCGCCGACGCCATTTGCGCAACCCGCCGCCCGATGCTGCCCACTCCTATCAGCCCCAAACTTGCGCCGGCAATTTCGCGCGGACGAGGGCCGACCTCCCACATCTCGTCTTTTCCCCAGACACCCTTCTCTTGAAACCGGACAGCCTGTGGAATCTTTTTCGCCAAGGCAAAGATGAGTGCCATGACGTGCTCGGCAACAACCGGACCGTGTACCTCCGTGGAATTTGTTAGAACCACTTCGCTGTTCACCAGTTCGGGAAAGAGAAACTGATGTACCGCCGCTGTGGGGGCGTGTATCCAGCGCACCGAACGTGCTGTCGCGAACTGCTCGGGCCGCAACGATATCGTAAAAATGATTTCAGCCTCGCGCAGATACTCTTCGATCCCGTCGTACGAGTCGCGCCGTACGATTTCGACTTGCGGAAACTCTTCCGCCATCCTTTCAGCAAACCAGGCCGGCACGCGCCACAACTCGAACCGGTGATGTACGACCATCAGTAGCTTCATTGGCGTCTGAAATTAATCATCGAAATAGGAGGAGCGGCGAAACGCATTCTTGCGTCATCGCCATTCATGCCATGCGAAGTTGTGGGCACGCCGCTGACTCACAATGCGGGATGAGCTGCAATTAACCGAAAGCCAATTCCTTCGCGCGCTGAGCCGCCTTGACGACCGCCTTAATTAAAGTGACGCGCAACTTCCCTTCCTCAAGCTCCATGATCGCATCGATGGTGCATCCGGCCGGGGTTGTCACAGCATCTTTGAGCAGCGCCGGATGATCGCCGGTCTCAAGCACAACCTTCGCTGCGCCCAGTGTGGTCTGCGCGGCCAAGAGTGTGGCGATGTCACGAGGCAGCCCGACCTTCACGCCCGCCTCGGCCAGAGATTCAAGAATGATGTAGATGTAAGCCGGTCCGCTCGCCGATAAAGCCGTCACGGCGTCCATGTGCTTCTCATCCACCACAACCGTACGTCCAACAACATCAAACATGTGACAGGTGAGCGCCACATCTTCCGTGCTGGCGTGCTTGCCTTTGCAGACTGCCGTCATACCCGCCCCCATCAGGCACGGAGTATTCGGCATTGCACGAATGACGGGCACTTGGGGCGGAAGATTCTTTTCGATCATCGCAGTCGGCACTGACGCCGCAACTGAGACGATTACTTGCTTCGGTGTGATGTGGTCGCTGATCTCACGCACCACATCCTCGACAACTTGCGGCTTTACGCCGATCACAATGATGTCAGCGTCCTTGGCTGCTTCGACATTATTTGTGCCGACCTTCACCTTCAGCTTCTCGGCCAGTGCCTTTGCGCGCTCTTCGTGCGCGACAGTCGCAGACGTAGATTTCGCCGAGAGCAAGCCATTCTTCAGGAGCGCCTGCAAAATGATTCCGCCCATCTTCCCCGCGCCAAGAAACGCAACCTTTTTCCCCGTCAAATCATTTGCCATAGAGTTCTTTTATTCCCCCCACAGATCGCCCAGCGACCGCACAACTTTCAGCCCTTTCGCCGCTCTTCCCAATTCCACGCAGTACGTACGATTTCCTCCAACCCCCGGCTCGCCTTCCACTGCAGCAGAGCCTGCGCCTTGGCCGGATTCGCCACGAGTGCCGGAGGATCTCCCGCGCGCCTGGGCACCATCTTGAAATTGACCTTCTTGCCCGTCGCTTTCTCAGCGGCGGATATCACCTCCTTGACGGACGCCCCTTGTCCCGTACCAAGGTTGACGGCAAAGCTCTGATTCCCGGCCGCCAGGTGCTCCAGCGCCTTTACGTGCGCACTGGCCAAATCGTTGACATGAATGTAGTCGCGGATGCACGTACCGTCGGGCGTCGGGTAATCGGAACCAAACACTTGCAGCGCTGGTCCCGTTCCCGCTGCAGACCGAAGCGCGAGTGGAATCAAATGAGTTTCGGGATCGTGCAGTTCACCGATCTCGCCGCTTTCATCAGCGCCCGCCGCATTGAAGTAGCGGAGGCTTGCATAGCGAAATCCATACGCGCGGTCGTATGCCTCCAAGGCGTACTCGAAAAATAGCTTCGACACACCATACGGATTCACCGGCTGACGCGGGATATTCTCTTCAATCGGAACTTTGGCGGGCTCGCCATACACCGCACATGTCGACGAGAAAATGATGTTCTTCACGCCGGCATCCAGCGCGGCATTCAGCAACGCGAGTCCGCCCTCGACATTGTTGTGAAAATACTTTCGCGGATTCGCCACCGATTCGCCGACATACGCGTGCGCGGCAAAGTGCATGATGGCATCGACCCGCGCCAACACAACAGCGAGTGCGTTCGGATCGAGAACATCACCCTTTACCAATTCGAATCCTGCCGCCAGTCGTTCGTATCCCGTGCTCAGATTGTCGAAGATGACAACATTGTGGCCGGCACGTTTCAGCGCTCGCGCGGTATGACTTCCGATGTATCCAGCACCGCCAATCACCAGGACGACCAATGTACTTGTTCCTTTCCGATGGATCGAGTTGCCGGACGAAACCGGAACGGAGGAGTATCACATTGTACACAGAGATACCGCGACAGGGATCAGGCCTGCATTTCCGGGTAGTGGCTTAGTTTGAATCCGAATGACTCAGCCAGGCGTCATCCCGAGCGGAGCCGTTCTTCAGGCGTAGCGAGGGATCTCCCGCTAGAACGACTGTATCTCGAGTGGAGATCCCTCGGCCCGCTGGTAAAAGCGCGAGCCTTCGGGATGACGCCGCACCAGAGAAGAATTCAAAATTGAACCACTACTCATTTCCGGCTCCGTCCAGCATCTCCCCCCGTCCTCCTGATACTATGAAACAAATTGCAAACTCATCGAATTCCAGTTGCTGTGGTGTCTCATGACCGAACAACTTGCCGATAAACATTGCATACCCTGCCGGGGAGGCGTTCCGGCACTCAAAGGAAAAGAACTGGAGACTCTCCAGAAGAGCATCCCGCTATGGTCCGTTATGGACGAACACCATCTCCATCGCGAGTTCCGTTTCCCCGACTTCAAACAAGCGCTGGAGTTTGTGAATCGCATTGGAACCATCGCCGAAGAAGAAGGCCATCATCCGGATATTGCTCTGGCATGGGGCAAGGTGGGCGTCACGACATGGACGCATAAGATCGATGGCCTGACCGAGAGTGATTTCATTCTGGCAGCCAAAATCGACAGAGTCAGCTAAGAGTAGACAAACCAGCCCGGCAACCAAAACGCTTTCACAACTCCTGTCTAGTTTGCCGAAATCGCTTCGCGCGCAGCACCCACGCCAATAATGCCGCGGGGATAATCATGAAGAAGCCGGTGCCGGTCGCCATCACCCGTGCAGATATTCCCCGATCCAGAAAATATCCGCAGAGATACGCTGTAGTCGCAAACGTGAAGCTCGCCAGTCCCAGATCGGCCGAGAAGACTCGTCCGCGAAAACGATCTTCCGTACGAAGCTGCAGTAGCGTCGTCGAGAACACCCACACAGTCGATCCTCCGGCATGTGCCAGCATCGCGCACGCCGCCGCCATCCAAACGTTCCGGCTCACTCCAATCAACCCATAGCCCAGCGCGATCGTCAGATACCCAAACAAAATCCCGAGGCGCAGGCGGTGATCATTCTGCGCCGCCCACCTCGCCGCAATGAGCGGTCCTGCGAGAGCCCCCAGCCCACGACCACCCAGCAAGATGCTCATACCGAGCATGGCTGCGCCCGCAGAGTCGATGCCTCGTCCGTGTACCGCAAATTCTCGCGCGCCCATCACAGTAAAAATGACCCAGCTCGGCCCCACCATGAGTTCTCCGGCCTTCGCGAAAACAGCAGGCAGGAGCGCCGGGTGCTTCCGGATATAGGCGATCCCTTCCATGACCGGAGAAAAATCGATGAGATCGCGGGGCCGCAATGGCTGCGCCGCCTCGGCGTGAGGCTCCGTAAACTTCATTCCTCGAATCAGAATCGCCGATGCCAGAAATGAGAGCGCATTCAGGACAAACGCTGCGTCCCGGCCCAGGAATGCTGCGACAACTCCCCCGACCGATGCCCCAATCAGCAGATTCACTGACCATGTCGCCGACGACAACGTATTCGCGACTAGAACTTCACCACTATCGGCGATGTTCGGGATGACCGCGCTGCGGGCCGGCTCGAAGAACGCGGCCATCGTCGTTTCAGCCAGCAGCAGCGGATACACCAGCCACACCATGGATCGCGATCGCACCAGAAGCATCGCCAGCACGATCACGAAGCGCACCAGATCGGCCGCAATCATCACGTGCTTGCGCTTCACCCGATCATTTACGACACCCGCTGTAGGCCCGGCAAACGTTTGCGGAATCACTTGCAGAACCAATGCAAGTGCCACAGAGCCGGCGTGCCCGGTCAATTGCAGCAATAACGTGTAGATCGAAAGCGTGTAGAACCAGTCCCCAATCTCGCTGACGATCTGGGCAAGCCAGAGCCGCCGGAAATTCCGGTTGCGACGCACCAGACGCGCATACGAGGCAAGCGTTATGGAAGTTGCACCGTGTTCTGGTTCCGGTTCCATAAGAATGGTTAGGGTAATCGGGAAGACACCGATAGGCAAAATGCGTCGACACAGCGAGCGTTATTGACGAGCCGCCTCCTGTTGTCCTACGATGCACGCGCCTATTTCCCGTTTTGCTAACCACCTGCCTCTTTCGTCGTCGGAAGAACAAGGAGATATCGATGAAACGGTTCGCCCTTATCGTGTCGGTTCTGATCCTGAGCACTACAACGTTTGCGCAAAGCGACGAAATTGTTCCCAATGAAAACCTCGTCGCCGAAGGCATTCCCAAGATCCCCGCCTCTCTGGCTGAGTCCGTCGCGCGCTACAGCGAGTTCCGCGCGGCTGCATTCTCCAGCTGGCATCCGACTAAGCGCGAAATGTTGATCCAGACCCGCTTCGCAGATACGTATCAGGTTCATCTCGTGAAACTTCCTGGCGGCGCGCGTACTCAACTGACGTTCTTCCGCGATCGCGTCGCAGCAGCCCGTTATGAACCGACGAAAGGCGATGCCTTCCTCTTCTCCAAGGACATTGGCGGAGGCGAATTCTTCCAGATTTATCTTTACGATCTAACGTCCGGCGACATCAAGCTGCTCACCGACGGCAAGTCGCGCAACACTGGACCGCGCTGGTCCTATCAAGGAGACCGCATCGCTTACGGCTCGACGCAACGGAATGGAAACGACGTCGACATATGGATCGTCAATCCCGCCGATCCATCCAGCGCCCACATGGTCACCCAAAATGAGGGCGGAGGATGGGAAATCTCCGACTGGTCCCCCGATGGAAAGCAACTGCTGTTACTGAATGGCGT